>ENA-ORXT01000677-ORXT01000677.1-marine-metagenome-genome-assembly--contig:-NODE-677-length-52214-cov-9.771966_pt1 | contig 52214 bp, 42 predicted proteins | sample MGYA00237868_ERZ511482 | MGnify/ENA metagenome assembly ERZ511482
ATTAAAGATCTACCAAATAACCAACCTAGAAGGAAGGGAAGAATCCACCACAACCACCAATAACTACAAAAGTCTAATAGAATATTTAAGCTTATCATTATCTTGATTATTTTAAAATTTGTAATTCAGTTCGTCTATTTTTTGCCATTCCATCCGCTGTATTGTTACTAGCCATTGGAGCCGTCTCGCCTTTGGAGCTTGCAGTAATTTTTGCTGGAGAAACACCTCGACTTTGCAAGTACGTCTTTATTATATCTGCTCTACGTTGTCCTAGGCTAAGATTGTAGGCCGGGGTGCCAGAATTATCCGTATGACCTGTTAGCAGTATTCGTTCGCCAGATTTCTTAACTCGCTCAGCAACCTTGATAAGATAGTTTTCAATTTCTCTGTCTGCCAATTTTTGATTCGAATCAAATGGAAAATAAATTAAAGTTCGATCATCGATTTCTTGAATTTTTTCTGATACCACTATCTTTCTGAAACTTACTCCATTAAAAGCACAGTCGTTGGATTCTTTTCCTTTGTCGACCGTTTTAGATTCAAGTTGAAGTTTTCCATCTAATTCAGTAAATAACTTAGCAACTTCTTGCGCCCGAGCCATTCCTAAGTCTGCACCATCACTTGACTCACCCGTCCTCTGCAATCCTGTTATTTGAAGTTTTTGATTCTCGGCTAATTGGCTAGTTAGCTTTGTGCTAATCGATTCCCATTCAGAGGACAAATCGGGAGATGAAGAAGTCCATTGAAAGGTCAAGGGACCAGCAGTTGGACAGGGCGTATTAATAATCGTTGGGCTCTCTGCAGGAATAGGATTACAACAGTATTTCTTTGATACCATATAGTAGGCTATCCCGAGCAAAAACCATAACAACAAGAATAAGTATCTCATTACTTTAGTTTTGATGTTTTTTAAGCTGACATTCTTTAATGATTAAAAGGTAGGCATATAAGCAAAGTGGAGTTAAGAAATGCTCATCATCAATAAGTTACAGCATTTTCGATAAAAAACAAAATCAAAACCTTCTTGTGGGATCTTCGAGCATTCATGAAAACCAATACTGCTTACCGTTACTCAATAAAATCTAGTTTTAAAAACTCTAAATATTTATTCAGGATATTGTCACACTTTGAAAATTGCGGTATTATATGTGTATATAAAAAACCATGAAATTAGAAACTGGACAATACCTTTCAGAAAGCTACAAAGTAACTCCAACAGATTTGATTAGTGACATTGATTCTTCTTTACCAAATGTCCTTGGAACCTATCAAATTGTTAAATGGGCGGAAATAACCTCAGGTAAAATCTTATTCAATGAATTGTCGGAAGATAAACTTTCGGTAGGCATGAAAATAGAGATTAAGCATACAGGAATTTCCCTTGAAGGAGCTGAAATACAAGTGAAAAGTACCGTGTCAATGATAAAGGGACCTATGATTGGTTTTGATATTGAAGTTTTTGAAGGCGAAGAATCTATAGCTAAGCTTTCGCATCTAAGAGTAATTCTTAGTAAAGAAAAACTTGAACAAAAAATCAAGCAAAAACAACTGAAATGATACGTACACTAGATGATAAGAAGCACATAGAAATAAAAGAGAAAATTAATCTCATAGCAGAAGGTCAAAAGCAAGAACTTCACGATACTTGGCATAATAGATCATGGCCAGAGCAATCTTGGAATAAATTCGTTCAAAATCAATTCATATTCGAAGATAATTCTTCTGTCATTCAGAATTTAACAAACACCTTTAGTGCTCTTGAAGGTTGGGCTAGAGGAACAGGAGATAGTTCTTTTTGTACTTCTCTAATTGTGCATTATCTATTGTGCAGACCGATCATCGACAAGCATTTCCCAGACTACCATATGGAACATGGATCGATAACTTGCTTTGCGCTCACAGAAAGATCTGGAGGTTCAACTCCTCTACATATGTCCGTGAGTATGGACAGTCATCTGAATCTCGTCAATGGAGAAAAATGGCACATTACAAATGCTCCAGTTTGTGATCACTTTCTAGTATTTGGAAAAGATAAAAATAGCGATCAATTAGCAATGGCCATTGTCCCAGCAGATCAAGAGGGCATAGAAATAGAAACTTTATATCCTGAAGGTTTGAAAAATTCCCCTGTCGGTAGAATCGTCTTTAAAAATGCTTACGCTAGTCACATCATAGTTTCTACCTCCAAAGTGCAAAACGCGATTAAAGATGCCTTTCAAGCAGAGAGATTAGCCATCGGTTTTGTATCCACAGGAATAATTGAACACCACCTCCATAAGCTAGTAAGCTATCTGAGAAAAAGAACCGTAGGAGGAACTAGGATAATCAAACACCAGTATCTTCAAAAAAGATTAACCGATATCAAGATATCTTTAGAAACTCTAAAATCACTAATCAATTGTACCATCCGTTCAATCCAAAGAGGTGATGATATTTCCGCTCAAGCTTCTAAAATTAAAATCTTAGGAATTGACCTTGTCAAAAACTTTGCAGAGCAGGCCATGAAATGTTATGGAAGTTATGGTGTTCAAAAAGAGTTAGGACTGATGCAAATTCTAAATGATTCCATGTGTGCTAGTATCGCTGGAGGAACTGAAGAAATTCATAGAAATGTTATTTTCTCCTACCTACTTAGAGAATCAATTCAGGAAAAAAAATCGACCCTGGCTTACATAAATTAAATAGGTTTTTTTTATAGAACAATTATGATGTATTAAGGTCAATGTAAGTTACAGAGCTTGTTTACTTATACATTCTTCAACGCATCAATGTTAGGAAATTCTATATTTCGAGATAAGTAATATCTCGATTACTTTTCTGAATGCATTGAACAATCTATATCACATACCATTGCTCCGGCCTACCATCGGAATTATTCTCGGAATCATAGTATCGAGTATTATTTCTTTCCCTGTGTCGCCCATCTTGTTATACTTATCCTTACTAGCCATCGCCTTTGGTTTTTCAATTATTCCCAAAGCAAAAACTTTCAAGTACAAGCATTTACAAGATTATATTTATTTGCTTTTAGCCATCATCTTAGGAGCTTCGGTTGCCGAAAACTTGCGTGATAATTATCAGCTCAGTGAGGAAGAAGAATTATATACTCTTGCAATTATAGACGGGATACAACAAAAAACCAAGTACCAAAGAATTCAAGCACGTATCATTGGACAAGGAGAGGATTTAGGAAAAATAAAGGAGTCAAATGCCAATGTATTAATATATGCAGAACCTAAGGAGTTGAACACCATTCCAGAGATCGGAGATAGTCTGTTTTTCTTTTCTGCCTTTCGGCAAATAAATAAACCTAAAAACCCCAATGGGTTTGACTTCAAAAAATTCATGAGGAATAAAGGAATTTTTTGCCAAACATTTCTCAAAAAAGAAACCTATAAAATTCTACCTCAAAAGAACGGTCTCTCTTGGAAAAAGTGGGTTGCGCAGAGACAGAGAAAATTATTAGATGTTTTTGAAAAATACCTAATACAGGAGGATAACATCGCTGTGGCTAAAGCCATGATTTTAGGCAATAAAGAAAACATGAGCGCGCCTTTATCCCGAAGATTTGCAGTCACGGGATCTATGCATATTCTTGCTGTCTCAGGAATGCATGTAGGAATTGTCAGTATGATGATCTTAGGATTTCTCAGCTTATTCAGATCACGAACAAGCCAATTAAAAATAATGAAAGGCATTGTCAGCATTATATTAGTCTGGCTATATGCGGCGTTCACAGGCGCAGGACCCGCAGTTATTAGAGCTTCACTTATGTTTAGCCTATTTTTTATCGCTAAGTTTATCCTGAAACGAGAAGTATCTGTTTACAATATACTTTGTGCTAGTGCATTTATCATGTTGTTGTTAGATCCCAATCAATTATTTCAGCTAGGGTTTCAACTTAGTTTTTTAGCTGTTATAAGCATCGTATTCTTTTATCCTCATCTCCGAAAATTATTTCTAAGTCCCTACCCGGTTTTAAATTCATTGATCGCCTGTCTGAATGTTTCAATTGCTGCACAATTATTAGTTTTTCCATTGAGCATTTACCATTTCAATATGTTTTCTCCAGCTTTCGTTCTGACCAGTTTCTTTCTGACCTTTGCCGCAACAGCTATTTTGGGTCTTGGGATTATTTTACTCATTGGTTCCTCTCTTGGCTTAGAATCCTTTTGTCAGAATTTAATTGCTCCGTTGTTAGAAGGTTCTCTTGAATTTTTGAATCAAAGTCTACATTCTGTTGAAGACTTAGAATTCCTAAAAGTCTTAGAGTATAATATAGATTCTTCTCAACTTTGTCTATTGTATATAGTTGTCATGTTTCTTATGATTGCTATAGGACTTAAGAATAAGTTATATCTATACTATTCCTTGACTATAATTATTATGTTCTGCATTTATTCCCATCACAAGAAATTAAATATCTACAGTCAACCTGTTGCCTATCTATACTCGCAAAAGGAAGAAGCTTATTTAGAATTTTATGAGCGTGATAATTGTTACACCCTAGGATCAATTAAAAAAGACAATCATTTCTTCAAACAAGAGATAAAAAAAACCAGACTCATTCATCACACCGATCATGTTTTCATCCTTGAAGATAATTCAGATTTTGATCCTGTGGAATATGCAGATCCCTACCTTAGAATTGGAAGTTATTTAATTGCTTTTGCGAAAGCGGAAAAGATAAAAAAGAACTTTTTGAAAAAAAATCTAGATTTTTTATTAGTAAATAATGAATCTGACGAACTAGAAAAGATTGATCCGCAAGTTCTCGAAAAAACAACCATTATTTTAGATGCTTCTCTTTCATATTTCCGCGAGAAAGAGCTAGAACAATGGATCACTGAAAGGGGATTGACTGGTTATAACATAAAAAAGGAAGGGGCTCTGAAGATTGAGCTATAATTATTTATTAGCCAACTGACCACAAGCTGCGTCTATGTCTCGACCTCTACTTTTGCGTACCGTTGCGGTGATGTTTTTGGATCGTAGATATCTTGCGAAAGCATCTATCCTGTGCGCATCGGATCTTTCAAAGGTTGCTCCATCGATCGGGTTGTACTCGATGATATTTACTTTAACAGGAAACTTGCGGCAGAGACGTTCGAGCATCTTTGCATCCTCTAAGGAATCATTGAAGCGTTGAAAGGAAATATATTCGTAGCTAATTTTATTTTTGGTCTTTTGATAAAAATACTCAAGCGCCTCCATTAAACTATCTAAATCATTAGACTCATTAATAGGCATTATTGTATTCCTTTTGGCATCATCAGCAGCGTGCAGTGACAATGCCAAATTAAATCGAACTTCATCATCTGCCAATTTTCTTATCATCTTGGCTATCCCAGCGGTGCTAACTGTTATTCTCCGAGGAGACATGTTGAGGCCATCTTCACTGGTTATCAGCTCTATGCTCCTTAGTACATTTTTGTAAGCAAGCAAAGGCTCTCCCATTCCCATAAAAACGATGTTACTAAGTGGAGTGTCAAAGGTTTCTAAGGCCTGCTTATTCACTTCGACCACTTGATCGTAAATTTCACCTGGCTCTAAATTTCTTACGCGCTTCATTTTACCGGTCGCACAGAAACTACACGTTAGGCTACAGCCTACTTGAGAAGAAACACAGACAGTAAATCGATTATCTTTTGCAACTGGGATTAATACAGATTCAATAAGATGACCGTCAAAAAGTTTATAGCGAGTTTTTATGGTTCCGTCGTTTGATTTCTGAACCAAGTCCTCTTCAATTTTTTGGATAACAAAGTTTTCTTTTAATTGTGCTCTGAGTGCTTTGGATAGATTGGTCATTTCATCAAAATTTGATGCTGCCTTTTCCCAAAGCCATTGATAGATTTGTTTAGCAACAAATGACTTAACACCAAATGACGCGCATAACTCCGTGAGTTGCTCCTTACTAAATTTTCGAATGTCTTGTTTGACTATTTCTGAATTGGGCATTTATTTTGATCTGAACTAAGCACTTACCGTAGTACCAATCTGCTCACCAGAAATTATTTTCTGCAGATTGTCTTTGACATTAATATCAAACACAACGATTGGTAGATTGTTTTCTTGGCACATAGTGAAGGCAGTCATATCCATTACACCTAAGCCTGCGCTTATGACCTCTGTAAATGATACCTGATCATATTTCTTGGCGTCAGCATTTTTCAGTGGATCTTTATCGTAGATGCCATCTACTCTAGTTCCTTTCAAGATTACATCTGCGTTAATCTCATTTGCTCTAAGGGCTGCTGCGGAATCAGTTGTGAAGTAAGGACTTCCAGTCCCAGCGACAAAAATCACAACCCTTCCTTTTTCTAAATGTCTGATGGCTCTGCGGCGAATGTATGGCTCCGCAATTTGTCTCATTTCAACAGCAGAAATCAGTCGAGTATACACATCATAACTTTCCAATACCGACTGAAGGGCTAATCCATTAATGCAGGTTGCGAGCATTCCCATATAATCACCTTGGACCCGTTCAATCCGATTTTCTTTGGCATTTAAACCTCGATAGATATTTCCACCACCAATAACAATAGCGATTTCAACTCCTCTAGCCACCAATGCCTTGATCTCTTCTGCATAGTGTTGAAGTTTTATGGCATCAATTCCAAAACCTTCAGATCCCATTAAGGATTCTCCACTTAATTTTAGAAGCACTCTCTTATATGTGTTTTCCATCTCTATTTAGTTCAACATAGATACAAAAAAAGCGGTTTCAATTGAAACCGCTTTTAATTTTATCCTAATTCGACATGCTTAAAATCTGTTACTGTCAGATCTGCATTTACCGATTTTAAATAATCTTGGACAGAGAGCTTGTTGTCCTTAACATAAGACTGATGTAACAAGGTAGACTGTTTGTAAAATTTACCAAGTTTACCCATGGCAATCTTTTCCAACATTGCCTCAGGCTTGCCTTCTTGTCTTGCCTGTTCCATCCCAATCTCAATCTCCTTTTTCACAATTGACTCATCAATTTGATCTTTGTCTAAAGCAACTGGCTTCATGGCTGCAACTTGCATCGCCACATTTTTAGCTGGCTCTTCATATTCAGGACCTTCAAGATTTACAGCTACAATAACTCCAGCTTTATATCCCATGTGTATGTATGGTAATACCTGACCTTCGCCTGCTTTAGTTTCGATTTTTGCATAACTACTTAAGTCAAGCTTCTCGCCAGTTACACCGACTTGCTCAGTGACTTTATCACCGATACTCATAGAACTATCATAAGGTAGTGCTTTAAGCGCTTCAGTATCTTCTGGAAGATTCTTTAAAGCAATTTCAGCAATGCTTTCTGCAAATTTTACAAAGTCATCATTCTTTGCAACAAAATCTGTTTCACAACTCAATCTTATGACAACACCATTATTCTTATTACCTGAAATCTTTGCAATTACTACGCCTTCCTTTGCCTCTCTATCTGCTCTTTTTAAAGATAATTTTTGACCTTTTAATCTAAGGACTTCAATGGCCTTTTCAAAATCTCCCTCTGCTTCTTTAAGTGCCTTTTTGCAATCCATCATGCCCGCTCCAGTTTGATCTCTTAGAGCTTTGACATCTTTAGCTTTTATTTCCATTATTAATTTATTTATCTACTTATTAATAAATATTAATTACTCTTCATTTTCTCTCTTTCACCTAGACCTTCTTTAATACATCCAGTCAAATATTTAGTAACGATGCCGATTGATTTAGAGGCATCATCATTTGCTGGAATTGGAAAGTCTATTGTGTTAGGATTTGAGTTGGTATCAACCATGGCAAAAATCTTAATTCCTAATTTCTTTGCTTCTTTAATTGCGATGTGCTCGTAGTGAGTATCTACAACGAAAATTGCATTTGGAAGACGATTAATGTTTGCGATTCCACCTAAAACTTTCTCTAACTTATTACGCTCTCTCGTAAGTGTCAACCTTTCCTTCTTGGTAATACTTAGATTTGCGTCAGCCAACATTTTATCAATGTTGTTCATCTTCTTAATTGATCTTTTGATCGTAGAAAAGTTGGTCATCATTCCTCCCAACCATCGTTCAGTAACATAAGGCATTGCTACTCCTCTTGCTTCTGTTGAAACGATTTCTTTCGCCTGTTTTTTCGTAGCAACAAACATTACTTTCTTTCCCGCTTTAGCCATCTGTTTCATCGCTTCACCAGCCTCCTTCAGTTTGTCAGTCGTTCGGTTAAGATCGATGATGTGAATTCCTTTTCTTTCTTGGAAGATGAAAGGCAACATTTTTGGATTCCACTTTCTTTTCAAGTGTCCAAAATGTACGCCGGCATCTAAGAGCTCTTTATATGTAGGTATAGTCATTTCTGATTTTAATTTTGAATAGTTGAAAAAAGAGATTAACGTTTTGAGAACTGGAAGCTTTTTCTTGCTTTTGGCTTACCAAATTTCTTTCTCTCCACCACTCGTGCATCTCTCGTCAAGTATTTTTTGTCTTTCAATGGCTTTCTATAATCTGCATTGATCTTTACTAAGGCTCTAGAGATCGCTAATCTAATAGCTTCTGCCTGGCCTTTATATCCACCTCCATTTACATTTACTTTCACATCATACTGGTTCTCAACCTCAACGGTAGTAAAAGGATCAGTAAGGTTGAATTGAATGTTTCCTTGAGGGAAGTATTCTTTGTAGTCTTTGCCATTGATAACTATAGAACCTTCACCTGCACTTAGGTAAATTCTTGCAACGGAAGCTTTTCTTCTTCCTATAGTATTAATTACGTCCATATTATAATGTTAATGCTTCAGGGTTCTGAGCCGCATGAGGGTGTTCAGTTCCAGTGTATAAAAATAATTTTTTTAATTGCGCTCTTCCCAATTTGGACTTAGGTAGCATTCCTCTTACCGCTTTTTCCACGATATCGGTTGGCTTTTTGGCCATCATTTCAGCTGCAGTTCTTTCCTTCTGACCTCCGGTGTATCCAGAATATCTTTGGTAAATTTTGTCCTGCATCTTATTTCCAGTAAATCGTACTTTATCTGCATTAATGACGATCACATAATCACCTGTATCGATGTTTGGTGTATAGGAAGGCTTGTGCTTTCCTCGCAAGATTGTAGCGATTTTGGTGGCCATCCTTCCTACGATGAGTCCTTCAGCATCTACTACATGCCATTTCTTCACAATTTCTGAAGGCTTAGCTGTAAGTGTCTTATAACTTTGTGTTTTCACAATTAATTCTTTTCGAAAATTGAATAAAAGTCCCACTTTCGCAGAACGGTCCGCAAAAGTATGTTTTATGTTATCTATAGGCAAGAAATGTGAGAGAAAATTTACACCAACCCGTACAACTAGTTGATAATCAGCGTTTTTTTCGCATATAATTTTACTCTATGTGTTATTTTAACACAAAAAAATGGACTAAAAACAGCTTATCCCACTATTTTGAAAATGTGGTGGTACTATTAATTACCAGATTTATCGCAATAACTGGCTACATATTCAAAGGCCTTATCAAAACCAAGCTCCGCTGATCTTCTTATATCCTTACATGCACTTTCCATTTGCCCCAATTTTGCAAATGTATTTGCCCGGTTAAATAAAGCTTCTACATGCTCTGGTTTCCTTTCAATAAGGGCATTTAGACTTTTTAAACCGTCTGCATAAGTTCCTGCATTAAAGTGACAGATGCCTGCATTTAAATAATGACTGTCTTCCTCCTTCTCTAGTTTTTGAAGTTGCTCAAATACATTTGCAGCAGCTCTATAATCTTTTTGTTTCAGATAAATGTTGGCGGAGTTCTTTAAAGATGGTATATGTTCCGGCTTTATTTTTAACACACTTATATAATCATTCAGTGCATTCCCAAAATCTTCTTTCTTGGAATAAATCAATCCTCGATTATATAATAATTCAACCGTTGGTTTAGCATTTATACCGGCGGTAAAGTCTTCTATCGCCATATCTTGCTTGCCTAATTTGAGAAATGACATCCCACGATAGTATTGACTCTTGTTATAGTTAGGCTCAATTTCCAACACCATAGTAAAGGAATTTATAGCCTCGGTGTAATTTTCTAGTTTGTAATTACACAGTCCAGCATTATAATGAAGCTTATGGTTCTCTGGGTCTATCTGTGCTGCATCCTCAAAATCTTTAACCGCCTTTTCTAAATTATTATCCTTCATCTGGATAAAACCCCTGTAGTAATATGCATCCGTAAGACTTTCGTCAAATTTTAAAGCCCTCGAAAAATCAACCAGGGCTCCTTTATAATCGTCCAATTTCATTTTGCTGTAGCCGAGGTAATAATGCCCCCTTCCATATTCTGGCGAAAGCTTTACCGTTTTTGCAAAATCTAACTGAGCCTTTGAGTAATCCTTTAATCTTAACAAAGCAGTTCCTCTATTATAATATGCTTTATCATAGGTAGGATCGTGGCTTATCGCTTGAGTGTAAGCAGTAACAGCAGATTTATAGTCTTTTTGTTTCACATACTCAACGGCTTCGTTGTATGCTTTTATGCACTCCGCATTTTGTGCATTTAGAGAAAGACTAAAAACTATTGCTAATATTAAATGTGATACCTTCATGGGAGAAAAGATTGTTTTGAATATAGTGTAAACGTACATAAACTTTAAACAGGTATGCCTGTTAAGGATTTTATACTTTTGTTTAGAAATAGTAAGCCATAGAAGAAAAAAAACATATTGCAGAGGATCCTTTGGCCCCTTCTAGGAAATTGGACCACATTAAACTTGCATTCCAGTCAGCAGTGCCGGTTTCATCTTTAGATCATAGGTTTAATTATGAGCCCATGATCTCACCCCTTTCCGGCAATCAACCTGTACACATATCAACCATCGCTGGAAAAAAAATGGACAATCCTATTTGGATATCTAGCATGACTGGAGGTACCGAACTTGCCAATACGATTAATAAGAGATTGGCTGGAATCTGCGGTAGATACAACTTGGGAATGGGCTTAGGTTCTTGCAGACAGCTTCTAGAAAATGATGATTACCTAGATGACTTTAAGGTAAGGCAACTCATGCCCAACCAACCATTATTTGCAAATTTAGGAATCGCCCAAGTAGAGCAGTTAATAGAAAAAAAGGAGGGTGAAAAAATTAAATCTCTGGTTAAGAAACTAGAGGCTGACGGTTTGATCGTTCACGTTAATCCACTTCAAGAATGGCTACAACCCGAAGGAGACAAAATATTTGTGAGTCCTTTAGTAACCATCAAGCAGTTGCTAGATCAAGTGAACTTTCCCATCATTGTCAAAGAAGTCGGTCAAGGTTTCGGTAAAGAAAGTTTAAAAGAACTTCTAAAATTACCCTTGGAAGCCGTAGATTTTGCAGCCAATGGAGGGACCAATTTTTCTAAGATAGAATTGTTTAGGTCTGACGAAATCGTTCAAGATGTATTTGAAAAAATTTCCTATTTAGGACATGATGCAGAAACAATGGTAAATTGGACCAATCAATTGCTTGCGCAAATGTCAGATGTCAAAGCAAAAAATATCATCGTTTCTGGAGGAGTAAAGAATTTCTTAGACGGATATTACTTTATCAATAAAGTAAAAATGCCAAGTATATACGGAATGGCCTCTGGTTTTTTAAAGTACGCTTTAGAAAGCGTAGAAGCTCTAGAAAAATTTACAGAGCTTCAACTCGATGGGCTGAAAATGGCCAATGCACTTTTAAAGATCAAAGGGGATGAATAACGATCAGAAAACCATCAGCGGTTTTTCTTCCCTGCGAAAGAGAGACAAAATAAAATGGATCGCTAAAAACTTCTTTACCGATCCTGAATCAGTAATTCATGAATTATCTAGTTACTGGCATAGCAGCGATGAGCAACAAAAAATTCTAGACGGTTTCAGTGAAAATACCATTAGCAATTTCCCAATGCCCTTTGGTGTAGCGCCCAACTTTCTCATCGATAATAAAACTTATTGTGTTCCAATGGTTATCGAAGAATCTTCAGTCGTAGCTGCAGCAGCAGCGGCAGCCAAGTTCTGGATGACGCGTGGTGGCATTCATACTGAAATCCTCGGAACAAAGAAGTTGGGACAAGTTCACTTCCTATGGTATAAGGATCCAGAAATCCTTAAATCAACTTTTGCGCAAGCAAAAGTAAAAATGCTTGAAGAAAGCGCTGAACTGGAAGCCAACATGAAGAAACGGGGTGGAGGAATTTTGGACATTGAATTAATCGATCTGAGTCATGAAAAGGATAACTACTTCCAGTTAAAAGCCTCCTTCGAAACCTGCGATTCCATGGGCGCTAATTTTATAAATACTTGCCTTGAACAATTTGCTCTAAGCTTGGAGAATTTTTACGACAATTTATTAGGCGAAAATTCAGGGATAGAAATCATCATGGCCATTCTATCCAACTACACTCCTGAATGTTTAGTTAAGGCCTGGGTTAAATGTCCTATCACAGAACTTGGTGATTTTAAAGGTGGCATGAAGGCTGAAGTGTTTGCAAGAAGGTTTAAGGATGCGGTAGATATTGCTGAAATTGACCCTTATCGAGCAGCAACTCATAATAAAGGAATCTATAATGGCATTGATGCGGTAGTTTTGGCCACTGGAAATGACTTTCGGGCAATTGAAGCCTGTGGGCACACCTACGCTGCAGAGAATGGATATTCCAGTCTTTCTCATTGTGAGCTAAAAGATGGAGAATTCTATTTTTATTTGAAAGTCCCCCTTGCCATCGGTACCGTCGGAGGATTAACCTCTTTACATCCCATTGCTAAGAGATCTTTAGAACTTTTAGAGCAGCCCACTGCAGAAAAATTGATGAGAATCATAGCAGCTACGGGCCTTGCTCAAAATTTTGCCGCCATAAGATCTTTGGTTACAACAGGTATTCAAGAAGGACATATGAAAATGCACCTTCAGAATATTCTTGTACAATTAAAGGCCTCAGATGAAGAATTTGAAATGGCTATTTCGCATTTTAAAGATAGAATAGTATCTTTCGCCGCTGTAAGAGAGTTTCTATCCCAATAATCAAAAATTCAATACCTAAAACTGATTTTTTTTTAAGGATAATTTGCAATACAATTTGTTAATTATCACATAGGACTATACGTAAACTGATAAGGTATCGCTACTAATTATTTTGGACGAGGAAAGTTGATGCTCACTGGTGAGTACGCAGTATTGGATGGAGCCAAGGCCATATCTTTACCTACCAAGCAGGGGCAACACCTTGCAGTCACTAATCAAAGAAGCTCGGATCTAACTTGGAAAAGTCTGGATCATAAAGGAAATGTATGGTTTGAGGCCAAAATATCCTTTTTTGACTTTTCAGTCATTAAGACCACCCATGATGAACATGCGGAAAAATTAACTAAACTCTTTAAAGGAGCGGTAAGACTTAACTCCGACTTTCTTTCTAAATGGAGTGGCTTTAAAGCAACAACCAAATTGGAATTCCCTATTGAATGGGGGCTAGGTTCAAGCTCAAGTCTCACAAACATCGTTGCTCAATGGGCAGATGTAAATCCATTACTCTTACATTTTAAAATAAACAATGGTTCTGGTTATGATGTTGCTTGCTCTGCTGCTGACTATCCGATAACATACCAATTGATTGATGACTCCGTAAGTTATACAGAAATCGACCTTGAATTTCCATTCTTTGACAATCTATACTTCGTGCATCTCAATAGGAAGCAATCTTCAGATGCTGGCATTAAGTACTATCTTAAAACAGCGAAAGGAAGAAAGGAGCTAGCCAAAGAAATTACCCTAATTTCAGATGAAATCATCGACTGCCGAGATTTAAAAAATTTCGAAAAACTTCTGAAAGAACACGAAAAACTTGTATCAAAAAGCCTACGATTAAGTCCGATGGGAACTGAGTTCTTTAATGACTATTGGGGCTCCATAAAGTCTTTAGGTGCTTGGGGTGGTGATTTCGTTATGGCAACCAGTGATAGAGGAGACCAGGAAACCATTAAGTACTTTAAAGACAAAGGGTATCATACCGTTGTTACATTCGATGAACTCTTCGAATTTCATAAAACACTTGTTACCACTCCATAAGGACCAAAAAAAGTCCAATCAAACAGAACTTATTCCCTGTTATCCAATTTATGTACTAATTAAGCTCACTTTTATATTATAAAAAATTATAATATCTTAATTTTGCTGTTATGAGAAATGCTTCATTACAGGTATACAATAACCTGACACGTAAGAAAGAAGAGTTTAAGCCTATTGAAGAAGGCTATATAGGTATGTATGTCTGTGGACCAACCGTCTACAGCGATGTTCACTTAGGAAATTGCCGGACCTTTGTTTCATTTGATATTATATATAGATACCTTCTGTTCTTAGGATATAGAGTGAGGTACGTTAGAAACATTACTGATGTGGGTCATCTATTAGATGATGGAGAAGATAGAATACTGAAAGGAGCAAGGCTTGAAAAGCTCGAGCCCATGGAAGTTGTTCAGAAATATGCCAATGGCTTTCATCAAATGATGGACATATTAAATACAAAGAAGCCGAGCATAGAACCAAGAGCAACCGGCCACATCATCGAACAGATTGAGATGGTTCAACAAATCATCGATAATGGTTATGGCTATGAAAGAAATGGATCCGTCTACTTTGATACTTTAAAATTTGCGCAAGCAGGGAAAGGATATGGACAATTGTCTGGAAGGATCATTGAAGACTTACTCTCAGATACCCGAGATAATTTAAAAAATCAAGGAGAAAAAAATCACCCTTCTGACTTCGCTATCTGGATGAAGGCAGCGCCTGAACATATAATGAAGTGGAATAGCCCATGGTCTGTAGGATTCCCTGGATGGCATCTTGAATGCTCTGCCATGAGTACCAAATACTTAGGCAAGACCTTTGACATTCACGGAGGAGGAAATGATCTTAAGTTCCCACACCATGAAAATGAAATAGCACAGAACATGGGTTCATGCAATTGTCAACCAGCCAACTATTGGTTGCATACCAACATGTTACTCATGAATGGCCGTAAAATGTCCAAGAGCGATGGAAATACCATCTCCCCTCAAGAATTGTTTACCGGCGAGAGTCCGCATGTAACAAAAGGATATACTCCGATGGTCGTACGTTTCTTCTTTCTGCAATCACATTATAGCTCTCCGAATGATCTTTCGGACGACGCACTACAAGCGGCTGAGAAAGGTTATAAGAGGCTTATGGAAGCCTACAGAACTTTAAACGGTTTAACTACTGAAGGAAACGGAAATACGCATGATCAAGAGATAAACCAGATGATTGAAGCTGCTTTCCTTGATATGGACGACGATTTCAATACGCCTAAGGCCTTGGCCAAAATGTTTGAACTCGTACCAAAAATTAACAGCTTTAAAGAAGGTCACCTAGATATAAATGAGCTCAGTGCAGAGGCATTAAACAATCTTAAAATTTCGTTTAATGCATTCCTCTTTGACATTTTTGGATTGAAAGACGACATGGAGTCTGCTCAAGGCAACTCAGGTGCAATGGATGGTTTAATGGAGTTGGTCATTGACCTCAGACAAAGTGCCCGAGCCAATAAGGACTGGCCTACGTCAGATAAAATTAGAGATAAACTTACAGAATTAAAAATTCAACTCAAGGATGGAAAAGATGGTACAGATTGGACTATAAATTGAATCTCATGAAGCAACTATTATTTATTCTATCTATCAGCGGATTGGTTTTACTCTCATCCTGTGGCAATGATACTGCGACTAAAAGTCCGACAGTTGAAACCAAAGGCGATGCTAGTAAATTAAAAATCCCGACAGTTTCTGCAGATTCGGTCTATCAATTTGTACAAACGCAAGTGGATTTTGGTCCTAGAGTACCCGGTTCCGAAGGACACATTGCATGCAAAAATTGGTTGGTTGAAAAGTTTAAATCCTATGGTGCAAAAGTGATCGAACAAGATTTTACAGCCAATATATATACGGGTGATGCCTTACCCTCCACTAACATAATTGCTCAGTTCAATTTAAATTTTAAAAAGAGAATATTATTAAGTGCTCATTGGGATACAAGAATGTTTGGAGACAAAGATCCTGATGAAAGTATGAGAGATAAACCGATTTTAGGCGCAGATGATGGAGGTAGTGGTGTCGCTATACTTTTAGAAATTGCACGACTTATAAACGAAAACCCCATAGATATGGGCGTCGATATTATTCTTTTCGATGCAGAAGATCAAGGGCAATCCGGCAATGGTCCAAAAGAATATTGGTGCTTGGGTGCACAACATTGGGCCAAAAATTTACACGTTAGAAACTATAAGCCTAAATATGGGGTCTTACTAGACATGGTCGGTGCCAAAAACCCATCTTTCGGTCAAGACGAAATATCAAGACGCTTTGCCGGTGAACCGATGAATAAATTCTGGAATCTAGCAAATGGTATGGGTTATGGAGGAATGTTTGTCCGCAATAATACAGACGGCTTAACAGACGACCATTACTTTGTCAACACTATAGCGAATATCCCTATGTTTGACATCATAAATCAACCACCCAACTCACAATTCGGATTTCAAAAATGTTGGCATACACATTGCGATGACATGAGTTCAATTAGTAAACGATCCTTAAGGATAGTAGGACAAGTTGTTACCGCAGCCTTATATAAAGAATCAATTGGAAATTTATAAAATATAAATAAACATGAAACAAATATTTACCTTACTTATTTTATTCACGATCGCCTCTACAAGCATAGGCCAGTCGTTCACCAACAAACCGTTAATTTCAAAAAGAACAGCTGACTGGTGCCCAAACTGCGGCAACTGGGGATGGTCTTTTAAAACCGCAATGCTTGAAGAGATATCAGCAGATGAAGCAAGTATTGTTGCTTTGCATCATAGCGGAAATTTAAAGAATGATGCGGCTGATGCTATTGTAAAAAATTTAGGTGGAGCTGGCCAACCAAGATTTTATCTGAACAATACAGACATTGGTGCAAGTAGCTCAAACTGGATGGATAAATTAGAAACCTTAAAGAATGATGTGTCTGCAAGTAATGCAGAAATTCCGAAGGTAGGTATTGACTTACGTGCCTTCCCTGGTGCGGCCAATGAAATAGTTACTAAAATCAATCTTCACATTAATCAAGCCATTGATGGTGAATATTATGTTGGAACATACTTAATTATCAATGACCTTGAACACCCACAATCTGGATCAGTCACAGACAATATTCACAAAAAGCTTTTAACAGATGCTTTTACAGATGATCCTTTTGGTACTTTGATTGGGAACGGACCAATTCTTGAAGGCGTTATGAATTTTGATGTATCTAAAACTTTTGAAGAAATTCCAGATTTACCAATTGATGTTGTTGTCGTAATTTGGAAAAAAGAAATGGAAAATTACATTGTTGAAACAACAGGCGTTATTGAAAATGTACAAGATATGACTAGTAGTAATGATAACAACAATTGGATCGCTTCTGCAAATGCATTTTTCAATGCAGATCAGATTTCATTAAACTTAGAGAGCTTAAATGAAATTGGCGAATATCAAATACGATTGGTTTCAAGTAATGGACAAGAAGTTTATTTCTACAAGTCTTCTGCCTATGCAAATTCAATAAATACAAACATTGAAACGACAAATATTCCCAATGGAACTTACTTCATAAATGTTCTAACAAACAATGGGATATGGAATCAACAAATACAAATAGTTAGATAAGCTTAAAGCAAAAATAGATTACAGATATATGAAGCCCCGACGATTCTGTTGGGGCTTTTTTATTTACCCACTTTCCTTTTCCAACTCAATACCGGTATAAGTCCAAGTTGAAGGCTGGTTACTTCCCTTTCCAAAAACTCATCATAATAAATGTAGGAATCATTTTTCTTATTTAAAAGGTTCTGAATATCTAGAGAAATGGTAGAATTTTTAAAAGTATTCTGAATACGCATATCAATCCTTGTAAAAGGGGATAACTGTATTTCATTACTATTGTATTTACTCCAACTTCCTCCTCTATTGTGATAGCTCACATTAACAATCCATTCCCTATCCCTTTTTGTTTTCCATGATTTACTTATACTTACATTTGCTATATGCCCAAAGTTATTCTGCGCATTAAGCAAGGCACCTTCAGGTTCATTCCTATATTTAAAATCAAAAAAAGTCAGGTTTGTATTTACATACCAGCCATTTTTTAAATTTAAATCATACAAGAATTCAACACCATAGTTTCTTGCGTCTCCATCATTTTCTAATTCTGTAAACAGTAAAAAATCAGCTCCATTTACTGAGGGTGCATAATTATCTAATTCACTGACAGCTAAATCATAGAGATAATAGTAAAAGGGACGCAGAATCAGACGATGGTTTTGCAGCTCTGCTTTAATTGCCATTGAGGCAGCAAATGATTTATTTCGGTTTAAATTATTATTTGGAAACCTTGTAAAAGGAAGGTAAATACCTAAGGGCGTTGCACTGCCATAAACTTCTGCTAGCTGCATTTGCGATACTAAAGCAGCATTCAATTCCATTCTTAAACTATTAGTAAATGAAAAAATATAATTCAATGCAGGTTCAGCAGTTAGTTCATCATTGTATGTATCATAAAAAATTCCTGCTTTAAGGTTTATAGACTGTCTTGTCGAGAATCTTTTATAGAGCAGGGCAGGTTTTACGGTCAGGATATTTATGTTATAAATATTTGAGCTAGCGGATAGTATATCATAGTTACTTAAATCAAGATTCATTCCTGCTCCTAGGCTAGAATTTTCTTTCTTATAAAAGGAATAATTTAAATAGTAGTGCCATTTATGTCTTTCATGTTCATCAAATACGGTGGTCGGTATATCTGTTTCATCAGAGTAAAATGCTAGGTCAGAAAAGTTTTGATTTCTTGTGGTTGAGTACATTAGTGTATGATCTATCTTTTTAGCGTCCCATACTAAACCAGCATATAAAAAATATGATTTGAATTCGACTCTTAATAAATCTTTCTGAAAGAAAATTGCTTCTCCTTCTGGAACAAAGGATTTAAAATTAGAACTTCTACCAGCACCTGCTACCAATTGAAATTTAGAGCTTAGCTGAAGTTGCGTATTTAAATCGTAAAATTCTATTTGCTCCCCGCCAAAATCTAAACCTAAGACATTGGTCAATAAACCGACCGTAGAATATCTTGCATGGGCTTTCAAGCCAGTTTTACCTTTGGTCTGTAAAGCATATTCAAGCCCTAAGAGTCCAACTTTAAAATAATTTTCCCCCTTCGAATTTAAATTAAAATTGGCGTTACCTGCCAAAGCATCAGGTCCAATACTGGTGCTAGGTTGTCCATTAAATTCAAATCTATTGATATAATCAAATGGAATCCCTAGAACACCTCCTGCACTCGCGCTGCTTTTGTCAGAGAAGGTACCAGCGTTACTCGTATGATTTGGATTAACAATTTCTGCGCCATGAACAGACCACTTAATATTATCAGAAGGGAAGCCCCTATAAATTATACCATTCGCTTGATCATTGGCTGTGGATATTCCTGCATGCCTATACAATACGCGCGAAGGGTCATCAAAAGTAGCCGCTAACTCCTTGCTAGATTTGCCAACAATAATTGAATTTTGTGATAATCTAAAATGATCCGTTAGAGGATGTTCTGTAATAATAAAAGTATCGGTGGAAATAGTAATGATGTCGAATGTATCCACCTGCCCAGTAAGATTCAAGGAAAATAAAAGAATAAAGAACTGGAGCTTCATAAATACAAAACGGCCTTAAAGACCTAGTATTTTATTTAGCAATTCTGGGTTTGATTCACCCCCTGCAAAATCATCAAAAGCTTTTTCTGTTACATTGATTATATGATGCTCAATGAAACTAGCGCCTTCTTCAGCGCCCTGCTCTGGAGACTTAATACAGCATTCCCATTCTAACACCGCCCATCCGTCAAAACCATACTGAGATAATTTACTGAAGATGGTTCCAAAATCAATCTGACCATCGCCAGGAGATCTATACCTTCCCGCTCTGTTGGCCCAATCTTGATAGCCACCAAAGGTTCCTTGCCGTCCTGTTGGATTGAATTCAGCATCTTTTACATGAAACATTTTAATCCGTTCATGATATAAATCAATGTATTCTAAATAATCTAATTGCTGAAGTACAAAATGACTTGGATCATATAGCAAGCACGCACGCGGATGTTGATTCACCTTATCTAAAAACATTTCATAAGTAATGCCATCGAATATATCCTCCCCTGGATGAACCTCATAGCATAGATCTACTCCTTGTTCATCAAAGCTATCTAGAATTGGTTTCCATCTTTTGGCGAGCTCAGTGAACCCAGCCTCAACCAATCCTTTGGGTCTCTGAGGCCAAGGATGAAAAGTGTGCCACATCAAAGATCCAGAAAAGGTAGCATGAGCGTCTAATCCTAGATTTCTGCTTGCTTTACCGGCCTTTATTACGGTTTCAATGGCCCATTCTGTTCGCGCTTTCGGGTTTCCTTTGACATTATATGGAGCAAAACTATCAAACATTAGGTCGTAAGCTGGATTAACAGCCACCAATTGCCCCTGTAGGTGGGTAGATAGCTCTGAAATCTCCAAACCGAAGGATTCTATCCTGCCTTTTAGTTCGTCGCAGTAGGTCTTACTCTCGGAGGCCAAATTTAAATCAATCAAACGTTCGTCCCAGGTAGGGATCTGAATAGCCTTGTAACCTAAATCAGCCGCCCAACGGCATACATTCTTTAAGCTATCAAAAGGGGCAACGTCCCCCATAAATTGTGCTAGGAAAATAGCAGGGCCTTTGATTGTTTTCATGCTTACTTATTTCCTTCAAATGTAGCTTAGAAAATTAATTTTTCAAGACATTATTTGAAACTTGTAACTCCCAACCTGAACTTTTTAGGATAGTCTCCAACATTTCGAACAATTCTTGCTTTTGTTCTTCTGCTATTGAAAATAATTCACTTTCTTCTACCATGGAGGAAGCATAGTCTTTGGCTCGAGCAGAAATCTCTGTTAGCTCCTTTTCTGTGAATGAATTGAAAGTACCCTCTTGTATATCGTAGTAATCTAAATCATGATCAATAGCTAAAATTTCAGCAGGCCCCAAAGAATCTAAACGCACAATTCCATTTTCTTCATCAACGGTGATTTTTGCATTCTCAAAATTATAGCCCACCAACACTGTTGCATTAACTCTGACCAATAGTTTCTTCCTGAAAATTGAGATGTCGTAATATTGGTATTCCTTGTAATCGTAAATGTCTGATATTTGACCCTCTGCAGCAACAAACTTAAAAGCCTTTTTTACCTTTTCTAAAACAACGGTTGCATTTTGTTCTACAACGGGCGCACTGAAACGTTTATTAAATCCGTAGTACCATCCTCCAATACCAGAAGCAAAAATTAGAAAAAGTATGGGGATAATGTATTTAAGCTTCATTTTATTCTATGTCTAAGGGATACTTAAGTCCCGAATGATCAGAAAGTACTGCCTTTACTGAACCGACAGAAACAGGTGATTCTATAAGTAGTGGAATTCTGTTTTTATCATCACTAATGTAAATATTCATAACAGCCTCCTCAGTGAATACGTTACCGGTAATTAAGGTTGGTTGAAAAACCCGTACATCATGCTTTCCAAGTTCTTTTATTTTTTTATCCTCTATATATTCAGAATATTTCAGATCTAAACTGAATAGTTCCTTATCGAAAAAAACATCCATTGGCAACCGATCTTCTACGCTGAGAGCTTCAATATCGATGTTTCTTAAGAAGTAAATAATACTGAGTAAGTCATGAGAGCAATGTTCCAATTCAAAATTGTATTTTTTTGCTTTGCTTTTAGACCTTCCAAAATATTCTTCGACGCTAAATGCTGATTGGTCAAAAGAAATTGAATCAAAGCGAATATACTTTCCTTCTTCGACTTCTCTTTTAAATGAGGTCGGTAGAAGTGTGGACTTGTCAACTTTACTTTCAAAGTAATCTCTCACTTTGAAGATTTTATCATATCGCTTATATGTAGCACCTGTAGTTATGTAATGATATTGGTCACCCTCCTCCTTCACTTCAAATGTAACTTCACCTGCAGAGATCCATAAAAGACCCCAATTGTAATAAATGGTGTATGTTAGTTTTTCTCCGTTATCAAAATGCTGGTTTTCACCTGCACAAGGCATTAATTTATTTGACTTGAAATCCTGAGAAGAACAAACATTTGCCGAAAGGCAGAAAATCAGTATGACGGTATATTGAATAAATCTATTTTTCAATGCCTAAGCTTTTTAATATTGGAATTCGCCAAAGTAGTCCTAATCCAATCAACGATGGAATGAGCAAATTAATTATCCACAAGGTAAAGGTTGCTAGTAAAATTGAAATTTCATTAACATTATATAAAGAAAAAACCGCCATTGCTATTTCTCCTCGAGCTACCAAATTCATTAATCCGGGTAATGGTATGATGGACTGCGCAAGATAAATTATACCAATTAAACTAAAAATCTTCACCGCCTCTAATTCAATTCCGATAAATTTAATGATCAGAAAATATTGCAAAACAAACACAGCGTATCTTATAAATGAAATTAATATGACCTTCAGTAAAGTGATTTTTTTGAATGGATAATCTTCAAAACTTCCCCATGATTTTAGTTTACTTGTGAGCTTAAATAGTTTGAAAATTTTCTCGATGTGCGGAAAAAATAAATACAATGTAACAAAGACAATCAATGTAGGAACAATGGAAAAGTAAAACAGATTGCTCGGTAAGGCTGGGATGGTGACTTGTTCTGCCTGTATCCCTAGGTAAGCTAACAAACCACATATAACAACGATTATGTTCATAGCCAAGCTACCATAAAAACTTGCCCGGATTGACAACCAATTTTTTTCTACTGGAAGGACCATTAACCTACCTGCAAATTCACCTATTCTTTGAGGAGAAACAACACCAAAAGTAAGGCCTATAAAAATGCCTTTTAACGCTTCCGCAAATGAAATTTTATAGTATTGATTAACCATTAATTTCCATCGAAATGCCTCTAAGCTCCAATTGACGAACAAAAGGAATAGACATAATATGAAAAAGTATTTGGAAGAGGCACTTCGGTTGAACGAAAATTCATCAAGAAGCTGACTGAATTGATGTTCAATAAATAATCTCCGGTATATAAGCCAAACCAACGCTATTGTTATTATTGACTTAATGAATATGACTATATATCTTTTATTCCCCTTAATCGTATTTGTTTTAAGCACCTAAAGATATATTAAGAATACCAGTAATATCTTCTATCTTTGAGTTTCTTCTAAGAATCCAAATGAAGCTACCATACAAAATATTAGGCGTTGATCCAGGAACTAACATCATGGGTTATGCCGTACTTGAGATTAAGGATGATAAGCCTAGACTTACAACAATGGGGATCATTCATTTAAGTTCTCTTAAAGATCATCAGAACAAGTTGAAAGAAATTTTTCTTCAGCTTCAAGAAATTATTGAAACATATTTACCCAGAGAAATGGCTATTGAAGCACCCTTTTATGGTAAAAATGTTCAGTCGATGCTTAAGCTAGGTAGAGCGCAAGGTGTATCTATGGCGGCAGCTATGACTATGGGGTTAGAAATTCATGAGTATGCGCCTAAGAAAATAAAACAGGCCATTACTGGAAATGGAAATGCATCCAAAGAGCAGGTCGCATCTATGCTATGTAATATGCTTAATATTAATATTCAAGATAAATACTTTGATGCTACGGATGCTTTAGCTGCAGCTATGACCCTTCACCATGCTTCAGGTTCACCTATTCAAAAGGGCAAATCTTATTCGGGTTGGAAACAATTTCTGAGTGAGAACCCTAACCGAGTTCAATAGCTCAATTGACTGCTAATCTTATTCGAGATTTCTAGGAATTCTTTCTTAGACAATTTTAATTTTTCTTTACTCATATTCATATCGCCCGGAGCATTTATAGGTATTAAATGAACATGAGCATGTGGAACTTCTAATCCAAATACCATAATACCAATACGTTGGCAAGAAATGACTTTTTCAATAGCAGCACTTACTGTGCGTGAAAATTTCATTAATCCGGAATAGGTTTCCTCGTCGAGGTCAAAAATATAATCTACTTCTTTCTTTGGAATGACAAGCGTGTGACCCTCTGCCAATGGGTTAATATCTAAAAAGGCAAAATAGTTTTCATCTTCTGCAATTTTATAGCATGGTATTTCACCATTGATTATCTTGGTAAAGATGCTAGACATTTAAATAGAAATATCTAAAATTTTAAACTTAATGGTTCCTTTGGGAGTCTGAACTTCAGCAATTTCACCGACTTCTTTTCCTAGAAGTCCTTGGCCTATTGGAGAATTGATAGAGATTTTTTTCTCTTTAATGCTTGTTTCAGTTTCTGATACTAACTGATACTCAAACGTTTTATTCGTTACTACATTTTCCATTTTTACTTTTGACAGTATAGAAACCCTGCTTGTGTCTATATCATCGACGCTAATAATTCTTGCATTAGCCATTGACTTTTCTAAGCCATTTATTTTAGCCTCAAGATGCCCCTGAGCATCTTTGGCAGCATCGTATTCTGCATTTTCTGAAAGATCTCCCTTTTCCCTTGCTTCTGCAATCGCTGCTGCAGCCTCCTTTCTACCATCAGTTTTTAGTAGGGTAATTTCTGCTTTTAGCTTATCATATCCTTCCTGGGTCATGTAATTGTAAGTGGACATAATTTTAATTTTTAGCGTTTGAAATCAGTATCTATATATACTAAAAGGAGACGTTCCCATTAAAAATGAAAACGTCTCTTTCGTTTATTTTTCTACAAGTTGAACTCGTATTTAACAAATATACTTAAAAAGTTAGTCTAATTCCAAAATTGTGTGTTCCACGCCATGGATTGGTTGTTCTGTATGAATAGTCAATACCCACGATATTTTTGGATTCTTTATTTAATGGCACATTGATCGTTGCTCCAGCAGCGACTCCAGTATATACATTTTCTAAAGTACTTCCACTTGAACCGATTTCATATTTATATCCCCCACGTAATGTTACAATATCCTTATACTGCAATTCAGCACCTGCTCCTATCTGATCTCTTGAAAAGGCATTCGAAGTAAAGTTAGCAAGTCCTCTAATGTATAGATCCTCAGCTAAATAAAAATCATAGGAAAAACCAATGTTCAACACAGAAGGTAATTCAAAATCTTCTGCTCTTGCATCAAACTTCAATTGAAACTCTGATTCTGTAGTTGGACTCACAATTTGTCTTGATAATCCTTCTCCTGAAAATTTCATTGGTGTTCCTACATTTCTTAAAGAAATTCCAAGTTTGAAATTATCTTTTGGACCAGAAACATATTGCACACCAGCATCTATGGCCATACCGAAAGCTTGAACACTTGGTAGAGTTTCTGAAATAGCTCTCAAAAGAATTCCTACAGAGATCTTATTTTCATAAGTATATGAATAGCCAAGACCTAAATTCACAAATGATGGTGAAAAAGTACCACCTGTTCCTTCTGGTTGGTTTTCTGTAGTGATTGGAATGTCTCCAAAATCAACAATCATTAAACTAAAACCGAAGGCACCATTACTTCCTGCCCTTTGTGCATAGCCAGCAGAATTTAGTTGAAGACCTGAACCATCATAAAGTCTTGTGTTACCAAAGTAGATTTCTCTTTTTGGTAATCTTCCAATACCTGCAGGGTTCAACCTCAAGGCTTCTACACCCATGACACTTGATGTGTTCATTGAATGCAATCCAGCACTTCTTGCCCATGGATTAAGCAACAACTCTGAAGCTCCTGCTTCTCCTTGCCTATCAGGGTTACCAGCAAACATTACTGCTGTAGTACTGGCCAAAATTATTAATGTGTATAAAGCTTTTTTCATTTGTATCGATTTTGATAAAATGAGTACCGATAATATCGGTACTCCATTTATTTTTACAATCCAGATGGATCAAATTTTCTATTAATTCCAAACCACTTAATCGTTCTGTCCACACCAAAATCTGGAGCAGAAATGTGAATTAAGTAAACACCGCTAGCTACTGGAATACCAGTACTATTATTTAAATCCCAAACCAAATCAGGTGAGGTTTGAGTAACTGGTGTTCCTGGATTTGATCCTGATTTATTTACTGATTTCTCATCTCTATCAAATTGTCTGATAAACTTACCATCCAAAGAGTAAATTGTCACAATCGCTCGATCTGGCAAGTTTGTAACCTTTACTGTTTTCGTAAACTGAGAAAGTTCATAATCAGAGTAACCATAGTATGGATTAGGTACAACATTTACGTTGGTTAATGCATTTTCAATGGTTTCATTGGTTACTTCCGCTGCTTGTCTTCCTGATATTTCAAATTCATACTTAGGATTTCCTCCAAGGGTTACACAGGCATCTGGATTATCAATATCAAATTCCTTTTCTTGGCTATATCCATTATCTACTCTCAACTTAATCGTCAAGTCATTAGGCACAGCGCCTCCTTCATAAGAAAGCATTTTCATACCTACTGGCAACAATGACATAGAGCACCAAGTAACTGAAGTGTACGCTTGAATCTGACCAAAGGTTCCTCCATTTCGGACCTTATCTACAAATTTTTCACAGCCATCATATTTTTCTCTAGTGACATAAATTACATGTTGTCCACCCGCTGGGAAAGCTCTCGGATCGAAGAATTGCTGCCCCCCTGGAGCATCAACCGTCGCAAAGAATTGAGAGGATGGATTAAACAACATATCGCCTCCGATTCCTTCTCCATCATCTAATACCTCAGCAAAATCTTCATCAAAAACTGAATTTTCACCAAAGAATATATTAAGTCTTTCTCCAGTTTCAACGTCAACAGCATATCCTGGGAACCAACTCATTCCTCTTGTTCCAGTATCGTCTGGTTGACCGCTTTGATTAACAGAAGTCGCTTCTCTTAAATCCATATTACCTGCAAGTCCTTGAGTTGCTTCACCAACGTCCGCATACCCAGTTCCTGCCGTTTCAACTACAGCACATCTTGACCATTTAGTCTTATCACTAGTAAATACGATATCTACATTGTTAAGTGCACTTAAGTCTGAAAAATTTCTAACCAAGCCTTGAGATGGTTGCCATGCTGGAGTAATATAAAACTGACCTGTTTCAGAATCTGATCCATCTGTTAAATAGAATGGATAAAAAGATCTGTTACCTAAACTACTAAAAGCCGCATTAGGATCTAAGAGGTTATCTTTTTCACCAGGTTGAGTTTTCATAAAATTCAATACAGGAGCTAAAACTGGTGGCAAATCTTCAATTCCTTGCCCATCATCGGGTATACCACCATACCAAGCTGCCCCTGTAGGATCATCGTATTCATATAAAATATCAATTCCACCATTGTCTTCTGAGAGTGTTTTGCCGGGCTCATCAGATTGAGTTACAGATAAAGAAAATCCATATTGAGGCAATAATTGTTCATTAATTATACTAATATCTTTTTCTGAAAAGATAACTTCTCCGCTATTTAAATCTGTAAGAACCCAAGTTGACTCGGCATCCAATCTACAATCTTCTCCTCCTAACTGATCTCCTACTAATTCAAGACTGAATTTTCCATCTTTTACATTTAATGGATCATAGATGTTAACTTCAATAGGACCTGCGCCATCTTTATAAGTAATTCTTCCGTCTTCAACATTACCGCTTAAAATTGCGTCGTACATGCTAGGGTCTAAATCAACGAAGTTTCCTCCAACGCCTACACCATCAATTCTTGTGATTTTTGCACCATCACCATAATTAGCATTTTGCTGAGTATATACAATTGGTCTTGGTACTACTGTATAAGTCTTAATATTTTTCCGTCCTTCTAAATAAGGAAATTGTTGACCGGCCCTCGGGGCATCTGGATCAAATGGTGCGAATTCATTATAACCGTAGGCCAATACCATATAGTGATATTGTTTATGATTTATTAATCTGCTATCACCTGGGGCAAAGGCATCCTCCACAATTCTGAAGGTGTGTTTAATTCCATTATCACCACCATCTACAGCTCTTACTGGAGAATAAATAATAGCTCCAGGATTTAATGGATTTGGGTCTGGGACTGAAGTCCAATTGTAAATTTCACCCACGCCATTTTGAACGTCTACCTGTTCAATCAATCTAGCTTTTTCAAAATCTCCAAGCTCTTGAGGTGTAACATTAATATTAGCCAATTGGAAAATTAAGTACCCTTCAAATTTATAAGAAGCTGAGTCATCTTCAATTAATTCACTTGCTAAAATGTCTCTTTCAATATATTCCTCGAAAGCATTATTACTTGATACCGAGTCATTAGAAAGAACTAAAATGATTTCTCGATCCAATGCGATCGGACATACATCCGGTGCAGTAGGACCATCAATAATATCAAAGCAACTATCAAATAAAGCCTGAGCTAAATCATCAGCGCTTTTAAGTCTAGAAATATCAGGACATGGGTATTGTAAGTCCGGAACCCATACCGCTCCAATAATTAATTCATTCTCAACACTAGGCTTTAATAATAATGGTCCCGATGCTTGAACAGTTCTTCTATCTCCATTTCCTAAATCTGCAGTACACATACTCCATCCATCTGCAACGTTCGGATCGTCCGGAAATACATATTGAACTTCGTCAACTGAACCTGGGTTATATCCTGATCCACCTTGGGTAATTGGTGTTCCATCTAACCATTCTCCTGTTAAGTAACCATAGTATTGTTGAGCAGATGATGGATCCACGGTATTCGGATCTACCACCCCTTCTCCTAATCTATTAAAATATATGAAGGATGACATTCCTAATTCAATATTTATGTCCGCTTCATCCGTCTGATTGATGTCTATTCTCTGAATATAAATGGTATCTCCTTCTTCAAATCCAGTTCCTTCAAACTCATCTGCTTTAGAGATAATGTGCTGCACTCCTACAGACGGATCAACAATCTTGTGAGGACCTAGAGGTCCTCTAAAGTAATCTGTTCCGATAATTGGTACTTGATCACAATAGGTGTTTATACCACTGCAGTCACAACCTGTTTCTCCATCAAGAATATCTTCATTATAAGTATAAGCCAATCCTCTTTCAATATCACATCCGATATAATCATCAGAAGAACATCCTAAATCTGGATCTACCCACATTGCGAAGTAACATTCTCTTATATCTTCTTGAGCTCTATTTAATAACTTATGACGATAGAAAGTCATATCGTTGATCTCATCATTTGTCGAATATGCAAAGGCCTGAACTTGAATTTCCATTTGGATTTTAGCTCCTCTTGTTAATCTGTGCTCACCACCTGCATCATTATATATCCAAAAGATCATCTGATCAGGCACCAATTCTACTGCCGCTTTTCTTGAAATTGGTTCACAACCTCTAATATCAATAATTGGAAAATCACCTTTACAAGGGTCATAGTCTCCACTTTGATCCTGATCCCAAAATGAACCTAGATTCTGCCCAGCTGGAAGAGGAAATGGGTATTTTTCTTGAAAGTAAGGATTGTCTTTTCCTGGCCAGTATCTAACAGCATCTGGGATTGAATCACAGTTCAAAGGCTCCTCATTTAAAATTGCTTGATCATACAATTGTATGGCAGCATTTAAATCATCAGAACCTACGACAAAGAACTCATCCCAGTTGTTACACATCTCTAATTCTGTCAATCCTGTTATAGGATCAATAGGTCCTGGATAAAAATCTGTATTACCTCCGGTACGATACATGGTTGCGGCAATCTTTAAATTACCGGATGGATCCTCTCCACCGACCCATACTCCTCCTGCAAATAATGCAGAAACTTCAGGGATACCAGAACCAACAGGTGGCTTAGGAACGATGTAAGATCCATTCATTAAATCCCACCAAAGATCTCCACCTGTAAGTAATCTAGCCCTAACATTATTCACATCAAGGTCAATCTGAGAAGTTGCTGGTTGACAGTCTTCCCTATAATTTACTTCCATCTGTTGCGGATCTGTTAAGATCGGACTCGGTGGTGTAGGACTGTTTGATTCAGGTCCTACGTGTGCCATTGCAATTGTGCTGCTTAAAGCAAATATGGCTAATAATATATTTTTAATAGATTTCATTTCTATTTGATTTTATAGTTTTAAAAGTCAAATATTAGACCCAGATAAATTCTTCTTGGTCTAGTATAATGATTTGGTCTAGTTACTCTCCAGTCATAGTGAGAATAGAAACTGTCAAGATTTTTACCAACATCAAGAATCTGAGCTTGTTGATCCAATCCGTTACTTGCTACCAAATAACCATCGTCTTCAGCGTCACCTGTAACATTGAATACATCTACTATATTTCTTGTGTTAAATAAATTTTCAAACCTTAGGTAAATATTGAAGTTCAATGCACTTTTTGAAGTTTCAGAAACTTTTATTGCAAAGTTTTTATCAACCCTCATATCTGCATTTAATATCCATGGCAATCTAGCTTCATTTATTGTTAGTAATCCTCTTTGGTCTAGTGGATTTGGAACAACTTGAAACTGTGAATATGGTCTTCCTGAAACTCCAGTAAGTAAGAAATTAACCCCAGCGTTGGCGAAAATATCTAAACCTCCAATTCTAGGACCATTGTAGGATTTACCGCTGGTAAATCTGTAATCTATTACTGCCGTAATCCTGTGTCTTTCGTCAAAGTTTAAAGGGAATAATTCTCTAATAATTCCTCTTTCGTTAATTCCATCTGATGAATCTGCATTTGAACCAGAACCATCTGCAAACTGTAATGTATAAGAAGTCGACAGCTGAATATTTCCTGTTCTTCTTAAATCGTAAGTAAAGGAAAATCCTTTTACCGTACCAAAATCTACATTACTGAAGGTCTGATAGGTTCCTAGCGGTGGAGGTAAGAATGTGTAAAATCTTCTTTGAATCATATCTCTCATTTCCTTGTAGTAGGCTGAGATTTTGATTGCTGAAGAATTACTTAATTTAGATTGAAATCCAATTTCGTAATCGATTGTTTTCTCCGGCTTTAAATCGGGGTTACTGGCTGGTGCTGTAGCTGTTCCGAATCTTTGTGGATTTTCCATGTAGAAATAATCCAATGCTGTTCCACCGGTATTTGAAGGAGGTCTTTGAACTAAAACATCATAGTGTGCAAAGAAGCCTGCATCATTTGAAATTGGGAATGAAAATGCAACCCTTGGCATGAAATTCAACTGTGGAGTATAATCTTCAAAAGAAGTATTTGGATCAAAGTTAGGATCAGTAATCTGACGCTTTGAAGCATCTTGTTCCTGATAGAAAGGATAGACAACTCCTCCACCAAAAAGTAAATTACCTCCACTCAATGATGTACCATTCGCTGAAAACCATCTATCTCCATCTCTAAATCCTAAAACATCTTCAGAGTCTGGACCTGTTACATAAACTTTGTAATCATCATCTACTGATCTTGGCTGTGCCTGATTTGTTGATGCAAAGAATTCTGAAGCATCCATAATTGGATATAGAGAATATGGATCTTTTAAAACTTTAGTGTTGGCATCATAATAATCCAATCTTAAACCAAGACGAACAATGATGTCTTTGTACTTAAACTTATCTTGTATGTAACCTGCAACATAAATTGGTTGTAAAGGAGCTACATTAAAAGTTCGTCTTCCATTTTCATCTCTTCCAGAAAAGAAGTCATTAAAGGTGACATTGTTATCTAATTTATTACCTAAATAATCATAACCAAAGTAGGTCATAATGTTTTGGTTATTTAGCTCACCTGCGGAGAACATGTCAAGACTTAATTGGTCTGGATTAATTTCATCAACATTTACATATTCATTTAAGCTCGCTCCTGTTAATTCTCTTACGGACCTAAAGAAGAGATTATCTTCAAAATCTTCTGGTTGAATATTGGTCTGAAACTGTGGAAAAGATGCTCCAAAATCATTGTCAAAGAAAGAATCAATGATTGTGGTATTGTCCACACCAATAATGTGTTGATTGGCATTCAGACGAGCTAGGTTCCATATATCTTCTGGAACAATCGTCCATTCTCTTAAAAATCTCTGTTCGTAAGTAAATCCAAATTGAATGTTGTGTTTACCTGATTCTGATCCACCTGGTAGTAAATCAAAACCGGCAGAAACATTTGCAGTATATCTATCCTCTTCATTCTTGAAGTATCTATTGTAAGGTCTTCCTACATTATAGTACAGTTCCCATACGTTGTTTAGCGGACCTGGTTGTAGACCATTTATCAATACATCTAAACCAGAACTAGCATTAATTCCTGCTTGTGCCGGATTAATATTTAAATCTGGGGTTGCTTCACCTAAAATTTCTCTGTACCCTTGGTGTGCAAAATAAACCCCTTGGCCACCGCCTCCAAAATCTACAACTGGTCCATCCCATTCTACAGAATCTGAAACAATAGATGCTACTGGTTCCCATCTTCTTTCTTGCACTCCATAATATCCATATCTAAAGAAATTATCACCATGTCTATCATCTTCTGTACTTTCAAAAGCCTTTTCGTATCCTCCTTGAAGGGTGTATGAAAAGTTTCTAAAAATGGACGGATTCTCTTCTTCATCATCATTGGCAAATCCTTGTTTCCCGATCTTATGTCTAAATCTTACATTTCCTCTATAACCTTCTCTATAATAGAATGGATTGTTAGTCCAATTATATAAAGACCATCTACTGTTTGATGCTTCATTTGTAGAAGCCGCAGTTGCTGGATTAAACTGATTGAAACCATCATAATATGTTCCGGAGAAGGTCATATCTATGGCATCATTTAATCTTGCATCAATCTTTGCAGAAATATTATAATTTTGAGTCGTTTCATTAGGCCGTCTCTTTAATAGATTTACGCCGGGCTCTCCGTTTACACTATATCCTTCAGTAATATTCTCAGCTGAAGGAACTGGTGAGCCATTTAAAGTCGAAACTGGATTAGTGGTAAGCTCATTTATAAGATCTTCTGAAGCTCTGTAAACACCTACCGCTGAAGGATCATCATCTGCGATGTTGGTAAACTGACCAAAGACTCTAAATCCTAATATGGATTTTCCTGCCTTATTTTTTAAAAGTGGACCACTCACATTTCCAGTTACAAGATTGTAACCAAAAGCATCAAGGAATTCTGAAGTTTCTACTTCTACTCCACCCGTAAATTTTTCAGAAGGTCCCTTTGTGGTTATGGAAATAATTCCACCGGTAACATCTCCATACTTCGATTCGATTCCTCCGGTGATGACCTGAAGTTGATCAATCTCAGATTGAGGAATTACGTTGTTAATGTTTTCACCCCTTACTCTTACTCCATCAATATAATAGTAAGTTCCATCTTCTCTAGAACCTCTTATTGAAATGTCACCACCATCTACGGTAGAAATACCAGCGGTAGTTGCAGCAATTGCAGTAATGTTTTTAGTTGGCATGGTTCGGATCTCATCGGCTGTAACGGTACCACCTTGGGTGGTATTATCAAAGTCAACGAGCGGTTCCTTGTAGGCAATAATTACAATATCGTCCAGTGTAACCCCGGTGCCTTCAGAAATAACAACATCTACTTTGTTAATCTGTCCAGCTTTGGCTGTAATGTTGGTTACACGTTGTGGTTGATAACCGACATAGGTAATTTCAATGTCATAATTACCTGGATCTACATCTGAAAAGATATAGTTTCCATCTAAGTCCGTTTCTGTTCCTGTGAGTAAGACACCATTCTTATATAAAGCTACGGTACCAAACAAGATCGCTTCACCTGTTTGCTCGTCAGTTACTTTCCCTTCTAGGGACGTTTGACCGATGGCTACAGTGCTGAAACAGATGCACAATACAAAAATCGTAAATCTGTATATCATATTGATTCGTTTAAAAGTTGATTTTCAATACATTAAGGTCTGCAATGTTAAGAAATTCGGGCTCTCTTTCAAAATTTTATTAGTCCTCAAAGTCAGTAATTGGACAAGTTATTTAAAAGCATGAAGCACCTTATCTACCATTACATTGGCTATTTTTTGCAAGGACTCGTGAGTCCACCCAGCAATATGGGGTGTGAATACCGTTCTTTCTTGTTTGAATAGCTTTTCATATAGTTTATTTTCCTCAATTGTATATGTCTGATTCTTTTCATTTTCAAACACATCCATACACAAGCCTCCCAATTTTCCAGACTCAAGAGCCTGAATTAAATGAAGGGTATTGGCTATCTTACCTCGAGAGGTATTAACAATGATAACCCCGTCCTGACAAGCATTAATAAAATTTTCATTTATCAGATGCTTCGTCTCAGGCGTTAGTGGTACATGAAAGGAAATAATGTCTGAACGTTCTTGGATGCTTTCCAAGGAAGCTGATGTAATATTACTAAGATGCTTTGGAGTCTGCAATAGGTAAGGGTCATAATACAGTATACGTTGTGTCCATGGTGACAACTTGGCGGCAAGACTTTGTCCGGTATTGCCTAAGCCGACAATTCCAAACACCTTTCCCTCTAATTCTACTCCTCTATTTTTTTCTCGATCCCAAATACCTGCCCTTATTTCTTCATCTGCTCTAAGTATATTATTGTTTAATGCCAAAAGCATAGAAAATACATGCTCTGCAACTGCATTTCTATTCCCTTCTGGAGTACTTATGACTTTTATACCTTTCTGATTTGCGTAAGCGAGATCAATAATATCTAAACCAGAACCAAGCCGACCTATGAATTTCAGGTTTACGCCAAGATCCATCATCTCTCGTGTCATCACAATCTTTGAATTTATGACAATGCCGTGAAAATCGTGAATCTGTGATGGTAAATCTTGATATTTAAAATCGGGTTCATATAAAACTTCATGCCCAGCAGCTATCAATCTTCGGGGTAGATCCGGATGGACGTAATTTGTTATTAATATTTTCAAATTTGAATTGTTGCTTTTTTATTCAAATAAACACAAGAACGGGATCATATCTTGATCATTTATATATAAATTTTTTTAATTTCTTTAGGACAAAACTATATTTACCAAAACTTTAGAGAACCTAATGCCTAGAGACAATTCTATCCGCTCAGTTCTTATCATTGGTAGCGGACCAATAATCATCGGTCAAGCATGTGAATTTGATTATTCTGGAACTCAAGCATCCAGATCACTTAGAGAAGAAGGAATTGAAGTTTCCTTGATTAATTCTAATCCAGCTACTATAATGACAGATCCCGTGACCGCGGATCATATTTATCTTCTTCCTCTTACAGTCGAAAGTTTAGAACAAATTCTTCAAGAACGACAAATTGATGCGGTACTTGCAACGATGGGTGGTCAAACGGCTTTAAATTTGGCGATTGATGCAGGAAAGAGAGGAATTTGGGATAAATACAATGTAAGACTTATAGGCGTAGATTTAGATGCTATTGAATTGGCTGAAAATCGGGAGGCTTTTAAAAAGCATGTCGTGAGTCTGGGTATGAAAGTGGCTCCTTCCTTTATCGCCAACTCATTTCTTGAGGGAAAAGATGCTGCCCAAAAGATTGGATTTCCACTCGTGATCAGACCTTCATACACCCTTGGGGGAACTGGAGGTGGCTTTGTTATGGTTGAAGCAGAATTCGATGAGGCCTTACGCAGAGGTTTAGATGCTTCACCGACGCATGAGGTTCTTGTAGAAAAAGCAGTATTGGGGTGGAAGGAATTTGAATTGGAACTTCTTCGTGATCAGAATAACAATGTTACAATTATTTGTACCGTTGAAAATCTTGATCCAATGGGAATCCACACAGGAGACAGTATCACGGTTGCTCCTGCTATGACTTTATCTGACAAGGCATACCAAAACATGCGTAATGATGCCATTCTGATGATGCGCTCAATGGGCGATTTTGCTGGGGGCTGCAATGTACAATTTGCCCTCAATCCTGAAAATGAAGAATTAATTGCCATTGAAATAAATCCGAGGGTTTCAAGATCCTCTGCTCTAGCGAGTAAGGCGACTGGTTATCCTATTGCCAAGATTGCCGCAAAGCTTGCCATCGGTTATACCTTGGATGAGCTAAAAAATCAAATTACCAAAACTACTTCTGCCTTCTTTGAGCCGACTTTGGATTATGTCATTGTAAAAATGCCACGATGGAATTTTTCAAAATTTTATGGGGCAGATAATACCCTAGGTCTTCAGATGAAATCTGTGGGCGAGGTTATGGCCATCGGGAGAACCTTTCAAGAAGCACTTCAAAAGGCCTGTCAAAGTCAAGAAAATAATCGAGCAGGATTAGGTGCAGATAAGAAGGAATGGATAAGAACAGAAGACATTTTAGAACGATTAGAGAAAGTAAGCGATGATAGAATTTATAGAGTGCGTGACGCATTGCGACTAGGCGTTCCTATAAGTACCGTTCAGAAATTAACAAAAATAGATCCTTGGTACTTGTATCAGATCAAGGATTTAATCCGCATGGAACTTGAGCTCGGTAAGTATAATGTGCCAGAGGATATTCCAAGAGAATTTTTCTTAGAATTAAAAACTGCTGGTTATTCTGATCTTCAGATCGCTTGGCTAATGCGTGTTGATGAAGAACCCGTTACCAAGCAAAGAAAAAAATTAGGGATTACACGAAAATATAAAATGGTGGATACCTGTGCTGCAGAATTTGAAGCCAAGACCCCTTACTTCTACTCTACCTTTGAAACTGAGAATGAATCAATCCCTTCTGATAAAAAGAAAATTATTGTTTTAGGTTCGGGACCAAATAGAATTGGTCAAGGAATTGAATTCGATTATTGTTGTGTTCATGGAATCCTAGCCATTAAGGAAGCTGGTTATGAAGCAATCATGATTAACTGCAACCCTGAAACTGTTTCGACAGATTTTGACATCGCTGATAAATTATATTTTGAACCAGTATTCTGGGAACACATTGAAGAAATTATTGACTTAGAAAAACCTGAGGGAATCGTTGTACAGTTGGGTGGTCAGACCGCCTTAAAGCTTGCGCAAAAGTTTCACGAGAAGGGAATACCAATCATCGGTACTTCATTTAATAGCATGGACCTTGCAGAGGATCGAGGAAGATTTTCTGATCTACTAAAAGAATTAGAGATACCTTATCCCAAATATGGTGTAGCTGAAGATGTAGATAAAGCTTTTAAAATAGCCAATGATGTTACCTACCCGGTATTGGTTAGACCATCATATGTTCTCGGCGGTCAGCGCATGAGGATTGTCCTAAATGATAATGAACTTGAAAGACATGTACTGAGCATATTTAAGCACATGCCAGACAACCGAGTTTTAATCGATCAATTTTTGGAACGGGCCAGAGAGGCGGAAATTGATGCGATCTGTGACGGAGAGGATGTTCATATCATGGGTATCATGGAGCACATTGAACCAGCAGGTATACATTCAGGGGACAGTTCTGCCATGTTACCACCTTACAGTTTAAGCGAGGCGACCATAGAGAGCATGAAAGTTTACACCAAGCGTCTTGCACTTGCTCTTGGGATAAAGGGTTTAATAAATATTCAATTTGCGATAAAGGACGATCAAGTGTATGTGATCGAAGCCAACCCTAGGGCTTCAAGGACCACACCTTTTATTGCCAAAGCATATCAGGTACCTTATCTAAACATGGCTATGAAGGTTATGCTCGGAGTAAATAAATTGACAGACTTTAAGGTAGAAAAGAAATTAAAAGGATATGCTATTAAGGTTCCGGTCTTCTCTTTCAATAAATTCCCTGGGGTTGATAAGCAACTAGGCCCTGAAATGAAGAGTACCGGAGAAGCCATTCGTTTCATAGATGATTTGACAGATCCTTTCTTCAGGAAATTGGATAAGGAAAGAAGTATGTATTTGACTAGATAGCTTTAACTCGTCCTCTTATATCGCTCCGCTTTATGATGGATTTTCTCTTTAGCAAAAGGAATTATGGTCAGTTTATAATTTATAAACTTTTGAGGGTTACATCATTTATTTATTTCTATAATCGTAAAATGTTGCTTGCCCGTTACATCCATTTTATAAGAAATAGGTAAATTTTGAGTTCATATTTGTGTTATCAACAAAAAAACATAGATCATGAAAAATTTATTCTTACTTATACTTTTAGGATTTTCACTTAGCTCTTGCATGACTAATCTTTCAATGCAAACAGGAAGAACTTTGGAACAAGGAGAGGTGCAGGTTACAGCAGGTTCCACCAACATTGGAGCATATAAAAATGAATCAACGAAATCTAACCAAACTCAAACAGAGACTAATTTATCGAGTCTTGACCCAGGCACAACTTTTGGTCGATTGAAAGTAGGTGTAGGGAATAACACAGACGTAGGATTAACTTTGGGGTTCTCTTCAGTTCTAAGCGGGTCAATTGAAGGAGAAGTTAAACATCAATTTATTGGTAATAAAAATGATCTATTTGCAGTATCTGCAGGTCTGAAAATTGGACTTGCAGGAGCTTTAGGCTTGGGATCAATAAACTATACAATTCCTATTTATGCTTCTATCCATCCCACTGAATACGTTTCATTTTATACCTCTCCGCGATTCAAGAGCGTAAGTTTTACAGAAATATTAGGAGGAACTAGTAGTACAAACTTCTTTGGCCTTGTAAACGGTTTAAATCTATCTTACTCAAGTATTGATCTTTACTTTGAACATTCTTTATTATTTCATAAGGAGGCAATGAATGATCGCGGTCAGCTCAACGCTGGGATTGCCTTTCGATTTTAAATAGATAATTACAATAAAAAAAAGGCTTGGATAACTCCAAGCCTTTTTTAACCTTGCACCTTGACCTTATGGTCTATTTTAAACTACATTTTATTTTACAGACAAATTGGTAAACTGGACTTCATCATTCCCCTCTACCATAAATCCCAATTTGTATTCTCCTTTATTAAAAAGCGTCATTCCTAAGTCAACTTCTTCAGAGCCAATCGGTAGCATCATTTCTAACTCTCCTTGAAGATTGAAAACCTGAATCATATTTACTGATGAATTGAAAATCATAGAAATATTATCATACTCAGTATTAAACTCTGTAGAGATAATTAAGAATTTCTGTCCCGCATTTTCTAAACTCAATTCTACGTTATCATTATTAAGTAATGACAATTCACCGTCTCCAATGTTTGATGCATTTACAGCGGTGAAGCTGAAAAGAATTGCTATTGTTAGGATAAAGTTTTTCATAGTATTAGTTTGTTGGTTGTACTTATAGGACATAAATAAGCACCTTAACCCCATCTACCCCCCTACTACAGGGCCCATATACTTGGAAACAAAAACCCTACAATCCTCGATAACATGCGATTATTGGTCGGCCACTTTACATTTTAAGGGCAGAAAAATAAAAAACTTGAACTTAGAATAGGGTCAATTTATACCCATACGAAATAGACATCTGAATCATTTCTCTTGATACCTGTAACTGTAAAGCCACCCGGTTGATCAATCTCTTCTATTAAATTAAAGGTGGAACACACGGAAGGTAGTCCTGTGAATAATAAAGAGAAGTGTACTATTTTACCTTGAGGTACTTCTGTCCATTGTGGGGCAAATGCTATGCAATCAGCGTGAACCAATTCGCTGCGGTGCGAGGAGCCAGTATCATATAAAAAAGTAGACGGCCAAATTCGAATTTTTGCGCCGAGCATAAATCTTGCATCAAACAGACAATGAACAATTACCTGTTTTTCTTCCTTGGTCAGAGCAAGCAACTCTGTCAAAAGGTCTGGCGCAATTTGTATTTTAGGCTTGGTTATTACCGTAGACATGGATATAAATATATTTAAAAACCAGAGTTAAAATAAATATGTCTTTCCAAAATCACTTGTTTTTTTAATGCAGGTATAAATGTTGTGTCCAACCTAAATATTGAATCCAATTATTTCAGACTATAAAAACTTTCGAATAAGTACTGGAAGAACAAATAGATCTGCCACAAGAGCACTGACCAGTGTAACTGCTATTAAAGTTCCTATGGTTATGCTTGGAGGATGTATAGAAAATAGCATTATTAAAAAACCAAAAAACAGAATAATCGTTGTGAAACAGATGGCTTTTCCTGTCTCTTTAAAAGTAACTTCTAGCGCCTTGTCTTTATCTTTCAATTTACTGTAAGCCTGTTTATACTTACTCAAAAAGTGAATGGAATCATCTACAGCTATCCCAAATATTAAGGCGAATACAATAGAAATGACAGCCTCAAGTTTTATCCCAACAAATCCAATGAGTGCAGCAGCAAAAATTAGAGGCAATATATTGGGGACTAATGAGATGAATAACATCTTATAATTTCTAAATAAAAGTCCCATAAAAATGGAGATAATTAACAAACCGAGACCCAATCCGTGCATCAGGTTTTCACGAATGTAAACTGCATTTTTATCAAAAATTAAACCAGTGCCTGTTCTTCTAATAGACATTAGACTTGGATCAATATTATTGTTTACAAACGAATCTATTTTAAGGCCGATGGCCTTTACTTCATCTGCTCCTAAATCTTTTATCCTTGTTGAAATTCTAGTTTTATCTCCCCCTTTGCTAATAAGCGATGCCGTCATTTGATTCGGAATTTTATCCATGAATTTTTGATAGCTATTATAGGTCTCCTCATCTTTAGGAAATACATAGGCTGAGGGGTCATTTCTATTGACCATTTGATTGATCGATTTATAAATATCTGTGATAGAGGTGACCGCTTTTATCTGTGGGTATTTTCTTATTTCTTCTTCAACTCTAGCAACACTATTTACGACTTGATATTCATCTATTGTATGACCGTTGTTTAGCGTGACCGCAAATTCGAGTGGTCTAAAACCGGCAAATTCACTTTCAAAATATTTAAAGTCATCTGTAATTTTAGAATTTTTGGGAAGATTGCTTTCAACGGTATAGTTGGTTGAAATTTTAGAGATGCCGATTCCGCTGACAATTAAAAATAATAAGGTACTCCACATAATTTTTTTCTTTCCTGTTATTGTGAAGTTATTAATACTTAATAAGTATTTATCCCATAGATATCCCTTGCTATTTTGGGTAAGAAGTTTTTCTTTAGGAATGAGCGATAGCAAAGAGCAGGTAAACAAAATTACGCAGATAAATGCAAGCACTACTCCCATGGCTGAGTTAATTCCAAAATCTTGAATGGGAATTAATCTTGAAGTCAATAAACTTAGGAAACCTACGGCAGTGGTTACCGAAGTTAACAGGGTTGCTAATCCTATCTCTTTAATGGTTATTGAAATTGCAAGTTCATTTGATTTTCCTCTTTTAAGTTCGTCTAAGTATTTGGTCATGATGTGTACTACATCTGAGGTACCGACGATCAACATTAACACGGGATAGAAAGCGGCGATTGCGTTCAACTCACGTTGGAACAGAACAAGTAAACCAAAAAATAGCACGAGCCCTAAGCCTATGGAACCAAAGGCAATCATGACAGGAATCGGCCTTCTGAAAATAAGTATTAGGATAAAGCCGACAAGTAATGCTCCGAAAAGAGTTGAGACCACCACCTCTCTTTTTTGCATTCCGGCAAGCTCGGCCTGGAAATACGCTCTACCTAATACATGGGCATCTTCCACCTCATATTTAACCAATAAGGCTTCAAGTGAATCTATCAATTCATAAGAGTGCTCAATCGATAATTGATCGGTAGTTTTCATAAAGACCGCCATGGCCTTTCCCTTTTCATCGATTAGATTGTAAACAAAACGTTCATCATTTAATATTCTTTCCTTATCCCGAAGGAGCGCTTCTTGATCATTTACATGTAAGGCTGGAATGCTATTTATCCCAAAGGGAGTTTTAACTGGAAACTTTACACTTGCCAGAGATTGAACATTGGTAATGTGTGGCAGACGTCTTGCTTCTTTGGTTATGGCTTGAATCTTTTGGGCAAAATTTGTGTCAAAAACTGTTGGTTGGTTTTCGATGGCGATGATCATAAAGTTGTCATCAGATTCAAAGTCTTTGGTGAATTCTTGGAAGAATTCTAAATCCTCATCCCCTTGAGGAAAGAATTGCTCAAACTCAAAAGCAAATTTTAGAAACGGAACAGATATTATGCTGAGTATGGCTAATAAGCCAAAAAGTCCCAATATTAATTTTCTGTATTTAAGGAAAGTTTCGATGGATTATCTGTCTTTAAGGTTGTTCTTTTGGTAATATATCCAAAAATAAATGTGGTAAAAAATGAAAACATTGCGTATACCAATGCTGGTTTTGAAACTTGATTATTGGCTAAATAGACACTCGATACTAAAAGAGCCAAAGTTGTATTCTGTAAGCCTAACTCGATACTAATAGTTAAGCTTTCGAATTGTTCAATCTTATTTATCCTAGCTAAAAAATAACTCAAAAACATGGAGAGCAAATGTACCAAAAGTATATATGGTAAAATGTTTAAAGTTTCTGTTATTGTCAGTCCTGAGCCTCCTTTTTCTTCTGAGGCAAAATATTTGATTACAAATACAAGTCCTAATAAAAAAGTAGAACCATATTTTACAATTGTTTTAGATTTTTCATAAAGTGAAGACCACATTTGCCGAAAGGTAATCCCAATAAAAACCGGAATTAATATCAGCAATGAAATATCTTTTATGGTTGCTATCCAATCTAATTTCAAGGTAGATGTTTCTCCTAAAAAGTATTGACTAAAAAAAGAAACACCTAAAGGAATGGTTATTAAAATCACCAAACTATTGATGAAAGTTAAGGAGAGTGATAAGGCAGTTTTTAAGTCTAATAGATAGGAAATAAAATTAGAGGTTGCTCCACCTGGACTGAGAGATAGGATCATAATTCCTAGCTTAAACAATGGATCTAAGGGAGCCATGAGGCAGATAGTAAAAGCAATTAGTGGAAGAAGAAATATTTGCAATGAAAGTCCAAAGAATAGAGGTTTTGAATCCTTAAAAATATGCTTGAAATCTTTAAATTTTACGGATGATCCGACGCTGAACATCAGCAATGCAAGTACAAGAGAAATAAAGACATCTACTGTGGGCATTTAGGGCTTTTTATCATAGGGATATTGCCTAAAGCTCAATCTATGTTGAGGGGTCAAGCCATTTTCAATAATGCCTTTTCTATGGGCTTGCGTTGGATATCCTTTATTAGAGATCCATTGATATTGAGGATACTTTTTATCAAGCTTCATCATATAATGGTCTCTGGTCACTTTGGCTAAAATACTAGCAGCAGCTATGCTCAAAAATTTATCATCTCCTTTTACAATGCAAACGTGAGGAATTCCTGGATAGGGATGAAATTGATTACCGTCTACCAGAATTAATTCAGGTTTTTGTTTCAGCTTTTTTAGTGCTTTATGCATGGCTCTTAAGGAAGCATGTAGAATATTATACTTGTCTATTTCCGTCGGAGAACAATTGGCAACAGCCCAGAATAAAGCTTCTTTTTTTATCTGAATAAATAAGGACTCACGTTGTGCTTCCGTTATTTTCTTGGAGTCTCTAAGTAATTTATTTTTATATTTTTTGGGTAAAATAACTGCTGAGGCAAATACAGGTCCTGCGAGGCAACCTCGGCCTGCTTCATCACAACCAGCTTCGATTAGATCTTTTGTATGGCTTGATTTAAGCATTGCTTATTGTTCTTGAATTCTTTTTACGAGAATCTCGTTTTTTTCTTAGCCAAATTTTTCGGATCCAATTCGGAATGATAAGCAGTCCGATGAATAAGTAGGTATAATAAGTTACCAATCTCCAAATCAATGCGACGAAGGATGAAATTCCTTTTGAGATATAATCAGAATAAAAACCACCAAACAAATATTCTGATATTCCTGCACCACCTGGGGTTGGGCTAAACTGAGTGATGGAGTGCATCATCTCTGATCTACCATAGATAACGTATTGGTCGTATAAATCAACGATACTTATTCCAGTGAGGCCAATAATGATAAAGTTTATTGTAAAAAATCTAAAGAACCAAATAAGAAAGGTACTTAAGTAAACCTTGATGTGCCAAAAGAAGGATTGTTTCCGTAATTCTCTGGAGGCTGTAACCATGTCATCCGCAGTTCTGTTAATGGACTCTTGCCATTGATTAAGCCATGGAATTTTACCAAAAAATCTAATAATCGTCTGCATGATCTGCGGTCGGAAAATTCCTGCTAAAAATAAGCTTCCGTATAGAACAATAAATAGGTAAATAACGATAATTGTCGGCCAGTAAACGCCGAGATCTGTAGTTAATAAAGCATCTGGTCTAATACTGATTGGGCCTAGCGTAAAAAACAAGATAGGTATGGTAATAATAAAGAATATGGAATCAGCTATTACAGAGTATAAGACGAGTGTAACTGTTTTGGCAGCAGATAATTTTTCTTGTGCTAAAAAAAATAAGGCAACGGCACTTCCTCCTAAACTGGTAGGTGAAACAGCAGATGCAAATTCCCAGATACAACTAAGTTCGATGCTTTTAGACCAGCTAAAAAAGTCATTACTTAAAAGCTTTAATCTATAGGAAAGAACGATATGCCTGAGAAGATATGTGAAAATCGCCAAGCTAGTGTAAGTAATAACCTTTCCACCCCATTTAATGGCCTTAAATTCTTCTATTTCAAAGGAACTCCATACGAGATAAAAGATCACTCCAACGCCTAAAAGCATAGGAATCACGATTCTACTTGACTTGATAGACTCAAGTACCTCTTTGTCCTCGTGTGATTCTATAATTTCTTTACCTTTCAAGAGCTAAATTGTATTTCAAAGCTACGATATAATTTCAGTTGCCTAAGGCTAAGTTCAATGCTTTGTGGGCATTTTGAATAGATGTAATAGGATTACTTATTTTTAAATTTTTTATCATTAACTCCTCTACTCATTTTTAGAACTCTAAATGTATGCCAAAGTGGATTCAAGGTGAAATAATTCGAATAAAGCAACGTACAGAAACCACTAGAAGTTTTTGGTTGAAATTAGATGGAATAGAGGTTTTTGAATTTCAGCCTGGCCAGTTTATCACGCTTGATTTACCGATTGGAGAGAAACGGGTAGATAAATGGAGGAGTTATTCCATTGCCAGTGCTCCTGATGGGACCAATGTCATTGAACTTGTTATCGTAAAAGTTCCATTTGGCAAGGCTACAAGCTATCTTTTTGACCTTGAAGAGGGTGCTAAATTAAAGCTAAAGGGTCCTGGCGGCGTTTTTTGTTTGCCAAAAGAAATCAATCATTCATTGGTCTTTATATCGACCGGAACGGGCGTTGCTCCATTCAGAAGCATGATTCAAGGATTAAATTCAGAGGAGACTTTTCCTAAAATCCATTTAATTTTTGGAACTCGTCATCGGGATGGAATTCTCTACTTGGAAGAGTGGCAGAAATTATCTGAAGAGCAAGCGCATTTTAAATATGACATAGCGCTGAGTCGTGAGGACTATAATGGTTATAGAGGTTACGTTCATGACATTTACAAGAAGTTCTATTCAGATCCCAAGCCAAATTTATTGTTTTATCTATGTGGATGGCAGAACATGGTTGATGAGGCAAGAAAAAATTTATTAGACCTAGGTTATCAAAAAAATCAGATAATTGAGGAGTTATATGGCTAATCTTCAGGATTGAACCCCACTGTTCCTTATCTTCAAAAAAAATTAAGCATGAATCGACGTCGTTTTATACAAAACAGTACTCTTTTAAGCATTGGCTCTTTATCGTCCATGTATTCCAGAGCTGCTACTATAAATGATGTAGGACCCATAGGTATACAACTATGGTCGGTTAGGCATGCGATGACAAAAGATTCCATGGGTACTCTGAAATCATTGGCGGAAATTGGCTATGATGATGTAGAACTTGCTGGATATAGTGAGGGAAAATTCTATGGAATGGAGCCTTTGGAATTTAAAAAGGTATTGGATGATCTGGGCATCATGACTCAGAGTGGACATACAAAAACAGGTGTTATGAATCCTGAGGAAAAAAATACCATGATAAACAACTGGGAGGCCTGTATTAGAGATGCGGCTATCGTGGGTAATAACTCCTTGGTTCTTGGTTGGATCGCAGAGGAAGAAAGAACAGACTTAGATTCCTATAAACGGGTCTGTGACCTATTGAATAAATGTGGTGAACTTTCAAAGTCTTATGGTATTCAGATGGCGTATCACAATCACGATTTTGAGTTTATAGATTTTGATGGTGTTGTGGCGTACGACTATTTGCTACAGAATACAGATCCTGATCTGGTAAAATTTGAAATGGACCATTACTGGGTAAAGAAAGGTGGGGCAAATTCCATCGATTTAATTGACGCACATCCGGGTCGATTTCCATATTGGCATGTAAAAGATATGGATGATACGACAGAGCGCTTTTTCACAGAGGTCGGTACTGGAGTTATTGACTATAAGACTATATTTCATAAAAGAGATACCTCAGGAATGAAATACTTTTATGTCGAACAAGATGAATTTAGGAAAGGTATTCAACCTCTATCAAGTGTCAAGCAAAGTCATGATTATCTAGAGCATTTAAATTTAGGCTAGAAGGTAGTATTTAAAGTATTGAACTTGTCGTCTGCAGACGAAAGTACGAAATTTGTCGTATTTCTCTGCGAGGTCCCTTTTTTAGTCCTATATTTTATTAATTTTGCGGACGATTAGGCTATTTTTCAATCATTTATAAGGAATGCAATCATTCAAAACTGTTAAGAAAATAAGCAGCTGGCTAGTATTTGCCATTGCTCTCATCGTCTATTATATGTCAGCGGAACGAACCGGCAGTCTGTGGGACTGTGGGGAGTTTATCTTAGGGGCGTATAAATTAGAGGTAGTTCACCCACCGGGTGCTCCCCTTTTTATGATTATTGGTAGAATGTTTACTTGGATTGCGACTGTTATTTCGGACAATCCTGCAGACATTGCATTTGCTGTAAATATGATGTCTGGTATTGCTACGGCATTCACAGCATTCTTTGTTGCGCGAATTACAATGCTTTTTGGAAAGCATATTTTAGCTGGACGTATGGAAGATCCTGGGTCAGCGCAGAATTTGGCTTTAGGTTTCGCTGGATTATCTGCAGGTTTAGCTACCGCTTTTTGTTCCTCTATATGGTTTTCAGCGGTCGAGGGTGAAGTTTATGCCATGTCTACCATGTTTACAGCAACAGCTTTTTGGTCTGCTACCAAGTGGTATACCATGCCAGATGAAGGTAACAATGATCGTTGGCTAGCGCTCACAGCATATATCGGTGGATTATCTATCGGGGTCCACTTATTAAGTCTCCTGACTTTCCCCGCGATTGGTTTAATGTACTATTTAAAGAAAAAAGAAAACCCAAATCTTATTGGTTCAGTCTTATCTTTAATTGCGGGGTCAGCCATTATAATTTTCATACAAAAATTTATTATTGTTGGAATTCCATCGCTTTGGAAAACCTTTGAACTATTCGCAGTTAACTCTGTCGGTCTGCCCATTCATTCGGGTTTGATCTTGACTCTTTTACTTTTGATTTTGGCAGCAGGAGGTTTACTTTCTTATTCTCATAAAAAGGGATATAGAATGCTAAACCTATTGACAGTATGTGCTATTTTGGTATCCATCGGATTTTCGACCATTGGAGTAATTGTCATTAGAGCCAATGCTGATACTCCGATCAATATGAACGTGCCTAGTGATGCCATGAGATTATTACCTTATCTCAACCGGGAGCAATATGGGGAAAGAGCATTAGTATATGGTCCTCATTTTAAAGCAAGCCCTGAAGAATTGGTGAGAGAAGATCGATATGGAAGAGTAGGTGACAAATATGAAATTGTTGATGAGAAGTTAGATTACGTTTACGCAAATAAGGATAAAATTCTTTTACCAAGAATTGGTCATTCAGATGGACCGAGACCACAACTACATGAGCGATGGTATCGAGCCATTAATGATGGAGAATCCTTAAAAGGGACTCCTGGCTTCAAATATAATATGCAATTCCTGATGAGCTATCAGATGAGTTGGATGTACTGGAGATATTTTAACTGGAACTTTGTAGGAAAACAAAATGGAACTCAGGGTTATTACTCCTGGGATGTCAGTGATGGAAACTGGTTAAGCGGTATTAAGCCTATAGATGAATGGCGCCTTCATGAAATGGATTATATGCCAGACAGCATGAAGAATAATAAAGCCAATAATAACTATTACTTTTTACCATTAATTTTTGGTTTAATTGGGCTCTTCTTTTTGTTTAAATCTGATAAAAAGATTTTCTCCATTTTGATGATCCTATTTTTGATAACAGGACTGGGATTAATCATGTATTCCAATCAACCTCCCAATGAGCCTAGAGAAAGAGACTACGTTTTGGTCGGTTCCTTTTTCACCTTTTGCATGTTCATAGGAATGGGTGTCTTAGGCTTGTTTCAATTTTTCCAAGATCGCTTAAAATTAAGTGGTAGAAATGCTGCAATCCTTGGTGGTGCTCTTGTTATGATAGCTCCAATATTAATGGGAACTCAAAATTTTGACGACCATAACAGAAGGCCAAATTATGGATCGAGAGATTATGCAGCCAACTTCCTTCACTCGGTCGATGAAAACGCTATAATTTTCACTTATGGAGACAATGATACCTATCCGTTGTGGTATGCCCAAGAAGTAGAAAATATTAGAAGGGATGTACGGGTTGTCAATTTAAGTTTAATTGCTGTTGACTGGTATATTGAAAAACTTAGGAATAAGGTTAACGACTCTGCACCGATCAAGTTGTCTATCTCACCGGAGGCTTATCGAGGAAAAAATAGAAACCAAGTGTTTTTCTTTAATCCAGAAAATAGAGAAGACCTTAGTACACCAATGAATGCATTTACTGAGCTTAGTTTTATCGCGAGTCCAAAGAATAATATTCAGGGGCAAACGATTATGAGAAGTAGAAATTTATATATCCCCCTTGATCTTAAAAAATTACAAGCTAATAATTTGATTGATAAAGTTGATTCGACAACGGTTAATCGGATCAATGTAAAGTTGCCAAAGAAAGGATATATTACAAAGGATGAACTTGCAGTACTTGATTTAGTTTGTTCCAATATTCATGATAGAAAAATTTATTTTGCGGTCACTTGTAATAATGAAAAGTTGCTGGGCATGAATGACTTTATGCAGCTTGAAGGTCTGGCCTTACGATTGGTTCCTGAATATAACAAGAGTGATAAAAATCTTAGCATCTATGGAAGTGGAAGTGTAGAACAGGATAAGCTTTATGACAATGTGATGAACAAATGGGCTTGGGGTAATTTTGATAAAGAAGAAGCCTTTATTGATGACAGTTATGCTGCAGAGTTACAGGCTATGAGAATTGTGATGATGCGAGGGGCTCAGAGTTTCCTTAGATCTGGACAAAAGGACAAAGCCGCAGCGCTTGCCAATGAGTATTTTAAAGGTTTTCCAAACTTTAATTTCACTTACGATGAAAGTGTATCTCCGTTTATAAATATATTGGCCGGAGCTGGAGATTATGAATCTGCTAAAAAACATACAAGGATACTTGCAAATGAGTTGGCTCAGAGAATGGTATTTTATGATTCTTTAGACGAGGATGATTTTGAGTCTAGTTTCCGTCAAGACTTCCAATATGCGCTCAGAGGAATAGATGATGTTTTGGAAGTAAGTAAAGAGGTAAACGATCCTACTTTTCGGGCTGAAATGGAACAATTGCTTGGACCATATGATGTTAAGAACTTAAAAAAATAACATGAAAATCGGTATAGGGAACGACCATGCGGGTGTAGGTTATAAAAAACTAATCACAGAACATTTAGAAGGTTTGGGGCATGAGTTGATTAACCATGGTACTGATTCAAAAGAATCGACCGACTATCCAGATTATGCTCACCCTTTGGCCGAAGGTGTTGATACTGCTGAAACTGAAATGGGGATACTCATTTGCGGAAGCGGAAATGGTGTATGCATGACTGCCAACAAACATCCAAAGGTAAGAGCTGCGTTATGCTGGAACTCACAAATAGCGTTTTTATCAAGAATGCATAATGACGCCAATGTTATCTGCATTCCAGCAAGGTTTGTCGCTGTCGAACTAGCCATCGAAATGGTAGATATGTTTTTAGATACAAAATTTGAAGGTGGACGACACGCTAGACGTGTCAATAAAATATGTATGTAATCCTAAACTTTAATTTTTCAAATTACTATGAAAAAATTCTCTCTAATTGTTTTATGCGTTGTCTTTTCAATAAACATACACGCTCAATACGTAAGCCACACGCATGTTCCTGACTCTACCGTGGTTATTAATAATGACCCGAACGATCCAAGAGTTCAATTTGCCAATACCATCACTGGGGAAGATATTAAGAAGCACCTTTCAATACTTGCTTCTGATGAATATGAGGGAAGAGAGACTGGGGAAGAAGGAAATAATAAAGCGGCAGAATATATTGCCGATCAGTTTAAAGGAATGGGTCTCAAGCCCACGGGTCTAGAAAACAGCTATTATCAACCAGTTATTTTTTCTTCAACTGGGTGGAAGAATACAGAACTATTTGTTGAAGGGACAAAATATAAACATCTATGGGACTATTTAGTCTATCCAGGTGCGTTTGAAAATAACAAAAACTATAGTGAAAGTGAGGTCCTTTTCTTAGGTTATGGAATCGATGATCCTGCGTATAGTGATTACAAGGGAAAAGATGTGAGTGGCTCAACAATCATGATTTATAGTGGTGAGCCAAATTGGGGTTCCGTAAATGTAATCACAGGTAATGCTGAAAACTCCATATGGAACAATAATATCGCTAAGAAACTTGAGCTGGCTAAAAATAAGGGAGTGGCTATGGTCTATGTTGTAAACAATGACTTGAAAGCTTTTTTAATGGATAATAGAAAGTACTTAATTGGCTCGAGTCTGCAATTAGGTGATATCCGTCAACAGTCTCAAAACCTAATACCACATGCTTATATTTCTACCACTATGGCAGAAGATATGATTGGGAAAAGGAAGAGAAAGGTGAGCAAGGCTGTCGCCAAAATGAGTAAGAAGGGGAAGAGCAAAGCGATAAAATTACCCTCAAGAGTCACCGGAAGTTTTGATAATTACATCAATTTACTGGAGGGTCAGAATGTGTTAGGTTTTATTGAAGGTACAGATCTGAAAGATGAGGTTATCGTTGTTTCAGCACACTATGATCATCTGGGAAAAAGAAATAAGGACATATTCAATGGAGCGGATGATAATGGCTCAGGGACTAGTACTGTATTAGATATAGCTTCTGCTTTTCAACAAGCCAAAGTTGCAGATAAAGGACCGAGAAGATCTATTTTATTTTTACTCGTTACAGGAGAAGAAAAAGGACTTCTGGGCTCACAATGGTATGCGGAAAACCCTACTGTACCGCTAGAAAATATTGTTGCCAATGTAAATGTAGATATGATCGGTAGAATTGATGAATTGCATGATCATGACAATTACATATATGTTATCGGCTCAGACAGGTTAAGTACAGATCTACATAAAATTAATGAAATGGCGAATGATAACTTCATCCAAATGGAGTTAGATTATACCTACAATTCTGAGACTGATCCTAACAGATATTATTATCGTTCGGATCACTACAACTTTGCAGAGAGAGGAATCCCAGCGATTTTTTATTTCAGTGGTGTTCATGAAGATTATCACCGTCCGACAGATACCGTAGATAAGATATTATTTGATAAGGTAGAGCGGACTGGAAGATTGATATTCCAGACAACTTGGGAACTTGCAAATAGAGACCAAAGAATTAAGGTCGATAGAAGTACAAAACCATAATTGAGGAACCATAATTACCAAAATATGTAGGGCCCAGGTATGGGCCCTTTTTTTATGCCTTTTGGATTCTCTTTGGTTCCGTTATCTTGTAGTATAGTATGATTGCTGAAAAAATAGCGGTCAGCCCGTTGGCGAAAATGATGGGTTTAGAGTTGATTAATATCCCATAGACTAGCCAAAGTATAATTCCAATAAAAAATAGGGAATACATCAATATAGAAATACCGCTGGTATCTTTCGTTTTTACTGTCTTAATGACCTGAGGTACAAAAGAGCTGGTTGTAATGAAAGCGGCAACATATCCTAGGATATCGATCATATCTATAAATTATATAAAAAATCCCTTCAACAAGTAGAACTCATCGAAGGGATTATAAGTGGGCGATGAGAGACTCGAACTCCCGACCCCCTGGGTGTAAACCAGGTGCTCTGAACCAACTGAGCTAATCACCC
>ENA-ORXT01000678-ORXT01000678.1-marine-metagenome-genome-assembly--contig:-NODE-678-length-52188-cov-4.772601_pt1 | contig 52188 bp, 31 predicted proteins | sample MGYA00237868_ERZ511482 | MGnify/ENA metagenome assembly ERZ511482
TCGTCGGGCAGTAAGTAGTAGATTAAAAGCCGGTATTGTAATGCCCGTCACGCATGCGTGACGGGAACTAACTTTTAACCTGCTACAGGGCAAACGCATACCCGCCGGACGCTCAAAGGAACTCAGCGATTTCGCCTCCGGCTCCATGGCTGAGCACGTTTCGAGGTCCTCAGGTGATGATCCAGGACCTCGAAGCGTCTCGAAAACTGCGCCTAGCGCAGTTTTCGAGTCCTTTGAGCGTCCGGCACCGAGTAGTATGCGTTTGCCCTGAACCTGCTTAGACGGTTAAAATTCCGCTAAAACCCGTTACCCACTTGCGAACCAACTGGTTGCCTTGTATTTTAAAGGCATCAAAACCCATTGACATGAGATACTTTACCTGCCTTTGCGCCCTCGCCTTCCTTACGTCCTGCTCTTCCTACAACGTCGTTCGCGTCATGCCCGAGCGGGAGGCGGACGTAACGCGCTACGCCTACGGCACCGCCATCCAGGAAGCGGAGGTGGGCGGTGCCACGGCCGCCGTCAGCTACTACGACGCGACGAACGAGCACCTGGTGTTCAACGTGGAGATCACCAACAACGGGAAAGAAGCGTTTGACTTCGACCCCGCCGCCATCCTGCTGATCGCCGAGCCGAACGTCGTTCCGGCCATCGACCCGGAGCTTTATTTGCTGGACATTGACCTGACGGCGGCCAAAGCGGCCCGCAAGTCGGAAGCCTGGGGCTGGATCGGGGCCGGCGTCCTGATTGCCGGCAGCATCGCGCTGGCCGTTGACGCCAACGCGGAAGGGCTGAACGATGCCGTGCTGGCCGAAACCCTGGTCGGCTCCGCGGCCGACGCGGCCCTGCTCGTGAGCTACAACGCACAGGACCGTCGCAACAACCTCTACGCCGCGCCGAACGACCTGCCCACGCCCGCCCACCGCGCCTTTTGGCTCGATCAGGCGTTGCGCATCTCGACCGTCCGGCCCGGCGAAACGGTGTTCGGCAAGCTCGTCTTTCCGCGGCAGGACCAGACCACCCGGATGGCGGTGAAAATACCGATGCCGGCGGGCGATCTCCGGTTCGAGTTCACGCAGGTGGTGCGCAGGCCGTGATACAACGGCCTCCGCCAAAAATGTTTGTACCCGCGTCCCCCGCCCGACATGATCGGCCGCCCGGCATGATCGGCCGCCCGGCATTGTCGGCGTGAACGCCGATGGGACGAAGTTACTCCATCAGTTTTTTGACCCCGGCCTCCAGCTGTTCGTCGCGCCCGGCGGCGATGACACCCGGCTGGTTTTTGACCTTTATGTCGGGCTCCGTCTGGAAATTCTCCATCCAGTTACCATCGATGTTTTTGGCGGAGACGGGAACGACGCCCCAGACGGAGCCGTCCGGCAGGCGTTCCCAGCCGGCGAAGGAGCAGGTACCCGGCGTCGGCATACCGAGGGTAGTACCGATTTTGAGGTCGGTGTAACCCTGACTGAAGCAGTGCCCGTCGGAGTACTGGGCCTCGTTGATGAGGGCCAGCGTGGGCTTCGTCCAGCGGCTGGTGGGCTCGCCGCCGACCACCTTGGCCTCGGTGGCGTAAGTGATGAAGGGAACGCCGGTGAAGAACATCGCCAGATCGGCCACCAGGTCACCGCCGCCGTTGAAGCGGGTGTCGACAATGATGGCCTTGCGGTCGCGGAACTTGCCGAGCATGTCCTGGTAAATGTCGCGGTACGGCCCGTCGCCCATGCCGGGAATGTGGACGTAGCCGAGGGTGCCGTTCGATAGTTCATCGACCTCCTTTTCGTTGATCTTCACCCAGCGCTTGTACAGCAAACGGTTCTCCGCGCCGAGGCTGACGGGCTTGACGGTAACCTGTTTTGTGCTGTCCGTAGCGGGGTTCCGCACGTTGAGCAGGGTGAACTTACCGGCTTTGCGGTTGAGGTAGGTGGCTACGTCGCGGTCGGCGGAAATCGTCACGCCGTCGATGGCCGTGATGACGTCGCCGGCCTTCACGTCCACGGCCGCCTTATCCAGCGGGCCGCCGCTGATGACCTCGGCGACGCGGATGCCGGCCCCCTCGTAGTCGTAATCCATGAAGATGCCGAGGCTCGCCGTCTGGTCGGGGTTCTTGAAACCGGTCGGGCGGTAGCGCGCGCCGGCGTGGGATACATTGAGCTCGCCCAGCATTTCGGAGAGCAGCTCGGTAAACTCGAAGGAATTACCGACGCCCGGCAGGTGCTTTTCGTACTCGCCGCGCATGTCGGCCCAGTCGATGCCGTGAAAGGTGGGCTCGTAGAAAATGGCGTTGGTGCGGATCCAGACGTGGTCGAAATTCGCCCGGCGTTCGGCGGCGACGTCGAAGGCCATCTCGCCGTTGATCTTGACGGGCGTTTTCTTCTTCTTGGCCACGTCGAGCTTCATGATCTTGCCGCCGCTGAGCAGGAAGAGTTGCTTGCGGTCCTTATCCCACCGCAGCGAGCCGCCGGAGCCGATGGGCATCACCATTTTGGTGGCCTTGGTGCGCAGGTCGGTTTCCCACAGGTTGGCCCCCTTTTCGAAGGTGGCGAGGTAATAGAGTTTCTTGCCGTCTTTGGAAAGCACGGCGTCGCCCAGGCGGGAGGAATGGATGGTCAGGCGGGCGGTCTGGTCTTCCAGCTTATCCCAGTCGAAGGTGAGGGTTTTGACCGAGTCCTTTTTGGCCGTCTTGTCTTTGTCGTCCGTTTTGTCCTCATCCTTCTTGTCTTTATCCTTTTCGCCCTTCTCCTTTTTCTTAGCGGCTTCTTCGGCTTCCTTGATCGCCTTGGCCAGCTTGGCGTCTTCCTCACTGAGGTTGAATTCATCCCATGCTTCCCGGGTGAAGAACATGGCGTAGACGTCTTGCTCGGAGCGGCCGCTGGTGGCGTAAGATTTGAGGCCGTCGCGGTTGCTGAACCAGATCATCTGCTTTCCGTCGTTGGTCCACTTGGGGCGGGAATCGGAGTAGCCGCTTTCGGTAAGGTTCACCCGTTTGCTACCGTCGGCCTTCATCAGCAGCACTTCGTTGTTGTGCAGCAGCACGCCCCAGTCGATGAGCAGCCACTCACTGTCCGGGCTCCAGGTGAAGTATTTATCACCGTCGCGCATGTGAAAAAGGTCGGCGGCATCCAGCAGCGTCACCGTTTCGCCCGTCCCGTCTACGTTGCGCACCCTGATGCCGCGGCGGTTTTCCACCCAGGCCATCCGCTTGCCGTCGGGGGAGTATTTGACGAGGTAGTTGTCTTTGTCGTTCTCCAGCACGGGCGTTTCCTCCGTCAGCGTGGCGGCGTAGAAGAAGGGTTCTTCCGTCCGCGTTTTCTTCGTCGCGTAGCTGCTCCATTTCCCTTCTTCCTCGCGGCTGTAGACGACGGATTTCCCCTCCGGCCCCCAGGTCACGAAGCGCTCCCGTTCCGGCGTGTTGGTGAGCCGTTTGGTGAACGACTCCCCGACGGAGGTCACGAACACCTCACCGCGGGCGATGAAGGCGATCTCCTTGCCGTTGGGTGAGACGGCCATCTCCCGCACGCCGCCGTTGATGGAGATGAATTTATCGGTGTTCCCGGCATCCTGGGTAACGATGCTGACGTCTACCACCTTTGGTTGCTCCCCTTCGCGCATGGTGTACAGCCGGCCGTCGAAGCCGAAGCTGAGCGTGCCGCCGCCCTGGGTCAGGAAGCGGACGGGGTGCTTAGTGAATTTGGTCAGCTGCGTGGCCTGACCGCTGCCGTCCGCGGCCATTTTCCAGACGTTGTGGGTGCCGCCGCGCTCGCTGAGGAAGTATAGCGATTTCCCGTCCGCGCTCGGCGTCGGGTGGCGGTCTTCGGCGATGTGGGTAGTTAGGCGGGTATGCTTCCCGCTTTTCGTATCGTAGCGCCACAGGTCGCGGGCGATGGCGGAGGTGTGGTGTTTGCGGTATTCGTTTTCACCACCCTTCTTATCGTGGTAATAGAGTTGGTTTCCGTTCTTCCCGTAGGCCACGTGTTCGGCGGGGACAGTCAGCAGCTGACCGACCCGGCCGCCGCCGACGGGCACCGTGTACAGTTCGCTTTGCGAGCGGTGGGGAAACTGACGGTGCTTCACGTCGTCTTGCCGCAGCGCGCCGAAGACCACCGCTTTACCGTCGGGCGTAAAGGCGTAGGGCATTTCATTGTTGGAGTGAAAAGTCAGGCGGGTGGCCGCGCCGCCGCCGGCGGGCATGCGGTAGACATCGAAGTTACCGTAGCGCTCGCTGGCGAAGGCGATCGTGCGGCCGTCCGGGCTCCAGACGGCGGCGTAGTCGTGGGCCTCGTGGAAGGTCAGGCGGCGCGCTTCCCCGCCGGTAGCCGGGACGGTATACAAGTCGCCCTTATGGGTGAATGCGATGGTGGTACCGTCGGGGCTGATGGCGGAGTGGCGAAGCCAGGTGGGGGCCTGCCGGGCCGTCAGCGGGGTGGCCAGGCACAGCAGGGCCAGGAGTTGGAAGATGGTTTTCATGTGGCGGCTGGTTTTTTGACAAAAGCGGAAGGTAAAAATAAGACATCGGCGTGGAAGGGCGGGGACGCGGGTGCGGCGGGAGGGTTTTCAGCAACCCTGTTGCGGCCGCGGGCCGGAAGGAACACCTCCCCGAATGTAAGACCGGCGGCAAGTCCGCTACGTTCGCACCCAGAACCGCAGTTTTTCCACCCCCGTTTCCCCCGCGTCCCGGTAAGCCGTTCGCGGCACGTCTTCCAGGAAGCTGTAGTAGGTCGCCAGGCGGGTGCCGGGCGGTCGGGCGGCCAGGCGGTCGCGCACCAAGGCGCAGTAGCGGGCGTAGGCCGCCCGCTCCAGGATGACCGAATCGTCGATCGGCTCATCCAGGCCGAGGTTTTCGTAGAAAGGGTTGAAAAGGAAGAAGGCGTCGTAGTTCGCGAAGTCGATCTCGGCCACGTCGGCCAGAAGAAAGTCGACCCGCTCGACGGCGTGGACGGCGGCGAGGGCTTCGGCCGCCGCATGGAGGGCCGGCCGCCGCTCCACGCCCGTAAAGCGGCCCGCCGTGGTCAGCGCGCCGACGCAGCAGAACTTCCCCGCCCCGGAGCCGACGTCGAGCACCCGGTCGCCCGCCCCGCTCACGAGGAAGCGGGCGGCGGCGCGCGCCACCTCCACCGGCGTGAAGTGGGTGAAGGCGTGGCGGCGGATGTGCGGGGGGTAATGGGCGTCGAAGTGGGCGTCGGTGAGGGGGTGCATGGGGGAATGTAACGGATACGGACCGAATGCGGGTGGTTCGTACGGGTGGTAGTTACGGCTTTGGGCTAAAGGATGCAAAATTTGGACGGGGAGTGTCCGGACATTTGGGAACCTTACCATCAACCGTCCCCAGAGGGGGCCAATAGGATTAGCCCGGCGCTACCCTGGAAGGGTTGCTCCGGGCGATAGAGCCGATCCACCTAGAGAAGGTCGCACGGAGTCGCTAACCTACCAAAGAACTAACTCCTAAATCTCCCCCTTAATCTTCTTCTGCACCACCTCCATCTTCGAGTTCACCCGCAGCTTCCGGTAGATGTTCTTGATGTGGTCGCGCACCGTTTCGATGCTGATGTCGAGCCGCTCGCCGATCTCGCGGTAGCTGAGGTTATCGACCAGCCCCTGCACGATGTCGAGCTGGCGGGGCGTGAGTTGGGTGGTCGGGTCGCTGCTCGCCTTGACGCGTTGCTGCTGATTGTGGTAAGCCACTACCTGCCGCGCGATGCTCGGGCTCATGTACGACCCGCCGCGGTGGACGGTGTACACCGCGTCCCGGATGATGTTGGGGTTCATCCGCTTCTTGCTGATGTAGCCGAAGGCGCCGGCTTGCAGCGCGCGAAAGATGTTGTCCGAATCGTCCGAATTGGTGAGCATGATGATGTCCAGCTCCGGCCATTTAGCCAGCAGGCGGGGGATGCCGGCGATGCCGTTCATGCCCGGCAGCATGATGTCGAGCAGTAAGGTATTCAAAGGGCTGCCGGTAGGTACGTTGGCCAGGAAGTCTTCGACGCTGGTAGCGGCGAGCTCCACTTTGACGTCGCGGCTGGCCTCGAAACATTCTTCGACGCTGGCGAGCATGATGGGTTCGTCTTCGATGATGCCTAGGTGTATCATGGGTGGGGGATTGGTGGGGTAAGCCTCAAGATACGGCGGATGGTTTATACACTTTGAGCTCGGACCCGGCGCGCGCATTTTACACCTCTGTTTGTCCGATCCGGCTCGCGCGTTTTACACCTCCGAGGAACTTTTCATTTTCTACGCTGCGCTTCGAAAATGAAAAGATACCTCGGAGGTGAAAACGCACGCGCCTAACGGTTTGACGAGCGAATTGACGTTATAAGGCTTATCTTTCGGGAAAAGACGTTATGCGGGATATTGAGTTTCTATCGCGGTATATTTTTCATATTTACAATCGCAGCAACGATCGTAACACGCTTTTTCACGAAGATGAAAACTATCAATTTTTCGTAGCCAAAATGTTACGCCAATTACGTGGAGCCTGTCATATCCTTGCGTACTGCGTTATGCCAAACCACTTTCACATTATGCTGATTCCCAAGCATACGCTCAGAGATAATTTTACCCTTGATGAAGAATACCACGACGTCATGCCTACGCCCGAACTCAGCGAAGCCATAAAACGATTACTAATGGGTTTCACCAAGTCCTACAACGGTCTTTACGGATTAACGGGATCCAGATTTCAACAACACACCAAATGCAAATATCACTCCGGCGGCTTAAAGGAGGGCATGAACTATGTGCACTTCAATCCAAGTGAAGCAGGTCTTGTTAATCACCCATCCGAATGGCAATTTAGTTCGTTTAACGAATATGACCTCAACTGGCCCGCCCACCAGTGCCATTGTGACGTCGAACTCGGCAGAGCATTATTAATGCTCCATCCGTAGCACATCACCCCCCCTCTTCACCATCGTAGCTCGTTGATTTCACCTCCGAGGCATCTTTTCATTTACGCAGCGAAGCGGAGTAAATGAAAAGTTCCTCGGAGGTGTAAATCAACGAGCGAACTCGGTGGGAAAATCTTCAATACTCCGGTATAAATCAACAAGCGAACTCAGCTAAACATCCCGACTCGGCCGCCGAGCTACTCCTCCAAATAAACCCGATGCACCCTTCCCCCGATCCCCGTCAGCACTTCATAAGGAATCGTGTGAGCGGCGGCGGCCAGCAACCCGATCGGGTGGTCGGGGCCGAAGATCGTCACGTCGTCCCCCGCCGTTACGCCCGGCAGGTCGGTGACGTCGACCATCGTCATGTCCATGCATACGGCGCCGACGGTGGGGGCGAGGTGGTCGCCGATGCGGACGTGGAAGCGGCCTTCGCCGGCCAGGCGCGGCAGTCCGTCGGCGTACCCGATGGGGAGGACGGCGATGCGGGCGGCGCGCGTTAATCGGCCCAAACGGCCGTAGCCGACGCTCTCCCCCGCCGGTCGGTCGTACACGCGGGTGACGTGGGTGAGCAGCGTAAGCACGGGCCGGACTTCGGTCGCGCGGGCCGCGTCGCCGATGCCGTACAGCCCGATGCCGAGCCGGACGAAATCGCAGGCGTGACCGGGGAAGCGGGAAATGCCGTTGGTGTTCAGCGCGTGACGGGCGGGCGGCGCGGGCAACAAGGCGCTGATGCGGTCGCAAGCCGCGTCGAAAGCAAGCAGTTGTTGACGGGTATACGCGTCGTGGGCCGGGTCTTCGGCGGCGGCGAGGTGGGTGAAAACGCTGGCGATGGTGCCGCCGTAATCGCTGTTTTGCAGTTCGGCGAGCAGGCCGTCGAGGTTGTCGGTCTGGAAGCCGAGGCGCGCCATGCCCGTATCGATTTCGAGGTGAACGCGCAGACCGAGGGCGCGGGCGCGGCGCAAATCCACGGTTTGGTGGACGACGGGTTCGAGGTCGTAGGCGGCACAAATGCGGTAGCTTGCGGCTTCCGTGTTCAGCACGAGGATGGGCGGTTCGAGGCCGCCTTCGCGCAGGTTGACGCCCTCGTCCGGGTAAGCCACGGCGAGGTAATCGGCACCGGCGGCGGCCAGGGCGCGGGCCACGGGCAGGGCACCGCCACCGTAGGCGGACGCCTTGACCATCACGATCATACCGGTTTTCGCCCGCGCGCGGTAGACGCGGAAATTATGGCGCAGCGCGGTCAGGTCGAGGCGCAGCAGCGTCTGGTGTTGCTTGCGGCTCAGCGCGTCGGCCACGCGGTCGAGCCGTTCGTAGCTCGCCCCCTTGACGAGGATGGTTTCGCCGCCGAGGTCGAGTTCGGGCAGGGCGGCGAGCAGGTCTTCAGGGGTGGCGAAAAGACGTTCGGCGGGCAGGTTCGCGTTGGCGGTGCCGACGGTGATCAGGCGGGTGACGCGGCCTTTCAATAGCGGTAGCACAACGACTCTTTGGGCGCGGTCGCGGGATGCAAGGGAAGGATCGAGGGACGTCGCTTGCAACGTCCCCAGAATCAGCGTCAACGCCGAAGCGGGGTTCTGCGCCTCGGCGAAATCCAGCGCGGCGGCCAGCGCGCTCAGGTCGTTGCTGTAGCTGTCGTTGATCACCACCCCGCCCCGGCGGCCTTCGCGCTGTTCGAGGCGGTTGGTGAGCGGGCGGAGGTTGGGAAGTTCGGCCCTGACGGCCTCCTTGCTCAAGCCCAGCGCGTAGGCGACGGCGACGGCGGCGTAGGCGTTTTCCAGGTACAGTGGCGGCAGGTGCTTCGGGAAGTCGAGCCGCAGCGGCTCCTCATCCACCTCCAGGATGCGGCCCTCCACGCCGAGGTAGGTCAGCGGATCGACGTCCATCATGCGCAGTATCCGGACGGAGTCGGTATCGTCGGCCGAAACGGCGACCCACTCCGCGCCCCGGAAGAGGGAAAGCTTCTCCTTATGCTTCGTCGCCCGGTCGGGAAAACCCGCGTCGTGCGCGCTGCCCAGCATCGTGAACAGCCCGACGGTGGGCTGTATGATCTCCGCCAATCGTTTCATTTCCCCCGTTTCGCTGACACCCGCCTCGAAAATAGCCACCTGGTGCTCCCGCCGCAGTCGCCAAACCGACAGCGGTACCCCGATCTGGGAATTGAACGAGCGCGGGCTCGCGCAAACGTGAAAACGACGACCGAGCAGTTGCGCCAGCCAGTCCTTCACGATCGTCTTACCGTTGCTGCCCGTGATGGCCAGCACGGGAATGTTGAACCGGCGGCGGTGGTGAGCGGCGAGGGACTGGAGAAGGGCTAGTGGTCTTTTGGTCTGGTGGTAATGTGGTCTGTTGGTCTGGTGGTCTGTTGGTCTATTGGTCTTTTGGTCTGGTGGTCTGGTGGTCTGGTGGTCCGTTGGTCCGTTGGGGGTGGTGCCCCGGGGCTGGGTGGTTTCGCTACGCTCCTGAAAAACTTCCGCTGCATCCGGCGTCCCCGCCCCATGGCTATTATAATCCTGTCGCACCACGAAGTGGCGAACGCCCGCGGCGAGCAGCTCGGGGATGAAGGCGTGGCCGTCCGTCCGTTCTCCTTCGAGCGCGAAAAAGAGGGTCCGCGCCGGGTCGGTCAGGCGGCGGGAATCGACCAGCAAATCGAAGTTGCGGTATTGGGCGTAAAGGGCTTCGATCATGTTTACTCGACAATGATTTTGCGAACCACCGACGTTCCGTCGAGCAGGCCGACGCGGAGTACATGAAGCCCGCGTGCCAGGTGGCCGGGCAGGCTGACCACGCCGGATTCCGTCAGTATGCCGCCGGCCGCCACGCGCCCGGTCGCGTCGTAGAGCGCGTAAGGCAAAGCGCCGTCGCGGAAGCCCATGAGTCGCAGTTCGTCACCGGCGCGGACGGGGTTCGGGGCCACCCGCAACTCGGGCCGCGCCACCGGCTCGCCGAGGCTGGTGACGATCATTTGTAGCGGTTCCCAGAATTCCAGCGTGCGCCGCATGGCGGGTTGCACGCAGCCGGTGTGGGTCAGCGCGCCGCCGCTTTCCAGCGTAAGGGCGGTAGACCCGTTGGCGCGCATCACGGAGTCGGCGAGGATGGCGTTGCGGTTCGGCACCTGCTCGTCCCGGGTGCAATAGTAGATCAGGGTCGGGGCGGTGGGTGCCCAGTCGTAAGTGTCGTTATCGGCCGTCGCGATGTTGATCGGGTTGGCCGGGTCGCCGCTTTCCAGGGCCTGGCGGATGCTGTCCTGAAAGATGTCGGCCAACATGGCATCGTTATCCGCCAGCAGGGTGGTCAGCCGGGTGTTGTATTCATCGAGTGACAGCGTCTCGTCGGCAAACTGTTGCGTGATGCCGAGGTAAGGGGGTAAGAAGACTTCGCCGAGGTCTTCGTAGAGGCCATAGACGTAATTGTAACTCACGTAGGTGTAGGCGATATAGCCGGGTAAGGTTGCGAGTTCTTCCGAGAAGACGGTGTTGACCATTACGTCGGAGATGCTGTACGGCCCGCTGAGGTGGGTGGCCGAAGTGACCTCGATGCCTTCCACCGGTTGGGTTTCCAGCTCGCGGTGCAGGGCCTGGGCCGCGTGGCCGCCCTGGCTGTAGCCGGTGATGAAGAGCTGCTCGTTTTGGGCAATCCCTTCTTCGGCCAGCCATTTTTTGACGGCGATGATCATGTCGCGCCCCGCGCCGGCCTCGCTCGCCGCGTGCACGTAGGGATGAATGCCGGGGCTGTCGCCCAGCCCGATGTAATCCGGCGAAAGCGTGATGTAGCCACTGGCGCCGATGATGATGGGCAACGTTCGCTCCGTGACGCCCGACCGGCTCGGCACCTCCTCCCGGTCACCGACCGTACCGTGGTTGTATACGGCCAGCGGGAAGGCCAACTCCCTGTTTTGCGGTATGGTCAGCAGCCCGCTGGCGGTGTCCGGCCGACCGAAGGCATCCACCGTGCTGTAGCGAATCTTATAGTTTTGGACGTCATAATCGACGGTGACGGGCAGGAAGAGGTTGAGCGCGGCGGCAAACTGCAGGTCCTGCGCTTCGGCGAAAACGACGTCCTGGGCGGGCAGGAGGAGTAAAGGGGTAAGAGCGAAAAGGAGTAAAGGGAGAAGACGGCGGGTGGTCATATGGTTGGATTATGGCGGCTGGGGGGAAAGGTGCTAAGATACGACGGGCGAGGCGTCACGACTGCGTAACTGTCGGCACGTGATTGGCCGGGGATGGAGCCGCCTGACGTAGTCGGCGGCGGAATCCCCGGGTGGTGTGCGTCCCCGGCCATGCGCCCGCGTCGGCCTAAAGGCCGAGCAACAACTACAACCACCCCGCCCCGAACTCCGTTACCAGGCGGTCGTCATAGTGGTCCGCCATTTCGAAGAGGTGTTCGAAGCGGGGCAGGGCGGTGTCGACGGTCAGGTAGCGATCGTAGATGAGTAGCGAGAGCAGGATGTCGCGGCCGTAGGTAGAGAAGGTGAGCTGGCGGAGTTTACAGTTTTCGCGCAGCAGGAAAGCGAAGAGGTCGGCGTTGGGCAGGTCGGGCAGTTCGCAGAGGTAGGCGTCACCGGTAACGAGGCCGGAGTCTTCGTGGTAAGCGAGCTGGATGACGGCGGAGCCGCGATTGATGCTCCACAGGTTGGGGCCGCGGCGGGCGATGCGGGGGTCGTGGTCGCTGCGCTCGATGATGGCCTCGACGGTGGCGGATACGCCGGTGGGCCGGTAATCTTCCACCATGTCGGGCAGCACGATCTCGTGGCCGCAGTTGGGGCAATGACCGGTGGGGTTGAGGACGACCTCGAAGATCACCTTGCGGCAGTTGAAGCAGCGGGCGGCGGGGCGGCCCTTCCCTTCTTCGAAGCGTTCGAGACACTCGGCCAGCTTGTCGGCGGGCAGGCTGAGGGCGCGCCCCTTGCCTTCCTGGATATCGTACATATTGATGCCGGCCAATTGCCCCGCGGCGTTGAACAGCGGCCCGCCGGAGTGGGCGGCCTCCTGCAAGGCGTCGTGCATAATGAAGCCGATGCCGTGGTGCTCGTGGTCCAGTTCCAGCACCTCCCCCCGGCTGATGCGCGGCGGGTGGCCGAAGTGCTGACCTACGGCGGTGATGGTTTCCCCGACCCCGGGCGGCGTCGTGGCCAATACCAGATCGGGTAGCTCAAAGGGCTCGTCAGGTTCCAGCAAGGCCAGGTCGTAGTAGGGGTCGAGGTAGACCACCCTGGCCAGCTGCTCGGCGACCTGCTCACTACCGATGACAACGGTGGCGTTGTCGCGCACCACGTGCTCGTTGGTGACCACGAGGCCGGCGGCGGGCAGGTAGACGCCGGTACCGGTGCTGAAGGGGGTGGCGACCTGGAAAACGTAGGGAAGCATTTTGGGAAGGTGGCGGTTGGGGTAGATTGTGGGACGCTAAGGTAATACCCCGAAAGCGGTATTAAGTTGGGTACGGTACGCCGTTCTCACCGCCGGGCACGCGGGCTCCCTCCCCGCTCCGAATAGTCTTTCAACATACAAATATCTCAACTACCCCCTCTATTTTGTTTTCTTATCCCTTTCTTTGTTGCGCCGTTAGTACTATTCCTACTTTATTTTAAGCCATCACATGAAAAATTACCTGTTGCTCCTGGCGTTGGCCGGGACCTCTCTCGTTGCGACCGCCCAAACCAATTTTTCCCTTTCAACCGCCGTTGCACCGGCCGAAATGGCGAAACCTACTGAAATGTCGGACTACCGGCTCGTGACCCTCGACCCCGAAGACTGGAACGAGGTAGCCGACCGACCGACCGCCGAGGCACTTCGCTTCGCCCTTCCCGCGGAAATTTCCGAAAAGACCTTTACGCTCCACCGCTTCGAGCAGCGTGCGTCCGGCCATTGGGCCAATTATCGGAGCGCGGCCGGCCGCAAGCCGAGCGCGCAGTGGGTCGGCCCCGGCGCCAACTTCACCATCGACGACAACTTCGTACTCGGCCGTTGGCGGGAAGACGGGGAAGACATGCACCTCGAACCGCTCTGGCTCCAGGTGCCCGATGCGCCCCGCAACCTCTATGTCGTCTACCGCGAAAGCGATCTGATCGCTACTAACGATCGTCATTGCAAACTCGTCAAACCGGCGGGCCACGAGCCGCCCAGGCCGGCGGAAGGCAATGGCGAAAAAGCGGCCGGTGAATGTTTCATCGTCGAAATCGCCCTGGCGTCCGACCTGTTGCTTTTTCAGGCCCTCGGCAGCGCGGCGAGCGTGGAGAACTTCATGCTCGGTGTACTGGCCGACGTGCAGACGGATTACGACGACGCCTTCGCCGATGAACTCCGCTACGAGGTGACCGCCACTTACATCGCCACTTCGGCGGCTACCGACCCGTGGTCGGACACGACTGACCCCGTTACCATAGAAACGGATGATAACGACAATCAAACTTTCAGCGGTCTTTTGTTTGAGTTCACGGAGTGGGCTAACGACGGCGGCTTCGGTGGCGCGAATTATGACGTTGCTTCATTGTGGACGGATCGTAACTTCGACGGTGCCACCGTAGGTATCGCCTGGCAGGCTCAGATATGCCAAAGTTTCAACTACAATGCATTAGAGCATTTTGAAGGTGCTAACGCGACGACCCTCCGGGTACTTTGGTCGCACGAACTGGGCCACAACTGGAGCGCCGAACACGACGCCGGCAGCGGCTTCATCATGTCAGAGAGTGTCAACGCGACGAATACCTGGAGTAGCACTTCCGTTGCCGCCATCGAAGCTTACTACGGAAACGCAAGTTGCCTGAGTGCCTGCCCCGCGACCCAGCCTCCGGTTGCGGCGGCCACCACTTCGTTTCCCGAGATTTATACCGGTGGTAAAGTTCCGTTTGAAGACCTGACTACCAGCCCTACCACCTCCCGGAGCTGGAGTTTCCCCGGGGGAGTGCCGGCTACGTCCGACCTTCCTTTACCCTTAGTCGCCTACCCGAACCCGGGCCGTTATACGGCCACCCTGACCGTGAGCAACGCCGCTGGGAGTAATTCCACCAGCGTCAACGTTGACGTTGCTACCGAATCCGGCCGTATCAAGCTGATGAGCTTCGAAACACTGGAAGCAGGTGCGACGGTTGAACTGGAGGTTGACAACCCAGACGGAGGTGACAATACCTGGCAAGTGGAGGAAGTAGGCGGTAACAACGGCTCGCGGGCCGCTTTTGTAAATAATTTCATTACGGGAGGAAACGGACAAGTAGACCGCCTGCAGATCCCCGTACAGGATTTCTCCGACCTGCCCTCTCCCACCCTAGAATTCGAATATGCGTACCGACGGTACGATGAAACTTTCAACGATGAACTTCGCGTACGCATCAGCACCGATGGCGTGAGTTTCACCGAAATCTTCCGGGGCAGAGAAAACGGCAGTCAAAACTTTGCGACCGGGCCAGACCTGGAAAGTGTATTCATCCCCCAGACCGCACAAGACTGGTGCTTTACGGGACCACAATGCGTTAGCTTAAACCTCGGGGAATACGCTGGCGAGCCTACCGTCTTCGTTGAAATCGAAAACTTCAATGGTTTTGGAAACGTAATGTGGGTTGACAACATCGTACTCAGCGGAGCCGCCGGTACCGTTCTCCCCGTCGACTGGCTTTCCTTTACCGCCCGGGCCACGGGCAAAACCGCCCGCCTGAACTGGTCCGTCGAGCAGGATGAAGCCAATACCGGTTTTCATGTCGAGCGCGCCGCGGCCGCCGGCAACGACTGGCAAGACCTCGCCTGGATGCCCGCCACTACCGGTCGGATCGTAGCCGACTACACTTACGACGACCACACCGTTAGCCCCGGCCAGACCTACCTCTACCGCCTTCGCCAAACGGACAACGACGGTCGCGAAAGCTACTCCGAAATCCAGGAGGTACGTTTTGCCGACGCCGGTTTCGCTAGTCTGTTCCCCAACCCCGCCGGTACGGAAACACGGCTGCAAACGCCTTTCGCCACCGGCACCTACGAACTGGTGACCACCGCCGGCCGGCGGCTGCGCGAAGGCCGGGTGAACGACGCCGCCGCTACGGTCAGCTTGCGCGACCTACCGGCCGGCCTCTACTTCGTTCGTCTGCGTGGCCAAGGTGGGGAAACGGAGGTGCTGCGGTTGGTGAAGCGGTAAGCCGGGCTGGTACTGTTTTCCGGCCGAGGTGAGTCCCGGTCGAGGACGCTCCACGTCCGAGACCCCGCGGCTTTCTCGGGCGGGGGTACGCCCCCCCGGGGCAATCGCGAGAATGCTGCTTCGCAGCTTTTTTTGCCCACGGCGTCTCCAGGAGGACTACGCGGCGTCTCGCGGAGCGGAACGTCGGAACGCTGGAGTAGCTGACCTTATGATTGCCATGGTACACCCTCGCCCAAACCATCCGCATTACGTATTTTTACCTCCGCAAAACCGCGCTATGCTCCACCTCACCGATAAAGAGCTCAAGAGGCTCGTGCACCACGACTTCGACGGCATCGACCTTTTTTACGACCGCATAAACAAGGAGATCATCAGCACCCCGGATGAACCGGATGCCGACCGCTACGAACCGATCTATGAACTCAGCTACAGCGAACACCTTAGCACGATGGAGGCTTTTGTGGAACAGCTGCCCGAAGGCAAAGACAAGGAGGACCTACGCAAGCGATTAAGGGCCGACGTTACGTACAGCGAATTTAACGAGGCGGTGGGCCTGACGCGTTACAAAGCGGATTGGCACACCTTCTCACAAGAGATGCTGACAGCACGGTTTCGCCGCGAAATCGCCCTTAGCCTCGGTCTGGAAGAAGACGAGGATATTGACGACGACGTAACTAATGATGTCTCCGCCTTCGATGATGCCGTCTACGATGTCGACGCGGACCGCGACGACCAGCCCTTCGAGTTCGATTGGATGGAACGTGAGTACGGCATCAAACTCTCCGACGGCAACGTGCGCGGCACGGCTCCGGAGGTGCTCGCCTTGCGGGAATCGCTGACCGAAGAAGACTTGAAAAATCCGGGCCCCCACATTAAAAGTCTGGAGGAGATGGTTGAACGCTACCCGAATGATCCGAAAATCGCCATGGAGCTGGCGGGTCTGTACGCGATGACGGGAAAAGAACTTAAATGCCGCCGCATTATGGAGCGGGTGGTGCGTGACCATTCCGATAACATTGCTGTCATCATCGGCCAGGCCATGTCCATCGAGGACCCCGATACCTTTATGCGGGAGGTTAATAAGTTACAACAACCGCTCGACATTCGCAATTACCCGGCGGGAGAAGGCGGCGCGTACCACGCCCTGGAATTTCTGGACTTCGAGGAAATGGCCATCCGCGCCGCACTCGACGCCAACGACCTGACGCGGGCCGTGATGCGGCTCGACCGGCTGGTTCGCTTCGGCTTCCTGCACGGCGACGTGGAAGAGATCACCATCGGCGTCTGTTTGCTGCAAATCGATGCCGTGCGGGAGGTCCACGCCGGCAACCCCAACCCGTACGAAGCCACTGAATGGACGGGCGAAACCGACATCACCGAACGCACCCAGGCCATCATCGACGCGACGATGCACATAGCACTCGACATCTACAAACGCGCGGAAGCCCAGCACCCCGTCGCTACCGTCAAACGCCTGAAACCGAAGGTGGGCCGTAACGCGCCCTGCCCCTGCGGGAGCGGTAAGAAACACAAGCAGTGCTGCCTGAAAAAGTAGGACGTGGGAAGTAAAAAAGTGGGAATTCGCTTCGCCAATAGACCAATAGACCAACAGACCAACAGACCAAAATACTACAAAACCAACCCGTCCCACCCCAACTCCACGCCGCGCGGTAGTTCCGGGTTCACCCGCGCCGTCAGCCCGATCTTGTGGCTGAAGTGCATCAACACGCCCCGCTCCGCCCCCACGGCTTGCAGGTAGGCGATGGCCCCGGGCACGGAAAGATGGGAGTGCGTGCCCTCGAAGTGAAGCGCGGAGATCGCCATGCTTTTTACCCCTTTGCATTGCACCAGCGTCCGCGCCGGAAGTTCCTTGACGTCCGTCAGGTAAGCCAGGTCGCCGGCGCGAAACCCGATGATGGGCAACTGGCCGTGGGTTACTTCCAGCAGTTCAATTTCCTGACCGGCGAAGGGGAGCTTGTCCCCGAACGCCACCTCCCGGATGTCGAGGCGCGGCACGCCCGGATAATCCGAAAAAGCGTAGGCGAAACGCTCCCGCAGTTCCTTTGCCACCCGCGGCAGACAGTAGACCGGAATATCCATATCCTGTTTGAAACAGAAGGGCCGCAGGTCGTCGAGGCCCGCCGTATGGTCACTGTGCTCGTGGGTCAGCAGTACGCCCTCGATGCGCTTCACGCGGTGGCGGAGCATCTGTTGTCGGAAGTCCGGCCCGGCGTCGATGACCAGGTTTTGACCGTTGTGGGTCAGCAACGCGCTGGTACGCAGCCGCCGGTCGCGCGGGTCGCGGCTGCGGCAGACCTCGCAGTCGCAGCCGATGACGGGAACGCCCTGGGAGGTACCGGTGCCGAGAAGGGTTAGGTGCAAGGGAGAAATGGGTGAAAGAATTAAAGAATTAAAAGGCGTGCCATGGTCCCCGCTAAAGCTTGCCGGACCATTCCTCCCTTACCCCTTTCCTCCCTTATTTTCCCACGCCCAGGCCGTTCGCATGATTTCCTCCACGTCGCGTGAGGGTTCCCAGCCGAGTTCGTCGGTGGCTTTGCTCCGGTCGGCGTAAACGGCGACGACGTCACCGGCGCGGCGCGGACCGAGTTCGTAGGGCAGCTTGACGCCGCTGACTTTCTCAAAGGCGTTGATCACTTCCAGCACCGTCAGGCCCTCCCCGATGCCGAGGTTGAACAGAGCGGGGTTATCGGTGGCTTTTCCCCCGAGCAGGTATTGAAGGGCCAGCGTATGCGCGTGCGCCAAGTCTTCCACGTGGATGTAATCGCGTACGCAACTGCCGTCACGGGTGTCGTAGTCGGTACCGAAAACGGTCATCGCGCCGCGCTTACCGGCGGCGGCCTGGGTGATCACCGGTACGAGGCTCTGGGCGGGGTTACTCGGGTCTTCACCGATCTTACCGCTGGCGTGGGCGCCGGCGGGGTTGAAATAGCGGAGCAGTACGGCCTTGAAATCGGGCGTGGTCTTGCAAAAGTCGGTCAGAATATCTTCGCCCATCTGCTTGGTGAGCGCGTAGGGGCTTTCCGCGACCTTGCGGGGGGTGGCTTCGGTAACGGGCAGCTCATCGGCGTTGCCGTACACGGAGCAAGAACTGGAGAACACCAGATTGCCGGTGCCCTGCCGCTTGAGCCCTTCGATCACGTTAAGCAGGCTGTTGACGTTGTTGCGATAGTATTCCAGCGGCATCTGCACGCTTTCCCCTACCAGTTTGAGGGCGGCGAAGTGGATGGCGCCGTCAAATTTTTCTTTCTCGAACATCGCCAGCGTCGCTTCGCGGTCCGCCAGGTCGATGTTGTAGTTAACGACGCGCACGCCGGTGATCGCTTCGATGCCGTCGAGAGCTTCCGGGCGGGAGTTCGAGAAGTTGTCAGCACTAACGACCTCGAAGCCGTTCTGGAGTAAATCGACGATGGTGTGGGAACCGATGTAGCCGGTACCGCCGGTGACGAGAATTTTCATGGGTGGAGGAAATTAGTTCGCAAGGTATGCAAACGGGTGGATTACGAGTTATTTGCCGCCCAAAACAACCATTCTCCCCTAACCTCTCCTGACCATTACATTCCGTTAAAACCAGTGTCCCCGCCCGCCGTCGCGTAGACGTAAGTTGCGTTTGCCACCGCTTCTCCCTTTACCCGGCCGTCCCAACCGGCGTCTCCGGCGTAGCGGTAAAAACAAGGTTGCCCCAGCAATCGAATACCGATAGCTGCGCCTCGTCCGCTTCCACCGTTTCTACGCGGAAGACGTTGTTAATGCCGTCCGCGTTCGGGCTGAAGGCGGTGGCCGCGTAGAAGCGGGTCGGGCAAAATTCCCGGACCAGGAAGGACGCCGCGTTCACGCAGCCATTCGTATCGGTCACCGTCACCGTGTAACTGCCCGCTTCCATAACGGCTTGATAATCGCTTTTGCGGGCGGGCTGATGCCGCTCGGCCGGCAACATCGGCATCGTCATCAGTTCTTGCCCCGGGTGTACGTTCACCTCATAATTTTGGGCGCGGACGCCGGTGCAAAGGAAGGTGGACAACAGCGGTGGCAGCAGGAAAATGTAGTTTTTCATAGTCGTTCGTTTTGGTTTCCATCCAAGGTGCGGCCGGGCCGGGGGCGGACCTAAAAAGATCGTTGAACGACGTGGCGCGGGGGGCAAAAGAGGCAAGTGTCGTTCAACCGTCCCTGACCGTCGTTCACCGATATTCCCCCGTTAAAATTCACCGGCGGACCTACCTTCTGTTCATGCTCCGCCGCATCACCGATTTCCTGCTCCACCGCGTCACGCGCAACGTAGTCTTCTGGCTGCTGTACGCCGCACTGCCCGTCTGGCTCAACTGGGATGGATACGGCAGCGCGGCCAATTTCCATACCGATCTGCTGTACTACACGGAACTGGCCTTCCCGGGCTACGTCAATAACCTGATCCTCATTCCCCGGCTGATGGACCGGGGGCGGCCGACGGCCTATTTCATCACCGTGACCCTGTGTACTTTATTCGTGGCCTACGTCGGCCTGTACTGGCTGACGCCGCTGGTGTCCGACTACCTCGCCACCCGCGAGCGGCCGTGGATGACCCTGTTGTACAACCTCGACGGCTACTTCTTCTTCGTGGGCAGTTTCACCGGCGCGGCCCTGCTGACGCGGCTGGCCCGATCCGCCTTTACCAAATGATCACTCGTTGGGTCAGCTCGCGCCCACTATTGGTTTCCCGCACGGAGATCAGGTAAACGCCCGCCGCCAGTTGACCGAGGTGAAGGGTAGTTTCCCCACGCATCAACAAGCTTTGCATCCCGCGTCCCCGTCCGTCAAAAACGCGGACCAACATTTCGTCCGCCCGATCGTAACGGATCGTCAGGCGATCCTGAACCGGGTTCGGGAATATGGTCAGCTCACCCAGCAGAGGCTCCGCCGTCGAAACGGGGGAATCCTCTCCGTCACAGTTTTCGTCGATGCCGTTGCCGGCCACATCGAACGCGGCGGGGTTGATCGCTTCGTTCTTATCGTCGCACTCCTCCCAGAAAAAGAACCCGTCAGCATCCTCATCCAGAAACTCGACGATCGCGTTCGCCGTCGTGTTTGTGATCACCGGGGCGTTAAAATCGAAGAAAATATCGGCGGTGTTGGTAACCGTTTGCTCCAGCGCGTCGGGTTTCAGGTCGATTTCGAAGGCGAAAAAGCCGTTGCTGGCCGCCTGGTTCACGTTGCTGTCCGGCAGCATGATGTTGCCGAAGAAAACGCTGAGCAGGCCGGTCGGAGATAGCTCCACCCGGTAGTCGTGGCTGGCGGCGACCGGTTTGAAGGTGGCCTGATCCAGTTCCGCCGCCAGCTGGTCTTCGAGGCGAACGTCGGTTGCCGTGTCGTTGCCCGTGTTCTGGAAACGGATGGTGTAGGTCAGCGTTTCGTCGACCTGGGTGTAATTACTGTTCGTCGGTTCGGGGCGGGCGGGTTGAACCAATTTGTCGTTGGGGTCAATCGCGCAGCGTAGGAACGGCGCGTAGATGGCCTCGCCGGTCACCTCCTGATCAACGCCATAACCGCCGTTAGCTTCCAGCCGAAAATTCACCGGCTCTCCCACCCGGCTTTCGTCCGGCATCTCCAGCAGCAGCCGGATGCGCCGATCTACGCCGGAGGGTAAATCACCGACGCGCCAGGTGAGGGTTCTTCCGTTGGTTTCGCTGGGTTCCTGGTCCGCGGAGACGTAGGTCACCCCCTCCGGTAGCCGTAAATTCAGGCTGGCATCCAGCCGGACGCAGCCGGTATTCCTCACCGTCAGCCAAACCGGGATGGTGAAACCACAGCGAACGGGTGCCGTCGTTACGTTGGCACCGATCGCCGCCGTTTCCGCGGTGCGCCGTAAGCCAAAGACCGGTTCATCCGCCGGAAAGTCAGCGGCGGAAAGGGTGTATTCCGCCGGGCTCGACAGGGTTTCATAGCAGCCGTCGCCGTCTATACTGATCGTGAAATTTCCTTCCGGCGAAAGCGGCAGCGAGAAACGGCCGTCCGCCCCGCTGCGCGTTTGGGTGCGGTAACTACCCGCCATCCGGACGAGTACGCCTTCCAGCGGCGGTTCGCCGGCGTCTTCCGTTCCGTTACCGTTCAGGTCTTCGTACACCCGCCCGCTGACGCGGTTCGGGCCGCCCTCCTCGAAGTAAAACAACTCCTCCCCCACCAGGTCCGTTACACCGGGGAAGTACGCCCGGCCGGCTGCCACGTAAAAGTCCACCGATAAATCGTCGCCGTAGTCCGTGTAAACGGTTCGCTCCCCCGTGGTCAGGTCGATGGTAGCTACGTCCCGCGTAAAAAAGTCCGAGATGACGTGCAAGAAGTAATTACCGAGTATTCCGGTTTTCTCTCCGCTGAATTCCTCCACATCGGTCAGCGTCTCGTCCGTGCTTACCGGCCCCCTCGTCAGCCGCAGGTCGTTGTTCGATACGTGATAGGTGACCCGCCCGTCGGGGGTTTTACGAAATTGGCTGTTAAGGTTTATCGGCGTTTCCCGTTCTTCCCCGTTGGCATCCTCAATAACCCGGGCGGCATCGCCGGTAGTGGACTGTCTAAGGCCGATAAAAGAGTGGGTAGTAGTACCCCGGACTTGGTAAGGCCGGTCGGCAAAAGCGATCATCTCGTACCAATAGGCCTGGTCTTGCTCCGGTATTTCCAGGTAAAGCGTCCGCCCGGGGATGACCTCCCCGCGGGTAAGAACGACCAACCTACCGTCGCCGCCTATAATGTAGCGCGGCGTGCTGCCGACGGGGCCGGGCACCAGGTCACGGTAAAGCCCGGTACCGGCCGGGGTACCGTCACTTTGCCCTACTTCCCAGCCGTGCTCGAAGGTCGGGTACGGGAAATATAGCTTATCGTTCACCACGGCCGTTTGCCGCGCGGCAAACTGGCTGTCGTCTAACCTTTCGTCAGATTCCAGACTGTACACCGCCGTTAACGCCGTCGGATCATCGAGCGGCATCCTGACGAAATGAAACCTGGTGCCCTGCACCCCGGAAGCATTAACTAGGAAATATATCGCTCCATGATAAAATACGTAACCCGAGCGCACCGTCTGAAACTCGGGGGGCACGCCGATCATGGTTACGCCCTCCGGCCCCAGCAGGCCGATACTGTCCCGCGAAGGATTGAAAAGCAGGTAATTCCCAACCGCCGTAAAACGCGTGCTGGTTTCTAAAAAGTCGGCGACCCACTCGGCCCGCGTCGCGCCCGGCCGAATGACATGGATACCGCTCTGATATGTAACGTAAAGCATCTCTCCAGCCTGACCGAGCACGGAAGGAAAAGCGTTATCCGTATAAGGAAGCAGATCGGCCAGTAGCGTCGGGTTGGCTACGTCGTCCAACCGAAAAAGCCCCTCGGCGGAAAATGGATCGATAGCAAAGGCGGCCAACCCGCTATCGTAAGGAAAGATGGGTAATACCGTGTTCTCCGCGGGGCTGTTTACGCCGTATCGCTCCGCGATTCCGTCAGCCCCTACGCGATACAATCGCTGCTCGTTGAATTCCTCCCGTGCCCGGCTCCTGACGGCGTAGTACAGGTAGTTGTCATTTACGAGCCAGCGACCGTTGTATTCTCCCAGTTCGCCAACCTCGGTGGTCGTCATCCCCGTGGCCTGCGCGACGTACAGGCGTTCCTCGTCCGCTCCGCCCTGATAGAAGAGACGCTCACCAACAATGACGGCACGGTCCGCCCTGAGCGAAAAAGCGTTGAACTCACCAAGTTGCACCGGTTGCATTCCTGGGCGGACGCGCCAGAGGGTTTGGCGGTCCTGAAGATGGTTGGTTGTCAGGAAGATGGTACCGCCGGCCGTTACGCCCATAAGCACGGGTATATGATTCGCCCGGGTAATGGTGGCGGGGTCGAGCTCTAACAGTACCTGGAGGCTATCCCGGCGCGCCAGATACACCTGATGACTTGTTTCCGCCGTGCCACCGCGAAAAACGAGTTGGCGGTCAAGGCGGCCGATGGAGAAGGAACCGAGTACACCGTCTTCCGGGCCTGGGGCGAGTTCCCGGATGATGCGGGTCCCGGCCGCCGTGCCGTCCGTTTGCCACGCCTCCCTGCCCGTAGTGGCATTTCTGGCGACAAAGAACACACCGTCTTCATTGGCCGCGATGCTTTGCGGGAATATCTGCTGGGCGGGCGCGATCAGGTAACGCGTGCCCGTCGCCGTGCCGTCGGTGACGATCAGGCCGTTTGGCATGGGAATGAAGAACCGGTCGTTCCATAAAAAAGGCTCCTGTATGTTACTTACCGCGGATGTAAAAATCTGGTTTGTCCCGGCCGGCGTACCGTCAGTGACGTGAATGCCCTCCGAACTGGTAATCAGCGTCAGGTTACCGAACGAGAACCCCTCCGCGTCATTTACGTTATTGGCGATATTGAATGTCCCTGTCGCCGTGCCCTCCGTTATCCATAGCGATTTTTCGTGGTCAAGGTAAGCGTAGCCGGCGTTCGCTATACCGGCACTGAACGTATACCCGGCACTTCCGGTAAACAGTTCCTCGCGCGCTCCCGTACGGATATCAAGTTGATCTACAACGGAAAATCCAAATAACTTTCTTTCGAGTAAAACGAAGTTGTTATGCACCGCCTGAAAACGATCTCCGTTTCCGCTTTGCCTGGTTTCAAATAAAACCCTGGTGGTGTCATCTTCCAATAGTACGAATTGATTCACCTGTCGCCGGAAATCAAATATTTCCACAACCGGTCCCGGAGAGGTCTTTAAAACCTGCTTGAGATAAGCACCGTAGGTGCCCTCCTGGTTTTGATCGATGACACCTATGGTCAGTTGGGCCCGCAGACAGCCGGACAGTAAGAACAGCGAGAACAGTATCCTGGCCGCGGATCGAATATGCATATATGGAGGAAATGACAATACGATTAAAAATTGTTAAAACAGGGTTTCCGTATTTGAATAACAAAGATATTCATCTATCCACTTCTCTGGCGCACGAATTCGTTTTTAGAACTCATCAGCAAATCAGTACTGCCAGGAACCGGAAACCAAACATTGTGCTTCCCCGCGTTACCTTCCCCACCATGAAACGCTCCTTCCTTCCCGCCCTGCTCTTCCCCATCCTCCTCTGCACCTGCGCGCCGTCGCCCCAAGCCGAAACCGAGCCCGCCGAAACGCGCCCGGACATCGAAGCGCGCCTCACCGAACTCAACATCGAGCTGCCCGTCCTCGGTACGCCTGTGGCCAACTATGTCCACGCCGTTCGCTCCGGCGACCTGGTTTTTCTGGCGGGCAAGGGGCCGACCCGCGCCGACGGCACCCGCGTCACCGGCCACCTCGGCGATGACCTGACCGTGGAGCAAGGCTACGAGGCCGCCCGCCTCGTCGGCATCCAGCAACTCGCCGCGCTGAAGGGCGAACTCGGTGACCTCGGCCGCGTCAAACGCATCGTCAAGGTACACGGTATGGTGAACGCTACGCCCGATTTCACCGACCACTCCAAAGTCATCAACGGCTTTTCCGATCTCATGGTAGAGGTCTTCGGCGAGCGCGGCAAACACGCCCGCGCCGCCGTCGGCATGGCCTCCCTGCCCGGCGGCATCGCCGTGGAGGTCGAGGTGGTGGTCGAAGTGGAATGAGTTGGTCTTATGGTTTGTTGGTCTTGTGGGCACTACCGCGTCACGTCGACCGAAATTTCCGGACACGCGCCACCCGGTACGCATGGTCCTCAGGCCGCCGCCAACTCCCCAATCTTCCCCACCACGCCCGCGTCCACCTCCCGGATCCGCGTGATCATCCGTTCCAGGAGTGCCGAGAAGTTGATCCGGTCACCCGCCTCCAGCAGTTCCGCGGCCTCGCCGAATTGTTGGCGCAAACCATCAAGTCGGAAGACGCGGGTGGTGGAAACGAGGTTATGTTTCAGCGTCTTGAACCGTGCTTCGTTAAAGTCGACAATGCACTTGCCGAGGTGGTCGACGGCTTCCAGCAAATCATGGTGGATGACTTCCAGGAAAGCTTTGTAATCCGGGTCGTCACCCGCGAATATTTCGGCCACGTCGGTGAAGTCCACCGCGTCGGTGGCGGTTTCATCTTCGGCGGCGTCTTGCCATGTGATAGACGAACCGCCCCGCCCCTCACCGTAGCGTTTGATCAGGTGGTGCAGGTACATCGGCTCGAAGGGTTTGAGGACCAGCCCGTTGATCCCCGCGTCCAGCATTTTCTCGCTGACCTTCCGATTAGCCGACGCGCTCAGGGCGATCAGGGGTAGTGCTTTCACCCGCGGGTCGGGGTGGCGGCGGATGCGGCGGGCCAGTTCGTAGCCATCCATTTCGGGCATTTTGAGGTCGAGCAGCACGAGGTCGCAGGCTTCCTCGCCGAGGGCGGCCAGGGCGTCGGCGGCGTTGTTGTACTGCACGAAATTGAGCTTCCACTCGCGAAAATAGCGAGCGTTAATGAGCAGGTTAGCAGCCTTGTCGTCTATGTTGACGACGCGCAGGTGGTTGAGCGGCGGCAGGGCGTCGGCCAGCGCTTGCTTGTCCACCATCGCGCTCACCGCTTCGGGCGGTGCTTCCGGCAGGGTGAGCGTGAACCTGAAGGTAGTCCCCTTTCCCACCTCGCTTTCCACGGTCAGCGGCGCGGCGTGCGCCTCCAGGATGCGGCGGGCGATCGCCAGCCCCAGCCCCGTACCACCGAAGCTGAACGAGGTCGCCGCCGACGCCTGGGTGAACGGCTGAAACACCGCCTCCAGCCGGTCTTCCGGTATACCGATGCCCGTATCGCGCACCGAAACGGCCAGCGTATGCCGGTCGCCGACGCACTGCCGCGCAAGCCCGACGACGATCTCGCCATTAGCCGTAAACTTCGTCGCGTTGCTGACCAGATTGTTGATCACCTGACCAATCTTAACGGCGTCGCCCATTAGCGGCGGCAGCGGCGTTTCGGGTAGTTCCGCGCGCAGGGTCACGCCCTTTTCACGACAACGGTGCGTATAGGTGTTGATCGCCTGATCGATGATCTCCTGGAAATGAAAGGCGCGGGTGTCGAGTTCCGTGAGGCCCGATTCCAGCTTGCTCATGTCCAGAATGTCGTTGACGATGCCCAGCAGGTTCTGGCCGGCGGAGCGTAATACGGTAATGAGTTCCGCCTGGTCGTCGCGGGGGTTGTCTTTGAGCAGGAAGTTGCCCGCTTCCAATATGGCGTGCAGCGGCGTGCGGATTTCGTGACTGATCGTGGAGATGAAGGTCGCCTTGGCCCGGTCGGCCAGTTCGGCGGCCAGTTTGGCCTCTTTGAGTACGGCTTCGTGCTTCTTGCGTTCGGAAAAAGGCAGCAACACGTACAGGTAGCCGGGGGTTTGCTCGGGCAGCCGGTGGGCGTTGACGAGCACCGGGACGCGGCTACCGTCTTTTGCCGCCAGGTCGTAGTTCAATTCCCGTACCGCGCCTTCCAGTTCCAGCCGCGTGGCGTGGTGGGTTTCGAAGAATATCTTACCACCGATGGTCAGCAACTCGTTGAAGCGGCGACGCCCCACGAGTTCCTCCGCCGTAACGTCCAGCCAGTCCCGTACCATTCCGTTCACGAAGGTGATCCGCTGCTTGGCGTCGGTACGAACGATGCCGCAGGGTAGCAGTTCGTAGTTGGCGTTTCCCGCGTCGGCGGCCTTGTCTTCGGCGAAGTTACTCATGGGTCAGGCGGCGGCGGTGGACAGTTCGTTCAGGAAGGTGCGAATTGCGGCGGAAGTCTGCGCCGGCTCGCTGATGTTAGGGCAGTGGCCCCGCGCTTTCAGCAGCACGAAGCGGCTGCCGGGGATGTGCGCGTGTACGTAGCGGCCTACCGCTTCCGGCGCTATGATGTCTTCGTCGCACTGCAAGATCAGGCTCGGTACGCTGACCTTCGGCAGGTCCGCCCGGTTATCGGAAGTGAACGTGACGCGGGCGAAGAATCGCGCGATCTCCGGGTCCGTCTTTTGGAAGCTCCCGGCCAGTTCTTCCCCGAGGGCGGGCCGTTCGGCGTTACCCATGATGGCCGGTCCCATCCGGGCCGACCACCCGAGATAGTTACTGCCCATCACCTCCAGCAATTCCTCGATGTCTTCCGCGCTGAAGCCGCCATAGTAATCCCCGTCGTTGATGTAGCGGGCGGAGGGACCGATGAGCACGAGGCTCGAAAACAAATCCGGTCGATCGTTGGCCGCCAGCACCCCGATCATCGCCGATACGGAATGGCCGACGTGAATGACGTCTTGCAGTTGGAGTTCTTCGCAGATCGCGATCACGTCCGCCGCGTAACCCCGCAGATCGCGGTACCGCTCGCGCCGGAACCGGCCGGGGGCGGCAGGCCCGGCTCCGGCCAGGTTGTACGTAACGCAGCGGTAGTCCGGCGCGAAAGCTTCGACCAGGTAGCGAAACATCGACTGGTCACCGCCGAAACCGTGGCTGAAAAGAATGGTGCGGTCGCCGGTACCGGTGATCGTGATCTGGTGATCGTCAATTAAATTCATGCCGGGTGAATAGTGAAGACGGAAGAGGGTGATCCGAGCGGGAATAAATCTCGATCGAGCCCCACAAAGGTAGGGGTTTGCCTTCAAGGATTCCACCCGTCGAAGCATTGAGTCGCAACATTCTATATACGTCCACGCGGCTTTTTGAATACAAAAATGGCCCGGGCGTAATGCCCGGGCCGGAAAAAATAATTCGGATTTGGGATAATTGAAAAAAGTATCAGACCGGCGCGCGGCTGCCTTCGAGGGCTGCTCCACGCCGACAATCTCTTATAGCGCAAAGCTCACCCCCGCGCCGAAGTTGACGCCCTTGAAGCCCGTCTTCGCGGTCAGCAGGGGTACGTCGTACGGCTCGGTGAGGCTCTGCTCGAAGCGGCCCTCGACGAAGGCGTTGAAGCCGGGAGCCAACTCGGCCCTGATGCCGAGACCACCGACGGCGGCGACGTGAAAACGCTCGTAGTTGATGGCGTCGAGGTTAATCGGGGAAGACATCAGGTTGAACTCGATGATCGCCCTGGCCGTCGTGCGCAGGTTGCCGCCGGTCGCGTAGCCGAGGCTGGCACCGCCGAAAGCGTAAGGCTTCAGTTTGCCTTCCGTAGGCAGCGTGGCTTGCAGCAGCAGCGGGACGTCAATGTAAGTGAAGCGGGTTTTCGCCTGGGCACCCAGCGGCACGTTGATGCCGAAGACCTGCTGATCCGCGTCGATATTCAGGCTGGTACCGCGGCGGTTCAATTCGATGCCGGGACGCAGGCTGATCACCTTTCCGAGAGGAATATCGACAAAAGCACCGAAAGACAGCGCGGAAGCATTGTCGAAACGATCGGAGATTGCGTCGAGGTCACTGTCCGTCCGCAGGTTGGAAGCGCCGTAGCCGGCGCGGATGCCGATGGCGGTTTGAGCCACGGCAAAAGTAGTCGCGAAAACAAGCAAAAGGGAGGTCAGAAGGGTACGCATAGTTAGTTGAATTTGGTTGCTATAACGGTTCCGACGTTCGATGTTGCGTAAGGGAACCGTTAAGCGGCGTTAAGGCTTGTTAAGGCGTAACGGTAATGTTCGGTGGACCCCGGCAATAGCGGTCAGCCTGTTTTCACGCGGCACCTTCGGCGGAATTTGCGTTGGTGGATTGATGGCCGGAGCGGGGAAAATTTTTTCCGGCTCTTACCTGCTTTTTTGTGGGCGAGGACGCGGGTACTACGGATTGGGCGAAAAGGGCGTGGTTATCCTCCCCCCTTCCACCTTTGCCGACTGGATAGACATCCATCCATCCGGCTAAAGGCCGGGGATGCCGCACCTTCCACCGCACCCGCGGCCCCGCCCTAATACCGCCACCGAAAGGCCGTCTCCCGCCGTGGGCTTACGTACCCGAAGCCGCCTTCCACGTTATTCACGTAGAGGTTGGGGTCGTTATAGATCAGCTGAAAGCCATCATAGGGTTGCTGTAACCGGCGGGCGTGGTCGTAAAAGCCGGAATCTATTACCGATACCGTCAGTACGAGTTCCTCCGGCGGTAGCGTAACGTAACCGTTCGAAGTGATCCGTATCCGATTAGCCACATCCCGGAAGCAGGCCGTGCGCAGCGTTGTATACGTGAAGCCGATCACGCCGCAGGCCGCCTCGAATTCCAGTTCGAGCCCCGAGTAGTTGTAGACCGTGAATCCTTCGTCGGTGGGCGTGGTTTCCGTTTTTATTTCCAGGAAATACTCTTCTTCCCGGCCGGGAAAGGCGACTTCGTGCTCCGCTCGTATGCGATAATCGCCGGAGAAGCCGAAGCGCGAGGAATCCAGCGGTTCCAGCAGTTCGGCCGCCAGTTCCCCCACGGGCTCGGGAATGCGAAGCTGCGCTACGGAGGCCGGGGGCAGGCCGTCCGCCCGCAGGCTAAGTCGGTAAATTGCCGTCGCCGGCAGCGGTTGGGTCAGCAGGTACCGGCCCGGCGCGACCTCCGGCACCAGGACCGACAGCCCCTCGTCGGATTCCAGCAGCACGTCGGCGTTTTCCAGATAGTTCACGTTCCCCACATAGAACGTATCGTTGGGGTCCGCGCTGAGTGTCAGGTTCAGGCGCAATCCTTCCGGGGTCAGGAAGCCGTTGGCTACGATCCGCTCGCCGTCGAAGGGCAGGTCGAGCTGTATTTCGGTGGTGGTGCAGGTGAAGAACAGGGTCAGCACCGGCAGGAGGGACAGGTATTTTACCATTTCAGGGAGTAATTGATGCTGGGCAGAACGGAGAAGACCGACCCCCTGCGAAAGGTGAGAAACCGGGAAGTGACGGCGCTAAAGTCCGGTAAGTAAGTGACGTCCAGCTGCGTGTTGATGAAACTGGCGTTGGGTTGCGCGTAGGTGTTGTACAAGCTGAAGTCCAGCCTGGCCTCCCGGCCCCGCTTCCTCGTTTTAAAGTACTTCGAGGCCGTCAGGTCCAGGCGGTGATACAGCGGCAGCCGGGCGTTGTTGCGCGCCTCGTACACCGGGCCCTCCTCGCCGTAAATGTCCCGCACGAAGGCCGTCGGCAAGGTGAATGCCGCGCCGCTTTGCAGCACGAAGTTCGCGTTGAAGCCCCACCGCTTGCCGGGCCGCCAACCGAGGTTGACCACCAGGTCGTGCGGTCGGTCGAAGCGGTAGGGGTAACGCCGCCCGCCGTTGATCGCGGCGAACCGGCGAAAAGAACGAGCGTAGGTGTAGGCGACGTTCAGGTCCACTTCCCCCCGCTGGTAGCGCCCCTGTAACTCCAGCCCGTAGGCCTCGCCCGTTCCCTCCCCCAGCAGGCGGGTACTCCACTCGCCGCTCTCGCGGCCGGTGAGCGCGAAGCCGTAGCCCGGTACGGCGATTTGGCCGGACAGCGTTTTGCGGTACACCTCCGCCGCCAGGCTGAGGTACTTGTTCGGCCGCCAGTCGGCCCCGAAGGAATAGAGCAGCGAGGCCTGCTCCGGCAGCCCGGCCACCACCGGCAGCCAGGATTCGTAGGAGACGTCGACGCCCACCGTCCGCGTCTGGTGGATGTTCTGATACAGCCGGCTGAAGCCCGCCGTCAGGTCGAACCGCTTACCGAGCTTGAGGCCCACGCCCGCCCGGGGCTCCCACCCGCCGAAGGTGTAGGCCCCCTCGCCGCCGAGGCGGTAGTAGCTCCGGTGCAGATCGGCGGTGACCGACAGCCGCCGCCCGAAGCGAAAATTGCTCTCCAGGTAAGCCGAGGCCAGCAGCGGCCGAAAGTTGACGCGCAACGACTCGAAACGCTCCCCGTTCGTTTCCTGGCGCAGCCGTACGGGTTCCATATCGCGGTAGGTAGCGTTGACGCCCAGGCTAACCTCCCCCCGCGGCAGACTGTAGACCAATCGTTGATCGGCTTTGTATTCCGTAATGGCGTTCCGGTTCTGGAAGCGGATCTTTTCGTCGATCCGCAGGTCATCACTGCCGGCGGTCAGCCCGCTCACGTAGCGGTTGGCGATCAGGGTGGACACGGAAGAAAGCTTGCCGGAGAGCGGGCGGAAGTAACGCCCGGTCAGCGTCCGGTTACCGTAGTTGATGTTGACGAACTCCTTCGTACCGTCGAAGGTGGAGCTGCCCCGCAGCAGGTCATCCCCCGCGTAAAAGCTCAGCGTGAGGCGGGCGGACTTGGGCAGGTCCCAGCTGAATTTTGCGTTGAAATCATACATGCCGGCCAGTATCCGCATGTCTTCGGGCGCGATGAGCGAATAGATGGTGGTGGGCACCACCGTATGGGCCATCCGGCCGGAAACGAGGTAGCTGGCGGTCTTCGCCTTGTTCAGCGGCCCCTCCAGCAGCAGGTTAGAGTTGATGAGTCCGAAGGAGGCGCTCTTCCGGTGGCGGTCGCGCGCGCCTTCCCGGATGGATACGTCAATCACCGAACTGGCGCGGCCGTTGTAGCGCCCCGGCACGTAACCCTTGTATACGTCTACCGAACTGACGGCGGCCGGGTTGAAAACGGAAAGAAAGCCGAACAGGTGACCACCGTTGTAGACCGTCGCGCCGTCCATCAGCAGCAGGTTTTGATCGGGGCTGCCGCCGCGCACGTTGAGGCCCACCTGCCCGTCCACACCGCCGGAAATACCAGGCAGGATGGTGAGTGCCCGGAGCGGGTCGGGCTCGCCGAACAGGGCGGGCACGTCGCGCAGCCGCTCCATCGAGATGCTTTCGCGGCCGGGCGTGGGCGGGCCGCCGCGCTGGGCGGTCACCTCGATGGTGGTCATGGTGAGGGCACGCAGGGTCAGGTCCAACTGGCGATTATCGGTCAGGTCCAGTTCCAGCGTATCGGTGCGGTAGCCGACCGCGCCGACGATCAGCCGCGCCGGACCGGTGGGCAGTTGCACCTGGTAATATCCGTAAGCGTTCAGGTTCGTGCCGCGCCCGCCGTTGAGCTCGTAGACGTAGCCGCTGGGCAGTGCTTCCCCGCTATCGGCGTCGCGGCAAAACCCACGGAGGTTCACCGTGGTCTGGGCCGGTAAAAGGGCGGCGAAAAAGAGTAGTGCCGACAGCAAGGGCAGCCGCTTTTTCAGGGCGGGGACGCGGGTGCGAAGCGAGGTTTTATAAAACAATGGATCGGGTGTGTTAACGGGTGATGGCAATGGCCAAAGAAAGATCACTAAACAGACGCACCCGGAAGGTAAGACGGTTGCCCGGGATTTTCCATGGAGCGGCCTTTTTTAACAAGGCCCCTTCCCCACCGCACCCGCGTTTCCCGCCCCTGAATCAGCCCTCCAGCGAAAATTCGCTAAAATCTTTTACCATTGCTTGACTGGTAATTTCCCAACCCTTAACTTCGCAGCGAATTTTCGCTAGAAGCAAAATCTAAACCGACCATGCCCGAAGTACTCGAAAAGCAGAAAGTATTAAAAGGTGGTGAGTTCCTCATCGCCGACGCCACGCCCGAATCCACCTTCACGCCCGAATCCTTTAGTGAGGAGCAGCGGATGGTGAAGCAGATGGTGCTCGATTTCATCGAGCAGGACATCTTTCCCAACCTCGACAAGATCGAGAAGCGGGAGGACGACATCGCGCCGCGGCTGCTGGAGAAGATGGCCGAACTCGGTCTGCTCGGTAGCCACATGCCCGAAGCATTCGGCGGTATGGGGATGGACACCAATACGAATACGCTGATCTGTGACGTGATGGGTGGCAGCTCCGGCTCGTTCACCGTTTCCTACGCCGCGCACACCGGCATCGGTATGCTGCCGATCCTGTACTACGGCACCGAGGCGCAGAAGGAAGCGTGGCTGCCCCGCCTGATCGACGGCGAACTGAAAGCCGCTTACTGCCTGACCGAACCCGGTTCCGGCTCCGACGCCACGGCCGCGAAGACCACCGCCATGCGCGACGGCGACGAGTGGGTGCTCAACGGCCAGAAGATGTGGATCTCCAACGCCGGTTTCGCCGACGTTTTCATCGTCTTCGCCCAGGCGGACGGCGATAAGTTCACCGGCTTCATCGTGCCGCGCGACACGCCGGGGCTGACGCTGGGCGCGGAGGAAGACAAGCTCGGCATCAAGGGCAGCTCCACCCGCCAGGTGTTTTTCGAGAACGCCCGCATCCCGGCCGACGCCTTCCTCGGCGAGATCGGCAAGGGTCACCTGATCGCTTTCAACGTGCTGAACGTGGGCCGCTTCAAGCTGCACGCCCTCAGCATCGGCGGCGCGCGCCGCGCCCTGACCATCGGCATTAACTACGCTAACGAGCGGGTGCAATTCAAGCAGGCCATCGCCAACTTCGGTGCCATCAAGCACAAGATCGGCGAGGCGGCCATCCAGATATTCACCGGCGAGAGCGCGCTGTACCGCGTCAGCCAGCAGATCCAGTCCATGAACGAAGCGTTGAAAGCCGAGGGTAAGACCTTCGCCGAGGCCAAACGGCTGAGCGCCGAGGAGTACGCCATCGAGTGCGCGCTGCTGAAGTTCATCGGCTCCGAACTGCTGGACTACACGGTTGACGAGGTACTGCAAATTCACGGCGGCATGGGCTACAGCGAGGAGACCCTCGCCCCCCGGATGTACCGCGACGCGCGCATCAACCGCATCTACGAGGGCACGAACGAGATCAACCGCCTGCTCAGCGTTTCCCAGCTGATGCGCCGGGCGATGAAGGGCGCGCTCGACATCGTCGGCCCGGCCTGGAACGTCCAGAAGGAACTCGCCAAGCCCGCCGACACCACCGCGCCGGAGGGCGTTTACGGTGCCGAGATCAAGGCCGTGGCTAACTTCAAGAAAGCCATCCTGATGGTCGTCGGCGCGGCCGCCAAGGCCCAGATGGAAGGTAAGCTCGACCTTAAGGAAGAGCAGGAAATCGTGATGAACGTCTCCGACATGCTGGCGGACCTGCTGAACGCGGAGTCTACCCTGCTGCGCCTCCGGCAACTGCGCGCCAACGGCCGCGCCACCCAGCCGCAAGAAGTGCTCGACGCGATCCTGAAAGTTTACCTGCACGACGCCAACGCGCGCATGGCCAAGAACGGCCTGGACGCCGTCGCCGGTTTCGCCGAGGGCGAACTGCTCGACACCTTCGTGGCCGGCATCCGCCGCTTCACCAGCTACCCGCCGCAGAACGTGAAGGCCCTGCGCCGGACGGTGGCGGAGCACTGCATCGCGGCGAACGAATACGCGCTGTAGGTGGTCCGCGACCGAAAGCAAAAATCCCCCGCTCGCTAACGCGAGCGGGGGATTTTTCGTGGAGACACCTCTTCCTCCCCGTAACGGGTGCGCTCCGCGCGCGAGTAGCTGAACATGCTCGCGCGCGGAGCGCACCCGTTACGGATGAAGCATCCACCAACTCTTTTCCCCCACTCCATTGCACCCGCGCGCCCGCCCGAATCAAGTTAAGTCAAAAGCGGGAAGTTCCCAGGCAGCGAACCCTACCCCGCCACCGTTCCCCTTTTAAACCCTTCTTATGTTTTGTCGTTAGGAGGGTTAAAATCGCTAAAGACGGGAGTGACCTTGGTTGTTCCCTTCAAATTTTCGATCTTTGGCGTACTCGAAGTTATTGGGCTGATATTTTGCCCGTGTATTGATCATGTAAAATCCTTCAGACTTGCTTACCGCACGACCTCTTGCGCCGTTCCCGGCGTAGTGTGTTTTTGGCACTCGTAACCGCCCGTCGGTTTACGGGGGCTACCGCTGTATAGCTGGTCCTGACCTATATATTCATTCATTAAAGTAGTAGTATGAGACATTTTTCCAACCATTCATTCAGGGGTGGTCTGTTCGCTTTTTTCTTACTGTGCACCAGCGTCATCATGGCGCAGACGATGGTCAAGGGCGTAGTAACGGATGCGGAGAACGGCGACCCCCTGATCGGTGCCAGCGTTTTCGTGACCGGCACCTCTACCGGTACGGTGACCGATTTCGACGGCAATTATTCCATCAACGTGCCGGCCAATGCCGAATCGCTCACCGTTTCGTATACGGGATACAGCAACCAGATCGTGCCGGTTAACGGCCAGACGACGATTAACATTCAACTGGCTGGTGGTGAGCTGCTGGAAGAGGTGGTCGTTGTCGGTTACGGCTCGGTGAAAAAATCCGACCTGACGGGTGCCGTAGTGGCGCTGACGGACGAGGATTTCAACCAGGGCGTCATTACCTCGCCCGAAGAACTCATCCAGGGTCGCGCGGCGGGCGTACAGATCACCCAGACCTCCGGCGAGCCGGGTGCCGGGGTCAATTTCCGTATTCGCGGTACCTCTTCCGTACGGGCCAACAACAACCCGCTCTTCGTAGTGGACGGCGTTCCGCTGGCGGGCGAAGACGTTTCCGCCTCCGGTAGCCTGGGCGACTTCGGTCAGTCCGCGGCGCGTAACCCCCTCAACTTCCTGAACCCTAACGACATCGCCAGCATCGACGTACTGAAAGACGCTTCCGCGACGGCCATCTACGGTTCGCGAGGCGCCAACGGCGTTGTGATCATCACGACCAAGACGGGTAAAGGCGCGAACAGCAAGCTGGATTACAACTTCTCCCTCGGTGCCTCCACGATCTCCAAGCGGTTCGACCTGCTGAACGCGGACGAGTACCTCGCCGCCTACGCTGACCTGAACGGCCAGCAGGCAGCCAATGATCTTGACGGCGGAGCCGATACGGACTTCCAGGACGAACTGTTCCGCACGGGCATTACCCAGCAGCACAGCCTCGGTTTCGGTAACAGTACAGCTAACGGCAGCTACCGCTTCTCGGCGTCTTACCTCGACCAGCAGGGCATCATTGAAGAGTCCGGCCTGGAGCGGGTGACGGCGCGTTTCAACGGTTCGCAGAAGTTCATCAACGACCGGTTGACCATCGGTACGCAGATCACCGTTTCCGACATTAGTGACGACAACGTGCCGATCTCCCAGAACGCCGGTGCCGGTGGCGACCTCCTCGGTGCCATCCTCAAGTCAAACCCAACGAACCCCCTGTTCGACGCCGACGGTGCTCCTTTCCAGCCGAGCGACAACACGGAGCCTTCCCCGACCGCCATTAACACCTACTACGAGGGCATCACCAATACGCTGCGTGGCCTGGCCAACGTTTCCGCCGGTCTCGAGATCACGGAAGGTCTGAGCTTCAAGACCGTTTACGGCCTCGACCGCTCGTTCTCCAGCCGGTCCGATGCCTTCTCCCCGCTGCTGAACCTCCAGGGCAACACGGGCCAGGGAAGACTGACAAACAACGACCTCACGGTGAATAATACGTTGTGGGAGAACTACTTCAACTACGACCGCGATTTCGGTACCATTGGTTTCCAGGGCCTTCTGGGTTACTCTTACCAGCGTTTCGAACGCTCCGGTAAGTTCAACGCCTTCACCGGCTTCCGGACGAACGACCTCGACCAGATCATCAACAACCAGGCTTCCGCCCAGGCGGCATCTCTCGGTAACAGTTTCAAGGCGATCAACGAGCTGCAGTCTTACTATACCCGTTTGACCTTTGACATCGACGATCGCTTCCTGGTAACGGCCACCGTTCGCGCGGACGGCTCCACGCGCTTCGGCTCCGAGAACCGCTACGGTTATTTCCCCTCCTTCGCCGTCAAGTGGCGCTTGCTGGAGGAAGCCTTCGTGCCTGACTTCTTCTCCACGCTGGGTCTCCGCGTCGGTTACGGCGTGACCGGCAACCAGGAGTTCCCGAACAACCTCTTTCTGTCCGCCGAGCGTTTCGGTGACGTAAACTTTCAGGCCAGCGGGCTCAACTTCGACAACCCCGGCCTGCAGACCGTTGCTAACGCCAACCCGAACCTGAAGTGGGAATCCACCGCTCAGCTGAACGCTGGTATCGACTTCGGTTTCAACAACAACCGCGTCAGCGGCAGCCTGGATTACTATAAGAAGAATACGAACGACCTGCTGCTGCTTCAGTTCCAGGCTCAGCCCGCCGCCGTGCCTTTCGTTTACCGTAACCTCGACGCCGACGTAATCAACGAGGGTGTGGAGCTCGCGCTGAACCTCGTGGCCATAGATAAGGACAACTTCAGCTGGGACATCAACTTCAACGTTGGTTACAACAACAACGTGGTGCGCAACTTCAGTGGCCGGATCAACACCGGACAGATCAACGGACAGGGCCTGACGGGTGCTTTCGCGCAGCGGATCGCTAACGACCAGCCCCTCTACGCTTACTTCCTGCGTCCCTTCGGTGGCTTTGACGCCGAGGGCCAGTCCATTTACCCGGAGGGTGACGAGCAGCAGTTCACGGGCAACAGCCCGCTGCCGACAACCACCGGTGGCTTGACCAACCGCTTCACCTTTGGCAACCTCGACCTGAATATCTTCTTCTCCGGTCAGTTTGGTCATTACATCTACTCCAATACGGCTAACGCTTACTTCACCGCCGGTGCACTGAACAATGGCCGTAACGTGACCCGTGACGTTGTGGGCAACGGCGAGAGCCCCCTCAATGCGCCTGACGTATCCACGCGCTTCCTGGAAAAGGGAGATTTCGTACGTCTCCAGAACGCTTCCCTGGGTTACACCGTTCCGGTTTCCAGCGACGTGATCTCCAGCCTGCGCCTCTCCCTCACCGGTCAGAACCTGTTTGTACTCACCGGGTACAGCGGCCAGGACCCCGAGGTGAGCATCAGCAAGTCCATCAACGGATTTCCTTCAGCCGGCATTGATTCTAACGCCTACCCACGGGCGCGTACGGTCATCCTCGGCGTTAACGCATCCTTCTAAATTATTAAACTGTCAATTACACTACACACCGATGACGTAAGGCGTTATGGCTGAACCTTTTAGCCTTAATTTAGCTTCTATAACAGCCGCCTTCCGTCATCGTGTATTGTAAACTAAACATATTCAAACAATGAGATTAATACATCAAAACCGAGGTCTGCTAATCGTCGCCGCCCTGGCTTTCCTGGGCCTGACGAGCTGCACCGACCTCGAACCAGTCGAAGGAGACACCACCTTCCGCGAAGTAGTCGACGGTGTTGCCATTCCCGGTAACCCTACCGAACTCGTTAGCGCCGCCTATAACAATCTCGCGGTCTTCACCGATCAGGCTAACGTCTACTCACTCTCCCAGCACACCTCCGACGAGCTGATTCCGCCCACCCGCGGTGTCGACTGGGGGGATAATGGTGTATGGCGTACGCTGCACGCCCACACCTGGGACCCCACCCACGCCTTCGTACTGAGCGCCTGGAACGACATGAACCAGCGTCTTTTCGCCACGCAGGAGATCCTTGCCGGTGATGCTTCCGCTCAGGAACGCGCCGATGCGCTCTTCCTCCAGGGCTTCTATACCTGGCACGTACTCGACCTGTTCGGTCAGGTACCGTTCCGGGAGTACACCGACGGCGTTGACGACCTGCCGCGTATCATCAGCAGAGCGGACGCCATCGACCAGGCCATCGACAACATCGAAACCGCCGTTGACAACCTGCCTTCCTCCGGCCCCGGTATCAACGTTACGGGTTCCAAAGCCGCCGCTTACAACATGCTGGCGCGTATGTACCTCAACCGCGCCGTTTACAAGGCGGATAACCCCGCCGGCCCCTACAACCACGACAATGCTGACCTGATGAAGGTGGTTGAGTACGCCGACCTCGTAACCGCCGAAGGTTACAGCTTTGAGGACGATTACTTCTCCATCTTTGAGGACGGCGTCAACAACGAGGCGATCCTGTACAGTAACAACGGCTCCGCTCAAAACCGCTACTACATGACGCTGCACTACGATCAGCCGCTGTCCGGGTGGAATGGTTTCACGACCATCGCCGAACTGTACGACAGCTTTGATTCCGATGATCCCCGCCGCGGTGAAGAGGCTTCGCCCGACGGTACCCAGTTCTCCGGTATCGGCACTGGTTTCCTGGAAGGCCAGCAGCTGAACGATAATGGCGAGCCCATCATCGAGCAGCGCGGTCAGACGCCACTGGTGTTCACTAAAGACGTGAAACTGGCCGGTGCCACCGTTAAGGACGGTATCCGCGTCATCAAGTACCACCCCGGTCGTTCCGGCAAGTACATCATCATGCGCTACGCCGAGTCGCAGATGAACAAGGCCGAGGCCCTGTTCCGCATGGGTGACGCGGAAGGCGCACGTGAGGTGATCAACCAGATGCGTACCGCCCGCGGTGGCAGCACCGTGGATAGCGTCGACGAAGACTTCATCCTCGACGAGCGCGCGCGCGAACTATACTGGGAGGGCCTCCGCCGTACCGATCAGGTCCGCTTCGAAACCTTTACCGGTGACGAGAGCACCTGGACGGGTAAGGAAACGCCTTCCGACGCCAGCCGCGTACTCTTCCCCATCCCGCAGCAGGCGCTGGATTCCAACCCGAACCTGGAGCAGAACGCTGGGTACTAGTTTAGTTCGGTAGTAATGTAGTACCGTCTGACTGGTGTTACATGCGATACTTCCAGACGCATATCAAACATACGCGAAGAGCGGGCGGCCTGGCCGTTCGCTCTTCGTGTTTGAGGTGGGGTTTATCAATGGCGAAAATAGCCGTAACCTACTGGTTTACAGACCAATTCGTACTTTTCGAAATGTACGAATACCCTTGCCCCGCTACCCCCCGTAAAAATGCGAGACTTCAAAACATCAACATGCCCAAACATTTTATATCCGCCGCATGCTTCATCCTCTCCTGGGCGCTCACGCAGGTGCTTTTCGTGGGATGCGGGAAAGTCGGTGAACCCACCGAACCGCCCCTCTTCGAAAGGTTACCGGGGGAGGTGACCGGCATCGACTTCAGCAACACCGTGGTCAACACCGCCGACTTCAACATCTTCAGCTACCGCAATTTCTACAACGGCGGCGGCGTGGGCATGGGGGACGTCAACAACGACGGTCTGATCGACGTTTTTCTGACCGCCAACATGGGGGCCAACAAGCTTTACCTCAACCGGGGCGACTGGCACTTCGAGGATGTGTCCGCGACGGCCGGCATCGAACTGGCCGATAAGTGGAGCACCGGCGTGGCGATGGTCGACGTGAACGCCGACGGTTGGCTGGACATTTACGTCTGTAACGCGGGATATACTAAAGGCGGAAGCGGCGACGCCCGCAACAACCTTTTCCTCAACAACCGGGACGGCACCTTCCGCGAGGCGGCGGCCGAATTCGGCCTCGACGACGCGGGCTACACCACCCACGCCGCCTTCGTGGACTATGACCTGGACGGCGACCTCGACGTGTACCTGCTCAACAACAGTTTCATCCCCGTCAACACCCTCAACTACAGCAACCAGCGGGAACGCTACGCCGAGGACTGGAACGTGCGGGATTTCCTGAAGGGCGGTGGCGACAAGCTGCTGCGCAACGACGGCGGCAAATTTACCGACGTGAGCCGGGAAGCGGGCATTTACGGCAGCCTCATCGGCTTCGGGCTCGGTATAACGGTGGGCGACGTGAACGGCGACCGGCTGCCGGACCTTTACGTCTCCAACGACTTCTTCGAGCGGGACTACCTGTACGTCAACCAGGGTGACGGGACGTTCCGCGAGGAGGTGGAAAGCTATATGCCGCACCTCAGCCTCGCCTCGATGGGCGCGGATATGGCGGACCTCGACAACGACGGCTACCCGGAACTCTTCGCCACCGAGATGCTGCCCGAAACCGACTATCGCCGCAAGACCACGGTGCAGTTCGAAAACCCGAACACCTACCGTCTTAAGCAAGACCGGGATTTTTACCACCAGTTCATGCACAACACCTTGCAGTACAACAACGGTGACGGTACCTTTTCGGAGATCGCCCACTACGCCGGCGTGGAAGCCACCGACTGGAGCTGGGGGGCACTGCTCTTCGACGCCGACAACGACGGGCTGCGCGACATCCTGGTCTGCAACGGCATCTACCACAACCTGACCGACCAGGATTTCATCGACTTCTTCGCCGACGAGGTGATGCAAAAGATGGCCCTGACCGGCAAGAAAAAAGAGATCGAAACGATCACCGACCAGATGCCCTCGGAGGCACTGCCCAACAAGCTGTTCCGCAACAACGGCGACTTGACCTTCGCGGACCGCTCGGCGGCCTGGGGGCTGGGGGAAGCCACCTTCAGTAACGGCGCGGCTTACGGCGACCTGGACGGGGACGGCGACCTGGACCTGGTGATCAACAACGTCAACCAACCCGCCTTCGTCTACCGCAACGACGCGCAGGCGAGCGGCTCGCACCACCTGACGGTGAAGCTGACCGGGCCGGCGGGCAACCCCTTCGCCGTCGGTGCGACGATCAACGTTCACCAGGCCGGGCGTACGCAGACGACGCAGGTGATGCCCACCCGGGGTTTCCAGAGCAGCGTGCCCTACCCCGCCGTCTTCGGTTTGGGGCAAGACGCGGCGGTGGATTCAGTAACCGTTGTTTGGCCGGACCAGACCGGCGTGACGCTGACCGGGGTGGCGGTTAACGCGCTACTGGAAGTGGACTTCGCCGGAACGGACGGGCGGCGCAACGAGGCCCTTACCCCATCCCCCGCATCCCGCGTCCCCGCCCAAAACACCCTGCTCGAAGCCGTCGATATCGGCCTCGCCGCCCACGCCGAAGACGATTACCTCGATCTGCTCGACGAGGGGCTCGTGATCCGCTCGCTGGCCCGCGAGGGGCCGCAAGTGGTCAGCGGTGACCTGGACGGGGACGGCCTCGACGACCTGGTCATCGGCGGCGCAAAGGGGCAGGCCGCCCAGGTATATCAACAGACGGCCGGCGGCGAACTGCAAGCCAAAGAACAGGATATTCTCCGGCGGCTCGCCGCTACCGAAGACACCGCCCTGCTGCTTTTCGACGCGGACGGCGACGGCGACCCCGACCTTTTCGCGGGCAGCGGCGGGAATAACGACAACCTCAACTCCCCTTTTCTGCGCGATAAGTTGCTCTTCAACGATGGAGGCGGAAATTTCAGCAGCCGTAAGGGTAGTCTGCCGCTGGTCGGCCTCAACACCTCCGTCGCCGTAGCGCTCGATTACGATGGCGACGGCGACCCCGACCTCTTCGTCGGCACCCGCGGCCGACCGCGCGATTACGCCGTGGCCGCGCCCAGTTTCCTTTACGAAAACGACGGTAGCGGTAATTTCAAGGACGTGACCCGTGACCGCGCCCCCGCCCTGGCCACCCTCGGCATGGTGACCGACGCCGTCTGGGCCGACCTGGACGGCAACGGCCGTTACACCCTGACCGTCACCGCCGAATGGGGACCGGTGCGCCAGTTCTCCTTCGCCGACGGCAAAATCGAAGAGCGCGCCACCGGCCTGGCCAACGCCCCCGGCTGGTGGTACGCCGTGGAAGCCGCCGACCTCGACGGCGACGGCGACCAGGACCTCGTGCTCGGTAACCGCGGCGAAAACTTCTATTTCAGCGCCGACGCCGACCACCCCGCCAAACTTTGGGTCGCCGACTTCGACGACAACGGGCAAACCGAAAAGATCATCACCCAAACACTGAACGGCAAAGATATGCCGCTGACCATGAAGCGTGACCTTACGGCCCAGTTGCCGGGCCTGAAAAAGAGCATCCTGCGCCATACGGATTACGCCAGCCGCTCCATTCAGGAACTGTTCGGTGAAGACGCCGCCGCGAAAGCCCGCGTTTTTCCAGCCACGTATTTCAAGTCCGCCATCGCCCGGAATAACGGCGACGGCACCTTCACCCTGGAGGCCCTGCCGGCCGAAGTCCAGTTCTCCTGCGTTTGCGGCATCGCCTGCCGCGACCTGGACGGCGATGGGGCGACGGACCTCGTGCTGGGCGGCAACTTCTCCGGCTTCCTACCGCAGTTTTCGCGGCTGGACGGGAGTTACGGGCAGGTGTTGCGGAACCGGGGAGACGGAAGTTTTGAAGTGGTGCCGAGCGGGGAATCGGGGATGCGGTTACGGGGAGACGTTAAGGATTTCGCTGAAGTGACTCTGAACGGGAACAAGTACCTGGTGGCGGTCATTAATGATCACGTGCCTAAAGCTTATAAACTCCGGAATTAAGCGTTTCAAGCATAATTTTAATTTAATCGCGATACGGGTGAGGACTTCCAGTCCGAATACCGGACAGGAGTGCTCGTTTGGCATTCGGACTGCAAGTCCTCACCCGTATTACCACCGACAATGTAGTAGTATGATTTTCAGAATTAATATTCTTCTGATCTTTACCTCTCTAGCCTTTACCGCTTGTAGTCCGGACCAACCCGCCTCTGAGAAACTCTCCGAATCCTTCGCCTTCGAGCTTCTCCGCCAAGCCCAAACCGGACTCACCTTCAAAAATACCCTCACCCTTACGCCCGAATTCAACGTCTTCAACTACATGTATTTCTACAACGGCGGCGGGCTCGCGGCCGGGGATTTCAACGGCGACGGATTGATTGACCTCTACTTCACCAGCAATCAGGAAGACAACGCGCTCTACCTCAACGACGGCGATCCGCGCTTCCGGGAGGTGACCGAAGCGGCGGGCGTGATGGGACAGCCGGGCTGGGCGACCGGCGCGTCGGTGGTGGACATCAACAACGACGGATTGCTGGATATTTACGTCAGCCAGGTGGGGGATTACCTGATGCTGAAGGGCACGAACCAGCTCTACGTCAATCAGGGAAACGACGCGGACGGCGTGCCGACCTTCCGCGACGAAGCCGCGGCTTACGGCCTCGACCTGGTCGGCTTCGGCACCCAGGCGACTTTCTTCGATTACGACGGCGACGGCGATCTGGACATGTACCAGCTTAACCATTCGCTGCACCAGAACGGCACCTTCGGTAAGCGGAAAGGCCTGGGGGAAGACGACCACCCGCTGTCCGGTGATAAACTGCTGCGCAACGACGGCGGGACGTTCACCGAGGTAAGCCGCGCGGCCGGCATCCGGAGCAGCGTGGTGGGCTACGGCCTCGGCGTGGCGACGGGCGACGTGAACAACGACGGCTGGCCGGACCTCTACGTGGCCAACGATTTTCACGAGAACGACTACCTCTACCTGAACAACCGGGACGGCACATTTCGCGAGGTGCTGACCGAGCAAATGCAGCACACCAGCCGCTTCGCGATGGGCGTTGACATCGGCGACATCAACAACGACGGGCGGGCGGAAATCTTCACGCTCGATATGCTGCCGGAGGACCCGACGATTCTGAAAGCCTCGCTGGGCGAGGATGGGTACGACGTTTTCAAATTCAAACTCGGCTTCGGCTACAACCCGCAATTTTCGCGCAATACGCTGCAGTTGAACAACGGAAACGGCAGCTTCAGCGAGATCGGGGCGTTCGCGGGCGTGCATGCATCCGACTGGAGCTGGGGGCCGCTGATGTTCGATATGGACCACGACGGGCGGCGTGACCTGTTCGTCAGCAACGGCATTCCGCGCCGGATGAACGACATCGACTACATCAATTTCAAGACGAACGACGAGCTGCAATACCGCGAGGCGTTCAACGACATCCGCGACCGGGAACTGGAGATGGTGGAGAAGATGCCGGAGATCAAACTGCGCAATAAGTTCTACCGTAACGGCGGCGATCTGCGCTTCGCGGACCTGAGCGACGCGGTGACCGGCGCGGCGGAAAGCTACAGCGGCAGCTCCGTGTACGTTGACCTGGACAACGACGGCGACCTCGACGTGGTGACCAACAACATCGACGACGAGCCCTTCGTATACCGCAATCTTACCATGGAAGAGGGCGGGGCCGCGGGTGCCATGCTTAGGATCAGGATCGAAGGATCGGACCAGAACCGGATGGGCGTAGGCACTACCCTGCTGGTCTTCGCCGGCGACGAGCGGCTGCGCTACGAGCACTACCCCACCCGGGGATACCAGAGCAGCGCCCTCGGTCCGCTCTACGCCGGGATCGGCGATACGAGCCGGGTGGATTCTTTGCTCCTCGTCTGGCCCGACCGTACCTACCAGCGGCTGACGGTGGGGAGCTACGCCGCGCCGCTGACCGTCACCTGGCGGGCGGGGCTACCGACCTATGATTTCGCCCGCTTCGAGCCACCCGCCAACGAAGCGTCGCTGCCCATCAGGGACGTCACCGCCGCCTCCGGGCTCGGTGGCTACCTGCACGAGGAAAACCCCTTCGTTGATTTCAACCGCGAGCCGCTCATCCCCCACATGGTCAGCGCGGAAGGCCCGGCCGTCGCCACCGGCGACCTGAACGGCGACGGGCGGACAGACCTCTTCCTCGGCTCCAGCAAACGCCGCCGTAGCGCGATCTACCTGCAAAACGCGGACGGCACCTTCACCGACCGAACGCCCGCCGACCTGGTCCGCGACAGCGTGTTCGAGGACGTCGACGCGGTGTTCGTCGACCTGGAAAACGACGGCGACCTCGACCTGGTGGTGGCCGCCGGCGGCAACGAGTACCAGAAGGAGCAAGAGCCGCGCCTGCAACGCACCTACCTCAACGACGGGACCGGGCGGCTGACGCGCGAAGACGTATTGCCCCCGCTCTTCCTCACCGCATCCCGCGTCCTCGCCCAGGACGTGAACGGGGACGGGCTAACCGATTTGTTCTTCGCCGGTCGGGTGGTGCCGTGGAACTACGGTAAGATCCCCCCCTCCCACCTGCTGATCAACCGCGGCAACAACCGGTTTGAAGACCAGACGGCGGAACTCGCCCCGGCCCTCGCCACCGCTGGCCTGGTCACCGACGCCGCCTTTTCCGACCTCGACGGCGACGGCGACCCCGACCTGCTGCTGGCCCTGGAATGGGGGCCGGTAACCGTCTACCGCAACGACGGCGGCCGCTTTACTCCCGAACCCCTGACCGACGATACCGGCTGGTGGACCTCCCTGCTCACCGGCGACTTCGACGGTGACGGCGACGTGGACGTGCTGGCCGGCAACTTTGGCACCAACAACAAGCTCCAACCCAGCCCCGACCGGCCGCTGCGGATGTACGTCAACGATTTCGACGGCAACGAGAAGCTGGACCAGGTGTTAACCTACTACGTCAAAGGGCGCGAAATTCCCTTCGCCAGCCACGCCGAACTGATCAAGCAAATGCCCGCCCTGAAAAAGCGCTACCTCTACGCTCAGGATATGGCCAGGGACGACCTGCCGACGCTCTTCGGCCGGGACGAACTCGCGGCGGCGGAACGCTTCGAGGTCACGACCCTGGCCAGCACCTTTTTCCGGCAGCGGGCGGACGGGACGTTTACCGCCACGCCGCTACCGGACGCGGCCCAGCTTTCCTCCATCCACGCGCTCGCCCGCCTGCCGGCCGGGGACGGCGGCGCGGCGCGCGTCCTCTTCGGCGGCAACTTCCTGAAGGCGAACATCGAGATGGGTTGGTACGACGCGGGCTGGGTGCGGGCGTTGGAATTTTCGGCCGGCGGGGAGTTGCGGGTGCGGGACTTAGCGGGGCCCGCCATCCGGGGAGCGGTGCGGGGGATTGGAACGGTGGACGGGCGGTATCTGGTGGTGCGGAACGGGGAGGGAGTGCGGTTGTTGGCGGGGGGGTAAGGCTTCGCCTTCCCGCGCTTTTGCTTGCGCTGCGCGCAAGTTTATTTCCGGAGGAGTGGAGGAGAAAAAGGAGAAGGGAGGAAGAAAACCCGGCGGCATCCCGTACCGAGTGCGCTCCGCGCGCACTTGTTTCCAAGGAGTGGAGGAGGAAGTAACATATGCATAAAATCCATCACCGCGCTTTTAGCATTGTGTCCGGCTACGGTCAAGTGTCTTTGGCCCGAGCATGTCGCCCGGTAAATTAGTCATGGGTTTCACTCGAAGGTACTCGGAACCATGGTCGAGGCTGTTCATCTCTCAACCCTTCTCTCAAAAAATCCCCCGTACCTTGTCACAACCCCCTACCCCACCCGGTCATCCCCTTGAAATCACCTTAAACATGAAACGCCCGTTCACATCTTCAGTCTTCGCGGCTTGCCGTAAGGCGGACCCGCAACGGTCTCGCCTATGAGCCGGCCGATGACCATACCGGCCATCATCGAGGGATGCCGCCGGGAGGAACGCAGCTGCCAGCGGGAGCTGGTGGACCGCTTCAGCCCGCAGCTGTTCACCGTCGCGCTGCGCTACCTGCCCGACCACGCGCACGCGAAGGACGTACTGCAGGATAGCCTCGTCAAGATCCTGACCCGCATCGGGCAGTACAACGCCAGCGGCTCCTTCGAGGGGTGGATGACGCAAGTCGTAGTGACCACCGCCCTCAACCGGCTGGACCGTAAGTGGATGCGCCGCGAGCAATCCACCGAAGCGGAGTTCCTCGACTCCACCGTGCCGCCGTGCGCGCTGGACAGCCTGGCGGCGGAGGACATCCTGAAGTGCATCGCCCGTTTGCCCGACGGCTACCGCCACGTCTTCAACCTCTACGCCATCGAGGGCTACCGCCACCGGGAGATCGCCCAGATGATGGACATCACCGAGGTCAACAGCCGCGCCAAATACGCCCGCGCGCGGCGCATGCTGCAAACCATTCTATCTAATCCAAAATTCGGCCTCCGCCATGCCAACTAACAAACTGGAAAGCACCTTTCGCCGGCGGGTCGGCCGGCACCGCACTCCGCTCGACACCGATGCCCTCTGGGCCGAGGTGGAACCCAGACTGCCCGAAAAACGACGGCCGGTCTTCCCCCTTTGGATATGGCTGCTGCTCGGTGCCGTTGCGCTGAGCGGCCTTTACCTGTCGCTGCCGGAGCAAGCGGAGACACCGACCCCCGCTCCGGTGATGGATGACGTACCGATGGTGATGGAAACGCCTACCGAAGCGGTACCAAACGTAACCGCGCCGCCACGAATGGATGCCGTTGCCACTACGCCCGTAACGCCACGTCAGGCGATACGGGCCGCCGCCGCCGCTCAACCTGCTACGGTTTCCCGAACCGCTACCCGCTCAATGGTGGAGCGTAGCGATTTTCACCTCCGAGGCGTCTTTTGGCCTGACGCCGTCGGCCAAAAATTTTGCTTCGCAGTACTTCGTGCTCTCGGAGGTGTAAAATCGCGAACGGCGATAAGTCACCCCCCGCTCCCCATTAAAAACATTAGCCCGGTCGCCTCCCGAAACCAACAACCGACCTTCCTGCCAACGCCTCCCCAACCTTCCCTTGCACCCGCGACCCCGCCCACTAAAATCAAGCCCGGCAAGCGCGCCTACTGGACGGCGGAGATCGGTGGCATCGTCAGTATGCCCCTCCGCAATGTGCGTAGCGAGGCCGGGCAAACGGAGGAACGCGGCCTCGAGAGCCTCGGCCTCCAGGGCCTCGTCGGGTACCACCTGCCCGGCGGGCTGAGCGTACGCACCGGCCTGCTGGCCCACCGCGTCAACACCCGTCTGCGCTCCGAGATCACCGAAATGACGACCGTGCCGACCGAGGGCGTCGTGCGCATCATTCACCACCCCGACGGCAGCCGATCCGAGCAACTCGGCACGATACAGGTGCCCGGCGAACAGACCACGACGACAACCTATTACAACCAGGTATCGAGCGTCGACGTACCACTGTTGATCGGTTACCGGCTCGCCGACAACCGGTTCGGACTAACGGTGGAAGCCGGGCCGGTCTTCAATCTGGCGAGCGGCGGCAAGGGGCACCAGCAAATAAGCGCGGACGGATTCCAATCACTTAGCGACGGGTATTACCTCACGAGGCGGACCGGGGTCGGGCTGCTCGCCGGGGTGAGTGGAGAGTACCGGCTCAACGAAAAAACGATGCTGACGGCCGGGCTGCGCGTACAAACGCTGGCGGGTGGTTTTGAAAACCCCGCGACGACAACTACGAAAACGGCATACTCCTTACTCGGTCTTCAGGTAGGATACCGGGTACGGATCTAATCCGTGCTGATCAGAAAATCCAGCACCCTTTCCTTTCCCCGTAAGCTGCTGCTACCCCTGACCAGGATGTCGTCTTCCGGCGCGCGGTAAACCGTATCGCGCACGTATATCAGCCGGGCGGGCAGCTCGCGGTAAACCGTATCCGTCACGGTGCGGTAGCGGATGCGCTCGACAATATTCGTCAGGTATAGGGTATCGGTGCGGGTGATGATCTGGGGCGGGGGCGCGGGTGCCATGACGCGTTTTTCAACGACCTCGGTCTCCGGCTCTTGCATCAGCAGCGTGCCCGCCGTACCGAGGAACAACAACCAGCCGGCAGCGGCGAGCCAAGGCAGTAAGCGCATTTTTGTGGGCACCGGCGCGGGGCGAACCGTTCGGGTGCGCGCCGCGAAAGCCGCCTGTAAGCGGTCGGGTAATTCCTCCGGCGGTTCTTCGAGCGAACGGGCGAGGCCGCGCCGCGCCTCGTAAGTCGCGCGATCGACCGTGGCTTGCACGGCGGGCGGCAGCTCATCGTAATCGTGGCTGCCGAGGTAGTCGAGGTATTCCAGCTTATTCAATGGTCGATGCTTTAAGGATTTCGGCGAGTTTTTTCAGGCCGTAATGGAGGCGGCTTTTCACGGTGCCGGGCGCACATTCCAACGCTTCGGCGATCTCTTCGGTCGAGAGGCCCATTTGGAAACGTAGTTCAACGCACAACCGCTGGTGCTCCGGTAATCGCCGGACGGCCAGGGCGACGCGGCGGGCTTCGATGCGGGGCTCCGCCTTACCGTCGTTGGCCGAGCGGATGTCGTGGTAAGCCGCTTCCCGTCGCCGCCGGCGTTCGTCGCCCCGGTAAACGTTGCGCAGCAGGTTGGCGGCGATGGTGAAGAGCAGCGACGAGAGGTCGTCCGGCCCGCGCTCCGCCTCGGCGAAGGCCTTGCTCTCCAGCAGTTTCAGAAACACCTGCTGCTTGAGGTCCTCCGCCCGCGCCCGGTCGCCGCCCAGCCGGTGAGCGAAGAAGGCGTAGAGCCGCCCGCCGTACCGCCGGTAGAGCTCGGTGAAGGCCGCTTGGTGGCCGGCGGCGGCGAGAATGAGGAGTTGGCGGTCGGTCAAGGGGTGGTCTTGTGGTCTGTTGGTCTGTTGGCAGTTAATCCACGTATTCCATGACGAGGCGGAAGCCGGTGGAGGGGTGAGGTAGTTTTCGCTCCTGGACGATGCCGATCCGCATGAGGTGCGCGGGGTCGAGCCAGCTGCCGCCTATTGTCCTATCATCTTCGGCCACCATTTCGGCGGCGTTACCGGCCATGTTGTAGAGGCCGTAATCGTTAGGAAAGTAGGCACTCACGGGTACGGTAAGGAAGCTACCGTCATCTTCGTAGTCGCAGGTGATTTTATCGAGCACTTGCTTCTTGTTCTTGTCGCCATCGGGCCACTGTAGTACCTTTTCTCGGTAGTCCGCCAATTCTTTTACGGATTCTGGATGTAGGGTGTTGAAATTGGCCAGCAAACAACCTTTTAGATTTCTATGATAAGGGCCACCCCACGGATACGGCGCGTTAACCTTGCCGCCCGCCGCCGCGTAAGCGAATTCCCGTTCACGCGGTAAGCGAAAACGGACGTTACGTCCGTCCTTCCGCTTTTCATCCTGATTGTACGCCTCGGCTAGCCATTGAGCGTAGAGCCGCGCGGCGCGGTGGGAAACGTTGGTGACGGGGTGGCGGGCAAAGGCAGGGTCGGCCCCGTTCAGTTGCCGGACGGCGTTCCCTTGTTTCATTTGGCCCACCAGCACCTCCTCCCACTGCGCATCGTCGATGGCAACGGAGTCCAGCAGGTCGAACCGGCGCTGGCGCAGCAGGTCTTCGAGGAAGCGCTGGTAATCGCCGTGGCTAACCTCGGCCTCCTGAATCATAAAGGTGGGCATCATCACATTTTCCCGCGAGCCAGGCGGGTAGTACGGGCCGGCGGGCACGTAGACGATGCCTTTGTAAATGTCTTTCGCGCGGAGGCCCGGTTGCTTGCTCGCCAACCGCCGTATCGTATTGCCGGAAAGGTAAGCGTCGACATCATCGGTCACGCCCGCCCTTTTCGCGATGGTTTTGATGAGCGCGGTGACACCTTCCAGCCCCCGGCCGGGCTGCCGCTCGTTGAGCTCCCGCAATTCAAAAAGGGCGGGCAGGTAGTTCTGGTTGAGCTGATCGGCGACGGCCTGGGCGGGACCGGCGTCGAGCGGCTGCCGCAGGGCGTCGAGCCGCCAGCGGACGCGGTAGGCGGCGTTGATGAGGTGGAGGTTTTCCACCTCCGTTTCGGAGTAGCGCAGGGCGAGGCCGGTGAGGTACAGGCGGTCGGGCGGCAGAGCGGACAACTGGTTTTGCGTAGTGGTGGCGAAGTAGACCGCGCGGTCCGTCTCCCGGAGTTTGGCGATCAGCGCGGGTAAAGCGGGCGGGGAATCCTCCGGGCCGACGTAAGCGGAAGCGCCCAGCCGTAACAGCCGGTCGTTGAGGTGCGCCCGGAAGCCGCGCAGCAAATGGTAGTTCAGCACGGTCACGTCGGGCCGGATGCCGTGAACGGTTTGCAGCATCCACGTCGGGTAAGTATCCGCGTCGCCGTTGGTGAGCAGAATGCCGCCGGGACCGACGGATTGCAGTTGATTGTAGTTGTACTCCATCACGCCGGTCGGTAGCGGATCGGCCTGGTAAAAACGTCGGAGCAGGTCGTTGCGCTTCCCGGCCCGGCCGGTAATTTCGTAGTGACCAATGAGGGCGGAGTAAGCTTCGTGGCGGTCGGGGTCGGCGGCGTAGGCGGCGAGGAGGTGATCGTATTTGGTGGCCGGGTCGGCATCGTTGGCGAACCGAAGGTAGTGGCGCTCAAAGCCATCCGCCGGCAGTTCTTTTTCGGCGGCGGCCAGGATGGCGTCCAGGTCATAGTCGCCGCTACCGAAACGGTTGCTATAATGCGCCGTTTTGTAGTAGTGGAACCAGCTTTCGGGAGTGGCGCACCCGCCTTTGGCAAAAGCTTGCCAGTCGGCGGCCTGACGGTCGTAGAAATCGCCGTCGTGCCGTTCGTGCATAGCGGATACGAAAGGCTTGGGGAACGCTACCTCCGCCTCCGTAGCGGGCGCGGCGACCAGCGCGTGGAGGATGGCGAGAAACAGCGCGGTGAGCAGGGGACGCATGGCGGTGGGTGATTTGGGGAGGGGTACACCGGTGGGGGGCGGGGGTTCAGATCGGGCGGGTAAATATCATCAAGCGACAGGACGGGTGAGGAAATCCGTTCCGAACGTCAGACGGGGAGGCTACATTTTCCCCGTTTGGGCGTAAACAGGAATAGCCCGGAGTAGCCCGGAGAAACTCCTACGGAGTACCTCCGGGCTAAGCTGTTTGCCCCCTTGTACGTTTGTGAAAGGATCGTTATTCGCCTTTAGCTAAGGATTATTTACGATCTTACTTCTGGCTGGATGCAGGTCATTGCCCCCTAAGACGGTCTTACGAATCAGTCACTCCCGGAGGTAGACCGCTCCAGTCAGAGGGCTTTTAGAGTCACGATAGCACTTAAGCCGGTAGCTTTTTT
>ENA-ORXT01000679-ORXT01000679.1-marine-metagenome-genome-assembly--contig:-NODE-679-length-52131-cov-4.523341_pt1 | contig 52131 bp, 41 predicted proteins | sample MGYA00237868_ERZ511482 | MGnify/ENA metagenome assembly ERZ511482
AACAATGTCATTATAACGATCAGTCATGTTCATTGTTGAAGCGTCTGCATCTTCAGGTACTTCATGTTCACCTTTTTCGAATAATGCTTGTAAACAATCCGTTCTTTCAGGCACATCCAAGTTAAAGGATTTCTTACCAAATTTTTCAGAAAAAATCATCCCTTCTAGAGCTTCAGTAGTTCCGTATTCTTTCTGTAGATTATTTAGATAGACAAGAATTAGCGTCAGTGACGTCAAGCGTTGCTGACCATCTATAACACTGCTATTACCCTCTTTCTCACTAAGTACAAAAGGACCTAAATAATAGCTATTGTAATTCTCAACTTCAGTTCGCTCGTGACTGGGATCGTATTCATTTAAAAACGCTGTTGCTAAATCTGTAACCAACTGCTCGATGTGCATCAGCTGCCAACTATATTCTCGCTGATAATAATCAACGGTATACTTTTTATGATGAAGCACCTCTAGTATTGAACGGTTTTTCGCTTCAATTTTGTTTTCTAAACGGCTCATGTGAGGACCTCAACAATTAGTAAGTGATTAGTACAGCGCAACATATTAGCTATGTTAAATTGATTTAACTGGAGTTATAGTCTCAAAGCAGCATTTACTCTTACCTCACCAAATCAGCAGCAGCCTTCATTGCATCTTCGCCTTTTTTCCAAAGGTTACCTTGCCAGAGCTCTTCCAAACCCGTTTCACCCGATACGCCCTGAGTCGTCAAATAATCATAATAAGCCGTTGGCTTATGTCCTGTCAGATTATAAAAATCAGGACTACAGCGACAATAAAAGCCATTTGATAAATATTCAAAAAACTCAGCGCGCGTCGCTCCAAAATCATTCTCAAAATCCACCATGCTTTGCGCTCGATACTCGATATCTTTATTCATGGCCTTGCCTAAATCAGCTGCGATTTCTGCCATCGTCTGTGGCTCAGGCCCGGTAATATCATAAAACTTATTCGAGTGCTTTTCAGGTCCTTCGGTTAATACCACCGCTGCCGCCTCGGCAATATCTCTTGTAGCTACAAATGAATTTCTTGCCGAACCAAGTGGGCTACTAAACCAACCTGCCGAGTCGATATTTTCACAATCAGTTTTCAACAGGTGATTCATAAAGAAATTATTGCGTAGCACCGTTACGTTGAGTCCTTCATCAATCAGGCATTTTTCGCCCCACCAGTAATGTTGCAACATCAACGGGATTGCTGCACCTTTACGAGAAGCATGTTTAGTCGCATCGTAAGAGGCGGTGTTGGTATCAGCGCCCATACAACTTATTCTAACGACGTGTGTAATCTGGCCTTTACGTTTGCCTAGTGCTTTAGAAAAAGCGAGATGGCCTTCCAGCATCGGGTCAAGCGAGGCTGAATAAACCACGCTAACGCCTTCTAATGCCGTGGCCCACGTAGCACTATCATTGAGATCAAACTTAACAACTTCATCAGCACCTAGTGCTTTAAGGCCATCCGCTTTTGACTCGCTAAAATAGCAGGCACGAATGTTAAATGTGCCCTCTTGTGCGAGACGTGCCACTAGCTCTTTACCAATACGGCCAGTGGATGAGGTGATTAGAACAGTGGGGTTAACCATTATTGAGCCTCCCTAATTGGAAATCAGTTATTTAAAAGTATTAGCAAAGTAAGGCTTTTAAGCGTTGCTTCAGTAGAGCCAATTTAATGTAGCTATTGGGCTAGCCTACTTTAACTTGTGCTAGGTGCACTTGCATCCGAGTCCTTGCAATCAATAACAGCAACAACCCAATCGAAAGCAAACTAGTCACCGCAGCAACCCAGCCATTGAGCTCAAAACTCGCCAGATTATTATCCCCCCCACTGGCCAACCAACCGCCAACTACAGACCCTAAGGCCATCGCTGCTGACTGCACGCTATTGTTCAGCGACATAAACGCGCCGCGTTGGCCATTGGCGGGCACTTGCGTGATAATCGCCATGGCCGGGATCATCCTTCCGCTTACAATTACAAAGAACAACGAGGTAACCAGCAGGATCATCCATAGCGGTAACATGGGAAGATTGGTCAGAACTACCATCGGCACAACGGCTAATATTGCCAGCGAGATATAAGTTTTAGGCTTGCCTATGCGATCGGCTATTTTGCCAATAATTGGCGAGCTAATCAGCGTTGCGATGCCACCCACAAAATAAATCCAAGGCACCTGCTCTGCTGCAACTTGTAAGTTGCCTTGTATGTAAATCGTAATAAACGGAATGACGACAAAACCGGTGAACATCATCATCGAGGTAAAGCAATACGCCAACCAATACAGCGGGTTGGACAGGATGCGTGCGAAGGTCGCCAATACAGGTTGCTGCTGAGTGCTCATGTGGGCAGTTAAGCTTGGCACATTGACCCATGAATACGCAAAAACGAGCGCGCCCATTATCACCAACATCCAAAACGGGGCATGCCAGCCAAAGTAAGTTGCAGCGATTAAACCTGTTGGTACACCCGCCACTGTCGCTACAGAAAACGCCGCCATGAGCTTACCCATCGCGGAACCACGCCGTTCAAACGGCACAACATCCCCAATAATGGTTTGCACAATTACCCCAAGCAACCCACCAAAAATACCTGCAAAAATTCGTGCTACCAACAGCATTTCAAAGCTGGTCGCCAGCGCACAGGCCAGTGTGGCGATGACAAATAAACCATACCCCCAAAGCAGCATGGTGCGACGATCAAATCGGTCTAAAACGAAGGCTATTAATAAGCTTGAAACAGCCCCTGCCGCGGTGTAAGAGGACACTAAGACGCCAAATTGAACCGCACTAATATCAAACAGTGCCATCAACTGCGGGCCAAGCGGCATAATCACCATAAAGTCCATTATGTGGGTAAAGTTAATAGCCGATAGCAACAGGATGAGCTTGTGCTCTTGCTTTAAGTTCATAAACACTCTGACGTGAATAAAAGAGACGCAGACTATCACTACCGCCCTCATTTCCATAGAACCAACAACAAATCACCGCCCTCTGCCGCTATAAACTACCCGCTGATCGGCTTATTTAATTAATAAAATAATATGGCCGGTAGTTAATGTATTGTTGACTAATGGTTAATAAACCTCAAATCAATACAAACAGCGCTTTAAACAAGCATCCATTCCATGCGATCTACAGACGCCTCTGTTTGTTAATCATTGCAGCTTTTGTATCTAGCTGTAGCAGCACCCTTCCAATTATTCCAAAAGTACCCAGCTATACACTCCAGACTGTCAGCCAAACACCACTTGCCAAGCATTATAAACAAGAGATCGACCGACACAAAAACCTGTCAGGCTTTGTACTACTTGGTAGTGGGTTAGATGCATTCGCTGCCAGAACCGCGCTGTTTGACAAGGCTGAAAAAAGTATCGATGTGCAATATTATTTAGTCAGGCATGATTTGACGGGGCATTTGTTTTATCAATCTTTACACAAAGCAGCTGACAGGGGTGTCCGAGTTAGAATTTTATTAGACGACCAATACCTTTCAAAGCAAACGGCCAAGCTTGCAGCGCTCGCGCTACACCCCAATATTCACATACGCGTGTTCAACCCTTACAGCCGCAAAGCACCCCGTCTACTGCAGTACGTTTTTCGCTTAGGCGAGATCACCCGCCGCATGCATAATAAATCCGTCATTATTGACAATACAATCACCTTGTTAGGCAGTCGCAACATAGGAAATGAATATTCACAAGCCAGATCTAAGCTGGTTTTTAGCGGTATGGAAACGCTGGCAATCGGCCCTATAGTTAACGATATTTCCGCCTCATTCGATCGTTTTTGGAATTTTCCTAAAACGGTCAATATTTCTCAACTGTCTGGCCCTGGGCGCTATGACCCTCACCAAGCGATCAAACGCTACGCTAAAGACCCGCTAGCGATAGCATTTTCTAACGCACTTAAAACCTCACCTTTAGTAAAGCAAATTGAACAAAACACATTGCCTTTTCGCTGGGCTAAAGCCAAGCTGATTGACGATGCACCCACAAAAATTAATCAACCTAGAAATCATCATGGTCAATTTTTAAATGGCACCGAGTTTCAACCCTACATCCAAAATACCGACCGGGAAGTATTGATCTTAACGCCCTACTTTATCCCCGCAAAAGAAGGCATACGGTTTTTTAAGCAATTGCGCGATCGCCATATCGAGGTCAGTGTGTTGACCAACTCTTACGCCTCAACCGACGTGGAGTTGGTTAACGCCCATTACAATAAGTACCGAAAAGATCTTTTAAGAATGGGGGTCAATTTATATGAGTTTAAGTCTAACAATGGCAGCATCAACTTGCTAAAGCGGGCTCGCCGCAGGATGAAAAAAACGACGCCTCCTAATGTTAGAGCGGGGCTCCATGCCAAAATTTTTAGCTTTGATCAACGCAATCTGTATATAGGATCGATGAACCTAGACCCTCGTTCTTTATATGAAAACACTGAAATCGGCGTTATGATTTCCTCACCAGAAATCACCCATACCATCACGCAGTGGTTTGATGAAAACCTTGATGAGCTGGCCTATCACTTGAGATTGCACAACAACAAGATTGTGTGGGACGACTATTCTGGCCCAAAAAAAACGTATACCGTCGAACCTGATATAGCACTATCACAGCGGCTATTTATGAATCTGCTGCGAGCTATCCCCATTGAATCTCAGATTTGATGGCCGATAAGGTCCCAATGACGTCCATGGCCGTCATACCCAGCCCGCGTCACTTCGCGCTATAGTAATGCCACCACTACTTAGGATGCATTGCCATGAAAAAAACTGCGCTGCTCGTTATCGACGTCCAAGACTCATTCCCACAAAGGGATTACTGGTCACCGACTGATTTCCCAGCTTATGCCAAAAAGCAATCTCGCCTTATTGAGCATGCAAGATGCCAAAATTGGCAAGTGGTATACGTTCTTCACAATGAAACCGCTGGGGCTTTTTCGCCTGAGTCCGGTTTTGTCCGCCTCATGAGTTTTATTGAGCCTAAAGACGACGAGCCGACGTTTAATAAACATGTTCATAACGCACTAACAGAAAGCGGCCTCAACGAATGGCTTCAACAGCAAGGCATTGAAAAGCTAGTTGTCAGTGGCATTCGCACTGAACAATGCTGTGAAACTACTACTCGTGTTGGTAGCGATATGGGTTATGAGATAGATTACGTATTAGATGCTACGTTAACGTTCCCAATGCAAAACCCTATAACGGGAGAAACGATAAGTCCTGATGCCATAAAAGCTCATACCGCTATGGTTTTAGCGGGCCGTTTTGCCACGATTAAAAACGTCGCTGACTATGAACAAGCCGAGTAATATTTACCTGCTGATACTGCCTCGGGTGCACCTGTTAGATCTAGCGGCGCCCGCGCAGATTTTTGCACACGAGGCATTTTTTGATGAAGTCACGGTTCATTATATTGCGTCTGAGCCTTCGATAACCTCTCATCAAGGGTTACAGCTGGCACAGCTATCGCCACTACCTGAAACAATTGACCAAGATGATTGGCTACTGATTATAGGCAGTGGTCATCTATATCGATATCTTGATGAACCTGCCTCACAGCTAGCCATGCAGTGGTTAAGGAAAGTGTCTGTAACTTGTGAACTAATCGCAGGTATTTGTTCAGGCACTTTATTAGCGGCTCAAGCGGGAATCTTAGACGGTAAACGCTGCACCACACATCATAACTTAATTCCTCATCTACGCACCATTTCTCCAAATGCTAATGTTCAGGAAGACTGTATTTTTGTTGAGGATGATGGCATCTGGACTAGCGCCGGCATTACCACCAGCATGGATTTGTGTTTACACTTAGTTGCGCAGTTTTGGGGACATGAACTGGCGATTACGCTATCGCGCGATCTAGTGCTGTACCAGCGCCGCTCTGGACAAGAAGCTCAATTGAGCTTTTGGCTGCAACACCGTAACCATATGCAATCTCGTATCCATCGTTTACAAGATAAGATCATGCAAGCACCGGGCCACCCTTGGACAGTCACTGAGTTAGCAGAGCATATTCATTTAAGTGAACGGCAGTGCCGACGCATTTTTCAAAACGCAACGGGGCAAACACTTCAGGATTATTTACAACTTGCTAAAGTGGAGCTAGCTCAACGTTTACTAGAGCAAACGACCCTGTCACTTGAGGCTATAGCCGAACGCTGTGGCTTTAGTGCAGAGCGAAGTTTGCGGCGCACCTGGGTAAAATGGCGACCGCAAACACCGAGTGAATATCGACAGCAATTAGTGGCTGCGTCTACTCACTAACTACAAATTCCCAAGTACTGGTCGGGGGTATAGTCTGGAAACGTCACATCAAGCAAATCGGGTCGCCCTAGTCTTCTATCGACCAGTTCGCTTAATACTTGACGGTAATCGGTGGTGATTTTTAAATCACCTTTATCAAGATTCTCAGGCGCAAGCCCAGGCCATGTACCATAAACTTGTCCACCAGCGATGCCATTGCCAATGACCATCATTGCGCCACCTTTACCATGGTCTGCACCGCCGCTGGTGTTCTCCTTAACGCGGCGCCCAAACTCACTCATCACCACGATCGTGACGTTACCTTGGCGTGCTGAAATTTCATTATAGAATGCGGCAAGCGCACCACTTAACTCGCTAAACTTTATACTTAAATCACCTCCATTCCAACTGCCCATTTCACGGTGAAAGTCCCAGCCGCCCATATCAACATTGGCGGCTTCTAAACCAATATTAGCATTGAGTAACTCAGCCACTTGATGAAGCGCGCCGCCTACTTTAGACGTGCCATAATCAGCTGGTTTAGCTGATGAACCCAGTGCATTTGATGCCGCAACTTCTAACGCGCTTAAGGTTCTGCTCGCCTCATCAACCAGTATTGGGTGATCCATCCCTTCATATAGTTTTCTTAGGCTATCAGGTACTGAGCTTGCATTGACACCGCGCGCTTTAATCTTGAATGACGCTAAGCTAGACAAACCTAATGCAGGTGTAAAACCACGTAAAGATTTTTGTACCTTGCCCATGCCAACACCACGAAACACGGCACCAGAATCTGTATTAGACGCTAAATAACGACCTAACCATCCATCCATTTGCATGTTGTCATCGCTGCCTGACTCCATACGTCGCTGCGCTGAAAAGTGACTACGTGTTGTGGAAGCTGCTCCAAGGCCGGCAGCCACTACAAACGCTAAATCGCCATTATCATAGAGTGACTTTAAGGGTGACATTGCGCTGTGCAACGCGAACTGTTCGTTTAGCGCAGTACGACCGGCTTCTGGGATAGCAATAGTCGGACGGGCTTCGAAATACGCTTTCTCGGCATAGGGAATCACAGCACTAAGGCTATCCATTCCACCGCGCAAAAATACATTAATAACCGTGTGATCTGCTTGCCCGTTGGAGGCAAAAGAAACACTGCTGAGTGAGCTTAGCGTTGGTAACGCGATTGCCGCTGCAGCGGTTTTAAGAAACTGGCGACGGGAAAATTTAGAATTAAACATGGTTAGCCCCCTTATCGGATCTGGAATGAAGAAGATGCAAAAATTAAGCCCGCTAGCGTCTTAATTTGCCTGATGTCTCGGCGTTTAACCACATCCTCAGGCGCTTTGCCCAGTTGAGAATAAAGTGCCTGTTTTTCTGACGCTTCAAGCTGACGGCTCATTAATCTTTGTGATAGTTGCTCGACCAACTCTTTAACATTGGCAGGACTATCAATCCAACTCATCTGATTAACCCTGACGTATTTTGAAAGCCTATTCGCAGCAATTGCAAAACCAATATTCCAGCGATTCACCATCGCATTGGTGTTGATATAAGCACTCGCTTCAACCGGATAACCAGTTGGAGGCTCGCACTCAAACAAGCCCTGATCCATTTTCAACAGATGCTTGCGCAAGTGATTACCTAAGCGCTGTGGCTGTTCTACATTAATAGCTGCCCCTGTCGCTCGTAAAATCGAATACATTAATTCGTTGCTTCGTTTAACTTTTTCACCTTTAGACTGACGGAACTCGTCCGATGCAAAAATAGCGCTTAGCGTTGGAACAATCTCGGTATCGTTTTGACTAAATACCTCTGCAACTTGCGCAACTAATGGGTGGTACTGCTCAATATCATCACGTACAAAGTAACGGCATAGCTTCCAACACACAAAGTTAGCGGTAGCCGGCTGATAGGCTAAGAAGTTTATTAATGATTCACCGTTTTCAACCGAACGCTCCCGCACAAACGGCACCCAGCCCATTACATCGCCACCGTCATTTAACGGACCTAAACGATTAGCATTGGCATTGAAACGAAATTCACCCTCTTTAATCGACCAGCCACTCAGCACGTAAGAAACAGCAAGCACATCATCTTCGCTATAACCGCCATCAACTCCCAGCGTATGTAACTCCATTAGCTCACGGGCATAGTTCTCATTAGGAATCCGATTTCGATTTGCGCGGCTTTGGCGATTATCTAAATATTCCAACATGGCAGGGCTTTTAGCGGTAAACATCAGCAAATCACTGAAATTCCCTAAGGCTAGTTCACGTATACCTTTGTCATCCGCAGGCTTATAAAATGCCGTACCCTTTTTATGCGTATCGACATTAAAATGGTTACTCCAAAAATCGACCATCACCTCTTGTAACTGACGGTTACTGTGCACCGCACGGATAACCGTCGCCCCATGGAGTTCTTGTCGAATCGGCGCGCGCTTTTTAATTGTTTGTAGCTCAGCTGCACTCATATCAAGGCGAGCAAACTGGCTGACCATTGCTTCAGTTTCAGTATCATCAATGGAAGATGGATCTAGCTGTTGCTCAATAAACGCATCGACTCCCATCGCATTGACATCCACATAAAGCGCTGGAGTTACGCCCATTGTGAGGCGATTTATTATGTGTAAAGTATCATCTATCTCTGAGCCTGGAACTGCTGCTTGAGTGAGAGATGGAACTGAAATAGCAGCTGTAACTGCTGCGGCAGCTACTGATTTACCACCGAAGAATGCACGACGGGAGAGAGATTCAGGCAATTGCTCGGTATTAACAACGGGGGACGGAATGTTTGCAAAGTTCAAGGGGTCACCTTATTGGGATTGTAATTTAGTGAGTAAAAATTAAACATTGACTGCCTAATAAAGCGAAGCTATAGATGGCTAGAGTCGTTTATTTTAAGAATGACTAGGATCAGCTAAGGCATTTATGTGACTCTGGGGGAGAGTGTTTCAATGACTTTGCATGCAGTGAAGGGTACGAAGTTTTAGTTGAACCTAAGATTAATCACAGCTTGCCACTTATCGCTTGGCAAGCTGTGATTAATAAAATTACTTAGCAATTAGTGTTTAGACGTAGTCAATATCAACCCAGCAGCGGTTTTCAATCGCTTGTGCGGCGGCATTTAGTATCGCGTAAGCATCTAGTGCATCGTTTAGTGTCGATAACGGTTTGACGTCAGGGTTTAAACAACACTCAATAAAACGCGCTTGAGAGTAGGCAAAACTCTCTCGATACCCTGCTAAATCCCACCCCGGTTGTTCGGCATCGCCAAACTGCAAATCATTCCAACTGTGTGTAAAGCCACCCTCAGTTCCCAGCACTTTATACATCACATTCCACGGCGTTGAGGTTTTGTCATCCACAGCAAAACTTCCCCATAAATGTGCAATTAAACCGGACTCATATTCTGCCTGTATCGAAATCTGATCATTAGAATTGGCGTCATCAAAAAATACATTGGACCCCGTTGCTGTCACTCGCACCGGCCGACCGGCTAAGTGAAGCAAGGTATAGGCGTGGTGAATACACAGCTCCCAGAGAGTCACTGCCGGAGACCCCATCTCCGGCCAGTGCTTCTGGTTATATATCATCCACAGGCTTGAAAGCCTGCCCAAGGCCCCTGCTTCGATATAATGGCGTCCCCGTTGAATCTCTGGTGCATAAATATAGTTGTGATTGGGCATGCACAATACGCCTGCCTCATCGGCCGCTTTGATTAATTTATTAAGCTCTTGAGTGTTGCTGGCCACCGGCTTTTCTAAAAACACCTGCTTACCTGCATCGATGGCGGCTAGTGCATAATCCACATGCGTGGGGGTAGGCGTTAAAATGGCCACCGCGTCCACCGCATCATCTTCAAGCAGTGTTTCTATCCGGTCGTACGTCGCAATTTTGTAGGTGTTGGCAAAAGACTGACGATTCTTTTCTGAGCGTGAATAGGTGCCAATCAACGTGGCATTGGGCTGCTTTAAGAAGCCTTGGGCATGCATGTGGGCAACGCCACCGGTTCCAATTAACGCAATACCAATTTTATTATTTGTCATTTTCTTTTGCCCTTACTGCTAAGAAAGTTTAGTCAAGAGATAAGCACTTATAAGGCCATAGTATAGTAATTGGATTGAGTTATCTTATTTTATGTACAATTTTTAATCATTATTTTGAATGGCGGTATGCATTGCACTTATCGCCATTCAAACTATTTTTAAACAAAGAGTAAGCAAAACCAGACAGCCTGCCCGAAGACAAGTTGTCATATGATTAGCTTGAAAACGGGCCTTGAGCACCAAATTGTCCCATCGCTTTGGCATAGCAATTGCTGTGTTTAACCATTTGCGAAGCATAACGCTCAATCATGACCTGACGTCGCTCAGGGTCTTTAGTCGCCTCCACAGCGCCCCAAAACGCCGCCATGTTCTCAGTCATGTTGCGCATTTGAACCACTGTGTCAGCACACGCGGCGATATTAGCCACGTCCGAACACGTCACTTTACCCACGCCATTAACTGTTTTTGCACCACCTAAGTGATAACCGTCTGGCAAATCGCCTTGCAAGTTCACAACAGTTTTGTATTGGATACAGTCAAAGATTTGATCAACCGCTTGCTTAGCCCCCTCAACACGCGACACATGATCGGTGTCTGCCGCCGCATGTGGCAATAGTTCCATTTTATCGGTGTGTCTTTTTTGCAGGCTTAAGTAAGGCACCATCGGGCCACTAAGCTCGCCACTTTGTGGGTGTACAAACAAATCCGCATCGATACACGCGTAGCGCACCTTACCGCTACTTAAAGCAGCGTCTAAACCTGCAGGCTCAATCACCTCACCTCGATCGTAATTAATCACCACGGCGCCATGATTTAGTGCATTTAACACCTCGGCGTTAATAAGATTTGCATTGGCAAACACACCCTCTGTGAGCGAGCCTAAGCCGGTGTGCGGGCTGATCACGTCAGCACCCGTAGCTGCATCCAGAATTGTTGCGGCATAGATGAAACCTTCTGACTCGATCCACTCCTGATGAGCGGCACGCGCATATATACTTACGACCATGCCAAACGCTTGAGCAAGCTTGGCCACTTCACGACCAATATTGCCATAGCCAATAACGGCTATGCGTTTGCCTTCTAACTTTTCAGTGGGGTACTCACGCAAGTTTTTACCCGTATCAAACACCCCTTCCACTACCTTGTCGTGCAATGCTTGAATCGGCAGGTCTGGCATGACTTTTAATAACGCTTTCATAACCATTTGCGCGGTTGCACGCGAATTAAAGCTGGGTGTATTCATCAATGGCCCGATACCCCCATCGCCATTGCCACCTCCCCAGCTAGCGCTGTCCATATTGCCCGTACCCGTACCAATACGCACCCCACCTTCATCAAAAATACAGGCTGCAGGTAAGACAGTTGCGGCAACAATCGCCGCATCATACTGACCCTTATCGGTGTGTGCTAGCAGCTCATCTTCACGACTTAAATCAGGTACATAGAAAAAGTGAATGCTACCGGTGTCTAATTCAACGTCAGTCGTCATCGCGCCGCGGTGAAACACTCCCCCTTTTAACTCAATATAACTTTTAACTTCACTAGGATCAGGATTGCCCGTTGCATCAAACTTTAAGCCCACCAGATCAGCAATCAGCACTTTATACGCTCTGTTTTTGTCATCTTGTCGTTGCCGTTTAAGGTTACTAGGAGGGCTCGCTGTAAACGGTTCGCCTCTAGCGGCTAACAACGCTTCTAGTGCAACCACTTTGGCACGGTGATAAGCATACTCCAGATTATCAAGCAGTGAGGTGATGTCCATCTGCGGACGTACCCCCCCAATCCAAGCGCGATAATCCCCCGGTGTGCCGGGAAAAGCATTAACATAGCGTGCGACATCCAAACCTGGCTCATAGTCCCCATTGGGGTGTGTCAGGCCTTCATAACCTAATATTTGTTTAGATTTTGCGATGATCGTCTGATGTAAATCGGGGTCGGTAATGTCAGGATCATTCACTCGTAGTAGCGTGACTGCCGCGCCACGACTCATACTGTCTGCAACACCAAGTTCAAAGGTGTCGTTTGCGTCAACCCAATCGTTAATGGTCTGGCGGTTTTGAGCTGAGCGACGGTTGACCTCCTTTACACCTCCTAACATGCGCTCTACACGCAGCAACCCAAAAGTTGTTTCGGCAAAGGCTAAGGTGCTGTAGGTATTAATAATACCGCCTTGCATAGCCTTAGTGTTAGGGTCATAAATTGGCCCGAGTGATGTGGTGATGTCGCTCGTTAACGGCCGTTTTGCATCCTTGGGTACGGCAATCTTTAACTGACGGGGAATCGCCCACGATGGGTCTTTCATATTGTCATCGATGAGCCCTAGCGCTTGCGGCGTTAGTGAGGCAATAAAATAGCCTGAAATACCGCCAATCGCTTTTTGAAACGGCGTGAACAAACAGCACTTATTAAGCACTTGCGTAACCGTGTCATCTGCCCACGGCATCGCACCTAGCATAGACGTGCCATCGATAACCGCATGATGATTGTCAGGGTCACGATCAATCCACTCTAATAAATTTTTAATGTCTGTTTCTGTATAAGTTGTGGCACCTGTTGTCTCATGGCCCACGCCAAAAAATAGCGTGATCCCTAACGCTTTAAGGTCATCGGCTGAAGCCACGTGCCCCTCACTGTCGCTAAAATGAATACGATGTTCATCACCCGCTTTAGCGTAGCGGTGCATTTCAATTAGCTGTGCCCCCCAGGATTGCCTGAAAAATCCACCAGCGTGCGCTGCGGGTGTTTCAGGGCGAGGTGTATCGACATACACCTGCTGGTCGCTATTGGCATTCATCAAATGCTGTGCGCAGACCGTAAAGCCACTGTGCCCGCCGCCTAAGCCAACGGCAATTTTATTTTTTACAGGAAATCCAAAATACCGATGGATCTCATGCATCATGTCGGTCAGCACTTTGTCAGCAGGATAGCCCCGGTGCATACCACGGCCAAACTCAGCCACGGTGAAATTGCCAACCTTGTTACCTTTATCATCAAGTTTTGGATAATTATCCTCGACCCAACGGTCAAACTCAAAACGAAGCAGGCGGGCATCGACTTCATCAATTGTCATGTCTGTTATGGGGCCCACACCAAAAAAGGGATTAGCCGTTCGACTCGGCGGGCCATCTTGAGTTTTATTTAATGAATGTTGGCGTTGTGACTTTAGGTTGTTTACAGACGTCATAATCGGTGATCTCATCATAGGGGTCGACCATTAACAATATCTTGGTCTTGTAATAAATCTTTTAATAGCAGTGACTTAGCCATGCTATCATTGCGTTAAGGTTGCTCGAGACTGACAAAAAACACTGATAACTGCAAGGTTAATTAATAATCATGCCCAAAGTATAAATATTGCAAATAGTTTGTTCGTGTTGGTGTTATGGCTGACACAAAAATGCCCCGATAAGTAATCATCGGGGCATCAATTAACTAGATACTAGTAGCTTTAAGAATTATTGGGTGCTTTTAAAATACGTACCGGCTTTGCAGGCGCTTTTTTCAAAACCTTGACGGTCTTAAGCATCTTTGTGGGTTTGACAACTTTTTTAACGACCACACTAGGGGTCGTTAGTTTTTTCACTGTGACTTTTTTTACCGACTTTTTCAACTTAGCCGCCTTAAGCGCTTTTAATTTAACGGCCTTTAACCGTGCTACCCGGGCGTTTCTTTTAATACGCTTTGCACGAGTGATGCGTGTTGCTCGGGTGGCGCGCGTCAGGCGCTTACCGGCAGCTGATTTTGCGATCACTGTTTTTTTAACCTGCAACCTGCGTTGTTTTTCAGCACCAGTCAACGGCTTGGTCGTAACGGTTGATGATGTAACAACGACTTTAATCGTGTCAGTGGCAACAGCGGTGTTAGCTGTCACTATCAAGCTAATAGTGAACAGGAAAGTTTTGATTGAGTTATTCATTTTGCGCTCCGAAGGGATTGAAGATTGAGGGATTTTCCAACGATAGACTTGGTTGATCTATACCCTCTAAAGCGCTGAATGAGTCATAAATAGTTCAATTTTTTTACAAAAGAATTATTAATGACAGCTTAAATTGTAATAAATACTGCCACAACGCTAGCTTAAATCACCCGCTAACTGCTTTAAATCTTCAAGCTTAACAATCCTTAAAGACGCCTCATGCGTTGCTCGCAACATCACCTTTGGCGCTACCCCTGCTTGAAAAGCATCATTCCACCTCGATGCGCACAAGCACCAACGATCACCGGCTTTTAAGCCTGGAAATTCAAATTCAGGGACCGGCGTCATCAAGTCATTACCTTGGCTTCGACTAAACGCTAAGAACGCTTGTGTGACTCTGACACAAACCGTATGCGAGCCTCTATCGTGAGCATCGGTATTGCAACAACCGTCTCGAAAATACCCCGTCATCGGATCACTGCCACACTCTTCCAACTCAGTACCCAATACATTCAACGCATCTTTCATATTCAAATTCTCTTAAGCTAACCTTCTTAAATGATCAAACCCTTATACACTAAACTCAGCGCCCTAACACAACCATGCTAAAAAACAGATTAGGTGTCTATCCATCTATCGAATTACCTCAATGAAGTTTATTTCAGATGATAGGATTCATCATATATATAAATAATAAAAATAACGTCAGGATCAAAAGATGGATAGAACCGACTCAGTTCAACAAAAAGCCATTTTAAGTAAACCGCCTCAATTTAGTGCGGAACATAATGCACCGCTCAGGGTTAAAAAATCACCCCCAACTACCACTATTGAGTCTGAAGTTAGAGGCTATGTCAGAACGTTTCCAACGGTTTTTAATAAAGCGCAAGGTTCAGTATTAACCAATACCGAAGGCAAAGAATATATCGATTTTTTCTGTGGCGCAGGGTCACTAAACTACGGCCACAACAACCCTAATGCTAAAAAAGCCCTGCTTCAATATATTGAAAACGATGGCATCCAACACTCCTTAGATACCGCCACTCGCGCCAAGCTAGATTTTTTAGATACGTTCGAAACCGTCATCCTAAAACCACGTGACTTAAATTATAAAATTCAGTTCACCGGCCCCACAGGGACCAATGCGGTGGAGGCGGCGGTAAAGCTTGCACGCAAAGTTAAAAAGCGCTCACACATTATTGCATTTAGCCATGGTTACCATGGTCACACATTAGGGGCGTTAGCCCTAACGGCAAACGATTATTACCACGATGAGCACTATGGCTCACATGACAATGTCTCTCACCTACCGTTTGATGGCTACCTTGGCGAGGTAGATACCTCTTTGTATCTTGATAAGGTGTTGTCAGATCAAAGCAGTGGCATCCCCTTGCCTGCCGCCATTATTTTAGAAACCATTCAAGGAGAAGGCGGCATTAATGTCGCATCCAATGTGTGGTTACAGCAAATTGAGGCAGTCTGCAAAAAGCACGACATCTTATTAATCGTCGATGACATTCAGGTCGGTAACGGCCGTACCGGCAAATTCTTCAGCTTCGAACATGCGGGTATCACGCCTGATATTGTCTGTTTATCCAAATCGATCGGCGGTGGCCTTCCTTTTTCAATCAATCTAATCAAACCTGAAATCGATGCTTGGAAGCCCGGTGAACACACCGGCACTTTTCGCGGAAACAACCTCGCATTTGTCGCCGGTCGCGCCATACTTGAGTACTGGAAACGAGACTTTGAAAGCGATATCGTCGAGCGTGGCCTGCTGATTGAGACCCGTTTAAACACCATCATAAAACGCCACAGCCAACACACGCTAAGTTGCCGCGGGCGTGGCATGATTTGGGGCTTAGACGTTGGCAAAGGAAACATCGCTAAAGATATCATTCAACGGTGTTTTACCTGCGGCTTACTCATCGAATCGTCAGGTGCTAATGATGAAGTGATTAAGGTCATGGCGGCGCTAACTATTGACATGCCAACGCTGGATAGAGGGTTTGATATTTTAGATGGTGTGATTGCTGATGTGTTAGCAGAGACTGATTTATTGTCATGAACGCCACTACCCTAACGCACACCGCACCGCGAGCCGTTAAACGCCTCATAGATAACGATGACGCCTTAATTGACTTTCCAAGCTTATTTGCAAGGCAGCTTGCTTTAACACCTAACAATGTCAGCATGATATTTGAGGAGCAGTCTTTTAGCTATCAACAGCTAGATGACCTTTCCAATCAGTTTAAAGCCTGCGTACTGAGACATAAGTTACCGTTACTAAAAGCTGCTGAGATGTGTGTTGGGATCTGCATTGATAAATCGCCTCAGGCGATTGCAGCCATGCTGGGCGTGCTCAAAGCCGGCGCAGCGTTTGTACCACTTGATCCTGAGTATCCCATCGATCGAATTGCATTTATGATCGAAGATGCGGCTATTGCAACCATCATCTCTCAACCAGACCATCAAGAAAAAATCGCACCGTTTCTCAAAACTCAAGCAGAGCAACGCGGTTCAGCGGCGCCTATTCACTGGATTTCCAGCACTAATCCAACGGGCTCGATGCCTCACGGTTCGTCTATTACACTTGAACCGGTTGATATTAAACCGTCAGATTTAGCCTACATTATGTATACCTCAGGCAGTACGGGTGTGCCTAAGGGCGTGCAAATTGAGCACGCCGCATTAGCCACTTACTGTTACGCTGATATCGAACGGTACAAAGTCACCGCAAAGGATCGAACCCTACAGTTTTCCACGATTAATTTTGACATTGCCATAGAAGAAATTTTTCCGCCGCTTCTCGCGGGGGGATCTGTTGTTATTCGCCCGTCAAAACGCTCAGATAAGCTCAATGAGCTGTCTGCCATTATCAATGACTACCAGATAACAGCCGTGCACATCGCAACGGCTTATTGGCACGAGTGGGTAGATTTGATGGTGGCGTCTAATGCAAAAATCCCAGCCTCACTGCGCCTTATGGTGGTCACCGGAGAAAAGGTATCGACCAAACATTATCAACACTGGACAACGCTGTGCAAGCAATCAAACCTTAAGGTACTGTGGTGTAATGCTTATGGCCCCACCGAGGCGACGGTTAGCGCTTCCGTTTTTATCCCCAGTGAAGACTTTCAACACGATAACATGCCTATTGGTCAGCTCTTAAAACGCTACACCGCCATGATCGTTGATGAAGATTTTATCGAACTGCCAACAGGAAAGACCGGGCAGTTACTCATTGGTGGCCCTGCGCTTGCTAGAGGGTATCTGAACCGTCCTGAACTTGACGCGGAGGTTTTTATTGAAACCGTTGGTCAAATTGATAACAAAGGAAGACGACGTTATCAAACCGAGCGCATGTATAAAACTGGCGACCTAGCAAGGTGGCTGCCCTCAGGCGATATTGATTTTGCGGGACGCATTGATCACCAAATAAAACTCGGCTCCTATCGTATTGAACCTGGCGAAATTGAAGCGGCTATTAATCATCACCCCCAAGTACTTGAATCACTCGTCAGCGTGAATGAGGCCGAGGGTAAAAAGACATTAATCACCTATATCGCCGTTGGCGAGTCGGCCTACCAAACACAAGCCTTGAGCCCTAAAACTATTCGCGAGTTTCTAGATAATCGCCTACCGCCTTATATGGTGCCGTCGCGCTATATTTTTATGGCGGGTTTTCCAAAGACTGTTAACGGCAAAATCGATCGCAAATCACTGCCCGATGTCATGCAAAGTCAGGCGGCGATCGAAACTTCAACGGTATTACCGCGAAATGATTTAGAACGAAGCTTAACCAGTATTTGGCAAAACGTACTCAACTTACCCAGCGTCGGCATACACGATGACTTTTTTGCTTTGGGAGGTAGTTCGCTCTTAGCGGTGGGTGTTGTTTCACGCATTGTCAGTGAGCTCAAACTTGAATTACCCGTGCGAGATTTTTTTGCTAACCCAACCATTGCAACGCAAGCACGTCATATAAGTTGTCTACTTCATCAAGATGACGACAATTATCAACACCACAGCGAACCTGATCAAGACAGTATTGAGCTGCGCAAACGCTTGCCTGTTATTGAACCTGTGTATTTTAACAGCGCCAACGAGCGCCTGTTTGGTGTGCATTATAAACCTCAAGCTAATCAACAATCACTCGCGCATGCTGTACTAATTTGCCACCCCTTAGGGCATGAGTACGCTCGAGCTTATCGTAACCTGCAACAGTTTTCACTCCAGCTCGCTCAAGCAGGGTTTGAGGTTTTTCGCTTTGATTATCGTGGTACGGGCAATTCATCGGGCAGTAGCGATACAGCCACAATGCAAGATTATGTGACTGATATACAGGGCGCAGCTGATGTCTTACGCAAACACAGTAGCGGCAGCAAGTTGTCCATAGTCGCGTTAAGAATGGGCACTCCGCTTGCGGTAAGTGCAGATATTCAGGGACTTGAAAACCTCATCTTATGGGACCCTATTGTTAAGGGTTCACACTATATCGAACTGCTGCAAAGCTTTCACAAAGCCGCTTTAAGCAAACTAGAACGATTTCGAATGAAACGTAAACCGTCACACATCGCCCAGCTCTACGGCTACGCCATGAGTGCTGAGCAGCGAGACAGTTTGATTGACTTAACCCTGCCTCATATCGATAAAATCAGCCATTCTAAAAATGGGCCAAAGCATCAAGTCATGATCACAAGCGCAGGCTACCAGCGCAGCGAACCGGGTCGAGATGATCTCATTAACCACTGTCAGCATTATGCAACAACAGATGAAATTCAGTGGCATAACCGCCTTTATACTGACAGCGCTTTTTCATCGCCTCAAGCATTCAAGGTGATGACGAACGTATTAAAGGGAGAGAATTCGTAATGGAGCAGTCACTCGTTTTTGGAAAACACAACAACCTTATTGGCATTGAAAATATTGTCGACAGCGCTAACCCCGTTGCCATGATTATGCTGACACCCGGTATGCTGCACAATGCAGGTCCCTTTCGAATGCATGTTGATATGGCACGCAGTTTAGCACGACAAGGAATATCCTCATTTCGATTTGACCTCTCAGGTATTGGTGAGAGCTTAGGGGTCGGGGCATCGGGGGCATCAATCGATCGCGCAGCGGCAGAAACCATTGAGGCGATGGATTATTTGATGCAAACACACGGTATTGCGCAATTTATTTTATTTGGACTGTGTAGTGGCGCAGATGACAGTATGCAAACCGCGCTAAAAGATGCGCGGGTTAAAGGGGTTATCGCACTAGACGGTGCCGCTTATAAAACGCCTAAATTTCGAGTTAATAATGCTCGCCTAATGATCCGAAAAATGCTCAGCCCTGCTAAGTTAATCACTAAAATTCATCGCTTTATGGGCAATGAAGCCACACCTGCCTCACTAACAAAGGGCGGTGACGTGCGTGAATTTCCGCAAACGGCAGAGCAGGCCTGTAAAGAAATACAACAACTAATTGATAAGGGTGTGCAGCTTCATTTTATCTATACTGGCGGCACAGAGTATTACAATTACGCCCGCCAATTTTACGATATGTTGCCTGACATGAAATGGCTCGGCACTGAGTCCACCCACTATTTTTCACAAATGGATCACGTCGTCATATTGTGCGAAGACAGAGCATTATTGGTAGAGCATGTCATCGAAAAAGCGCTGGGAATGACTAAACGTTTTAATCCACAAGCAACCTGACAGTTACTCTAGATGACGGTTTGCCCGACACCAGAAGACTTCATTGTCAGTCGTGATTGCTTTTTGATTGACAATACGTCTCCTCCAATACAACTCGTGTATTACACCATGGCGTCCTATCACAACAGCCACTATGACTATTATGATATACAGCGACCTGAAGGTTTTTTGACTTGGGCGCCTAGGAGGCAAGCACAATTTTTGGCCGGTCGCATCGCAGCAGCTGAGGCAATTGATGCCTCACACACTGTAGATAGACACGTGGCGGTTGGTCAGTCTCGTGAACCTGTCTGGCCTGCAGGTTTATCCGGTAGTATTTCCCACGACCAGCAGCTGTCCATTGCTCGCGTAAAGCAACCACAAAAACCGCACTCAGGCTTGGGCATTGATATTCAGTCGGCCATAGAGGCTAAAACACAGGCCCTGATATTCTCCACAATTGTAACTCAAGACGAAAAACCCTTATTTAAAAAAAGCCCGCATGAAGTGTTTGGTGGCATGTTGTTCACATTAATATTTTCTGCAAAAGAAAGTTTCTTTAAGGCACTTTTTGGCACCGTCGGTGGATATTTTGATTTTGATGCCGTCTGCGTTGTAAAGATTGATTACAGCTCGCAACAACTCACGCTTAAAGCCTTAAAAACGTTAGATGCCAATCTACCCCTCCATTTTGAAGCTGAGGTCTCTTTTGCACTATTAGGCAACACACCCCCCCAAATAATTACGAGTTGCAGCTGGGAACTATAGGTAAGTAACGAAGGTCATTAGATATAAGCATAAAAAATACTCAATAACTAACGATAAAATATTCTATGCTCTGTTAATGTTTTAACACTTAACCCTAAGGACGCCTTATGAAATTCCAACGGCCACCCCCTCTCCTACTTACCGCAGCGGTTTTGTCCATCGGCATAAGTACCAACCTACATGCGGCAGACCCTCAGTTTTGTGACACTTACGCAAAGACGGCGGTAAAGCAGCAGATTGGCAATGTCGCGCAAAGCTGCGCTGAAAAGGGGTCACTATGGTCACCATCTTATGTGACACATAGCGCATGGTGCGCTAAGGCAACAAAGGATACAGCCTTAAAACAAACTGAAATACGCAGTAATGCTTTGGGCAGTTGCGGTGCTGATAGCCGTAAGATTAACTGGAACACACTGCCCGATATACCGGCCGTTTGGGATCGCTTATTTGCTCAGATGCTTGAGGCGACCAAACAAGACGACGTCGAAGCAGTTAAGGTGATGCACGCTAATGGCGTAAGTATCAACCACAACGAAGGCGGTAACAACGGCACCATGCTTTATCATGCAGTTGACCGGCAAGCAGAAAAAACGGCAAGCTATCTATTAAGCCAGCGCGCCAGTCCAAGCGCGACGACTAATGGCGGTGGCAATGCCTTATCCAAAATGCTTGAAGATAAAAATATCAACTACCGCATGCTGGGCACGCTTTTAAAGAAAGGTTTTGACCCTAACTACGGTGGCCAAGGCAGAGGCGATGCGGCTTTTCCACTGCTGCTAGCGGCTAAAAAAAATGACTATACCGCGGTTCAAATGATGCTGAGCGCAGGTGGCAATCCCAACTTAAAAAGGGATGAAACACCGCTACTTTATGCGATTGGCCACCGAAATATGTCAATGGTTAAGTTACTGATTCAATCGGGCGCGAACCCCAATTTAAGCAATACTCGCTCCCCTTGTTTGCCGCTTGATAAAGCACTAAAAAGTGGCAGTCGAGGCGTGATTGATTTTTTAAAATCCAAAGGCGCAAACACGGCACCAAACTGCAACTAACTACTTACGCTAAGCTGGCGCTTAGCCCTCAATGTAAGTTTGGTAATATTCCCGTGCTGTCATCTTGTCAGCACAGGGAATACAAATAAACGCGTCGAACTCATCAGGCTTGCCATAAATACCCTCTTCGGCATTAATATCAAAAAATGCCCCGCAGCCCTGACATTTCTGCACGTCATAGGTGTTGTTATTTATGCCAATAATCCACTCTTTAGCCAGCTCTTTGAACGGCACAAACCCCTCATACGTGATGGTATCGGTGTTAGCGTCAAAGCTTAGCTCTGGATAGTTGATCTTTTTTACAATAAAAGCCCAAAGCCCAGACTCTAATGCTACCTCCAAAGACTGATTGGCTTGTGCGACGGTGAGTGACACCTGCTGGATCGATTGCATTGTTATTACCTTGCATTATTTGTTGATGACTCTATCACACATCACGCTTACACAAGATAGTCACTTTTTAAGTCCGCGTAGCTTCACCTTGATAGCATGTGAGGTTCACCGTGTTTAAAGATAGTGCCATACTTATTCATCCGTGCTAGTGATGCGTTTTAGGTATTCGGGTAATAGCTCCACCGACCCCAATACAACATCGGCGTGGTCCTGAATATCGCAGGCTTTGGCAGGGCCCGTTAATACACCGACGCACAGAGCCGCACCTGCCGACCTGCCACAGTGTAGATCATGCGTGCTATCCCCGACCATTACCGCTTCAGCGGGGCTTATTTTACAATGCGAGGCAAACGCTTGAAACATGCCAGGGGCAGGTTTTGCACCAAAGCCGCTATCAAAACCGCACACAAAATCAAACTGCTCGTATATTCCCGCTTCTGTCAGCTGCTGCTTAGCGCTTGATTCAAAATCATTTGTGGCGCAGCCCACGGCTATACCCATTGCTTTTAACGTGGCAATCATCTTAGCCAAATCACACGCAGGTATGACCGGTAGTTTGTGTAACATTTTAAGGCCAACCGCTTCTATCTGCTGATAATCTAACTCAGGATGAATGGCTGCCCAGGCTTGGTGAACCTCACGCGCGGAGGCATTCACAACCAAAGAACCCGGCGTAAAGCGCTGAGTGTCGATATCAAAACCGCAGCCGTCAGCCAGCGCTTTTTGTAGCGGTTTGTTATCCACTGCCAAGGTTTGAATTACGCGTTCACACCAGACTTGCCACGTGTTGCCGTATTTGAACAACGTACCATCTTTATCAAATAAAACGCCTTTAATGCTTTTACCCATATCTGTTAACCACCGTTATTTTTATTTGAGGTACGTTCAAGCTTAGGTGGGACCAGTACTAATTTACCGGTGAACTGCTTGGCTAAAAAATCCTTTTGCGCCTGTACAATCTCAGACAGCGGATAAGTCTTAGCAACGAGCGGTTTTACCTCACCGCGCTCGATATAACCTATGAGGTTGTTAAATACCTCGGGGTCTTGATAAGTGCAGCCGTAAAACGTGAGATCTTTAAGATATAAAGTTCTAACATCAAGCGCTACTATTGGCCCTGCGATCGCACCGGCCGTTGCATAGCGCCCACCACGTTTTAATACCTCCAAAAGCTTTGACCATTCCGGCCCTGCCACTAAATCAATCACCAAATCGATACTGTTAGCGCCCAGCTCTGCCACCAAGTCAGCATCGCGTGACAAGACACTATCTGCGCCAATCGCTTTGACCTGCTCAAATTTTGCAGGGCTTGCCAAAGCAATCACTTCAGCCCCCCGACGCTTTGCCAACTGCACCGCAGCTGATCCTACGCCGCCCGATGCACCGGTAATTAGCACGCGCTCGACGCCCAATTTAGTGCGGTGTAACATATTCTCAGCCGTTGAGTAGGCACATGGAATCGACGCTAACTCAGCATCGCTCCAATCACAGTCAACCGCATGAACGGCATTGGTGTGTACGGTGGTGTATTGTGCAAACCCACCGTCCATTTCTGAGCCAAAGGTGAAACACTTAAACGCTTCGGGGTGTTCAAAATCGTCATGCATCGCGCTGACTAAAACACGCTCACCAATACGGAGCTTACTAACCCCCTCACCCACAGCAACAATAACACCGCAGCAGTCTGCCCCTTGTATACGGGGAAATTGAATCGCCGAGCCTGCCCAACTAGAATCTTCCTGATCTGCTGCGCCAAACCCGTCAGAGCCCCCCTCACTAGTTGCGGTTGTTACCGCTTTTGAATACCACGCCGTGCGCGTATTAACGTCAGTGTTGTTGGCCCCGGCGGCTAAAATATGAATTAGCACTTCATTAGTATTTGGTTTGGGTATGGGGGCATCGGTACGATACTCAAGTTTTTCAAAACCACCGTGGCCTGTTAGGTAAACAGCGTGCATCGTCTGAACAGTCATAGGCGAGTTATCATTTTATAAGGTTGGGTCACTTTAGAGTATTTAAATAGTAGGCACTGTGTCCAGCACTTCTCCCTTTAAATAAATAATTTTGTACTAGGTATAAAAACATAGCAGCAGTAAGCTAGATTGGTCGTTCAATTTAGCACTCTCAGGCCAGCTAAAGAGTTAACTATTTATTCAAGTTGGACCCTAAAATAGCGCAACTTATAGACGCCTGGACACCTAAAGACTGCTACAATCTCGGCTTATGTTGCATAATGTCTAGAAAGTAACACTTTTATGATCAGGCTAATCCTAACAATACTTTAAAGTACTAAGATTTTTACTTTGTAAATGCCTGCTCACTCCGTTAGCATCACACACTAGTAGTTATAAATTGTTAAGCGGGAAGTGACGTTGTTGCTAATTATCCAAGGTGTAAAAGTTTGCATCGGCAAAAGCCGCCATCGCTTGATCAAGAATAACCATGTAAATATTAGGTTATTAGTTAACGACAATAAAAATGAATAAACCTCCTTTTAGAAAAGCCACGATCCAAGAGGTTGCAGCGTTAGCCAAGGTTTCGATTGCAACGGTTAGCAGAGCACTCTCTAAACCTCACAAAGTTTCAGATAAAACGCGTGCCCTCGTTATGGAAGCGGTCAAAAGTACGGGCTACACTGTTAATGAGGCTGCTCGTAATTTGCGTCTCCAACAAACCGGTACGATCGTCATTTTAGCACCTAATATCGGCGGCTCAATGTATTCAAACGTTATTGAAGCGATTGAGAAAGTATTTGCGGCTAATAATATTTCTGTGTTGATTGCTAACACACGAACGCCTTCCATGTCGTCAATTACGACTCAAAACTATTTTAGCCAAAATAAAGTAGACGGCATGATAATTCTTGATGGCATGATGCCACTTGATGTTTTATTAGCCAGCCAAAATCTTCCACCCATCGTACTAGCAGGCGACTGGTCCAAAAGATCCGATTTACCAGTCACCGGTATTGATGACATCGCTGGAGTGAAAGTCGCGGTCAATCATCTATATGACTTGGGGCATCGCAATATAGGACAAGTGACCGGCCCACTCATGCACATGGCTGCAAAAAACCGCTCTGATGGCTTTCATGAGGCGCTCAAAGAGCTTGACTGTAAGCCTGAAGAGGCTTGGCAATTTGAAGCCCAGTTTTTAATGGCATCAGGCAAAGCCGCTGCCCATAATTGGTTTGCGTTACCGCCTGCCAAGCGGCCAACTGGCGTATTTTGCGCCGCCGATAAGCTTGCGTTTGGTTTTATATCAACCCTAAACAAGCTCGGCGTAAACGTACCTCAGGAGGTGTCTGTTGTTGGCTATGATAATGTCACGGTGGCAGAATATTTCATACCGGCACTAACAACCATCCATCAACCTAGAGGTGCACTGGGCGCGCTAGCGGCGACCACGCTTCTTTCAATAATGCAAAATTCGCAGCCTCAGCAATCGGCCCTCATTACGCCTTATTTGATTAGACGTGAGTCAACCTGCCCACCCGCTAATCATTTTCATGGGTGACGCGCACAGTGACGTCGCCCTCATAATCCTCTGATATATCAAAATTAATTGGGCGGCAACAGACCTGACAGTCTTCGATATAACGCTGCGGTAGTTCAGATACATCAATTAAAACCTCTATCGTTTCACCACAATAAGGACAATCTATTTCTCTTGGATCAAGTTCGTTCATTTTGAAACCTTACTATGTTGTTCAAAAAACATAGTCCAGAGCCGTTTAAGGGCCGCCATTGAATCCCCTCGTTCATTGTAATAGGCAATGTGATCATCAGGTTTTGCCGTAGTGGATAACACAATCCCCCAAAGTGGTTTAATTTCTTGAGGCAACATAGAGTAGCGGATATCGACGACGCGATAGGGGCTATTTTTATCCTGGGCGATATACCCACCTGAAAACCAGCGGAAGCGCTCAATATCTTTAGCCTGTTGAGAGCTTTTATCTAACCAAGGCAAATCGCGATCAATATCCAACTTATCAGTAGAGTCACCTTCCCAGACTACTGGCTCACTAAAACCTACTTTTACCGCATCAACGTAGTACTGTTTAGGCGTCTCGTAGATGAGCTTCCAAATCAACACATTACCAAAGCTCGGCTTGGCTTCTAATCTCACTAAATCTAGACCACGAGCAGCGGCCTGTTCATAGCCGACTGCCATGGCTTTTTCATGTTGGGTGTATGAAAAACCAAAATAAACGGCTATCCAGATCACTCCGATGAATGCATAACGCCTCGCTTTGCGCATTGATGCTAATATGACCAATGCAATTAGTGGCAGGGTCACCAGTGGATCAATAATAGAAATAATATCCCAAGACACCCGATAGTTACTAAACGGCCAGAACAGCTGCGTGCCATAGCTGGTACAAGCGTCCAGCAAGCCGTGTGTGGCATAGCCCAATAAGCTCCAGATATAGACTTGCATAAAGCGCAGGTTCCAGCGTTTACCCAGTAGTAAAAAAAACACAATACTGCACAGCAGCGCACCAAACGGAATAAAGATCAGAGAGTGCGTGAAGTGTCGATGAAACTCTAGCGCAAATAATGGGTCATCTGTGGCGCGTAACAAGATATCCAAATCAGGCGCCATACCTGCAAGCGCACCAATCACAGCCGCTTTTGCTAGCGTTTTCTTTCGACTTGTAGTTTGAGCAAAGACTGCACCAAACACACCCTGCGATACTGGATCCATACTGTTTTCCTAAGTTGTTTCTACTAACGCAAGCGCACACACTTAATGCTGATAACTTAGCGTTACAATTGTATGAGATTAACGAATTTACTGTGTTGTTAAGCCGTAGACTTTGCCATTTTGTGGTTTACTGCGTAGCCAAGTATCGACGTTGACTCTTGAAGGATGGTGCTGTGGGCTATAAATCGTATCGCTTAGCTGTAAGCGCCCTATTTCATTAAACGCCAAATTGTATTTAGCCATGCGCACGTTCTGCCTTTTGCCATTAGCTGCAAGATCAAATGATGCGACATGAAAAGCGGCCGAATTGGGGCTCCATACAATACGCCCTAACACCCCTTTGTTATCAGAACCATTGCCCATTTGACGGTATTGATTGAGCTTTTTATCGTAGATTCTCAATATCCAAGCATCGGGATTATTGGGCTGTTTCTGATCGATTGTAATGTAAGCTAGATAACGGTTGTTTGGTGATACGCTCATTCTCCCAGGAGGTGGCGTCAGATGGCTATTAACCACTTTATTATTAATTACATCATAGGTTGTTAAAGCGCGTGCGTCGGTGGGCTTTCCCACCTGATTGAGCAAGGCCGCTGAATAATAAATAAAGCGACCATCCGGTGACCAGGTCATACCAAACCGGGTAGCATTTTTGACGGGCAATACTTTGACCTTGTTGGCTGTTAAATCCTTGATATGCACGTTGTGGCTCTTACCCCACGTTTGTTTTAAATAAGCAACGCGCTTTCCATCGGCACTTAGCACTGGTGCTGACACCAAACCGGTGCCATCGACCACCCGCTGCTTACCATCAGCTTGACGATACATGATTTTTTCGCTGTTCCCGTAGCCAGGTGTTTTAAACACATAAGCCGGTTGTTTTGTCAGTACCGCCTTGGTCGGCTTCGTCGTTCCTGCACCACCGCAGGCCGTTAGCAACAACGTACTTATTAGTACTAAGGGCGTTACTGGCATTAATTTACACATTATGTTGTTAGCATTGCTCATAGCAGTCTCTCCTTGACAGCGCTCACAATATCACAATAAAAAAATGGCGTGAATCGTTGCCAATTCACGCCATTCATCAAGCAGTTTAACGAGCTTTTAGGGGCTACTGTCAATCCGCATGATAAGGTCAGGCTGCTCTCACAACCTTGTCTTCTGTTTTGTTTTCAAGACTTGCCGAGCGGTCGGAATCAAGACTGCCTTGGCTTTTCGTCTGATTAATCGCAATGCTTTTTGGTTTCATTGCTTCTGGTATCTCTTTTAACAGACTTATGGTTAATAGTCCATTGACCAGGTCAGCATTGGTGACCTCGATGTGGTCAGCAAGATTGAACTTGCGTTCAAATGCTCGGTTAGCAATTCCACGGTGCAAGTACTTGGCATTGCTGTCATCCGCTTTTTTACCGCGGACCGTCAACATGCCTTTTTCAACATTAATATCAAGATCATCTTCTGCAAATCCCGCCACGGCTATTGAGATAGCGTAACGGTCTTCTTCTAAGACCTCGATATTGTAAGGGGGATAACCTTGGCTCGTCGAGTCTGATCTCAGTGCATTATCTATCAGTGAGGCCATTCGGTCAAAACCAACGCTATTACGGTAAAGTGGGGTTAAATCAATTGTATTCATGACATATTCTCCATTAGAAGCCATACGAATTAAATGAGTTTTACCGACAAAACACCCAGAGAGTCGAAATGTCGGTACAACTAATCTATGGACAAGCTAACGATTTTCAAGAATTATTTTCAAATTGGTGTATTTTTTTAAAATGCGGTCCCTCATACACACTGTATTTATGAAGACATCTGACCGTATTCTCTAATATTGCAAATCACTCATACATGATCGGCTGCCGACTACCAATTAACGGCTCTACTATCAACGATACCGCATGCTTGAACCCGTCAGATTCAAACAGCAATTCAGGGTCGCCATCACGGTACAGTAACTGCCAATAACGATCATAGGTCAGCTCTTTGTCAAAGGCTTCGATAGCCACCTGCTCTGGCGTTTTTGATGAGCGACTCGATGATTTGGCCGCAAACTCAACTGCCGCAAATGCCGCCGGTGTAATGAACGAACTGAGGTTGGTTTGTGCTTCTCGATAAGTATCTAGCAGCGCAAGTAGTTTAAGTTGCGCCTCCTCAACCTTGTCAAAGCGCCAGAAACCATCGATATGCATAAAGTGAGTTGTTTGCGCCAAAGACCCTGCCGAATTAGTTAATACAATCAAATGATTCAACCAAGCCCTTAGCTGGTCACTCGGTTTACATCGAGCATACCGATAAAATAGATGACCATTTTCATACCCGTGGCGAAGTTTACCGCGCAGTCTGTATCGATGCCCATTTTCGCCTGCAACCTCATAATCGACAATCTGATCTTCAAGCTTAGCACCCAGGTTTAGGTGGCGAATTTTTGTTATAAAGCCTGCTAATTCTTGGCTCATCTCACTAAATAATTGGTCACCCAACGGCCCCGGCGGCCATCGTCCTTGGGCGCGGATTCGCGTAAGATAATCTGCGTCTAACGCACCATCATCCGCCAAATCATCTGACTGAAAGTGACGCTCAAGCCATTCTTGGTTCACTAAAAAGCGTTCCAGGTTATCCAGCTCGAAGACTTCTGTATCGCGTCCAAGGTCTTGACTGCCTTGAAGCGATAGCTGCAAGTTTTTTTCTACAAAATAACGCTGAGGATGGGCGAAAAAATGAAATAAATCATCAAGGTCAACTGTCATTTCCTTGTTAGGCACATCGCGTGCCAGGAACTCACCTTGCCACCAAAAATCATGGTGCTCAGGTTTACACTGCTGCAGTGAGGTCGCAACCTCTGCCGCTGTTTTTGAGTAACTAAACAGCTCAGAGTCAGGCAAAAAATAACGCGGGCTAAATGCCTGCAGTGGATGCCTTGTGAGCACGCTAGATTCTGGAATCTTATAATACTGACCCAATGTGTCGAGTAACTCAGAAACCACAACCGATGGGGGAATGGCATCGTTATTTTTAATCGATTGGCCCAGATAACTAATTAAAATCTGCTTACGCGATGAAACAAGAATTTCTAAAAACTGATAACGCTCATCCGCTCGCCGTGAGCGGTCCCCTCGCCTAAACTCCATATCCATCAAATCAAAAGCGGCGCGACCATCGACATTGGGAAACTCGCCTTCATTCATCCCCAACAAAGCGATTGTTGAAAAAGGAATCGCTCGCATCGGTAACATCGAACAGAAGGTCAGCTGGCCTCGCATAAAGCCTGTTGCCGTTTTTTGCTCGTCTGCCATCGATTTTAAATGGTCAGACAATACAATCAAACTGATTGTTTGTTCATGTATCGATGCAGCCTCCGCCAGACTTTCAAATAGCTCCCTTAAACCGTTCCACTGCATTTGTAAGTCATTGCTTTCAAGCATCAACTGCGCAGAATATTCACGCAGTAACGCTAGCCATTGGGCGAGCGTTTTTTTAGTTGAGAATTGTTTTCTGGCACGCTTGAGTAATTTATAAAAGGCGTAAAAACCGCCTAAAATTTGCGCCTGCGACCCTTCAATGTCGGTGTATGGCAATATGCCATCGCTAAAATGCTCATCGGTCGGTACGGCGTACCCCATCAGCAATCGCTCTAAACCCGCCTCCCAGCTATTTTCATCAAAATCGCCAACGCCTAAGGCCTCACGATGCTGTGCCGATTCACCCCAGCGAATTCGCGTCACCTCCACCCAATGCCTAACCACTAACATGTCCGCTTCAAACAAGCCGAAACGCTCACGCACAACCGGCTCGTCTAAAAGCGCTAATACCTCATGCCAAATAAGGCGACTTTGACTCACCTCTGAAAACCGCAGCACGATATCAAGCAATTGATTAGTTTGACGCAAACTTCTATCTGCAACGGCGTAAGGAATGTCATTAAAAACCGCTTCTATATACGGTAAATAGAGCTGAATGTCTGGTGCCATTACAACTACATCACGTAAATCTAGCGCATCATCGGCGTCAAACCGGGCGATGAGTTGATCTTTTAGTACTTCAACTTCTCGCATGCGAGAGTGGCAGGCGTGAATAGACACGCTTTGGTCTTGCGCGGAAAGTTCAAATGAGGTGTCCGCGGCGCGATTGAGCAAGATATCATTTTGCAACTGAGCTAACAGCGTTACGTCGCCTGTCACCTCACTGCCATCAAAGGAGGCAATTTCTATTTCATTGGCTTGCTGCTCAAGTAGCAGAACCTGAAAATCTCGCCCCTGTTGGCCCAGCATTCCAAGCAGTGGATTGATAGGCAGCTCGTCAACCGCGTTGATAGAAAAGCTATCGACTAACTGCTGATTTAGCTGAGCCTTAACCACCTTATTGCTCTCAGCCCAAAACTCCTGACAAGGGTTCAGCAGATAGAAGTGTACTTGTATATGCCTAGATAGCGCTTGTAAAAATCCCAAATAAAGCGGCGATAAGGTATTGATACCTAATACCGAGATACGCTCAGGCAGGACATCTTTAAAATCACCTGGGCGGCGATTGTTTAACGCATCGATGGCTTCAATCCAACATTCACCGCGATGTTTGGACTGTTCAGGCCCAAGCGACTGAACAACCTGCCGCCATAGCGACGACTGCCACTGCTCCGTTCTTATAGCGACTTCGTTTTTCTGAGGAGAACTAATCAACTCATTACGCTGCCACAGCGCCAACCAATCTGGGCGCATAAACATGTACTGGTCAAATAAATACGCCAATTGCTGAGCTAGCTGGTAACGTTTTCTGTCCTGACTTTCACCCTCTAAGTACTTAGCTAAAGGCTGTAAGGCGGGGTCACTCGTGTCTCGCAGCAGTGACTCAAAACGCCATAATAAAACGTCTCGCTCAAACGCATCCTGTTGCAAACTTAAACCTAGTTTGAGTGACATATCACTAAAAAAACGAGCGGGAAATAGGTATTCAAAATTCGCCCACAGCCCTCTTTTTTCAGCAAGCTGCTGAGACAACCAGCGCTCCATGCCTTGGCTCTGAATCAGAAACACCTCTTTGGCAAATACATCCTGCTGAGGGGCTTCTAAAATTTTAACCAGATGTTCAATCAGGTTTTCAGCACGATTCGAGGTGTGCAAAACGAACATAGTTGAGACTCAGTAGGAATTAGCGAGGCAATTGTACCAGTAATCGGTATAGAGCTTGACCACTTATCCGCAATTCAGCGTGTGGTAGATTTCAGATGTATAGTATTAAATACCTTCAACCCGTTAACTTTTGTACGAGTTTGGCTCAATGCTTTCAGAAATAACAAAAATTATTAAATCAGGACTCAATCGCAAACTTGCAAGTACGGTCCTGTTCAGTATTCTGCTTGTCGAATTTATGGTACTGATTCCCTCTGTTATGAAATACAAAGAGAGCCAAGTTCATATGATGGAAATGCATGCTGACATGTTGATTGAGACACTAGATTCAGCACTACTTAGCAGCGGTAGCATCAAAGACCCCAAGCAATTTTCTAATCATTTGCAAAATCACGAAATGGTTAGAGGGTTCTCAATATGCCGCAAAGACGGCTGTGTTATCCGCTCTGGTGAGGCGGTCGATCCAATGAGTGAATCGATGGGTAAGCCGTCCATAGAACTTAACGATGACTCATCAAGAATGGAGGTAACCCGAAATCTAAAAGGTTCAGGTGAAAGGCTTTGGGTAGTTTTACGTATTGACTCCAGCATGATTCATCACATGGTCATCCACTATATTTGGAACACGCTAGCGTTAATTGCACTCATTTCAGTCTTTGTCACAATTGCGGCCCTCATCGGCATTGCCTTTATTGTGATTAATCCCATCCTTAAGCTAAAACAAACCATGTATCTAGCCATGGAAGACCCAACCCAGCCCACCAAATACATTATAGAAAATAACAATCAAGACGAAATTGCCGATCTCACACAAACGTATAATCGATTTTTGTTCGATATTAGTCACTATCAAGACCAACTCAATGAATCTAAACGCGAAGTTGAACGCGGGCTTTCAGCCAGCGAGGCCCGCTGGAAATTTGCATTAGAAGGCTCAGGCGATGGCGTTTGGGATTGGAACCCATTCACCGATGAGGTTTATTATTCCCAGCAATTTTTAGATAATTTAGGCTACGAAGAAAACGAATTTGTCAGCCAAATGCAAGACTGGAATGACTATGTTCACCCCAACGATGTGACCGCTGCCAATCTGGCAATGCAAAATCACTTATCGGGTAAAACCGATGATTATTCGATAGAGCAGCGCGTTAGAAATAAATCGGGTCAGTGGCTCTGGATGCTTTCAAGAGGCATGATTATTAGCAGGAATTCTTCAGGTAATGCAACACGGGTAGTGGGCACACACACTGACATTAGCTCGCATAAAGCGTCTGAGCAATTGATTTGGGAGCAAGCCAATATCGATACACTGACGCAACTGCCCAACCGCAGACTGTTTAACAATAATCTGCAAGAATCCATCCAGCACTGTCATAACGAAGACTCATCGTTTGTATTAATGTTTCTAGATCTTGATAACTTTAAGATTATCAACGACACCCACGGCCATAAGGCGGGCGATTTACTGCTTAAAGAGGCGGCCAAGCGTTTGAGTCATTGCATTCGTAAACAAGATATCGTGTCGCGGTTAGGTGGTGATGAGTTTACCATTATTCTCAACCAAATAGACGATACAGAATCGGTCAATACGGTTGCTCAAAACGTACTAAACGCGCTTTCAAAGCCATTTTTAATTGACCTTGAATCCTTTCATGTAACGGCAAGCATTGGCATCACGCATTACCCTAATGATTCTCGAAATCATGAAATACTACTGATGAATGCAGATCAGGCAATGTACGAGGCCAAAGCGCTCGGACGCAATCGCTATCGATACTTCTCGATGGAAATGCGTATCAGTGCTCAAACACGCATGCGTACCATTAACGAGCTGCGTGAGGCGGTCAATAAAGAACAGTTTGAAGTCTACTATCAACCGATAGTTTGCTTTAAAACAGGCAAAATTGTTAAAGCAGAGTGTTTGATACGCTGGAAGCACCCCACTCAAGGTATTTTGGGTGCGGACTCTATTATTCGTCTTGCAGAAGAGACCAATATGATCGTTGATATTGGCAATTGGATTTTTTACCGTGCGACAGAAACACTGACACGATGGCGCGAGCAATATGAGCCCAATTTACAAATTAGTGTCAACACTTCGCCCGCGCAATATATTGATGAAGGCTGCGTGGTGGGTGATTGGTATGAACATCTGGATAAACTTGGGCTACCTTATACCTGTCTTGTGGTAGAAATTACTGAAGGGTTATTACTTAATTTGGATGACAATGTTAAAGCGAAACTTGAGGCATTTCGTGAAGGAGGCGTGCAAATTGCATTGGATGATTTTGGAACGGGCTACTCATCGCTTGCCTATTTACAAGAAATACAAAGTGACTTCTTAAAAATTGACCGCTCATTTGTTAACAACATTATGTACGATAAAAAAACAAGAGCACTGTGCCAAGAAATAATCAAAATAGCGCATATATATGACACTCAAGTCATTGCCGAAGGGATCGAAACGATAGAGCAAAGTAAGCTAATGGCTGAAAGCGGCTGCGACTTTGGTCAAGGTTATTTATACTCCAAACCCGTCTCTGAGGCAGAGTTTGATATTTTATTGCAACAACAGCAGCCAAAATCCATTCGAAAACGCGTCAATCACGTATCAAAACTCACCACTTAGGCGTCGTTCACGACAGTAGAATAAAGGTTGAGGATTACAACGCCAGCTAAAATTAGCGATATACCAATCACTGCAGGCAAATCTAACGTCTCCTTATGATAAAATACGCCGATGACTGCGACAAATACAATGCCAATACCCGACCAAATGGCGTAGGTTACTCCAAGTGGCAGGCTGCGTAGCACGAGGGTAAGAAAGAACAACGAGCCGCAGTAGCACGTTAAGGATAAGACGGAAGGCCAAAGTCTGGAAAATTCATTTGATGATTTAAGTGCGGTTACTGCAACCAATTCAAAAATGATCGCAATGACAAGAAAGACATAGGTATTAAACATTTGTGGTCTGCTCAAAGGAATTAAAACAATCTGGGTAGATAGCATTATCTCAGATAAGGTGCAACCAATTGCCATCACTACCTCAGGAATCCTCCCCTAAATGAAGTTTGCTACTATCAATCTTTACCAGTTCGCAGAGCAAGGCACTTATTGGTACGAGCGCCAAGACAATAATACTTATCAGTCAAGACAGTGGAAAAAGAAACAGCGCTGGGTCCAGCAGCAGCTAGCAGAGATGGATGCTGACGTTGTAGGCTTTCAAGAAGTCTTTAGTGTGGATGCACTAGAGGCGCTAGCTCGTCGCAGTGGCTACCCCTATTTTGCAACTACTGATGCGCCACGAACCGATGCCGATGATGCGAAGGTCTACATCAGTCCAGTCGTTGCCATCGCTTCTCGACACCCCTTTGTTAAAGTACAGTCTGTTGCAATTGCTCATGACCTCAAACAGAACCTGCCACTGAGCCAAGACTTTACGTTTAGCCGTGAACCTGTCTGTGCGACGGTGAAAAGCCCGGAGCTTGGCGAGGTAATGGTTTATGTGGTTCACCTTAAGTCTAAACGCCCGGTCGTTGAGCGAGACGTTGTTTACTCAGAGGACACGCCGTGGAAGACGCGCTTTAAAGACACGTTACTAAGGCGCTCAAGAGGCGATGTACTGTCCATGTTACAACGCGGTCTAGAAGCCACCGCGCTTTATCACGATGTCATCAAACAGCTAGCTGTCACGCCGCAAATTGTTGTAATGGGCGATGTAAATGATGACGAATCGTCTTCTCCATTTAACGCATTGACCCAACAGCAAAAATTATTTGATGTTGGTGGGGTCGAAGATCATGACTGGCCCGCTGAAGACAAGCGAGAGCTACATGAACACCAGCTATTTGATAGCTTCGTCGTTGCACCAAATAAACGGTCTAAAGCGCGCCCCTATACCCATCTACACCGAGGCCATCCCAATGTGCTGGATCACATTTTGGTTTCAAACGCGCTTAACCCTCGTAACAATGAAGCGACAGGCGAGGTGTGCCACTATCAGGTTTATAACCACCACATTCGTAACGACGGTGTCGATAATAAACTGCAGTCTGATCACGGCCAAGTGTGTATCGAAATTGTGCCAACCGATGCCACTGATAACGAACAAGCCACTGCAACACGACCGGCATCAAAGCCTAGTCGGGTGTGGACCAACGAGTGTTCTGAAGGTGAGGAGGCCGCAAGGCTTGAGTTTATCGCGCTAGCCGGTGGCGTTTATCAATCAAATTCAAATTACAGGCAGTTTAAATCCCATGATAAATGGCAACACTTCTGGTCATTCTTTTTTGACACAGACCACGGCTGGGTAAAATCAGTTTATGGTGCCATCCCCGTTGATACACTGGTACAGAAAAAGCGCCACACTATTGAGCACATCGTGCCACGGTCTTTTTTACAAGCCTATTTAATTAGCAAACGTATTCCCCGCAGCATCCGCTTTGGCGCAGATACTAACCCGCTAAACTGGGTACCCGCCGACCGAACACTTAACTCAAGACGCTCAAGCTTCCAGTTTGATTTTAATGACGATAAAGTGATTCGCCCTAAGCACATTCACTTAAACCCGGACGCTTATTCCAGCACAGGGATGGATGATGATGAAGAATGGGTGGTGCCCACTCGCTCTCGGGGTGATATCGCGCGTGCCATTCTCTACATGCTAATCGTTTATGAGATTGATGAACTTTATGTCGATCACATCAAAACACTCGTTCACTGGGCCAAAACAGATGCACCGGCCAATTGGGAGTTGGCTTATAACGAGTGGGTGTTTGCCGAACATGGCATCCGTAATCCGTTTATTAGCGACACGGTGGGAAACAAGCAGTGGTTAGAGGATGAAAAACTGCTGGAAGGCCTGTTATGTAAAAACTATTTACATAAGAAAGATAGCTGACCCATTGAGTAGTTGATTTCATAGGGGTTCCCTCTGTAATCTTGTGTGTATTCAATTTTATAGATTCAGGAGAAGACTATGGCTCGGGAAGTCGTCGTATTAAGCGCAGTGCGTTCAGCAATTGGTGGTTTTGGTGGCTCGCTCAGCAGCATTGAGCCGCACGAACTCGCAGGACAGGTCATGAAAGAGGCGGTCGCACGCTCAAGCGTTGACCCTGAACATATAAACTACGTCACCGTTGGTAACTGCATCCCAACTGATAACCGCTACGCTTACGTTGCTCGGGTAGCTTCAATTCAGGCAGGCTTGCCTAAAGAATCCGTCGCGATGAGCGTCAATCGTTTATGCAGCTCTGGTTTACAAGCGATTGTCTCAACGGCTCAGTCTATTATGCTAGATGACTGTGATTATGGGATTGGTGGCGGGGTTGAGGTGATGTCCAAAGGGGGCTATATGTCACCGGCCATGCGAAGTGGCGCACGCTTAGGTGATACACAGCAGCTTGATATGGTGGTATCCGCCCTTAACGACCCATTTGGTGTAGGTCACATGGGTATCACGGCTGAAAATTTGGCTGAAAAATGGGACATTAGCCGTGAGGCGCAAGATGCGTTTGCAGCAGAGTCTCACCAACGCGCAGCGGCGGCTATTGCTGAGGGTCGTTTTAAATCACAAATCGTCCCTATCACAATTAAAACCCGCAAGGGTGAAATCGTTTTCGATACCGATGAGCATGTGCGGCCAGATACCACCGCAGAAAGCCTTGCTAAGATGCGTCCGGCATTTAAAAAAGATGGCACAGTCACCGCAGGCAATGCTTCAGGCATCAATGACGGTGCGGCATTTTTAGTGCTCGCAGCAGCTGAGGCGGCTGAAAAAGCCGGTCAAAAGCCGATCGCTCGAATTGTCTCTTATGCAGTGGCGGGTGTTGGCAATGAGGTGATGGGAGAAGGCCCTATTCCCGCCACTAAACTGGCACTAAAAAAAGCCGGATTAACGCTAGATCAAATGGACATTATCGAATCTAACGAGGCATTTGCAGCCCAAGCGCTCACCGTGGCTAAGGTGCTAGGTTTAGACGCACAAAAAACTAACCCCAACGGTGGGGCTATTGCGTTGGGCCACCCGGTTGGCTGCTCAGGTGCCTTTATCACGACCAAAGCGCTGTATGAACTTGAACGCATCCACGGCCAATATGCCTTAGTGACGATGTGTATCGGTGGAGGTCAGGGTATTGCCACAATCTTTGAACGCCTCTAAGCCTTCAGTCGATTTAACCACCACCTATCCTTAAACCACTCACTCATTCGGCGTACACCGCCTAAACTGTTGACACCCTAAATAATAAAAATACGGTGTGCCGAATGAGTCTTCCCTCACATCTAGTCCGTCTTCTTTCTTTATTGGTTTTGATTGGGAGCTTTCAACCCGTTACTGCGGGTGAGTTTTTCAAGCAAGACGTTATGATTGGCCAAGAAGCCCGTGAATATTATGTCTATATCCCCAACGCGCTTAAAGGGCAAGTGGACCGCCCTGCTATCATCGCGTTTCATGGTTATAAGTCAGACGCGAAGGGTTTTCGTTGGCTCATACAACCGGATAAATGGGCAGACAAGCATGGTTTTGTCATGATCTACCCCAATGCCATCAAAAAAAGCTGGAATGCTGGCAAAGGCGCAGGACGACAAAACACCACGTCAGATGACGACCGGTTTGCCGCTGAGCTACCCACACTCATCGCCGAGCGCCATGAGATTGACCCACAGCGTATTTATGCGATGGGCTTTTCTAACGGTGCACAGGTCGCCGCTAAATTATTGTGTCACCACTCCGTTCAAATTGCCGGTGTCGCAATGGTGGCACAATCGTTAAATGAGGATAACTGTAGACCTGCATACAAAGTCCCTGTTGTTATTATGCACGGCATGCAAGACCCTGCATCACCTTACAAAGGGGGCGGCAAGTTCAAATTAGCGTCGCACAAAGACAGTCTTACCTATCTGCAAAATTGGTATGAAATCAAAACAGCAAAAAGGCAAATCAAAGGCGATAAAACTTATAAATGCAACGAGTTTTCAGAGACTAAGCAAGCTAAGACATCGATTATTGGATGTTCTTTGTACAATGACGGTCATCAATGGCCAGGCTCCAGAGACTTTTTAGTCAAACAATTGGGGACTACTAATAAAAGCCTAGTGGCTAACGATTTTATTATGCGTTTTTTCAAACGCTTTCGCGGAACAGCCCCTTATATGGGGGAGCAGGCCAAACTGCAAATCGTGCCGAGTATTAGTAAAAAATAACTATTTGTTGCATTTTTTCTATCTAGATGTAAAAACCCCTATCTAAAAATGACTAAACGCTTGATTTTTGTGAGGAAGCATCAATATTATAGACTCATCGATAATGATCTAAATGGAGCTTGAGAATGAAACTCGTCCGTAACGTTGGTAGAAAAGATAAAAATATTAGAATCGCAGCGGGAATCGTGCTGTTACTCATCGGCTTGCTCTTCGCAAAAAGCTTCTTAGTGACGATTATTGGTGCAGGTTTGCTCGCGAGCGGTATTTTAAGCTTTAGCTGGATCTATACGATGATCGGCAAAAATACAGCGTCGATTGAAGAGCAATCTACCGCGAGTCAAGACTTAAGCGAACGTGCGGTTGAAAACCTTGAGGACTTTAAAGAAGAAGCCGTTGAAACAGCGGGCGAGCTTAAAGAAAAGGCAGGCGATGCGGTTGATGACTTCAAAGAAAGCGACATGGGCAAGCAAGCTGAAGAAAAGTTAGGTGAGTTCAAAGAAAAAGCGGGTGAAGTGGTTGACGACATTAAAAGCGGCGAGTTTACCAAAGACGCTAAAGAGAAATTTAACGAGTTAAAAGAAGATGCCTCTGAATTAGTTGACTCTGCTAAAGATAAAATTGCTCAAGCACGAGACGACGGTAAGCCAAAAAGCTAACACAATCTACCCCTCTCAGTGAAGATCGAATGGCACAGGTCGGTTTTTAAGCCCATTATCTTTGCTGGGAGGCGCTACATTATTAAACGTGATGATTTGTTACAGCCCATTGGCGGTAACAAATCACGCAAGCTATACCACCTTTCCCAACAAAACCTCTCATCTATTGATCGTATCGTCAGTTATGGTGGCGCCCAATCCAATGCCATGTGGGCTTTGTCTCAGTTCTGCAAACTTAAATCGATCAACTTTGACTATTACACCCGAACGGTTCCACACTGGCTTAGGCAAAACCCCAACGGTAACCTAGCCGCCGCCTTAGACGCCGGCATGACTTGGCATATCACCCAATCGGGTTTACCGCCAAAACCCATTGCGACAGGGAGTCTACTTATCCCACAAGGCCTATCGATGCCTGAGGCTGAGCTTGGTATTAAGAAACTAGCCAACGAAATAAGTGACTACTGCGAGGCTGAAAAAATACCCGACGCTGCCATCGTTTTACCATCGGGCACCGGTGCAACTGCGCTTTACTTACAACAAAACCTACCGCATACGGTATACACGGTTCCTTGCATTGGCGATGAAAAGACGCTGAGCCAGCTATTTTTGCAGCTGCTGCCCAATGCAAAAAGATACCCCGTTATTATCAACAATCAACCGTTCAAAGCGTTTAGGTTTGGTGAACCACACGCACAACTACTAGCAATGTACCAGACGTTGCTAGACACCACGGGGATTGAGTTTGAACTTCTTTATGATGCAAAGACATGGCTTAATCTAGTCAACTGGCAGCAAGACAAACCCATCATCTACCTACATAACGGTGGCACCAGTGGAAACGCCAGCATGTTGGCAAGGTATCGCCGATTGGGCTTGCTAGATTAAAGCAATGAGCTTAAAAAAAAACGCTACGAGCCGGCATCAAATTCGCTTTGACTCGGCACGTTCATTTGGTGATTGGCTTTAAGTACTTTTGCTTTTAGATAAGAATGATTGCCCGCGCTAATATAAGCCCCGGTTGTGACCATTTCAGGCACGTTAATTTTATACTGCTCTAATTGCTGTACTTTATTGGGATTATTACTTAACAGGCGCACCGTTGAGGCTTTCAGTGAGTGCAACATTTGCGCAGCAACTTCAAAATCGCGCAAATCGTCTGCAAAGCCCAATTTTTCATTGGCTTCAAAGGTGTCGTAACCTTCAAGCTGCAACGCATAAGCGTCAATTTTATTATACAAGCCAATACCACGGCCTTCTTGACGCAAATAGAGGATATAACCGCCCTCTTTCTTAACCTTTCGGATCGCCTCCTCTAGCTGTGCGCCACAATCACATCGCTGCGAGGCAAATACATCCCCTGTAAGGCATTCAGAATGGATACGCACCAAGGGCACGTCTACCTCAGCAAAATCCCCCAAGCCAATGGCAATGTGTTCTTTGCCATCCACTAAACCTGCAAAGGTGATAAACGTGGCATCGGTGCCCGCCTCTTTATGCAGTGGGATGACGACCTTATTGCGAACGCTGGCATCTTTAGGCATTACCGCCGTTGTTTTCAGATTGATGTGTGTATCATCCGCCATGTAAATCTGCCCGTTTCACAAAATGCAATTTTAACAATAACCATAGACACAAAGATACGTTGAATCATCGGGATTAGACGATTCTGGATTATTTGTATGTCAGGTGAGCCTTACGCTATAGTGACACACCCGCCTAAATCTACAGAATGACTTGATAATAGACACACACAAACAGCCTCCCTATTACATAGGGCTTCCACAGTGGCACCACACGCATTGGTACGCCCCTGAACATAACGACGCCGACTCGCTGTCAGTCTACTCACGGCATTTCTCCTCAGTGGAAGGCAATACGAGTTTTTATGGCCTGCCCAGTGTTAACAGTATTAGACAATGGGCCGAGCAAACCCCAGACGATTTTAGGTTTTGCTTTAAATTTCCTCGCAGCATTAGCCACAGCGGAAATTTACTCGCCTGCGATCATTTGGTTGAAGAGTTTTTACTAAGGGTTGCACCGCTTGAAAACAAAATAGGCATTGTCTGGTTGCAGCTGAGCCAACAGTTTTTACCCCAGCACCTGCAATCTTTGAATCACTTTCTTGAAAAGCTGCCCAAACACTATCAATACGCGGTTGAGGTACGAAACCTACGCCTATTTGATAAGTCTGAAAACGAAAGATTGCTCAATCAAATCTTAATACAACATCAAGTAAATCGCGTTATTTTCGACACCCGCAGTCTTTTTGCCAACCCCGCAGAGGATGATGAAACCTTAGATGCCATTCGTAAAAAACCGCGCGTGCCAACACATGTATTCGCATCAGCTAACTGCCCTTTAGTGCGCTTTATCAGCCCACTAAACCTTGAGTTATCTAAAGCGGCGTTAACACCTTGGGTTGGTAAAATATTGCAATGGATTGAAGAGGGTAAAACCCCTTACATCTTCTTTCACACCCCTGGCAATGAGCAGGCGCCTGAACTAGCACAATGGTTTTCACAGCAACTCAATCAAGCCAAACCCCAGATTGAAACGCTGCAACTTTGGGATCGTGAACCCAAACAGCAGTCGCTGCTGTAGCAAAAGCTGATTTAACCAATCTATTTGAAACTATTATTAAATAAATGATGTCTAGTTACAGGGAAACCTATAATTTGTGTGGTCAAGAGTCTAGAATTTAGCGAACAAAATTGATACTCTTTGGCAGCATGTGAAGTTTTAGATGAGGAGGCACACGCTAATTTTCACATTTTCCCCAATCATTTATATCTTACAATGGACAATCACTATGATAAATAAATTTACCAAACTTGCTGTATCAGCTGTTCTTGCGGGCTCTTTAGCAGCACCTGTTATGGCTGCTGATGAAGTTAATGTCGGCTACTTTCTAGAATGGGCCACACCAAACCAAATCGCCAAAGTTGAAAAAACTTACGATGATGCGCTCGGTGTACCGGTTAAGTGGACTAACTTTGACGCAGGTACTCAGATGACCGAAGCAATGCTTGCTGGAGACATCGACATTTCTTTCAGCCAAGGGCTTGCGCCTTTCATTAATGCTGTTAACGCTAATGCACCGATTAAGATGGTCGGAATTGCTGTGCAGTACCCTGCTAACGACTGTGTTATTCGTAACGGTGCGGGCATCGACAAAACCAATGCTTCTGAGTTAGAAGGTAAATCAGTTGCTGTGCCTTTAGCAACCATGGCTGATTACAGTTTCCGCATGATGATGCTCGCGCTAGATGTTGATGTGAGCAAGATCACCGTAATCGACCAAGTACCTGCAGATGCCGCGGTATCATTAGCTGACGGCAACGTGGTTATGGCCTGTGGTTTTGGTGGAAATGCCATGGCTAAAATGTACGAAGTCGGTAAAGTGGTCATGACGCCTGAAGACAAGGAAAAAGCAGGTATCATCAGCTTTGACGTGGTTTCAGTGACAGAGAAATTCATTCAGGAAAATCCTGACATGGTTAAGACTTTCATGGAAGTGACTGACAAGGCTAACGCTGACTTCGCTAAAGACCAAAGCAAGATTGACATTATCCAAAAGGACTCAGGACTTAAAGACCTTAAAGCCACTCAAGACCAAATGGCTACAATGGCTTTCCCTTCAAATGCTGAGCAACTTGAAAAGTACTTTAACGACGGCGGTTTAGCGGCTGAAGCAATTAAAGTAGTTGGTAATGCGTTTGCAACTAAAGAAAATCCTGCAAAAGAAGACTACAGTGTCGCGATTGATACTAGCTTCTTGAAGTAAGTGGAACGTTAGTTGAATGATGAATAGGCCGGTCTATCCGGCCTATTTTTTTGCCTCTAAGATGAGGCGCTCGCTGGCTGTTTTTTTAAATTATTTAGTGTCATTGTGGTGTGATTGTTTTTTAATCAAATCCTCAAGACTTAGCAGTAGCCTCGTAGATAGTGCTTATTTTCTAGCTATCAACATACTTATCCACAATGTTTGTGGACAACTCTTCTAAATAGCTTAACTGATCTAACCTAGGCGTCACGATCGCTACCAACCAAAAAATCCCGCAAAATTGCATTAAACAGGGCAGGCTTTTCTAAATGCACCGCGTGCGAACACCCCGCTACCACACTTAATCCAGATCCAACAATTTCCCGCCACAGCATCTCAGGCAGTGGCCAGTGATAAGACTTATCCTGATCTCCCCAAAGTATCAGGGTCGGGGCCTTTATATCGGTAAGTGCCTCCACACCCGACCAGGTTTCCATCGCCGTTAAACCGGCTAATGCCGCTTGCAGGCTCGCCATGGTCGCGATCTTTGCGCAGCCCTCATACCCATAACCCGCCTCACCGCCAATAAACCACTTAGCGGCAATTCTTTTCGCGGTTACCGCGACACCATCTGCCTTTACTTTATTTCGAGACTCATCAATTGTCTCAAACCGACCCGGCATAACACCTAACGGACCCGTGCCATACAGCACCAATTTTTCAATGCGCGCGGGGGCTAGCCTTACCATCGCTTGGGCAATCATTCCGCCCATAGAATGCCCCACAAGATAAAACTGCTCAACGCCTTGGCGATCTAGCTCATCCAGCACGTACTGTGCAAAGCCTGTAATGGATTGCGGCGCCGTTAAGTCAGCATTTAAACCGTAACCTGGTAAATCAGGCGTGATAACGTCAAAATCACCTGAGAAATATTCAAGTTGCTTAGACCACTGTGGGCTGCCACCTAAATAACCATGAACAAACACCAATGCCTTTAAGGGCGTGTCATGTTGGGTCATTATTTGCGGTCACCTTGCACGATACGATCCAAGATCATGGCGCAGAACAAAATGGCAAAACCTGCCAAAATACCTTGACCCACATTGGCGTATTGCAGCGCCTCAAGCACATCTTCACCCAAGCCTTTTGCACCGATCAATGAGGCAACAACCACCATAGCCAAACTCAACATAATGGTTTGGTTAATACCCGCTCGAATTGAGGGAGCGGCCAATGGAAGGTCAACCTTCGTTAATAGATACCACTTGCTCGCACCAAAGGAAATAGCCGCCTCACGAACGTGCTCAGGCACACCTCTAAGACCTAAAACCGTCAAACGCACCACGGGCGTTCCACCAAAAATCATGGTTGTTACAACGGCCGCCGGTTTGCCGATACCGAAAAAAGCAATCACAGGAATCATGAAAACGAAAGCCGGCATCGTCTGCATGAAATCCATAATTGGGCGAATAAACGAGTAGAAGCGTTCACGCCTCGCACAAAACATACCCAGCGGAATACCGATAAGAATTGACAGTACCGCGGCCGTTCCAAGTAGCGCTAACGTTGTCATCGCCTTTTCCCAAAAACCAAGGAAACCCATATAAGACAAAAATGCACCAGAGAAAATCGCTGCCCGTGACCCGGCAGCTAACCACGTTAGTAAGATGATAAACGCCGCAATCACCATCCAAGGTGTTTGCACCAAAATCAACTCCAAGCCATCCAACACAAAACGTATCCCTTGCGTAATAAAGTCAAAAAACGGCTCGGTGTTTTTAACCGCAAAGGCAAAAAAATCTTCCACCCCTTGAATACTGGTTAAACGAATGGCCCGATCGGTTGGGAACTCAATTAACCATGGGAAAATACCCGGAAAACTATAGTGCGTCACCGTGGCGACAATAATGACGACCACAAAGCTTATCGATAACCCGATATATTTTGTTGTCATGCCGGAGGATATTTCAGGGTCAGACAGCCAATCAGAAAAACGTTTTTCTAATAATGTGTTAGCCAATACAGCCTGTACCAACTTAATCAAAATTAAACCTGCAACCCCTAAGGCAGCAATCGTTAATCCCGTACTCTCAAGTTGAGTTGCCTCTAAACGAATCCCGCCAATTGTGCCTTCCAACGAATCCACGGTGCGTTGATAGACATCAATCTTGTCAGTGCTGTTTTCTATCGCCGATGCTAACTGTTGCCTTCGTAACTCAAGCGTCCCTTCAATTTTGGCAATGCGCTCCCAAGCACCGGCAGCGATATCACCAAACAGGCCTCGAACTATCTGCACAATGGCAAACGTCTCTACAATAAGAAAACTCAAACCCCAGTTCCACAAGCCACGACAGCAAAACCAAACCGGTCCTAACAAGCCTGCCCAAAGATTGAAAGTCCAACTAAACCCGGCATTGTTGCCGATTTTGCGAAACTGCTTTTGATAATACGGCGCATTGGACTGCACAAATGCGGGAATCTTTCCTTCACGTTCCCGGGCAAAATCATCCGCGCTTTGCATGAGCTCTTCATGAGCAGTCTGAGTTTGTTGAACATCACTCATGAGGTTTCTGCTCCTTCGATAACCGTTTGCAAGATATCGGGACGTGTTATCACTCCGATAGGTTGACCTTTGTCTTGTACTAAAATCGGTGAATCACTGTCGATTGCTAACTGAATCAACTCACTCAATGACGCGTCTTCATTCACAACAGGTGCCGTGTCGGGGATTGGCCCAACGTTCGCTATGTGTTGATCAATATTTTTCATGATTGCATGGGCCTTAACAATCTTAAGCCGCGAGATACCTGCCACAAAGTCAGCCACATAATCATTAGCAGGGTTCATGACAATATCTTCTGCCGTGCCAACCTGAATGAGACGACCATCGTGCATGATAGCGATACGGTCACCGATACGCACCGCCTCATCAAGGTCGTGGGTAATGAACACGGTCGTCTTATTCATCATTGCAGACAGCTTGATGAATTCATCTTGAAGTTGACGTCGAATTAAAGGGTCAAGCGCACTAAAAGGCTCATCCATTAGCAATACTTCAGGGTTGGCGGTTAGTGCTCGCGCCAAACCTACCCGTTGCTGCATCCCACCTGACAGCTCGTGAGCGTACTTATTACCCCACGCGTCTAGTTCTACTGTTTTTAACATATGAGCCGCTCGACGCAGGCGCTCATTTTTATTCATATGACGGATTTCCAGTGGCATTGCGACATTGTCTAACACCGAACGGTGCGGCAGCAGTGCAAAGTTCTGAAAAACCATACTGATGTGTTCATTTCGAAACTTGCGTAATTCACGGTTGCCCAGTGACATAACGTCCGTTCCATCGATAAGGATTTTCCCTGCAGTCGGCTCAAGTAGGCGATTAAAGTGCCTGACTAGTGTGGACTTTCCACTGCCTGACAAGCCCATAACGCAGAAGATTTCGCCTTTTTTGACATTGAAGCTAACATCAGCGACTCCGACAACTGCATTGAATTCTTCTAAAATCTCAGACTTACCCAGCCCCCGTTCTTTGACCGCTTTTAGCGCCTCATCGGCTCTGTCACCAAAGATTTTCCATACGTTTGAGACTTCCAGTGAGACTTCACCGGATAATGATTTTGCAGGATTGGACACAGATATAACCCTAAGTGTTAGTCCGACCTCGTTCAGCGTGCTTAGACCAACTACAGTTGCTTTAAACGAGGTGACATTGTGCAGTAACGCGTTGTAAGGGTAACTCACCCCCTTACAACACATAAACTGAGCAGCATAAAAAAGCCGCTCGACTAATCTAATAAAAGCGCTCGACTTAACGCCTTTGCATGAGACTAGGCTTTAACGAGATTACATACCTAACCAGGCATCAACACGCTCAGGATTCTTCTCAATCCACTCTTTAGCCACATCACCTGGCTCACGGCCTTTACCTGAAATCTCATGAGCAAAGCTACTGACATCGTCAGCATCTAAACTAAAACGCTCAAAAAACTCAGCGATTGCTGGTGAACGATCATTTAACGACTTAGACCAGGCGATCTGAACACTTTTCAATGCATCTTTAGTCGCCACTTTAGACTCTTTCATCCAGTCTGGAGAATCTGAAGGCTGTACCATTTTGTACAGTGCAGGATCAAATTTAGGCTCAGTCAACATTGTTACGTCAAACATGTACCAAACAGCATGCGGCTTGTAGCAGTAAAAAGCGTAACCTTCACCTTTAGCCACGGCATCCTTGATACGCGCCGTTTTAACCGCCTCTTCTGCACGAATTGGCTCAATAAACTCCGTTAAGCTGTAATCACGCACTTTAACTTCATTAACATTAGCCGATGCCCAACCCGGTGCGCCAATCCACATCTCACCTTTACCGTTACCGTCGCTATCCATTAGTTTGGCAACATCCGGACGACCAAGATCAGCAATGTCGGTAATGTTGTTATCTTTACCAAATTTAGTCGGCACGCAAAAACCTTGATTACCTTCATAAGGATTGCCGCTTAACTGTACTGTGCCAGCGCCGTCGACATATTTCTTAGTGAAACTTTCCTGATTAGGTAACCAAACGTCAGGATGCACATCGATATCGCCCTTACCCTGATCCATGCCTTGGAAAATCGTTGCGTTGTTGCCAGGCACCAGTTCTGCTTCACCGCCGATACGCTCAGTGACAACCGCTGCTAACAGATGAGCGATGGCTTGTGCACCCGTCCAAGACGGCACACCAATATTGACTTTCTCAGCCGCTTGCGCGCTGAATGATGCAAGCCCTAAAACTGTCGCTAATGACAAGCTTAGAATAGTTTTCTTCATGATTTATCCTCGAAATACGATTGGGTAGGTAATGGGAATCATTGACAACGTGCGTCAAATACCTAGCTGAACCCTACTAAGGTTTTAAAGATAATGGAAATTCGAATTTGGACTGTATCTATTCTGATTTAGCATAGTTAGCGGTATAGTAAGATATGGATATAAAACTACTAGAAGATTTTGTGTGTCTTGCACGCCTTGAAAACTTCACCGCCGCCTCGTTAGAGCGCAATATTACTCAGTCTGCACTGAGTCGACGCATTAAAGCGCTAGAGGTGTGGCTGGGCGCAAAACTGATTCACCGCGATAGCAAAAATTTTGACTTAACACTGGAGGGTCGTGTTTTTATTGCAGAGGCTGAAGTCATTGTGCGCCGCCTATACAATGCCCGTGAAGCGGTCAGCACCATGCAACAAAAACAACAAATAGAAATCGCCGTCGCCGCTCAAAACTCCATCGCACAAACGCTGTTTTTAGAGTGGGCTAAACGGCTTGAACTAAAATTTGAAAACATTTACATCCGGCTTTTATCAGAAAAATTAGCCGATTGCGTTGAATTGTTCAGTCAGGCCAAAGCCGATTATTTATTTTGCTACTCCCATGAAGCCCTAAACCTACCCATCGATGAGAGTAAGTTTTCTGGCATTACAATTGGGCGTGAATACCTAGTGCCTGTAAGCATTCCTGATCAGAATGGTAAGCCTCGTTACGCCCTGCCCGGCTCTCCCACTCAAGCCATCCCCTATGTCGCTTATGCGCATGATTCTTTGTTTGGTAAAGCGGTTGATCAATTAATCCGCGGGCATTCTCACACCTGTTTTTTGCAACGGCGTTTTGAAAATGCGTATTCACACACGTTAAAATCAATGGTACGTGAAGGACTCGGGTTAGCTTGGCTGCCTGAGTCGGCTATAGCAGGGGATCTGGAAAGGGGTATTTTGTGCCGCGCAGGTGACGAGCTTTGGAATATTGGGTTTGATGTGAAATTGTTCCATCGCCATGCGCCAACGTCTAGTAAAGAGTTGGCGATATTGGAGGCTTCTTTGGAAATGGCCAATCAGGTGGAGTCTGCTAATCCGTAAAATCAAACTATCACCCTAAAAAGCTCCAGCGCTGTGGATAAAACAGCTTTAGCTTTAAAACACATCAATGAGGGGGAAACACTATTTCCTATCACGCCCGCGTCGTTTTGATAAAAGCCTTTTTTTGAATGGCTTTTAACGCCCACGGTCATATTTTGATGTAGCATCTATGTGTATGAGTACAATAGCCCTTGACCCACTCACAGAGACTAAAAAACCATGACCCTACCCGCTACCGTTGTAGACCTCCGGCAGTTAAGTTTTTCTTACGCTATGCAAGATTCAACTTTGGACGTATTGATTGACGTTGATTTGCAACTACAACAAGGCGAGACCGTCGCGATACTAGGCTCGTCTGGTTCCGGTAAAACCTCGCTGTTATTACTGCTTGCAGGCCTTGAGCAACCCACAGGCGGATCGATTCTATTGGATAATAAAGAACTGGCTAGTTTAGACGTCGATGCATTAGCGGACCTTCGCCGCGACAGTTTGGGCATTATATTTCAATCGTTTCACCTAGTGCCCAGTTTAACCGCATTGGGCAATGTCATGTTGCCGCTGGAAATTGCAGAGCGTGACAATGCCCACCAAACTGCCACGACGATGCTAGAGCGGGTCGGGTTGGCAGCGCGAGCGGGACATTACCCGACACAGCTGTCAGGCGGCGAACAGCAGCGCGTGGCCATTGCGCGTGCCCTCGTTCATCAACCACGTATACTTCTGGCAGATGAGCCAACCGGCAACCTAGACGCCAAAACCGGCGAGCGCATTATTGAACTCTTGTTTGGTCTAAACCGCGAAAGTGGCTCAACCATGATTTTGGTAACGCATGATGAGCAGATTGCCGCGCAGTGTCAGCGCGTGTTTAGACTGCAGCAGGGACAATTAGTGGAGGATGCACCCCATGCGCTTCCTGCTTAGCCTCGCTTGGCGTGACCTACGCGCTAGTGGGCGCTCACTGTGGATTTTTTGTGCCTGTTTGGTGTTGGGCGTGACCTTAGTCTCAGCCAGCAGCAGTCTGTATCGTCTAGTCGGTGACGCGTTATTATCAGATACCCGCCAGCTATTGGGCGGGGACTTGCAAGTCAGCTCCAACCGACCACAGCCGCTACCTAATGAAGCAATCGACTGGATGACGCAGCGTGGTGACGTGTCGCAGCTCATCGAATTGCGCACGATGCTGGGCACGCCGCAAGATAACTTAGTGCTAGTTGAACTACAAAGTGTCGATGATCTGTATCCGCTTTACGGCCGCTTGCAGCTTGAACCCGAGGAGCCACTTTCCCAACTCATCAGCAGTCAGAACGGGCGCTGGGGGGTGGCGATCGATAATTCGTTGGCGATGCGTTATGACCTCAAAGTAGGCGATTCGGTGTCTATTGGCAGCTTGCAAATGGATGTACGGGCGCTGATTAAAAAACAGCCGGACCGTAATCTAACCGCCGATTGGCGCGGCTCGCCGGTGTTAATTTCACCAGAAGCCATCCGCGATGCGCAGCTGCTCAGGCCCGGATCACGCGTTGAATACGATTACCGCATCGCAACTGAACTCCCCACCGCCACTTGGAAAACACAGTTTTATGAACGCTTCCCAGATCGTGGCTGGGAAGTACGTACCTTTGAAGATCGCAGCGAGCGTATTTCTCAAAGGCTGGGACAGATTGCGTCAGGCCTGTTGATTATTGGTTTTAGCACGCTGTTTATCGGCGGCTTAGGCGTGTTCAGCAGCATTCAATCGTATTTGCAGAGTAAGCTAAAAACCATTGCCACCCTGCGCTCGCTGGGTTTACGTAACCGGCGCATTGCCACGGTGTATTTATTGCAGGTTGGTATAATGGGCGGTGGTGCGAGTCTTGTGGGATGCCTGCTCGGGGTGTTGCTGGCGTTACTAGGCGGCACGGTGGTAGCCGCCGAATTGCCCATCCAGACAACCTTAGCAGCCTTACCTGTTCCTTTTTTAAGCGCCCTAATATTTGGTCTATTGACGGCGTTTTGCTTTGCCTTGCCAGCCATCGGCTGCGCGTTATCAGTATCCCCTGCCAGCCTGTTTCGTGATGCGGCGGGGAGCTCGCTCAGCATTCCTAAAAATTGGGCAATAGCAACCGCAGTGTGCGCCGCTGGCATTATCGGGTTGATATTGATCAGTGTGCCTTCATTGCTATTTGGTGCCGGTTTTATCTTGGTCGTGGCACTACTGCTTGGGCTTTTAGAGATCACTTTACGCCTGATTCGCTGGTGCGCGCAGCGTATCGAAGGTATGCAGGGGCTACGCACCGGCCTGGCATTTCGTTTAGCCCTAGCGAATCTCTATCGCCCAGCCACTCCCCTTCGCAGTTCTTTATTATCCTTAGGCTCAGCGCTGACACTGCTTGTCGTTTGCACCCTAGTGGTGGTGTCTTTACAACGCACCATTCAGGCAACCATTCCAAAAGAAGCTCCCGCTTTGGTGCTCTATGACATTAGTCCTAATCAGGTTGAAGACGTCAAAAATGCCATGCAAGCCACGTCGTCGTCAACTCAAGTAAGAGCGGAACTGGCCCCTTTGGTGCAAGGTCGCATTGTGGCAGTCAACGCAAAGACGGTGGCCAGCTTACTCGCAGGTGGCACGGTTGACGCTAAAAGGGCTGAAGGTTTACGCGACACCTTAAACGACGAT
>ENA-ORXT01000680-ORXT01000680.1-marine-metagenome-genome-assembly--contig:-NODE-680-length-52106-cov-27.213650_pt1 | contig 52106 bp, 43 predicted proteins | sample MGYA00237868_ERZ511482 | MGnify/ENA metagenome assembly ERZ511482
GATCAGATGTTCGGTGGCACCGGAAACGACACCATGACGGGCGGCGACGGTCCGGATCATCTCCGTGGCGAGCAGGGAAATGACGCTCTTGATGGGAGCCGCGGGAACGACATTCTCTGGGGCGGCAACGGGACTGATTCGTGCAACGGTCGTACTGGTTTCGACACCCAGGTGAACTGCGAGACCACAATGAGCATCCCATAAGCCACGTGGTTGAAGCGGGTTGTCCGGCGCTGTTCGATTGACAGGCCGACACTGGTGGACGCTTTACGCGCGGAAACTGGGTGGGCTAAGCTCGCCACCGGGCACGACGGGCCCAGAAATGGCGGGGATGGCGGGCATGCGGTATTTTGGCGACAGCGTTTTTGGACGCGCGCGCACCAAGGTGAGGGTTCGCCCTTCATTCATCGTCAGTGTCGTGCTGATGGCGGCTTTGGCCGTAGCTGGTCTGGTGCTTTTCGCGCCAGCAATACAGGCCCAGACGGACAGAACGACCGTCCATTTGGTGCAGCCGGGCGCTGCGGGAGCAATCGACCTTTCTGACTACGTGACCGCGAAGACCACCCTGGGAGGCAAGCTCAGCACCGGTTCTCCAGCGCTCATTGCCTGGCCCGGCGCTGACGACCTCAGTCAGCCACTCGTCTACTCCAATGCGCGATTCACGTTCCACGACGATCCGCCCACACAGGCGCAGGACGCAGCCGGGAATCCTCTTCCAGCGGAACCCGCAACCACCGGGACCATTGTCATTACCCGCGATGATGCCCCGGCGCTGTCGGCACTCACCAGCGACTCCATGGACATCATGCTCGTGCTCGACTGGAACGAGGCGGGCCCGACCGGAACCGATGGTGATCTGGGCTCTGCAACGCTCGGCGTACGCGGGAACTTTGGGTTCACCGCTTCCAACAAGACCGTTACCATATCGGGAGAAATCGTCGCCAGCGAGTGCATCGCTGGAGATTGCAGCGACCCCGCAGCCGGCAAGCTTGCGTTGTTGGATGAGACAGAATCCGCGTTGGCGCCACAGGCAGTCGTCGATTTCTTCGGCGCCCGTGATCTCGAAGGCACCTCGGTGGGACGTGGAGTTTCCTTCGTTGGAAGCACGGCGCTGGCCAACGTGGTGGGCGACCTCGCCACAGATGAGGCAGCCAGCCTGGCGGTGGACGTCTCCGGTTCTCTCGAAATGGAAACAGGGAAGTTCATCAGCTCAGGCACGCTCGACACCAGCGTGAAATCGTTCCTGCGGGGGAGCGTCGAAGCAGAAAACATGGCCCTACCGAAGGGCCTCGACGCCAGCACCTTCGTGTTCTCGATGATCTACGAGCCCGCACTGGCTGGCAACCCGGGCACTGACGAAAAGCTCACTATTGCCGCCGAGGGTTCCATCACAATCGCAGCGCTGGAAGCCACTGATGAAGACGGAAACCCTGTTCCTGCGATGGTCGGTGTGACCATTTCGATCTCACCTTCGGGCGCCGTGAGTATCGGGGCAAAGTACGACGGCGGCTACACCTGGACCATCCCGGGCACCACCACGCCGTTGACCGTGGAATCTCTCGCATTGGCAATGTCGGTAGGTGACAGTCCGTCCATCACGGCTTCAGCGAGCGTGGTCCTTGATGGTGTCGCAATCTTTGCGAGCATCGAGGTGATCGAAGAAACGGTGAACAATCTCGCCGTCACCACAACGACCATCAGCATTGGGTTCCAGGAAGCCACGTTGCAACAGATTGCCAATGTGGCTGGAAGTGTGGCTGGCACGGATATCGCTCTTCCCAGTGAGCTGGCCAGCGTGCAATTGTCGGCCACTGCGTTCTTCGAGGTTGAGGGCAACGACGTCTCTCTGTGGCTGGAGGGGACTGTCACAGTCGGTTCTTCCAGCTTTGGGGTGGGTTTCTTCGCCGAACCTGGTGGGGGCGGCTTGTTCTCACTCCAATTCAGCTCGGAAGTCACGCTGGGTGAGCTCATGCCGAACGCTGAACTCGGCGAAACGTACGCGTCGATACCTCTGCCCACCGGCGGCGTCGTCATCTCTGACATGCCTGCGTACAACGGTTTCGATGACGCTTCCCCGCTCCCCGGGGAGGCGATGGAGTTCCTTGCTCCCATCTACGGATGCGCCGATGTGAGCGCGTGCGCTGGCCAGAACATCGAGACCGGGTTGAAGTTCTTCGGCAACATCAAGTTGCCGTCGCTCGACAACTCGCTGCAGGCACTCTGGATCACTCCCGGCAGCACCTTCCAAGTGTCGGGTTCCCTGCCCATCTTTGGCGCAGCGAAGCCGCTTCCGGCTGGCGCAGCGCCGGACACCAGGCCCGAACTTGAGCCCGTCAGCCTTACTGTGAAGCTGCCGACGATCGCGCCGTCCACCAATGCGCAGATACAGAGCGCGCCGTGGTTTGTTGGTCTGGACTTTGAGTTCACGATCGCGCAGGAGGCCGCGGAGCTCTCCTTCCTGGGAAGCGGCAAGCTCACTGCGCTCATTCCCGATGAGACCGAAGGCCAAACGTTGGCTGCACTCCTTCCGAATGATCCGACTCGTACGCAGCGCGGAAGTGGCATCGACAGATTCGACATGGTGACGGCCATTGCGTCTGCCGAGTTCAAGGCGGGCGCCAAAGAGGTCTCGTTCACGCTGACAGGAACCATCACCGGTGCAAACGGGCAACCATGGGAGTCTCCATTCGGTGCCACCTGGCTGTCCATCAGTGCGGCCACTGTGCAACTCAAAATCGATGTGGCTCCTGACCCCGGTGTGCAGCTGGGCGTGCGGTTCAAAGCCGAGATCGGCGGCGTGCTCGTGGATGCCTCAGCCGCCATCAAGGTGGGGCCGGGAACCCCAGTGAAGATCGGCGCCGGTTTCCGGCTCTACATGGACCGGCTGGCCTTGCGTGACGTCCTGGTTCTGGCCGAAGAGTTCGGTTTGGACGGGGTGGATCCAAACAACGCACCCCCGCTCGTGTTCAAGAATGTCGAGCTCATGTTCTCAACCATCGACAGCGAAACGCTCTGTCTCGACAGAGGCATCATCATTGGCGTCGATGTGTATCTCGAGGAATCGGGGTCCACCGCTGCGGCATCCATGGGAGGCGACAGCGCAGCGCTCCCGGAAGACACCGACGCCACCACGTGCGCTGGAGCCCAGGACCGGCCCGAGGAATGTGACGGCGATTGTCTCGGTTCCGGTCGTCTGGAGATTCTCGAAACAGGCCTGCTTCTCGACATCGGCATACGAAGCATTGACTTCGGACCAGTTGAGATCGTTTCACCCAAGCTCAAGATCGAAGCCAACGAGAACGCTCAGGGCATTGAGATCTCCGGCGGCGTGAAGATTGAAGGATTCCTTGAAGCTGACGGGCTCCTGAAGCTCGGCAGCGATGGCATGCGCGTCCGGGTTCGTGTGCAGGATGAGGACAAGAAGGAGACGTTCCTCATCGACGCAAGTGCTGCCTTCGATGGGCCAGGCGGATTGCCCAGCGCTTTCACCTTGGAGATCGAGATTGTCTCGGAAACGCTCGGCGATGTGAGCCAGGGCGTGACTCAGGCCCTTGATGATGCGCTGACCTTCTTCGGTGCTGACGATGCTGTCGACGTGATCCGAGTTACCTGCATGTCGCTGACCGTCTCGGTCGGGCAGAGCGACTCGCTCGATTCTGAGGATCTCGTCAACGACGGCGGAACCAAGACACTCGCCAATGGTGTTCACGGTGATCTCCACTGGGTTGCGTTCGAGAACGGCACCGACGCTGACCTGGGCATCAACGGTCAACCAAAGAAGGTCGCCTTCACCTGGGACTTTGACGAGAGCCTGGTTGACAACCTTGAGGGTCTTGCCGACCTCGGCACGCCCGTGACCGACCTCGGCGGTGGCTGCGGAATGGTGCCGGACTGGGACGTTTTCGGCGCGCAAACCGGACTGGCCCCCGGTCTCTTCGAGGCCTCATTCATTCAGCACAGCGGAAACGCCAGACACCTGAACTGTCATCCCGGCCGAGGGCTGCCGTTCTGCGTTGCCGGGGCGTTCATTGACCAGGGGGGCGTGACGTTCAACCAGAATGCTGATAACACAAACGAGGTTTCAATTTCCGGCAACGGTTTCCCGATTGAGTCTGCTCAGGCCACCAATGGAGTTGCAACCGTTCGCTTCCGTCACCTCTTCAACACGCCTGGATTCGGTTCGTACTATGTGCGGCTGGAACAGGTTGACCGCACGGTCAGCAGAGGCGATGGTCACAGTCACCAGAAGGTCGTGGCAACGCTCAACGGCGAAGTGATCGGTACGGAGGTTGATCTTGACCTGCACATGGCGAATGGGCCGGGTCTGGTCCAGGTTCGGGCCCGCGTCTTTGACATGGAGGAGTGTGACTCGTCCAATCTTCTGGCGACGTCAGGCTTCGCCCTCATTCAGATTGAGTCGTATCGACTGACCAATGACGCAGCGCAGGCTTCGCTCGAAGCATGCACGCTCAATCATCCCAACGCGGAGGGTCTGACGGTCTCGGATCGCTTCTTCTCGGTGTACCTCTTCAATCAACCAGTCTCCGGTCCGATGGTTGTCGACAGCCCGCAGACGGTCATCTTCGAAGGTGAGAACTTCGACCTTGCTGCCAGCTACACCCATGCGTCGGGCCTCGACCCGAACGACTACTTCGTCTCCTTCATCACTCCGGGTGGCGCCGATCGCCGGGTGAGTCAGGCTCCGGGCGGCCCGTTCGGGCTGTCGGGCGAGGTGCAACGAGGAGAGTTCATTGCGGCCACAACCCTTACCGCCATTGAGAACAGCGACAGCGGCGCCCACCAGCTCGAGGTCAGACTCTCGGACCAATCGGGCGGCTCAACCGCTGTTGTTGGCAGCGAACAGGTTTTTCTCAACATCGCCAACCGCGCCCCGTACATGAACGAGGTCTCTGTTGGGAACAATCTCAATGCGAGTATCCGGCCGCAACCGGCGTTGCCGCTCTTTGCTCCGTCGGGCATTACCGCCGACAATGACTGGGAGGCGCTGTCCGCCGCGCCATGGCAGAACGATGGCCCGCTGGTGCTCAATCGGGCAGACATGGGCGATGAAGCAGCAGGAACCATGCTGGTTCGGGTGTTTTCCTGGGATCCGGGACTGAAAGATACACAGACTGCAATCATCGGCACGTCCGACGGTGCGGTAACCGAAGTTGCCATGGCTGCTCTGACCAGCGGCGGAAGCGCCACTGGCGAACACAACGCAAATGTCCAGCACCAATTTGCCAATGGCGTGATCCCGGAGAACAGCTTTGAACTGAGTATCACGCTCATCGATGACGATGGTGGCCAGTCCGCAGTGTTCACACGTCAGATCACTCTGGTCAGGGGCAACGACGCCGTGCAGTTTGCAACGCCCGTTGTCGACAACAACAACGATGGCGTTTACTACGCAACCGGCACAACCTTCGGTGCGACAGACCAATCAGGCAACGTGAGCGACTCGTCGCTGGATGCCTTCGGCCCCAGCTTCTCCGACCAGTGCGTTGTCTGGTTCACCTTCGATGATCCGAACAACCTCGCCCGACTTGGTGAGAACTATCCCGATGGTCAGCGAAACTGGTTCGACATTGAAGTCAGGGGTCGGAGTCAGAGAGACTGGGAACCGACCACATTCGCTGTGACAATGCCTCGCGGTAACGGTCACGGCGGCGTTACCGGTTCAGCGAACCAGGCGATCCAGCTCTTTGACATCCCGTTCTCTGACGGTGGCGATATCAGCCCCGGAGAACCAACCGAGCGGTTCTATTCGCTCGGATGGGTCGACCAGAACAGGAATGACCCGGTTCGTGTGACCTTCGGCGTTTACACGCCGGGTGGTTGCAACGACGGTGGCGCAGCAAGTGGTCCATTTGAGGTGCTCATTGAAGGACGCGGCCCAACCAACGACTTCCAATTCGAAGGCGGATTCAACGCAGATCATGATCTGGGGGCGAGTCCGATTGTGTTGACCGAACAGGTCAACCTGTATGCGAACGTCGAGCAGGGGGAGCCCGAACTTCCTGCAGCTGGCGCCGAAAGCAACCCTGACAGCACGGTCTGGTACCAGTTCGATTCGGACTACACCTACGCCCGCTATCGCGTCGAGACAACGGATACCAACACCGGTCTGCTTGGAGGCCTGCCCGCGCTCGACACAAAGCTGGGTGTTTACGTGGGGCCCGACACCGGGTCCCAATCTGACTTCGCTGATCTGGTTGCGCTCGGTATCAACGACGACAAATCCGGTTCGCGAAAGAGCCGTGTTCTTGCTGATCCCGGTGACACGGGTATCGCCACGGGGGATCGTTTGTGGGTCCAGGTGGCCGGCTACGACGGTGGCGAAGGCATGTTCGATCTCGAAGTGGAGGCGTTGACGTCACCGGCCACCTCGGCTGAGCTTGGCTTCGTTCCGCAACTGATTCTGGATCGTCACACGTTGAGCAACGGATTCAACGGATCCAATGTTGGGCCTGCAACCCACACGATGATCTACACGGCGCAACACAACGGTCTCCTGGACATTGTCACCAGCGGCGCCGGGTTCGGCTCCGTAACGGTGACCGATCCGGCATTGTTGGATCCTGTGGGCGCACCAGTGGGGTCCGACGGATGGAGAGCGCCTGTTCGCTTCGGTCAGAGCTATCTGGTCACCTTCACTGGTAACGATGGTGACTTCCGATTCGATGCGTCACTCGTGGTCACCGAGCATGACCGCGTCGAAGATGCATTGGTAATCGCACTCGACACGTCCACGAGTTTGCGCACAGGAACGCTGGCTGGCGATTCGGACAACAGTGGAGGCGGGGCCTTCAACCGCAGCCTCCGCAATGGGTCCATCGCTGACGGGATCTCGTCTCGCGAGCCCGGAGAACCATTCCACGCTGGACTTGCGTCAACGGACCACAGCGTGTGGGCGTCGTTCAGTCCAACGGCTGGCGTGACGTATGACGTCTTCACCACCCTGGCAGACTTCGACACCGTGATCGCCGTCTACGAAGGCGCCGACGTTGAGAATCTTGTTGCACTCGCAGCCAACGACGATTTCGAAGGTGGATCTCTCGACTCCCGCGTGCAGTTCACCTCCTCGAGCGGTGATCCCGTACTCATTGCGCTGGCGGGTTACGACCACACCTGGGGTAGTGCGAATCTTCGAATCGTCGAGGCGGTTAACGACACCGACGGCGACGGACTCCTCGACGAGGTTGACGGGTGTATCAACACGAGCCCTGGACTCATCGCCACGATCAACCCCGACGGCTGTGCGCCCGGCGATTTCTTCTGTGATGGAGAACCCGCAACCATCCTGGGAACCAATGGGCCAGACACATTGCCTGGTACCGCCGGCGACGATGTCATTGTCGGTCGAGGCGGAGTGGACACGATCAACGCTGGCGCCGGTAACGACGTGGTGTGCGCGAACGGCGGCAACGACGTTGTCAATGGTGGCCCGGGAGACGACGTGATCCTTGGAGGCGAAGGTAACGATCGACTGACCGGCGGTCAGGATCGAGATCGTATTCGCGGTCAGAACGGCGACGACAAGATTTCAGGTGGACCCGGCAACGACAACCTGAACGGCAACAACGGCGACGACGAGGTCAACGGCGGCGAGGGGCATGACTTTGTCTCGGGTCGCGATGGGAAAGACATCGTGACTGGCGGGCCGGGTGTGGACACCGTGCTCGGCGGCGGCAAGCAGGACATCGTGAAGGGTGGGCCGGGTAACGACACCATGTCGGGCAACGGATTCGCGGATCAGATGTTCGGCGGTAGGGGTAACGACACGATCGTCGGTGGCGACGGTCCGGATCACCTTCGCGGTGAAATGGGCAACGATTCTCTTGACGGCAGTCGCGGAAACGACATTCTGTGGGGCGGCAACGGCACGGATTCGTGCAATGGCCGTACAGGTTGGGATAGGCAGATCAATTGTGAGACGACCTTGAGCATCCCCTGACCGGGTGGCGCACATGACAAAAGTTGGGAGTTCGAAGATGCACAGCAACGAAGATGTGAAGGTGGCCACGATCCGGCTGCTGATTGTGGTCGCGATCTGTTTGCTGGCCATCGTCGGATTTGTGGCGCTGCCTTCAACAGTTGATCCAGCTGATGCTGGTGGGTCCTGTGCAACCACGACCATTCCTCAGTCAGAGTGCACGGCGTTGGAGGATCTGTTCTCTGCCCTTGACGGGCCAAACTGGACGAACAACACCGGCTGGGTGTCGGGTTCTGACCCGTGCGGCAACTGGGTGGGGGTTTGGTGTTCCGAGGCGAACGTGCGATTTCTGAGCATCGGTCAGAACAATGCAACCGGCGTGATTCCTGCCTCCATCGGCTCCTTCACACAACTCGAATCGTTGAGCGTGTTTTACCCGGGATCCATCTCAGGCCCATTGCCCGAGGAGATCGGTAACCTCACGCAGCTGCGCAGCCTCCAGCTTGCGTCGATGTCGCTTGGCGGAGAGCTGCCTGCATGGATCGGGAATCTCACACAACTTGAAAGCCTCTGGCTGGAGCGACTTGACACATCCGGCGAGGTGCCTGCTTCCTTTGAGAATCTCACGGGGCTGAACGAGATCTTCCTTCGCGAGCATGACCTCAGCGGCCCAATCCCGGATTGGATCGGCGAGCTTGATCTGACATCGCTTGCGTTCCGCAATGGGAACGCCACAGGCGAGGTTCCATCATTCATTCGCAACCTCACCGACCTCAGCTACCTCGAACTCAACGGCAACGACTTCACTGGAGCAATTCCCGATTGGATCGGCGAGCTGGTTCAGCTCGACGGCCTGTTCCTGAACGGGAATGAACTGTCGGGCGCAATCCCTGCGTCAATCGGCGATCTTACGAAGATGAAGTTCCTCGCTCTGCAGGACAATGATCTGTCCGGTGAACTGCCGGACAGTTTGACCAACCTCACGGACCTTGAGTCCATCAACCTGGTCCGGAACGGGTGCCTGACCGCTTCCGAAGCCACTCGAACGTTTCTGGCCGACAGTCTTGCGCTTGGATTCAATGGGGAAAACGGCTTGGACGAATGTCCTGCGTTTTGCGACGGCGAATTGGTCACCGTCGACATCTCAGCCAATGAATCGCCAACTGAGGGCGACGATGTGATTCTCGGGACGGCCGGGCCGGATGTGATCGAGGCACTCGGAGGAAACGACACCGTCTGTGGCCTCGGTGGCGACGACATTGTCAATGGTGGCCCGGGAGACGATGTCATCCTTGGCGGTGAGGGCGATGATCGCTTGACTGGTGGTGAGGGTAAGGATCGCATTCGAGGTCAGAACGGCAACGACAAGATTGCGGGCGGTCCCGACAACGACAACCTGAACGGCAACAACGGCGATGACGAAGTCAACGGCGGAGATGGCCATGACTTTGTTTCTGGCCGTGATGGAAGGGACACCCTGACTGGTGGCCCGGGTACGGACACTGTGCTGGGAGGCGGCAAGCAGGACGTCATGAAGGGCGGTCCGGGCAACGACACCATGTCGGGCAACGGCTTCGCTGATCAGATGTTTGGTGGCCGGGGCAATGACACGATGGTCGGCGGCGACGGTCCGGACCACCTGCGTGGCGAGATGGGCAATGACTCGCTTGACGGCAGTCGAGGCAACGACATTTTGTGGGGTGGCAATGGCACAGATTCGTGCAACGGCCGCACCGGCTTTGACACGCAGGTGAACTGTGAAAGCAGGGTGAGCATCCCTTGACCCAGAGGCAATCCAATCCCGACTGACTTGGTCGGATTTAGCAACTACAGTTCTGGGATGCCTCCTCCGTTGACCCCCGCCGTCGAACGCCTGAGCACGGACGTCAAAACGAAGGTTCGTGAGTACCTGGATGCCGGCAAGCGAGTTGTCGCATCGTCGTCATTTCAGAGCCACAGCATCCCCATGCTGTCTCTGCTTGCATCGGTGGACCGGACGATTCCGGTCTGTTTCCTTGATACCGGATTCCATTTCCCCGAGACGCTCAAATACCGGGACGACGTGACCGAACATTTGGGTCTGAGTTTGCGGAACCTGACTTCGGCGATCCCAAAGTCACAACAACGCACCACGGCCGGCTTGCTGCTCTTCACGTCAGATCCTGACTATTGCTGCACTCTCAACAAGACTCTTCCCATGGAAACAGTCCTCGCAGAAAGCGATATTTGGATCACTGGGGTCCGCGGTGATCAAAGCGACACACGAGCTGGCTTCGCGCAGGAGATGCCCGGGCCCTTCGGCACGATCCGATTCCACCCAATGCTTGCGTGGACGAAGAGCGACATCTGGAACTATGTGAGCCACCATGACCTGCCGCGGCATCCCTTGGGCGAGCTGGGTTACGAGTCTGTCGGGTGCGTGCCATGCACAAGAGCGCCCTCTCTCGACGGCGAAGAACGTGACGGACGGTGGTCGGGATTGAACAAATCCGAGTGCGGTCTACATACAGAACTGATTGGTGAACGGGAATGAAGATCCTGGTGACCGGGGGCGCTGGGTATATCGGCTATTCGCTTATCGAAGCGCTGGTCGAAACATGGGGCGACGGCCTCGAGGAGATCGTCGTTTACGACAATCTGTCGCGGGCAAATCATGCCCTATTCTTTGCCAACCGGTTTGGGGGCGCACCCATTCGCTTCGTCAACGGCGAGATCCTCGACGGCCGCACATTGACCCGAGCCTGTGAGGACGTTGACATCGTGTACCACCTCGCTGCGATTGTCACCACACCGAACTCTGACGGGGACGCGCACCGCTTCGATCAAGTCAACAACTGGGGGACCGCACAAGTTGCCACCGCCATCGAGGAAAGTAATCGGGTGAAGGATGTGATCCACCTTTCATCGACGGCGGTGTACGGAAGTAACGACGACATTCGGTCGGCCCAGCTCTCCAAGCCCGAACCTTCGTCGGTGTACGGGATCTCGAAACTGCGTGCCGAAGGCCAGATCGCCCGACTGGGCGAGACCCGACGCACGTTCATCGTGCGTTCCGGCAATGTGCACGGCTTCAACCCTGCAGTCCGAGTCGAAGCGGTCATGAATGTGATGGCCTTCCACGCAAAGCTCAACGGGCGCGTGACCATCGTCGGGTCCGGCGAGCAGCATCGCGCATTTGTCGAAGTCCGACGTTTGGCGCGGCGCCTTGCTGCCCTTCCTTCCAGTTCGCTACCACCCGGCATTCATGATGCGGTTGAACGCAACGTGTCGGTACTCGACATAGCGGATTGTTTGCGGCAGCTGCATCCAGATCTCGAGTTTCTGTTCATCGATCAGGACATGCGTATGCGCACACTGTTGGTGGAAGTAGAGAACGAGTTTCTGGCACTCACCGACGCCGAGGTCCCACCGTTGGAAGCGGACCTGACCGCGCTCACCGCAGCGTGCAGTTTCTAAGAAGGCGCTTTGACGAATGCAGAGGTTTGCCGCCGGCACCAGGAGAGTCGTGCTGGCAGTCGCGGGCTGAGCGCTCTCGCCTTCATTGCCACCGTCGCCGTCGTTGGTTCCATGCTTGTCTATGCCCCGGCCGGTGCGCAGTCGACCGCCACGCCTCCTCCGCCGGCGAGCGCAATTTTCGACTATCAGATCGGCTCTGACTACCCGCTGCAGAATTGAACGACGGTTGTGTAGCGGGACTGGTTCGACGGCGAGCCGGCATCGGGTGCGTATTCGATCTGTTACGTGAATGCCTTCCAGACCCAGGACGAGGATCCGTCGGTCAACCGGCCAGACGAGACATCGGCGTGGCCGAGCAATCTGATCCTGTCGGATGAGGACCCAAACTGGCCCAGTGAGCACCTCGTTGACGTCAGCACCGCATCCAAACGTGCTGCGGCTCTGGCTCACCTGGCACAAATGATCGATACCTGCGATTCCAAGGGATTCGATGCGGTTGAGTTCGACAATCTCGACTCATGGACCCGATTCGACAACCTACCCTTCAATATTGACGACACCGTTGTCTTCGCCACGCTGCTCACCGACTACACCCATGCTCTCGGACTCGCGTCGGCGCAGAAGAACACAACCGACCTGATCTTCGCTGGGCTGCACACCGCACGTCCAAGGTGTTGTAACCGACACGACAACCGGTCTTCCCGTTCCGTTTGAAGAGGTGTGCGCTGTCACCGCAGACAACCTGATCTGCACGACCACAGCAGCCGATGGGTCCTACCTGATTGACAACCTCCCTCATGCCGTGGTGTACGTGCTTTCGGGGTACGACCCGGAAACACCAGTCGCGCCGAGTTGCTTCGGGGTGGATGGGCCGGACTGCGATCTTCCGGGCGTCGTCAACTTGTTGGGTGGGACCTACGTCACGACGCATCTTGACTTTGAACTCGATCTGAGTTGCTTTGGAGAAGCGCCCACTCACGTAGGCAATTACGGGCCCGATGAACTTGTCGGCACGCCGGGGAATGACGTGGTCATCTCGTTCGACGGCGGCGATGAAGTTCGCGGTTGGGCGGCGACGAGCTCATCTGTACTGGTCGCGGCGACGACACCATGTTCCGTGGCAACGGTGATGACCTCATCTTGGGTCCGACGGGAAAGACCGGATTCGCGAAGTAGAACGCCCGCGCCTCAACAGGGCGCCCTGTCCTCAAGGTCAGAAATCTTGGAAAAAGCAGAACGAAATCTGCCTGAGGATAGTGTGATGACCATGAAGATCACCGCGAAGCGAATCCAAACCCCTGGCTTACCTGCCGCCATTGTCATCATGCTCCTCGCGAGTTTGGCAGTTGCAGTCGGACTGAATGCTGGTGCTGCTGGCGCCCAAGGCGGGCCCGTGCTGGAGGTGACGCCCGCTTCCGTGGAGTTGTCGCAACCCTTCTCCATCAGTGCCAACAACTGTCCGGGACCAAACGTTGATCCTCCAGGAACCACCACGCGAGTCGAGTTCAAGGTCCAGTACCTGCCGCCTCCTCAGTTGCCGGGCGCTCCAAGTACCGGTTCCTACTCGGCGGATCTCAATTCGACATTACTCAGCAACGGCTGGTGGGTGGCACAGTGGGCGCTGCCCAGCGACGCACCCACGCTGGGCGGGCTCTACGGGGTCACCGCTGACTGCATCAACATCGTTGCTGGCGTCGAGTCACTTCGTTTCTCGTACACCCCGGTAACCATGACGGTCAGTCCTCCCGCCCCGGCCGAATTGGCCGCCGAAGTCTCCACTGTTGCCCAAGGCGGACAATTCTCCGTTTCTGCGACCGGATGCCCGACGCCGCCCTACGTCGGTGCGGACTATCGCGTTGAGTACACGCTGACCCACGTCGGCGGTAACGGTTCCTATGCGCAGACGGTTGCGGTGCCCGGGGCGTTCGGCGATCACGCGGCGGTCATCTCCATTCCGACGTCTGCTCCAGTTGGTTCCTACGAACTGACCGCCGAGTGTCGCGGCAACGAATTGGGGGGCGACTTTCTCTGGTTCGCGTACACCGAGACTCTGTCAATCCAAGTCAATGCCGCACCTTTGACGTGCAACGGCCAGACGGTGACGGTCAACCTTGGTGCGGGTCAGTCAGCGACCACAGGTAACGACGTGATACTCGGAACATCAGGGGCCGACATCATTGACGGTTTAAGCGGAGATGACACCATCTGCGCGCTCGGTGGTGGTGACACCATCTCCGGTGGTGGTGGAAATGACATCATCTTCGGAGGGCCCGGCGTCGACACCATCTTTGGCGGCGGTGGCAACGACTTCATCCGGGGTGGCGGTGAGGCCGACACCATTCGGGGCCAGAACGGCGACGATCAGATCTTTGGTGATCAGGGGAGCGACAACCTCACCGGGAACAATGGCGACGACGTGATCAATGGCGGCGCAGGTGATGACTACGTGGCCGGCAATGCGGGCGCCGACATCGTCACTGGTGGCGAAGGGAATGACACGGTCAACGGCGGCGGACACCGCGACGTTGTGAAGGGTGGTCTGGGCAATGACACCCTGAACGGCAACGGTTCCGCCGACCAGATGTACGGCGGGCGCGGTGACGATGTCATGTCAGGTGGCAACAGTGCTGATCACCTGCGCGGTCAGCAGGGCAACGACACCCTCAGCGGTGGTCGTAGTAACGACATCCTCTGGGGTGGCAACGGCACCGACGCATGCAACGGCGACGCCGGCTGGGACAGACAGGTCAATTGCGAATCTGTCGTCAGCGTGCCGTAGCCCGGCCTGCCATATGCTTCAGCTCTGAGACCACACAGGAGTACGAATCAATGGCAGCGATGGCATAGCCCGAACGGTTCTGCAAGGCAGCGGTCGCAACGTTCGTCAGCATGGCACTTGTGGCCTTTCTCTGCCGTTGCGGACACAATCTATTTCATCGCGGTCGACGGGTTCTTCGCAGACACGGGCCCCGTCACCGTGAACCTCGCCGGGACATTGACTTCTCCGACCACCACACCCGTGCCGACTTCAACGAGTGTGCCGTCCACGCCCACTGCAACCCCAGTGCCGACGGCACCAATGTGCAACGGGAGGGCAGTGACCATAAACATGGGTACCAATGGCGGTGTTGGTACCGGCACAGCCGGTGATGACGTCATTCTGGGAACGCCGAACAACGATGTGGTTGACGGCCTGGCTGGCGCTGACACCATCTGTGGTCTTGGCGGCGATGATCGGATCAGTGGCGGCGAGGTTGACGATGTGATCCTGGCTGGTGGTGGCAACGACAGAGCTTCCGGTGGAGCAGGCAAGGACCGGGTCCGAGGTCAGAACCCGACGACACCATCAACGGCGGCGAAGGCAACGACAACCTGAATGGCAACAATGGCGATGACCTCGTCAACGGAGGTGGCGGGCACGACTTTGTCTCCGGTCGCGACGGCCAGGACACAGTGACGGGAGTCCCGGCACCGACCGTGTGTTGGGTGGCACCAAGAGGGACGTCGTCAAGGGCGGTACCGGCAACGACACACTCTCTGGAAACGGCTTCGCTGACCAAATGTACGGCGGTGGCAATGACACAATTGTCGGCGGAGACGGCCCGGTCCACCGCGGGGTGAGATGGGCGGTCACTGGTCTACTCTGCGGAGCGTGACGCCTTTGTCCGCACACCGATCTTCTCTCCACCGCAGTGCGGTCTTCGCCTTGTTCATCACCGTCGGCGTCCTTGTTTCTCCGGCTGTTGCGCCTGAGCCTGCGGCGGCGCAGGGTTTGAGCATCACGCTGACCGAAGATCCTTTCGTCTGTGATGGGTTTCTTCGTGAGTTCGGCTCGATATGGGGTTTCATCCCGGGCGAGGGCATGCAGTTCAGGTCTCCTCAGTTGGGCGGTGTCTTCTCATCGCGTATCGCCGATGCAAACGGCACGGTACTGATGAGGTGGCAGTGTCGCGCCCCGGAACAGGTCACTGTCACTGCAGTCGGACTCTTGTCGGGGAATCAGGTCACGTTTGTCCTGCGAGGTGTGGAACCGCCACAGGCCCCGCAGGGTTCAGGCTTCGATACAGCGTCGGCCATGACGGTTGCCGAGATGGCGACGTGGGCCGACTTCTCGCCCTATGAGTCTGTGGGCGTCTACATCCCGGTCAACAGCGCTTGGGACAACCGCGCTGACAAACAGCAGGTCAACCTGAACGCCAGTTGGATAGCGACAGTGCGCGCCGATGGCTGGTCCGTGATGCCGATTTACGTTGGGCGCCAGGCTCCGGCTGCGTGTGCCGCCGGAAGCTTCTTCAACATCTCCGTCGAGCCAACCATCGCAAGGATCGAAGGATTCCAGGCCGGCGCCGATGCGATTGCTTCGATGGCTTCGTTCGGGCTTGGGCCGGGTTCGGTCATCTACTACGACCTTGAGGGCTACCGTCCCGGTTGCGAGGGCGCCATAAAAGCATTCGTCGACGCATGGACCGAACAACTCCATACGAACGGGTACGTGTCGGGTGTGTACGGGAGCCGGATCTCGACAATCTCGGATCTGGAAACGTGGTTCGGATCGCCCGGATTCGACGCACCAGATGCCGTTTGGGTTGCAACCGGAAACACACTGCCGGTCATCACCGGACTTGGAACCCCACCAGACCATCTGTGGCCCAGCGCGAGAATTCATCAGTTCCGCTTGGACATCAACCGGACCTACGCAGGAGTAAGTCGCAACATCGACGAGAACATCGTTGCCGGCCCGGTCATCCCCGCCACGACCCGTGGAAATGTGGTGCCAACTCCGACGGCAGTCCCCACCCCAACCGCAATGCCAACACCGAACCCGCAGACCTGCGCTGGCCATGTCATTACCGTCGTGGTTGCTCCCGGCGTTGCGTTCACGGGATCAGAGGGCCGCGAAGTCATTATGGGCACCCCTGGCGATGACGTCATCTTCGGTGGGGGAGGCGACGATGTGATCTGCGGACTTGGCGGGAACGATTTCCTTGCGGGCAACGGCGGCGATGACATCCTCCACGGTGACGCTGGCGACGACGTCATCCAGGGAAGCAATGGCGACGACCTGATCTTCGGCGGTGCGGGGAAAGACCAGGTTCGTGGTCAGAACGGGAACGACGTCATCAATGGCGGAGCTGGCAATGACAGTTTGAACGGCAACAATGGCGCCGACACGGTCAATGGCGGTGACGGTCACGACTATGTGTCAGGGCGCGGTGGTGAAGACATAGTGACCGGCGGCCCGGGTGCCGACACGGTGCTCGGCGGCGGCCGCAAGGATGTGGTCAGGGGCGGCCCGGGCAATGACACGTTGTCGGGCAACGGCTTCGCTGACCAGATATTCGGCGGTGCCGGAAACGACTCGATTCTGGGGGGCGATGGCCCAGACCATCTTCGCGGCGAGATGGGCAACGACGTCCTCGATGGAGGTCGAGGCAACGACACGCTCTGGGGTGGCAACGGCGCAGACTCGTGCAACGGTCGAACCGGATGGGACAGGCACATCAACTGCGAAAGTCTGATCAACATCCCGTAGCGGGCCTCTATCTCACCTCGGAGAAGCGGCGCAGGACGACTTGGGGCGGCTTGTAGTTGCAAGCTACAGTTCGCCATGCTCTCATCTGCCCTGCACCTGTCGGCCCGCTCTCGACGCAGCCTTGCACTCGTTGTTGTCCTTGTGTTGTTTGGCAGCTTTCTGCCCGCCGCATCTGCAGTTGGAGCGCAGACTCCAGCGCCGTCCGCGCCATCGCCTGACGAGACAACGGCGCTGCTCATTGACGCACAACCGTCGAATCGGGTTCCGCCGCCGAGCGAGCGCGTCGGACAGCCGAGACTCTTCGGTGGCTCCTCGGTGCCTATCGAAGATCACCCGTGGGTTGTTTATGTGGAGCGATTTGACGGCGTCGACTTTTTCAGCTGCACCGGTGTCATCCTTCGCCCTGACACGGTTCTGACGGCTGCTCATTGCACAGAACCCGGCGATGCGACATATGTCTACGCAGGGTTCGACTTCATCGGCGCGGTCGCCGTCCAGAATTCTGAGGTAAGCGGGTTTCAAGACCATCCGTCGTATCAGAACGTCATCGAGGGATTCGACGTGAGCGTGCTCACGCTTCAAGATCCGCTTGTGCTTACGTCACGCGTGCAACCCATTCAGATGGCCACATCCGCCGATCTCGCTGGCGCATCTCAGGCAACAATTGCCGGGTGGGGAAGCCAGGTTGCTGATGGCCCCGGTGCAACCTTCCTTCAAGCAGCGTCGGTTCCATTTGTGAATAAGACCACCTGCGCCGAGCAGATCATTGTCGGTGCAGTCCAGCAGGGACTCGTTCCCGCAGGAACGCGTGCACCTGTCATCACGCCCGAACAACTCTGCGCCGGTTCAGCCGGCAGCGATACATGCAAAGGCGACAGCGGTGGACCGATCATCATTGATCATCCGGCCAACCCAAAACTCGTTGGACTGACAAGCTGGGGGATCGACTGCGGCCTTGGCATTCCCGGTGTGTATGCCAACACCACCGCTGCTTCCATGACGACGTTCATCACCTCGCAAATCGGAGCGCTCTGCGCCGGGTTTGCGGTGACGATCAACAGTTCAGGCGGAACAATCAACGGGACAACCGGGGCGGACGTCATTCTCGGTAGTTCGAGCAATGACACGATTAACGGGCGAGGCGGTGACGATCTCATCTGCGGCCTTGGCGGCAACGACACCATTTTCGGTAACGGCGGCAACGACACAATGTACGGCGCTGGCGGAAATGACCAGTTGTTCGGTGGTGAAGGCAACGACGTGATTCGTGGCGGCGATGGCAAGGACCGTGCTCGTGGTCAAAACGGCAATGACCAGTTGTTCGGACAGGCTGGGAATGACAATCTGAACGGCAACAACGGCGACGATCTCGTGTCTGGCGGCGACGGTCACGACTACGTGTCAGGGCGTGACGGCAAGGATGTTGTTACCGGGGGTCGGGGCAACGACACGATCAATGGTGGTGGGAAGCAGGACCTGTTGAAGGGTGGAGCTGGTGACGACATTATGAACGGCAATGCCTTCGCTGATGACATGTTCGGCGGCACCGGCAACGACACGATGAAGGGTGGCGACGGTCCCGATCATCTCCGCGGCGAACAGGGCAACGACAACCTTGACGGCAGCAGAGGCAACGACACACTGTGGGGCGGAAGCGGCTCCGATGCCTGCAACGGCCGCACCGGCTTCGATGTCGAACAGAGCTGCGAAACCACACAGAACATTCCGTAGCTGAATCGGAAGTATCCACACGTTCTGACGAGAATTCCTGGCTGAACGAGCACGGATCCAGAGGTTTTGGCTACCTCAACCCCCTTCGGCCCGTTGTCGATGCGGATCGTGCCCGTTGCGCCAGCCATCCTTGCCGGCCCAAAAGATGTCGGTGTCCTGAGGCGTAAGACCCAATTCGGACTGTTTTCTTCGTCATCTCGACGTCAGAAAGTTCTGATCGGCCACACATCGGTCGATGAGATTCCCATGTCATCCGAACGCCATTCGTTTCGTCGATCCACCAGCGTCGCTGCGTGGCTGGGCTTGATTCTCTCGACGTTGCTCGTCCTGATTGTCGGCTACGTCTACTTCTTTCACGAGGTGGCAGTAGAGGTGCGAGCCCTGAGCGATGATCGCCTGGAAGAGGCTGTTGACCTCGGCGGGCGAACGACCGTGCAGATCTATGACTCCCCAATTGAGGGCCAACTGCTCCGGACCCTCGAAGTTGACCCAGAGAACATCGTGATCGCAGATGGTGTGGCGTCAGTGACGGTGTCGGAGCGATCCCGAAATCTTCCCGGTTCGGGCTATGTGCAGGTGTGCGTTGATGGGTTCCGCGACGGACATGACGTGTGCGGTCAACGCCTCACCGAAGCGGAACGCACTGCGCTGAACAATGGCGTTGGTGAAGGAGCCTCCGCGGAACTGTCGACAGAAGCAACGCCGTTGGAGACAGATCCTCTGGGGGAAGGCACACTCACCGGGTCGCTGCTTGACGGCCCGACGCAGGACAACCTCGTGACTTGCACGCGGTCCACCTTCGAGCCGAATCGCTGGTGGTTCGGCTCTACCACGGCGTTCGCTGACGTGCGCTGCACGAGCGTCAGTCCACCGCTGCTGCTCGGATTCTCTGACGGGTCCCAGGTCTCCCTCGATGGTGAGCGACTCGACGGCCTCGAAGCCGGAATCATCGACCTCACCGCGGTCCTCAACCAACATGTGCTGGAACACGCCGACAACGACCACGAGGTATCGAACCTGGAGGTTGAGAATGCCCCCTTGTTCGTGCAGGGCCCAGCCCACCAAGACGGGCAGCGCCTCATTCTGGATGGATCGCGCCTGCAAATCACGAACGGCAACACCATCGACCTCTCCGGCTTCGCCGCGGACACCGACGATCAGGTCATTGCCGCCAGTCTGCTGGGTTCCACTCTTCGCATCCAGTTGGAGAACGGCGGACGCGCCGACGTCGACTTGTCCACGCTGACCCTCGACACTGTCGATCAGACCCTCGGATTATCCGGCAACACGCTTGTGCTTTCGAATGGTGACGCGCAGGACACGGTGGTCGACCTGTCCCGCTACCTCGACAACAGCGACAGCTTTGCCGGACTGAGTTGCTCGAACGGCCATGCGCTGGTCGGGGACAACGGCGACTGGATTTGTGCAGACCTGGGATCCGGCGAGGCTCTTACCACTGTCGGATTCGATGCGACGAATCAGACCATTGAGTATGTCGACGAGAACGGTGTCACCTCCTCGATCCCGATCACGACGCTCGAAACCACCACGTTCGTCAACAACACGCTGACCACCGGTCACGTGATTGGCACCTACGTAAACGAGGACGGCGGTTCTGTGGAACTCGTGGAATCATTGACGTCGCTTGTGGACAACGACGACGGCACGTTCACCTACACCGCCGAGGATGGATCGACAACGCAGCTTGACCTCGGAGCTCACGATGCGGTGACCACCCTGGTCAACACGGTCGCAGGTAACCCAATTGGAACGTATGTGAACGAGGATGGCGACACCTTTGACGTGAACGAGACGGTCACCGGGCTCACCGACAACGGCGACGGAAGCTTCACGTTCTGGCACGAGGACCGATCGTTCACCACCCTCGACGTGGCCACCCTGGAAACGCTCACCACCGTTGGAAATGTTCTGGCATCAGGCAATCGGATTGCCACCTATATCGATGAAGATGGCACTGCCACAGATCTCCGTGAGACGGTGACTGCGTTGACGGACAACGGTGACGGCACTTTTGGCTTCACCCATGAAGATGGGTCGACATCGGTCATCGACATCGCGGCGATGCAGACCCTCACGTCGGTCACCGACGTGCTCACGAGCGGAAACATCATCGGCACCTACATCGATGAAGTCGGAGCGTCAGTGAGTCTTCGCGAGACCGTGACGACGCTGCGCGACAATGGTGATGGCACCTTCTCTTTCGTGAACGAACAAGGGACGTCAACCACTTTGGATGTGGCCGACCTCGAGACGCTTACGGCGGTGACGAATGTGGTGGCCGGGAATCGGATCGCGTCGTATGTCGATGAGGACGGCACGCCCTTTGATGTGAATGAGACGATCACGTCGCTTACGGACAATGGTGATGGGACGTTCACGTTTGGTCATGAGGATGGGTCGACATCGGAGATCGATACCAACACGTTGGAGACGTTGACGGCGGTGACGAATGTGGTGGGCGGCAATCGGATTGCGACGTATGTCGATGAGGACGGAGCGACCTTTGATGTGAACGAGACCATCACCAGCCTGGTGAATAACGGAGACGGGACGTTCACGTTCAATCACGAAGCAGGTGCAGCAACGACGCTCGATGTCGCGGACCTGGAGACGTTGACGGCGGTGACCAATGTGGTGGTCGGGAATCGGATTGCGACGTATGTCGATGAGGACGGAGCAACCTTTGATGTGAATGAGACGATTACCTCGCTCACGGACAATGGTGACGGGACGTTCACGTTCACACCGGAGTCGGGCGGCTCAGTCACGATGGACACCGCCGATCTGGAGACGCTATCGGCGGTGACGAATGTGGTGGCCGGGAATCGGATCGCGACGTATGTCGATGAGGCCGGCACGCCCTTTGATGTGAACGAGACCATCACGTCGCTCACGGACAATGGTGATGGAACGTTCAGCTTCGGCGACGAGGCCGGGGTGGCGACGACGCTTGATGTTGCGGACCTGGAGACGTTGACAGCGGTGACGAATGTGGTGGTGGGCAATCGGATCGCGACGTACACGGATGAGGACGGCACGCCCTTTGATGTGAACGAGACCATCACGTCGCTTACTGACAATGGTGATGGCACCTTGAGCTTCCGCGACGAGGCGGGGGTGGCGACGACGCTTGATGTCGCGGACCTGGAGACGCTGACTGCCGTGACGAATGTTGTCGCCGGGAGTCGGATTGCGACCTACGTCGATGAGGACGGAGCGACGTTCGATGTCAATGAGACGATTACGTCGTTGGTGGATAATGGGAACGGGACGTTCACCTTCACTCACGAGGACGGGTCCACCTCAAGCATCAACGCTTCCAACCTTGAGACGTTGACGGCGGTGACGAATGTGGTGGCCGGGAATCGGATTGCGACGTACACGGATGAGGACGGGATCGCGTTTGATGTGAACGAGACGATCACGTCGCTGGTTGACAATGGTGATGGGACGTTCACGTTCAATCACGAAGCGGGTCCGGCAACGACGCTTGATGTCGCCGACCTTGAGACGCTGACCACGGTGACGAATGTGGTGGCCGGCAACCGGATTGCCACGTACACCGATGAGGACGGCACGCCGTTCGATGTGAACGAGACGATCACGAGCCTGGTTGACAATGGCGATGGGACGTTCACGTTCTCTGACGAGGCCGGAACCGACACCACGCTTGATGTCGCGGACCTTGAGACGCTGACCACGGTGACGAATGTGGTGGCCGGGAATCGGATAGCGACGTACACGGATGAGGACGGCACGCCGTTCGATGTAAACGAGACCATCACGAGCCTGGTTGACAATGGTGATGGCACGTTCACGTTCAATCACGAAGCGGGTCCGGCAACGACGCTTGATGTCGCGGACCTGGAGACGCTGACAACGGTGACGAATGTGGTGGCGGGCAATCGCATCGCCACCTACACAAATGAGGCTGGCGTGCCTGTCGATCTGAACGAGACCATCACCTCGCTGGTGGACAATGGCGATGGGACGTTCACGTTCACGCCGGAGGCTGGCCCTGCTGTCACGATGGACACTGCGGATATCGAAACGTTGACAACGGTCACGAACATCGTCACCGGCAACCGGATTGCCACCTACACCGATGAAGACGGCACGCCCTTTGATGTGAACGAGACCATCACGTCGCTGGTGGACAATGGTGATGGAACGTTCACGTTCACGCCGGAGGCTGGTCCCGCAGTGACCATGGACACCGCTGACCTGGAAACGTTGACGACCGTGACCAACATCGTGGCCGGTAATCGGATTGCGACGTACACGGATGAGGACGGCACGCCTTTTGATGTGAACGAGACCATCACGAGCCTGGTGGACAATGGCAACGGTTCGTTCACGTTCACCCACGAGGATGGCGGCACCAGTGTGATCAGCGCCTCAAGTCTCGAGACGCTCACGACGGTGACGAACATCGTGGCCGGTCATCGGATCGCGACGTACACGGATGAAGACGGCGTCACCTTTGATGTGAACGAGACGATCACGAACCTCGTTGACAATGGTGATCGAACATTTACGTTCACGCCCGAGTCCGGCCCCTCCGTGACGATCAACACTGCCGATATCGAAACGTTGACCACCGTCACGAACATCGTGGCCGGTAACCGGATTGCCACTTACACCGACGAAGACGGCATCACTTTCGATGTCAACGAGACCGTCACGGAGCTCCTGGAGAACGCCGACGGCACATTCACATTCACGCACGAGGATGCCAGCACCACGATCGTTGACGTTGCCGCCCTTGAGACCCTCACGGCCGTGACGAATGTGATTGCCGGCAATCGGATTGCCACCTATACAAACGAAGCGGGTGTCCCTGTGGACATCGATGAAACCATCACCTCGCTGGTGGACAACGGTGATGGCACCTTCACGTTCACGCCGGAGTCCGGCCCCGCCGTGACGATGAACACCGTCGACATCGAGACGTTGACCGCCGTAACGAACGTCCTCACCGCTGGCAACCGCATCGGTACCTATACCAACGAGAGCGGCGCCACCTTCGACATCAGCGAGACGATCACGAGCCTGGTGGACAATGGCGATGGCACCTTCACCTTCACCGGCGAGTCCGGTTCGCCAGTCACGATGGACACTGCGGACATCGAAACCCTCTCAACCGTCACGAACGTGCTTGCTGCCGGCAACCGCATCGGTACCTACACCGATGAGGACGGCAACAGCATTGATCTGAACGAGACCGTCACCACACTGGTCGACAACGGGGATCAGACGTTCACCTTCACAAATGAAGCCGGAACGGTAACCGTGCTCGACGTCAAGGACCTCGAGACCCTCACCAGCATCACCAACGTGCTCACTACAGGAAACCGAATCGGTACCTACACCGACGAGGACGGTGGAACGGTTGATCTGCGAGAAACGATCACGGACATTGCAGACAACGGTGATGGGACGTTCACCTTCACCAACGAAAGCGGCACGCCCACCACACTCGATGCAGCAGATCTCGAAACGCTTACCGCCGTCACCGGCGTGCTCACTGTTGGCAACCAGATTGGTACCTACACCGATGAGGATGGCGTCCCCGTTGTGCTCCGCGAATCAATCACCAGCCTTGTGGATAATGGCAACGGATCCTTCACCTTCATCCAGGAGGGCGGTGGCACGGCCACCATCAGTGGAGCGAGCCTCGAGACGTTGACATCCATCTCGAACACGATCGCAGGCAACCCCATCGCCACCTACACCGATGAGGATGGTACGGGCATCAACATCAACGAGTCGATCACTTCGGTTGTGGACAACGGCAACAACACGTTCACGTTCACAAACGAAGCCGGGGTCCCAACCACGGTGACGTTCACGGACACTGACACGAACACGGACCTGTTGGCCTCGCTCGTTTGTGCCACCGGTCAGTACCTCGTCTGGAACGGCGCAAGCTGGGCGTGTGCAGCACCGCCTGGAGGAACAGCTGCGGTGATCTACGAGGAGACGTACGCCGCCGGTTCCGACGATGGAATCAATCAGGCGTGGGGACGCAACATGCGGGTCACCCGCACCGGGGTGGGTGCGTGGACGGCAAGCTTCGCCACGCCGCATCCCGACGGCACCCGGTACGCCGCCTCCATCCTCACGGAGGAACAGGTTGCCAACTCTGATCCGATTCTTCCCTACATCGACCAGGGAACCAAGACAGCCTCCGGTTTCAACTTCCACCTGGTAACCGGTGACAACGGCCTTGCCGCTGACCCACCGGTCGACACACCCTTCACCGTCTCCATCGACGGCCCAATAACCGTCCTCGTGCCATAGGGCGCCAACCGGTGGGACGTCTGGCTGCTTGGGCTCTGTTTGGCAGTCTGAGCCCCAAGGAGCCGCCGGGCCGGACGTTCGCGTCCGCCCGGACGATCGAACGGCTGGGACGCTATGTCAGTCGTACGCTATGCCGGTCCGACGTCTGGTTCTTTGGCGAGATCAGCGACGACGATGGCACCGGCGTCGGTGAGAATTGACGGCGCGGCCAGGACTTTCCGGTCCCGGCTGCCGCCGCCAAGAATGATCCGCTCGCGCTCCATCACCCGCGCATCCACGAAGAGGGGCAGATCGGAGGGCAGGCCGAAAGGCGTCACGCCGCCGATCTGCATACCGGTCAGCTCCGCGGTCTGTTCAGCCGCGGCAAAGGAGGCCTTGCGCGTTCCCAACCGCTTGCGGACCGTCTTGTTCACGTCCAGGCGGGTGTGGGCCAGCACGATGCATGCGGCAAACACGGGCGGGTGTGCCTTACCGGCCACGACGATGGTGTTCGCCGAGTCCTCCATGGCGTACCCGTATGCCGCGCAGAACTCGGCCGTGTCAGCAAGTTCGGGATCGCAGGCCACAATCTCATAGGGAGTGGCGAGCGAGTCGAGCGCGGTGAGCAGTCTGTCGGTCATGAGGGCGAGCATACGAGAGACGAGTAGCGTCGTTGTCATGAACGCGCAGCGCCAACCGGCAATCGAGTACATCCCCCGGATTACGAATCAGTACGAAGAGCTGGGATACGGCACCTACAACTGGCTCCACTCCAAAGAAGCGCCGGTTATGCAGCGGGTGAGCAAGCCGTTGTCTGAGTGTCGCGTCGGCCTCGTGGCCACCGGCGGCATCTATGTCGAAGGTCAGACCGCTTTCACCTACAAGGATGACACCACATATCGCGCGGTTCCGTCAGACGCAGCCGTGGAGACGCTACGCGCCACACACTTTGCCTATGACCTGACCAACGCCCGCGAAGATATCAACGTGGTCTTCCCAATCGGAGCTCTGCGGGAAATGGACAATGACGGCACCATTGGATCCCTGGCCCCCAACTTCTTCACCTGCATGGGTGGGATCTATTCGCAGCGCCGTGTCCGTGAGGAGTTGGCGCCGGCCATTGTCCAACGCTGTTTGGATGACGAGTTGGACGTTGTCCTGCTCGTTCCGGTTTGACCGGTCTGCCATCAGACAGTTGGTCTGATTTCACGAGCGTTGGAAGCCGCTGGCATCGCCACCACGAGCGTGTCCACCTGTCGAGACATCACGGCTGCGGCTCGCGTGCCTCGCGCCGTGTTCGTCGATTTCCCGAATGGCAACACCACGGGCCGGGTCGGCGAGCCAGCTCTTACCCGCTCCATCCTCACCAGTGCGTTCGACCTTCTTTCCGAGTCGACGTCAGAGGTACTGGTTGATCTTCTCCATACCTGGGATGAGACCGACAGTTGGAAGGATCGCGTCTTCCGTCCCGAACCCACCGGCAACGCCGGCGAGAAGAAGATGTTGGATGATCGTGTTGAGCGTTTCGATACGCCGCAGTTCCAAAGCGCTGATGACGCGAGCGCGGCCGACGCCAGTCACGCTGGTGAAGATTGTCTCGTCTGCATCGGCATCGACATCTAGTTCCGCATCGACATCGAGTTCGGTATCGACACCTAGTAGAGAGCGTCGGTGCCGGTCCCGCCTTCGGCGGAGCGCGCTTTGGCAAGTTCGGCCGCAATGCCTGCACGCATCGCAACCAGGTCGGCGGTCACCGTGACCATGCGAAAACCGGCGGCCAATCGGCGCGGTGTCAATGAACCGGTGCTGTGGATGCCTGGCACCACACCAGCAGCGGCGCAGGCGGCAACGATGCGATCCAATGCTGCGTCGAACTCTGGGGCGCCATCGTTGTTTCCCGGTGGGAGCCCGAGGCTGATGGACAGGTCAGCCGGCCCCACGTAGATGGCGTCCACACCGGGAACCGCAAGAATCTCGTCGATGTTGCCAAGAGCCTCGGCGGTCTCGATCATGGGAATGACGGCTACTTCTGCTCGTGCCGCATCGAAGTAGGAGCCTGCAGCGCGGGGAGCCGCGGCAGATGGCCCAAAGCTGCGACCACCCTCTGGTGGGTAGCGTGTGGCGCGCACTGCGGATTCGCATTCGGTGACGGTGTTGACCATCGGCACGATAATGCCCTGAGCGCCACCGTCGAGCACCTTGCCGATGATGCCGGGCTCGTTCCATGGCACTCGGGCAATCGGGATGGATCCGCCAAGCAGAATGCCCTGGATCATGCCGACGCTGGCCTGGTAGTCGACCAATCCGTGTTGAAGGTCAATGCACACATAGTCTGCGCCCGCTCGCGAGAGCGTCTCCGCGGTGATCGAACATGGGCTGGAACTCCAGAGCCCGAGCGTGGTCTCGCCGGCTCCCCACTGGGACCGGAGCGTGGGTGGGGGTGGGGTGCTCATCAGATTGCCACATGCTTTCTGTTCAGTTGAGTGTTCGGGTTCACGGAAGAAGGGTCTCGATGAGGTCTTCATCAACGCCGCCGGCTCCGCCGAGAACAGGGATGCCGCGATCATCAAAGAACACCCAGAATGGCTGCCCGAAGACACCGAGCACCTGCCACGACTCGCCCGTTCTGTCCCAAACCATCGGGAACGAGAAGGCGCCGAAGGTGTCGACGAAGTCGGTTGCTTCTTCAAGACTGTCGCGGGCACCTATGCCAATGAAACTCAACTGTGGATTGTCGCGAGCCAACTGCTCGATAACCGGCGCCTCGGCGCGGCAGAGCGGTCAATGCGGCGCCCAGAACCACGCCAAAAGTGGGCCGGGTAGTGCAATCGAGTTGAGATTGATCTCGGCGCCAGAAACCAGATCGACGACGTCGGCCGAGGGAAGGATCACCGACATTGGAGCAGGTTCTGCAACTGCAGTCGCCGGCGTGTCTGTTGCAGGCGGCGTCTCGGCCGCTTCCGGAGTGGTCGGCTCCGGCGCGGTCGTTTCCGGCGCGGTCGTTTCCGGCGCGGTCGTTTCCGGAGTGGTCGTTTCCGGCGCGGTCATTTGCGGCGCGGTTGCGACCACCGAGCTCTGGTCAGACCCGCTCAACTCATCCGCTGGGCCGCATGCACCGGCCACCAGCGCGAACGCCAGAAGAAGTGCGGGGGTCAGTGGAGAGTTTGCGAAGTGGGACCGGAGCGTGCGCACTCCAGTTGTGTTCATCAGATTGCCTCGGGTTTGGGTGCGTGCGGGTCGACGGCTTCCGGTTCGAGTTCGGCGAACGCTGCCGGCGGGTCCTGCCAACTGTCAGGGAAGTTTCCGGTGGCTGCCGTCTGAATGGCCTCCCATACGCGCATTGGCGTGCACGGCATATCGATGTGGGTGACGCCGAGGTGAGCCACGGCATCGATCACCGCGTTCTGCACTGCGGGCGTGGAGCCGATGGTGCCAGCCTCGCCCACACCTTTCGCGCCGAGGGCGTTCATTGGCGTTGGGGTCTCGGTGAAGATTGCATCGAAGCTTGGCATCTCTGCTGCGGACGGAATGGCGTAGTCCATCAGATTGCTGGTCAACGGGTTTCCATACTCGTCGTAGACGAACTCTTCAAAAAGCGCCTGGGCGGCGCCCTGGGCAATACCACCGTGCTGTTGACCTTCGAAAATCATTGCGTTGATCACGTTGCCGGCGTCGTCAACAGCAAAGTGCTTTGTGTGCGTGACCTCACCGGTGTCGAGGTCAACTTCGACCACGGCGATGTGCGCGCCAAACGGGTACGTGCCGCCTGCCTGCTTCTGATCGAGTTGGGCAGCCAGGCCGGTGGTGCCATCTTCGTGGTCGACGACGCCGGTGGGAAGATCTGCAGCCGCTGCAGCGGTGGCCAGCTCGGACCACGAGAGTGCCCGGGCCGGCACGCCAGCCACACCGACGGACCCGGCTTCGACATCGATCACGATGTCATCCACCGATGATTCCAGGAGGTGGGCTGCCAACGAGCGCGCTTTCTCGACCACAGACTCCGTGGCCGCCTTCACTGCGGAGCCACCCATCTGCAGTGAACGCGAACCGCCGGTTCCGCCGCCACTGCGGACCAACTCGGTGTCGGACTGGACGAGCCTGATGCTCTCCACGGGAATGCCGGTTTGGTCCGAGACGATCATGGCAAAACTGGTCTCATGGCCCTGACCATGAGCGGACGTTCCCGCCATCATCGTGGCCGTGCCGTCCTCGTGAACCTCAAGGGCGCCGTATTCGCTGCCGCCACGGCCGCTGGTGATCTCGACGTACGAGCAGATACCGATGCCGAGCACCACTCGTTCGCCCGCTTCAAGACGGCGAGCCTGTTCGACTCGCAGGTTCGCGTAGTCGGAAATTTCGACAACCTTGTCGAGGGTCATCGCGTAGTCGCCGTTGTCGTAGGGAGTGCCGACCCTGGTGACGAAGGGAAACTGCTCCGGCTGGATGAAGTTTCGCTTGCGCAACGCAATGGGGTCCAGTCCGGTCTCCCGAGCGGCCTGATCAACGAGGCGCTCAATGAGCGATGTCGCTTCGGGTCTTCCGGCGCCGCGGTACGCCCCGGTTGGCGTGGTGTTGGTGATGGCGGAGAGCGCATCGAAGCGAACCATTGGGAGGTCGTAGGTGCCGCTGGCCATGAGCCGGGTGAAGGTCGGCAGCATCGCACCAATATTCGGATACGCACCAGAGTCAACAACCACGCGAAGGTGCAGGCCGGTGAAATCACCCTCCTTCGTCATGGCGAGTTCACCCCACTGGACCTGAGCTCGTGAGTGCACCAGAGCAACCATGTTCTCGCTTCGGGTTTCGGTCCAGGTGACCGGGCGACCAGTGACATTCGCGGCGGCGATGAGCGCGGTGAACTCCGGGTACAGACCTGCCTTCGCCCCGAAGCCGCCTCCGACGTGCGGTGCGATCACGCGCAGTTTGTCCGGATCATGATCGAGCGCTGCGACCAGTTGGACCTTCAAGCCGTGCGGCATCTGCGTGGCAGCGTAGAAGGTCATATGTCCGTCATCGCCCGGAACCGCGGCCGCAGAGTTTGGCTCCATCGGCACGCCGGATACGCGCTGGTTGTAGTACTTTCCGCGAACCACGACCTCTGCGCCGGCCAGCACATCCTGTGGTGGGTCGAGCAGCGTGGTGGCGATGTTTGAGCCCTTGTCCGCAAAGATCACCGACGCATCCGGGGAGAGCGCGGCCTCAGGGTCGACAACCACATCGAGCGGTTCGTAGTCGACGAAGACCATCTCGGCGGCATCCACTGCCTGGTGGAACGTGTCTGCGAGCACCATGGCAACAGCGTCGCCGACGTAGCGCACCCGATCGCTGGCGAGCGGTCGTTTCGCGAATGCATCGTGCACCTTCACGAAGCCATGATGCGGTTGCACCCCAAGATCATCAGCGAGCAGCACAGCAGCAACGCCGGGCATGGCGCGTGCCTGGTCAACCTCAATCGAGGTGATGGTCGCGTGGGCAATGGTGGAGCGCACGAAGACGGCATGGAGCTTGCCGTTGAGGTTCAGGTTCTGAATGAACGTTCCCTGACCTGTGAGTAGGTCAGGGTCTTCGATGCGAGGGACACGGTTACCGAGAATGGATCCAGACATGTGACGATGGTAGGTGAGCTGTCGCACGGTTGTATCGTCCGGCCGCATGTTGGATGGTCCACCCTTTCGCATTCGTCTCGACGTGGCGAATTGATGGAAGTCTTGTGGTGCAGCTGGGGCTTTGCGCGCCAGGTACGATCGAACTAGCGTGGGCTTTGGGCCCAGAGCCCATTGGGTGGCGAAATTCAAATTCGGCGGAAACCGGTCGACGGTCCCTGGGATGTCAGGGGCCCTCGACCAGTTTCGCTTGGAAGTGTCCCACAGCACGCAACGAACTCGACCGGGTTGATCTGATCGATCGATCAAGGGCCGGCAACGCTCGCATGCATCTGCATCGAGGCACTCACCGAGCGATTCTTCGAGCCAGACCCCGACCACCTGGACTCGGCCAGCGACGGCGACTGACGGGTGTACGCAAGAGCGTCTGACTGGTGCCCAATCGAACCGCTGACGAAATTCAGGTAAGGTGGAAGAGCATCACCGATCCAGATGGATGGTGAGCCCGGCCCTCACCAGATGATGAGCGCCATCTCTGCGGGTTCGAGAACTGAACGATTCTCACCCGCCCACATACCCATGTCTTTGTCTGCGCGGTGCTTCCGGCGGATGGAGTGGATTTGAGGAGTCGAGACCCATGACGAAAATCACTACCAACTTTGCTGACCCCGCAGCCGGCGACGAAACTGCCAGCAGCCCCACACCAACGGTGTCCTTTGAGTACTTCCCGCCGAAGTCACTTGCGGCCACCGACCGACTGCTGGCCGAGATCGACAAGCTGGATGCTGTTGATCCGGACTTTGTGTCGGTCACCTACGGCGCAGGCGGGACAACCCGAACGCGAACCAGCAGCATTGTCTGCGGGCTCAGCGCAGAGAAGCCGTACCCCGTGATGCCGCACCTGACCGCCATCGGGCACAGTCGCAAAGACGTCAACGAAATCCTCGATGCCTACGTCACCACCGGCGTGGACAACGTGCTTGTGCTTGCCGGCGACCCGCCTTCGAACGGCTCGCCCTCCAGTGGGGACTTCCAATTCGCCAGTGAACTGGTTGATCATGTCCGAGGCGTGGGCGACTTCTGCGTCGGCGTTGCTGCCTTCCCGGAGACACATCCGCGATCGGTCGATCGAGACACGGATCGAAACCATCTTGCGGCCAAGCTGTCCAAGGCCGACTTCGGCGTGACGCAGTTCTTCTTCGACGCAAAGGTCTACAGCGAGATGATGACAGACCTGAGCGTGCTCGGTTCGACCGAGCCGGTGCTGCCGGGCGTCATGCCGATTGCAAACACCGAGTCCATCAGGCGCTTTGCGGAGATGAATGGAGCCGCCGTGCCGGAGGAGTTGTTCGCCCGCATCGAAGGTGCAGACTCCGAAACTGCTCGACATGACATCGCGGTCACGCAGGCGGCAGAGCTTGTCGCAGATCTGCTTGCCGCAGGCGCTCCCGGCATCCACTTCTACACGCTCAACAAGGCTGAGCTGGTCCTCGATGTCATCGAGGCAGCCGGCCTGCGCTGAACCCGGAGCGCACTTCCTTTTTCAACCAGTTTCAACCAGGCGCTTCTCTCGCCGGTGTCATACTTGGCGCGTGGAGAGTGTTGATGTGGTCCAGACCAACAACGACCGCATCACGGTGCGCGTAGACGATGCCTTTTTGAAGATCGACGCCAACCATGAGCGCATAGAGCGCGAGGCTGAGGCGATGAACCTCGTCCCGGTGCCGACGCCTTCTGTGCTCTGGTGCAAACCACCCGCACTGGCTCTGCGTGCACTGCGGGGGCGTCCGCTGGGTCATCTCGGCAAACCATCAACAGCGGGGCCAGCAGCCTGGGCAGCCGCCGGCGCTGTCATCCGAACACTGCACGATGCGCCGCTCCCACCCTGGCCGGGGAAGAGCGTTGATGAACTCAGAGCTGTTCTTGTTCGGGAATCTGACTGGCTGATTGTCAACGAGGTTCTGCCCGCCGACGTCATAGAGCGCAACCGCAGCATGGCTGAGGAGGTGCTTCGAACGTGGACTCCGGTGTTCACCCATGGAGACCTGCACATCGAACACGTCTTCAGTGACGGCGATGCGATCACCGGGATCATCGACTGGTCTGAGGCGGGGCCGGGTGATGCCATGTTTGACCTGGCGTCTCTGACCCTCGGGCAGGACGCGAACGTCGCCGACGTCATCGCGGGCTACGGTCCCGGAGTAGACCGCAGGGCCATCGCCAGCTGGCAATCATGGCGTTGCCTCAAAGTGATCCGATGGCTGTCCGAGAACGGCTACGGCGACCCGAAGGACCTGCCGGAGACAGCCATTCTCCGATCCCTGGCCAGCCGCGGACGCTGATCACGAGACGGTGACAGCCTGGATGCCTCTAGTCTGAAGTTGTGGCTGATCCAGAAACTTTCGCCGACGATGCCATGCCCTTCATGGGGCAGCTGTATGGCACCGCGATGCGAATGACAAAGAACCCCGCAGATGCCGAAGACCTCGTGCAGGAGACCTTCCTGAAGGGGTATCGGGCCTATGAGCGTTTCGAGGCGGGCACAAACCTGCGCGCCTGGCTGTTCCGCATTCTGACCAACACGTACATCAACTCGTATCGCAAGAAGCAACGACGCCCCAAGGAATCTGATCTTGCCGACGTCGAGGACCTCTACCTCTACCGGCGTCTCGGCGGTGAACAGGCATCCACGATCGGGAGGAGTGCGGAAGACGAACTGCTGGACTCGCTGACCGAGTCCGAGATCAAGCTCGCCATCGAAAACCTGCCCGAGCAGTATCGTCTGGCGGTTCTGCTCGCCGATGTTGAAGGTTTTGCGTACAAGGAAATCGCCGAAATGCTGGAGATTCCCATCGGCACCGTGATGAGTCGCATCCATCGTGGAAGAAAGCAGCTGCAAAAGGAGTTGTACGAGTTCGGATTGAGCCGTGGGCTCGTTGATCCACCTGAAGGCGAAGATTCTGAGGGCACCGCTGTTGGTGCAACCGGGTCGTGATCGCCATGGGAACTACTGACATCCAACGAGATCAGAAGGAGACAATCGTGCGTAGCTGTGTGCGAGCAGGCCAGGGGCGAGCAGTGAAGGGTCCAGCAATGACGGGTCCAGCAATGAAGGATTCTGCGGGAGGGGCAGTCCGATGAACATGAGCGACATGAACATGAACGACGCTGGCATGAACCTTTCGAGCGACCTCAACCTCGCCGACGCCATGAGTCAGGCGAGCGAGAGCCTGAACAATCCAATGCAGGGAATGGGCCCGCAGGCGGACGAAGCCCAGCACCTCAACATGTGCGCTTTCGGCCTGGGTGCAATCGCTGAAGCACGGAACCCGTCCATGACCTTCGTGCAGATGAACCAGATTCGGGCCCGTTTGGCGTGCCCCGGTTGCCTGCAGGCCTTCGATCTTGAGCTGAAGGTGAAGAGCGCGCTGGCGTCAGCAATGGCTGACCAGCCGCCCATGGAGTTGCAGACCCGGATCTCCGCGGCCATCGCAAGCATGGATCTCTCGCAGCTCGACATCACCGATTTCTGAGTCCACAGACAACAGCCGAGAGCGGCGATCGCCAGATCTGGTGGATTTGCGAGCTTCTTGCCCGCGGTTAAGAGAGTTCTTAACTTGAGAGGGAATCATCGGAACCACAAAGGAGTTATTTCCGTTATGGCAGCTGAAACTCTGAAAATGAGCAACCTTCCGAAGGGCATCAATCAGGTCACCGAAAAGCGAATCTGTGATGAGCCAGAGTGCGAGACCGTGCTCTCCATCTATAACAAGCGCGAATTCTGTGCACTGCACCAACCGATGATCATCCCCCGCATGCGCGGCACGGTGATGGACAAGTGATCGACACATAGTCGCACCGACGCATTCCCCGGCGGCTCCTTCGGCCGGGGTAACTGTTCGGCACTGCGTTCCCCTAGGATGCTCTGCATGATGGCAGTTGTTTGGCACTGGTGGATGGCACCGATCATGGCGATAAGCCTTGTCGGTCTCCTTCTCGCGACAGTCGGGTTGTACCTGTTCCTCGTCGTCAAGCCCAAGTATCCACCGAAGAACAAGTAGAACAACCAGTCGCTCCGGGAGGAGCCCACATGAGCGCACCAGTCGATTGGGACTTCGCCCAGAAGGTCGCCGCCAAAGTCGCCAACCGTGACAACTTTGCCGGCTCGTACCACTACGAAGTGCTGCGACGGGACTTCGAGTCCATGACAGCCCAGGCCGAGGAACTCGTGTCTCTTGAAACCGGGCTCGAGTCAGCCGAGGGTGCCGCCCGCGCCCGTGTTGCTGACCGGCCAATGTGGATTCGGGCGAACGTTGCGTCGTTCCAGCGGATGATGAAGCCGCTCAGCGAGAAGCTCGGCCTGGAAGAGGTGCAAGGGTTCAGGGGGAACGTCACCGAGAAGGTCGGCGCCACGCAGATCGGCGTGGTGCTGGGTTGGATGGCCACCCGCGTGCTCGGCCAATACGACCTGCTCATCACCGAGGATGAAAATCCCGAAGGCCAGGACATCGTCTACTACGTTGGGCCCAACGTTCTCGGTATCGAAGAGAAGTTCGGATTTGATCCGCAACAGTTCCGTCTCTGGCTGGCGTTGCACGAGTGCACCCACCGTGCACAGTTCACGGGCGTGCCCTGGCTGCGTGACCACTTTCTTTCGCTGGTAAATCAGACGCTCGACAATGTCGACCCCGATCCGGGCCGTCTCATGGACGTCGCCAAAGATGTCATGGAAGCCCGCAAGCAGGGCGAAGATCGCCTGGCCGACGGCGGTCTCCCCATGCTGTTCGCTACCGATGAACAGAAATTGGTTCTGGACCAGGTGATGGGCATGATGAGCCTGCTCGAAGGTCACGGCGACATCACCATGGATCGCGCCGGTGAAGCACTGCTCCCCGACGCTCCCCGGATGGCATCAAAGCTGCGGGAGCGCCGCGAGTCTGCAAAAGGTCTTACCAGGGTGATGATGAAGATGCTTGGCATCCAGGCCAAGATGAACCAGTACGCGCTGGGCGAGGGCTTCATTGAGGAGATTGAGCGCGAGGGCGGTCGCGAGATGATCAACGTGGCATGGTCCGGCGCCGAGTTCCTTCCGTCCATGGACGAGATCCGCAACCCCACACTCTGGCTGGAACGAGTGCCGTCGTCTCCCTCCGCAGCGCTGGCCAGCAGCGCCAACTGACGCTGCCAGCACGGAAACCGATGCTCAGTACCGACGCGTTCGCTGAAGAACTCGCTCGGTGCACCTTCGATCCACCCGGCACTGAAGTGGTCTGTGCCGTCTCTGGCGGCGCCGACTCATCTGCGTTGTTGATTCTTGCAGTGGCTGCCGGCTGTACCGTTGAGGCCATCCACGTGGACCACGGCCTTCGCGACGGTTCAGCGGCTGAGGCCGACGCGGTGGCAGCGCTGTGCTCTTCGCTTGGGGTGGCGTTCACGGCCCAATCAGTGCAGCTCCAGTCAGGCCCGAACCTGGAGGCCCGAGCCCGTCACGCTCGGTACGGCGTCCTGCCGGTCGGTGTACTTACCGGCCACACGGCTGATGATCAGGCCGAGACGATGCTTATCAACCTGATGCGAGGGGCAGGGCTGGATGGGATGGCGGGCATTGCCCGCACCACACGGCGTCCGCTGCTTGGATTGCGACGCTCCGATACCGAGGCGGTGTGCGCCCGGGCTGGTGTTGCACCGATCATCGATGTCATGAACGTGGACCCGGCGTACCTGCGGGTGCGGGTCCGTCATGAGCTCCTGCCCCTGATGGATGACCTCAGCGGCCGCGACGTGGCCGGGCTTTTGGCCCGCCAGGCGGCGTTGTTCGCTGACGACGCCCTGATGCTCAATGACCTCGCTGGCGAGATTGACGTTGAGGATGCCAGGGCAGTTGCCGGTGAGCGGCCCGCCCTTGCTCGGCGGGCGATCCGCCGCTTCCTTCAGGTCGGACCGGGCGCAAACCATCCAGTGGACGCCAGAACGGTGGATCGAGTGCTTGACGTTGCCGCTGGGCTGGCGGTCTCCACCGACGTCGGGCAGGGCTGGAGGGTGCACCGCACTGACCAGCGGCTTCGCCTGGTGCCACCAGAGGCCTGACCGGGCGTCAACCAATGCGGCTGCGATCAATGGTCCGACCGGTGTGGACAGCTACGATCGGGACTCGCATGACAGCTGAACCAGGAACGCCGGGTGAGGTCATCCTCACCGAAGAAGAAATCCAGGATCGGATTCGCGCCCTGGGCGCAGAGATCACCGCGGACTACGAGGGGCGGGCTCCTCTACTGATTGGCGTTCTGAAAGGCGCAATTATGGTCATGAGTGACCTGGCCCGCGCCATCGACCTGCCTGTCGAATTGGACTTCATGGCCGTGTCGTCCTATGGCAACTCGACGAAGACGAGCGGCGTGGTTCGTATCGTGAAGGATCTGGATCTGGATCTGGCGGGACGCGATGTGATCATCGTGGAAGACATCATCGACAGCGGTCTGACGCTGAGTTTCCTGCGCCGTAACCTTGCAGCCCGCAATCCGGCCTCACTTGAAGTTGCTGCGCTGCTGGTACGCGAGGGCCGCCAGCGCACATCAGAAGACGTGAAGTACATCGGCTTCGAGATTCCGCCGGAGTTCGTGGTGGGTTACGGCCTCGATGTCGCAGAGCGGTTCCGCAATCTGCGGAGCCTTCACCGGTATACACCCGAGTCCTGACTCGTTCGGCTCACAAACAGGACCGTGCAGACGACAAGACTCAGGGCGGCGTTAGTCTGGGGTTCCTGTGAAAGAGCGTATTTCCAAACTCATTGCACCGATCGCACTCGTGACGATCGCGATACTTGGCGTCGTCCTCTGGATGACGCTCTCCGGTTCCGACGATCCTGAAGAGTTCACCCTCAACGAGTTTCAGGAAAGGTTGGAATCCGGCGAGGTTGCCGACGTCACCCTCCTTGACCGTGACGACATGCTCGAAGGTGAGCTTGCCGACGGCACGAAGTTCACGACGAACTTTCCGTCAGAGTACAGCGATGAACTGACCGACGAGATCCGCGGAGCCGAACCCACCGTCAACTTCGAGTCCGATGCGCAGCGCGAGTCAGTTTGGATGAGCATCCTCTACTCGCTGCTTCCAATCCTGATTCTGGTTGGCGTGTTCATGTTCGTGTTGAACATGATGATGGACGGCGGCGGCAAGAATCCGTTGCAGTTCGGCAAGGCAAAGGCCCGCAAGTTCTCCAAGGACGAGCCGCAGGTGACCTTCGAAGATGTCGCCGGTGTTGACGAGGCCATCGAGGAACTACGCGAGATCAAGGACTTCCTTCAGGAGCCCACGCGATTTCATGCAATTGGTGCCAAGATCCCGAAGGGCGTGTTGCTCTTCGGTCCTCCCGGCACCGGTAAGACACTGCTCGCCCGCGCGGTTGCCGGTGAAGCTGGAGCACCGTTCTTCTCCATCTCCGGTTCTGATTTCGTCGAGATGTTCGTGGGCGTTGGCGCCAGCCGTGTACGTGACCTCTTTGAGCAGGCCAAGGCAGCAGCCCCGGCCATCATCTTCGTGGATGAGATCGACGCTGTTGGTCGTCACCGTGGTGCAGGAATGGGCGGCGGGCACGATGAACGCGAACAGACGCTCAACCAACTGCTCGTTGAGATGGACGGCTTCGACGCCAACACCGGCGTGATCCTCATCGCCGCGACGAACCGCCCGGACATACTTGACCCAGCCCTCCTTCGGCCCGGCCGTTTTGATCGTCAGATCCTGATCGACCGCCCTGACCTCGAAGGGCGTCACAAGATTCTTCAGGTTCATGGCGCGGGCAAACCCCTGGATGCCGATGTGGATCTGCGTACGCTCGCCAAGCGCACTGCAGGCTTCACGGGCGCTGAACTTGCGAACCTCATGAACGAGTCGGCGCTGCTGGCTGCCCGTGAGGGCAAGGTGACAGTCAGTGATGACCACGTTGACAAGTCCATTGATCGTGTCGTCGCCGGACCGGAGAAGAAGGGTCGGGTGATGTCAGATCATGAGAAGCGCGTCATTGCCTATCACGAGAGCGGTCACGCCTTGGTTGGCCACGTGTTGCAGCACACCGATCCCATTCACAAGGTGTCGATCATCGCTCGGGGTCGGGCTCTGGGCTGGACGCTGTCGCTCCCCGAAAAGGACCGCTACCTGAACAGTCGATCCGAGCTTATGGATCGACTCGCAATGGGTCTCGGCGGCCGCGCCGCGGAAGACATGGTCTTCGGCGACATCACCACAGGCGCAGCCGGTGATATTGAAACCGCCACGCAGATTGCCCGCAGCATGGTGACGAAGTACGGCATGAGCGAGAAGCTCGGCCCGCAGATGTTCGGAACAGACCGTGAAGAGGTTTTCGTCGGCAAGGACGGGACAGGTGGCGCCGCCTACTCCGATGACGTGCTCCAGCTGATCGACGCTGAGGTCAAGCACTTCATCGACGTCGCCGACCAGGAGGCGCGAGCCATCCTCGCCTATCACCGCTCCACGCTCGATGCACTCGCCGAAGCACTTCTCGAGCACGAGACGGTGGACGAGGACCAGCTTGACGTGATCTTTGCCGGACTTGGTACCTGGGAAGGCGTCGCACTCGGGGCCGGTGTCGCTGGAGCTCCTGGCGTATCCGAGGGAATCGCCGGTTTGGCTTCGGGCCACGAGACCATCACCGGGTACCGTGCCACTGAGCCGCAGGATCCGACGCCGCCAGACAGCACCCACTGAAGCGACGTTTCCCGGCGGTAACACATTCGACCCCATCACCTTCGAGGTCCCATGACAGACGCATCTGGAAATTCCCCGGTTGACCACGCTCGGATCGAAGCGGCGGTGCGCGAGATCCTTGCTGGCATCGGCGAGGATCCGAATCGAGACGGACTACTCAACACACCTGCGCGTGTAGCCCGTATGTACGCAGAGATCTGCGGCGGTCTCCATGAGCATCCTGCGAAGCATCTTGAAAAGACGTTCGCGGTTGACCACGACGAACTGATCCTTGTGCGGGACATTCCGATGTATTCGCTGTGCGAGCATCACCTTCTGCCGTTCATTGGTTCGGCTCATGTCGGGTACATCCCAAGTGAAGGTGGCAAGATCACCGGGCTGTCCAAGATCGGGCGACTCGTTGACGGCTACGCTCGTCGCCCCCAGGTACAGGAGCGCCTGACCTCCCAGGTTGCCGATGCGCTCGTGGAGCAACTCAGTCCACGCGGGGCGATCGTTGTGATCGAGGCGGAGCATCTCTGCATGTCCATGCGTGGCATTCGCAAACCCGGCTCCAACACCGTGACTTCTGCCGTTCGAGGCATCTTCCGGGACAATGCGTCATCGAGATCAGAAGCGATGCGATTGATCGTCCGTAGCTGAGGGGCCCGATAGCGTCAGCGCGGTGGGACTTCTATCAACGAGTGAGCGGTGCCTGGTGATGGGCATCCTCAACGTCACCAACGACTCGTTCCATGCCGGGTCGCGCACGCCTGACCATTCCACTGCGTTGGAACGGGCCGATTCCATGATCGCCGCGGGGGCCGACATTCTTGACATAGGCGGCGAGTCCACTCGTCCCGGTGCTGAGCCAGTCCCGAACGATGTCGAAATATCACGGGTTGTGCCAGTCATTGAAGCTCTGGCGGGTCGGATTCCCCTATCCATCGATACCCGCCATGCCCCGGTTGCGCGGGCGGCGGTGCGGGCCGGTGCGACGATCATCAATGATGTGTCAGCGTCGCTCGATGAAGTTGCGGCCGAAACTGGCGCCGGATGGGTCGCCATGCACATGCGTGGCACGCCGCAGTCAATGCAGGCGAATCCGAGGTACGACGACGTCGTGGCAGAGGTGCTTGATTACGTGCTTGACGCAGCCGAGCGAGGGCGCGCAAAGGGCATAGAAGACATCATGGTCGATCCCGGTATCGGCTTTGGGAAGACGGCGGCTCACAACCTCGAGCTGATGGCGCAACTTCACCAGTTCTCCTCCAGCGGCTTCCCCTTGCTGGTTGGCGTAAGCCGAAAGCGATTCGTGGGCATGGCTCATGCCGAAGCTGACCTCATCACCGCACAATCTCGACCTGCCAATATTGTCACAGGGCCCACCACTGACATCACAGTGGGTGATGCAGTGGGTACAAACGAACGCTTAGAGGGATCGTTGGCCTTGGCGAGTTGGGGGATTTTGAAGAATGCTGCCATTCTTCGGGTCCACGACGTCGCCGAGACCCTACGTTGTTGTGAGACACTCAGTGTTATCAGCTGAGGCAGGCGGCATACGGGGCGTGGCGCCCGCCAGCCACAGGAAAAGCCAAGAAGAAGCAAGAAGAGATCGGACCGGGCCCGGGGCTCACTCACCAGCATGACAATGAATGAAAAACCAATACAGAACCTGCGCGGCAAGTGGGCGAAAGGCATCGTTCCGCGCAACTTCACCTGGATTCTCAAGGACCAGATGGCGATCTGTGAGCGCCTTGGCGGCTACGGATCCAGTCATCGCCCGGTTCGGCGTCAGGAAGAGATTATCTGGGTCCTCAACGCAGACTTCGACTTGGTGGTTTCTCTCATTCCAGCTGCACACAATTTGCACAACTACGACGAGCTGAAGCTCCCGTATTTGCACCGGCCGCTCGCAGATACCGACGAATTTTCGGTGCGTCTGCCGGAGATCTATCACGAGCTGCGGCAACGACTCGATATTGGGCAGAAGCTGCTGTTTCACCGTGAAGAGGTGAACGACATCCTCGCTGGCTTCGTCGGCGGATACCTCGCCTGGACCGGCATGGTTCCCGAGCCCCCCAAAGCGGTCACCGCCGCAGAGCAACTGCTCGAACGACAGCTTGGTCCAACCGGGCGCGAGATGGTGCGCGTGTCGAGCGAGGCTTCACCCGTCAAGAACGGTTGATCATGGACGTCATTGTTCTGCGCGACCTGCGCATCGTGACCATGTGTGGCGCGCTTCCCGAGGAGAAGGAGCGCGCACAGCCGTTCCGCTTCGACGTTGAAGTTGAGGCCGACCTTTCCGATGCCGGTCAAAGCGATGATCTCGATCACACCATCAACTATGGCGCCCTGGCCGATGAAATTGTCGCGGCTGTCACCGGTGCTGAGTACACACTGATAGAACGTATGGCCCAGGTGGTCGTCGATGTCGTTTTCGCTCATGAGCGGGCGACGGCCGTGACCGTTGAGGTGTCGAAATTGCGCCCGCCGGTCGCGCATCTGCTGGAGCAGAGCGCGGTGCGCATTCGCCGGACGCGATGACCCCAGCTCAGTGACTAGAGCTTTCCTCGGACTGGGCTCGAACCTCGGTGAACGAGAGCAGTACCTCCGCCAGGCCGTGGCTGCCCTACCTGATGTGGTTCAGGTGTCCGGTCTCTACGAGACTGATCCCATTGGTGGACCGCAACAGGCTGCGTTCCTGAACATCGTGGTTGAACTCGATACCGAGCTCAGTGCCCGTGGCCTGCTTGGCGTGTGTCGTGAATGCGAGGCGCATGCTGAACGGGTTCGCATGGAGCGATGGGGCCCACGTACGTTGGACGTCGATGTTCTCTGGGTCGATGGCGTTGCCATGTCCGAACCGGACCTGATCGTTCCCCATCCTCGCATGCGGGACCGAGCATTTGTCATGGTGCCGCTCGGCGAACTGGCCCCGGACCTCGTTGAGGGATGGTCTGACCCCGAAGCCGGTGAGATCCGACGCATCGCCGACTGGCACCAGCACACGTAGCCCAAAGGTGGCCGGGCCCGCATGGCCGGTTACCTTGAGGCCATGAGTGCTCATCCCCCGAAACATGATGTGGCCGCAGCGGTTGGCCGCGCGCTGGCCGAAGACCTTCAGCCTCTGGGAGATCTCACCAGCTCGATGATGCCTCCGGGGATCATGACCGAGGCACAGATGGTCGTGCGTGGTGTTGGCGCGATGGCCGGTCGGCTGTGCGCCGACGAAGCGTTCCGGCAGGTGGACCCGAACATCGTGGTCACCTGGCACGCCGATGACGGTGACCGCGTTGGCCCGATGCAAAAGATTGCTGATATCTCGGGTCCTCTGGCCACGGTGCTCGAAGCTGAACGCACGGCATTGAACTTTATGGGTCATCTCTCTGGCATCGCCACCCGCGTGTCGCAGTTCGTGGACGTGGTCGATGGTCAGATAGGTGTCTGGGACACCCGCAAGACCACGCCGGGTCTACGGGCGCTGGAGAAGGCGGCGGTGCGCGCCGGCGGCGGTCGGAATCACCGAGGCAATCTGTCCGACTGGTTGATGTTCAAGGACAACCACCTCACCGGCATGTCGATTGGCGACGCTGTAGCCCGAGCCCGCGACCAGTGGCCGGGTCGCACCCTGCACGTTGAGTGTGATCGCCGGGACCAGGTGGCTGAAGCCGTGGCCGCACATGCCGACGCCATTCTGCTCGACAACATGTCACCTGATGAAGTCCGTGAGTGCATGAAGATCATTGGCGAGAAGCGCCCGGACGGTCGACCTCTGGTGGAAGCATCAGGTGGTATCACCATTGAAACAATTGGAAGCTACGCCGACACCGGTGTGGACTACGTTTCGTCCGGTTCGTTGACGAACTCCGCACCCGTGCTTGATATCGGTCTGGACATCGAAGTTCTCCAGGGGGAGTGACTTCAAATCGGGTTCGCCGTCGGCGGCTGCTGAGCTCCCGGATGAGACGAACGTTCCGAGGGCACTGTTCCCCGAAATAGGTGAGTTGGCCGCCTCCGTTCAGCGGTTAAGACCGCGGGCTGACCGGGTCTGTCACGTACGCTCAGGTGCACGTGCATGACCGGGTCGACGTCCGGGTGAGAGACGAAGCTGTGACTGAATTTTCTGTGAGCGACATTCCGTATCGGTTTGAACCGACCGCTACGGCGGCGGCCCTTCGCGCCGAGTTCGGTGAGATCGAAGACGGCACCGAGACCGGCCACAAGGTGACTATCGCCGGTCGTCTGATGTTGCGTCGAGTCCAGGGCAAGTTGGCCTTCGGCACGCTCGATGATTCAACCGATCGCATCCAGCTCTTTGCCCCGTCCAAGGTCACCGAGAACTTTGATGCGTTCTGCGATTCGAACCTTGGCGACTGGTTGGGTGTGACCGGCGAGGTCATGAAGACCCGCAAGGGCGAGCTCTCCGTCAAGGTCGAAGAGTGGGTGACGCTGGCCCAGGCGCGCCGCCCATTTCCCGACAAGTTCCACGGCATGACCGACCCGGACCTGCGCTACCGGCAGCGGTATGTGGACCTGTGGGTCACGGAGGAGTCGCGGCGCACGTTCCTCATGCGTTCGAAGATCATGTCGCTGACGCGACGTTGGCTTGAGGATCGTGACTACATCGAAGTGGAGACACCGGTCTTCCATCCCATCCCCGGCGGCGCAACGGCGCGCCCGTTCACCACGCACCACAACGCATTGGACGTGGAGCTCTACCTTCGCATTGCTCCAGAGTTGTACCTGAAGCGCTTGACCGTGGGCGGGATGAACCGGGTGTTCGAGATGGCCCGAGTCTTCCGTAACGAGGGCATGTCCACCCGGCACAATCCCGAGTTCACCATGCTCGAGCTGTACCAGGCGTATGCCGATTACAACGACATCATGGAACTTGTGGAAGAGCTGGTGTCTCATCTGGCAATGGAGCTTCATGGCACCACTGACCTGGCCTACGGCGACCGCACCATCAACGTCGCCGCGCCGTGGCGGCGGGCAACCATGCTCGAACTGGTAGAGGAACACGCAGGCCATGTCCTCACCCTCGACACGCCAATTGCTGAACTCAGGGCAATCGCCGAGAGTCACTCCATTCCCACTGAGGAGTACTGGGGTCCGGGCAAGTTCATACTGGAGATCTACGAGAAGACGGTTGAGTCAAACATCTGGGATCCGGTGTTCGTGACGGACTACCCGAAGGAAGTCTCTCCGCTGTCGCGTGACCACCGCTCCAAGCCGGGATTCGTCGAGCGTTTCGAAGCGATTGTTGCCGGCCGTGAGTTGTGCAATGCGTTCTCGGAGTTGACCGACCCGGAGAATCAGCGCCGCATGTTCGAGGCGCAGGAACAGGACAAGGAATCTGGCGACGACGAAGCGATGGTTGTGGACGAGGACTACCTGCGAGCGTTGGACTTCGGTCTGCCGCCAACCGGTGGCCTTGGCATCGGCATGGACCGCCTCGTCATGTTGCTCGCCAACGTCACCACCATCCGCGACGTGGTCCTTTTCCCGACACTGCGCCCCGAACGGGCGGGCAGTGAAACGTCACACGCTCCCGAAGCAGCGACCGAACAAGTTGCCCCCATCGACCTCAGGGGCGGCCAGGAAGAAGAAGGCGGATGATGCCTGACCTTTACGCGGGAAGGGTGTAGGCGGTACGGTCGCAGACGGTGCGGAGGGCAAAGCTGGACCGGATGCGTGTGACGCCGGGGAGGATTGCCAGATGGGTGCGGTGGATGCGCTCGTAGTCGTTCACGTCCTCGCAGGCGACATGGATGAGGTAGTCAGATTCGCCTGCCATGAGCCGACAGCTCATGACTTCGGGAACCTCGAGGATCGCGGCCTCGAAGGTTTCGAGCACTGTTTCCTCCTGGGACACGAGGGAGATCTCCACGAGCACTGCGGTGTCCCGGCGAATGCGTGCGGGGTCCAGCATTGCCACATAGCGCTCTATGACGCCGTCATCCTCCAGGCGCCGGAGACGTCGCAGCGCAGCCGAAGGGGACAGGCCGATTTCATCCGCCAGGTCCACGTTGCTGATCCGGCCGTCGCTCTGCACGAGGTTGAGAAGGTGCCTATCGGTCGTGTCGAGTTCCATTACTGAATGGTACTTGCGTTCGAACCTTCATTCGCGCTGCAATCGTGCAGCGCACATGGCATAGAGGCCTGGATTCGCACAAACCTACCGCACAAAACTCCGTAGGTTGGTCGGTGAACGTATCTGCAGCGCGCAGATGGGACAACAGTGGGGTGAACAGCAATGCAAATCGGTGTGCCAAGCGAGATCAAAGACAAGGAACAACGTGTCGGGCTCACCCCGGGCAGTGTCCAGGAACTCACCCGACGAGGTCATGAGGTCGAGGTACAGGCCGGGGCCGGGCTCGGCATCGGCGCCAGTGATGCCGACTACCTCGCTGCGGGCGCATCCATCGGTGATGATGCCGAAGCCGTCTTCGCCAAAGCGGAGATGATCGTGAAGGTCAAGGAACCGCAGGCCGTCGAGCGGGCCATGCTGCGCAGAGACCAGACCCTCTTCACCTACCTCCACCTCGCCCCGGACCCGGATCAGGCCAACGATTTGATCGCTTCTGGCGTCACCGCGATTGCCTATGAAACCGTCACCGACGGCGAAGCTGGTCTTCCGTTGCTCGCACCCATGTCGAAGGTTGCCGGTCGCATGGCCGTGCAGGCTGCGGCCCATTCCCTCGAAGCTCCCCAGGGAGGCGCCGGCCTTCTGATTGGTGGCGTGCCCGGTGTGGCATCAGCCAAGGTCGTCGTCATCGGAGGCGGCGTGGTTGGCGAGAACAGTGTGGAGATCGCTGTCGGCATGGGTGCCCAGGTCACCGTGCTCGATCGTTCGATTGAGGTGCTCGACGACCTGTCGGCCCGCTTCGGCACAGCCATCGAAACGGAGTACAGCACCGCTGCTGCGCTCGAGCGCCTCGTGCTTGACGCCGACGTCGTCATCGGCGCGGTGCTCGTGAAGGGCGCCAAAGCTCCGAAGCTCGTTACTGCAGAGATGGTCAGGGCCATGCGTAAAGGCTCTGTCCTCGTGGACGTTGCCATTGACCAGGGTGGCGCCTTCGAGACCTCGCACGCCACAACCCACACCGACCCCACCTACGTGGTCGACGGGGTGGTCCACTACTGCGTGGCCAACATGCCGGGCGCAGTTCCGAAAACCTCCACCTACGCGTTGAACAACTCGACACTGCCCTTCGTGCTGCAGCTTGCGGACAAGGGTGCGATGGCTGCTATGGCTGACAACGCTCACCTGCGCAACGGCCTCAACGTCATCGACGGCAGGGTCACCGAACCAGCCGTTGCCGAAGCCCTCGGCGTTGCCTGGGTCGACCCTGCTTCGCTCTAGAAGCCTCCCCAATCGGGGGCAGACTTTTCCACAGGGCAGGTCACCCGCCCGCCCGCATCGGCTATGTATGATCGATCTTTAGCTTTGTGAGGTAACCACGATGCCCGAGATCGAGATTGGTCTTGGCAAGTCCGGACGCCGTGCCTACGGCTTCGACGACATTGCCATTGTTCCCACCCGTCGCACGCGCGACCCGGAAGATGTGGACATCAGCTGGGAGATCGACGCCTACAAGTTCGAGCTGCCGTTGATGGCGTCAGCAATGGATGGCGTGGTGTCTCCCCAGAGCGCCATTCGCATTGGTCAGCTCGGTGGGCTCGCTGTGCTCAACCTCGAAGGTCTGTGGACTCGCTACGAGAACCCGCAACCCATTCTGGATGAGATCGCCGACCTCCCGGTGGAGAAGGCAACTCTGCGGATGCAGGAGATGTACCAGGAACCGATCATCAAAGACCTCGTTGGCCAGCGCATCCGAGAGGTGAAGGAAGCTGGCGTCGTCACCGCGGCGTCGCTCACGCCGCAGCGGACTGCTACCTATCTTGATGAGGTGCTCGATGCCGAGCTGGACATGCTCGTGATCCAAGGAACCGTCGTCACCGCAGAGCACAAGTCAAAGACCTCCGAGCCGCTCAACCTGAAGAAGGTTGTTCGCGAACTGCCGATACCGGTCGTCGTCGGCGGCTGCGCGAGCTATGAGGCTGCGCTGCACCTCATGCGCACCGGCGCCGCGGGTGTGCTCGTCGGCGTCGGTCCCGGCCACGCATGCACCACCCGCGCCGTGCTCGGTCTTGGAGTGCCGCAGGCAACCGCAATCGCCGACGCACGCGCCGCCCGTATGCGACACCTGGATGAAACCGGCGTTTACGTGCACGTCATAGCAGACGGTGGCATGGCCACCGGCGGCGACATCGCAAAGGCCATCGTGTGCGGCGCTGATGCTGTCATGGTCGGCTCACCGCTTGCGGCAGCTTCCGAAGCGCCCGGTCGGGGCTTCCACTGGGGGATGGCCACCTTCCACCCCTCTTTGCCTCGCGGCGCCCGGGTCCAGACCACCACGCGTGGCACGCTCGAAGAGATCCTTGTCGGTCCGGCTCGCGAAAACGACGGACGTCTCAATCTGATGGGTGGCCTGCGCACGTCAATGGCCACCTGTGGTTATGAGACGGTCAAGGAATTCCAGAAGGCCGAAGTCATGGTTGCCCCGGCACTGCAGACAGAGGGCAAGAGCCTTCAGAAGTCTCAGGGCGTCGGCATGGGCCACTGATCAGTCATCTGATCCGGCACCAACCTCTCAATGAAAGTGGCGACAACTCATGAGCACTGCTGATTCTGACCACAAGGTCCTCGTTGTTGACTTTGGCGCGCAGTACGCACAGCTGATCGCTCGCCGCGTGCGCGAGGCAAGCGTGTACAGCGAGATCGTCGCACACACCATCACCGCGGACGAGGTGCGCGAGAGGCAGCCAGCCGCCATCGTGCTCAGCGGTGGTCCGAAGTCGGTGCATGTGGAAGGCGCTCCCACGCTGGACCCGGAGATCTACGACCTCGACATTCCTGTCCTGGGCATTTGTTACGGCGCTCAGCTGCTCGCTCAGCAACTGGGCGGCAATGTTTCCAACACCGGCATCGGAGAGTACGGCCGCACCGAGATGCAGGTCACCGCTCGCGGTCAGCTCTTCACCGAAGACATGCCGGAGCATCAGTCGGTGTGGATGAGTCACTTCGATTCCATTGGCCAGGCGCCCGACGGGTTCACCGTCACGGCCTCGACTCCTGAAGCTCCCATCGCTGCTCTTGAGAATCGGGAGCGCCGAATCTACGGCGTGCAGTACCACCCGGAAGTGGCTCATACGCCATTCGGTCAGCGCATCATTGAGAACTTCCTCCACGCCGCGGCAGAGATCCCCGCCACCTGGACGATGGGGTCAGTCGCCGAGCAGTCAGTGGCTGCCATCAAGGCGCAGGTCGGAACAGGTCGTGCCATCTGTGGGTTGTCCGGAGGCGTTGACTCCGCTGTTGCCGCAGCGCTTGTGCACAAGGCCATCGGCGCCCAGCTCACCTGCGTGTTCGTCGACACCGGGCTGATGCGCAAGGACGAAGGCGAGCAGGTGGTGGAGACATTTCGGCGCAACCAGGGCATTGAACTCATTCATGTCCGAGCGGCCGATCGTTTCTTCGAGAAACTCGAAGGTGTCACCGACCCCGAAGAGAAACGCAAAGCCATTGGCGAGCTCTTCATCCGCATCTTCGAGGAAGCCAAGGGCGGCATCGAAGATGCGAAGTTCCTGGTGCAGGGCACGCTCTACCCGGATGTCATCGAATCGGGCACCAGCAGCGCAGCAAAGATCAAGAGCCATCACAACGTCGGTGGTCTCCCCGACGACATGGATTTCGAACTGGTTGAGCCATTGCGCATCCTGTTCAAGGACGAAGTGCGCGCCGTTGGAACCGAGGTTGGACTGCCTGATGAGATTGTTTGGCGCCAACCATTTCCTGGTCCGGGCCTCGGTGTTCGCATCATCGGCGAAGTCACACCAGGCAAGGTCGCCATCCTGCAGGAGGCAGACTTCATCGTCCGCGACGAACTTTCGAAGGCCGGACTTGATCGCGAGATATGGCAGGCGTTTGCTGTGCTCCCTGACATCCGCTCTGTGGGTGTCATGGGTGATGAGCGCACCTACGCCTATCCAATCATCATTCGAGCGGTAACCAGCGAGGATGCAATGACGGCTGACTGGGCGCGCATTCCCTACGACGTGCTGGAAGCCATGTCGAGCCGCATCATCAACGAAGTCGACGGCGTCAACCGTGTGGCGTACGACATCACGTCCAAGCCGCCCGGCACCATCGAATGGGAATGAGCGAATGGCAGTGACCGTGTCCTCTGGATCGGGCGAGACGCCGGACATTCCGGCCCTGTATGTGGAAGCGCTGGCCATATTCGGTCGAGCTGTTCAGGACGTGCAGGATCACGAATGGGATCTGCCGACGCCGTGCGAGGATTGGGACGTGCGCCAGGTTGTCGCACACGTGGTGCTCGGTGAAGCGGCAATGACTGCCGCGATTGCCGGTGACGATGCAATGGGCGGGCTTGAGGTTGACGCCCGTGTCGTCGGGCTCAACCCGATGGCCACATGGCGCGGCACCGCACTCAAAGCCATCGATGCGGCGCGCACCGAAGGTCTTGTTGATGCGAGCTATAAGCATCCGTCGGGCCGAGTCAGGGGCGCTCAGTTGTTGGGCTACCGGATCAGCGAAAATCTGGTGCATGCGTGGGATATCTCGGTGGCGGTCAGCCGTCGCCAGGATCCCGATAACAAGCTCGCTGAGTTCGTTCTCGACTTCTGGTTGCCGGCAGTGGGTGACCTGCAATCCAGTGCCGACTACGGCGATGCGCTCATGCCCGTGGACGGGGCAGCAGCAGGCGCCCGTCTCCTCGCCCTCCTCGGCAGGTCCTAGACCCAGCACCCACCCAACGGACAGGTGCCAGGGGGTTCAGCGAAAGTCGACGCAAAACGGTCGGCCCTCGCCGCCTACCGTTCAGGAACGGCTCGGTTTCGTAGTCTGAGCCCCAAGGAGCCGCCGGACCGTCCTCGTTCCTCGGCCTGTCTGCGCGGCTCCCAGGCACATGTTCACCAGCGCCCATGTTCACTGGACAGGCTGGGGACCGACAGAAGCCCCCGCCGATTGGGTCGGCGAGGGCTTCTGTTCGAATGGCTGTGGGTTCCGTTACTCCTCTTCGGAGCCAGCGTCCTCAGCGGGCGCCTCGTCGGCTCGAGCCTCCGCAGCGGGCGCCTCGTCGGCTGGAGTTTCTTCGGCTGGAGCTTCGGCAGCGGGCTCCTCGTCGGCTGGAGCCTCCGCAGCGGGCGCCTCGTCGGCTGGAGTTTCTTCGGCTGGAGCTTCGGCGGCTGGTGCTTCTTCGGCTGGAGCTTCGGCAGCGGGCGCTTCCTCTGCGGGTGCTTCCTCTGCGGGTGCTTCCTCTGCGGGTGCTTCGTCGGCTGGAGTTTCTTCGGCTGGAGTTTCTTCGGCTGGAGCTTCGTCGGCTGGAGCTTCGGCAGCTGGGGTTTCTTCGGCTGGAGCTTCGGCAGCGGGCGCTTCCTTTGCGGGTGCTTCCTCTTCTTCAGAGCCGCCGAGGTCGGGGACCATCGCCTGGCGCATCGAGAGGTCGATGGTGCGACGCTTGCGGTTCACGTCGAGCACCTTGACCGTGATGCGATCGCCTGGAATCACAATCTCTTCCGGCTGGAACACGCGGTACTCGGCGAGCTCGGACACGTGGACCAGACCCTCGACCCCCGCAGCCAATTCAACAAAGGCGCCGAAGTCAACCAGACGGCTGACGGTCGCTTCGAGGCGCATGCCCTTCTTGAACGTCTTCAGTGGATCCTCACCCACCCGCATGGAAAGGCCAAGACGGTTCTTCGACGGCTGGACCTTGACGATCCTGACCTCGACTTCCTGGCCTACCGATACGACGTCGGCGGGCATGCGAGAGCGCTGCCATCCCAGCTCGGAACGGTGAACAAGACCTCGGACACCGTTGACATCGACAAATGCGCCAAAGTCGGTGATCTCCACGACCTTGCCGGAATGTGCGTCGCCGACCTTGAAGCCGGCAAGAGCTTCCTTGGACGCGCTGCGTTGCTCGGCGCGAAGTGCGGCCTTGCGGGAAACGATGAGGCGGGCCTTCAGGCGGTCAGCCTCGATGACTCGGACGTTGAACTGCTGGCCGACCATGGCCCCCAGATCTGCGACCGGGTTGGCGTCGGCCAGTGACGCAGGGAGGAAGCCTCTCAGGCCCCCGACGTCCACGGAGAGGCCACCCTTGACGGTGTCCGTCACGGTACTCATCAGCGATGTCTTGTTCTTGTCCGCGTCCTCGACAGCATCCCAGGCACGCTTCTGGCGCGCCCAGAGGCGAGACATAACGGTGCGTTGACGCACGTCGGCCCGAGCAAGGACCGCTCCTTCGATGACGTCGCCGACTTTGGCTTCACCGCTCAGGTCAACTATCAGGCCGGATGTCCAGTGGCGGTCGCCAATGACGCCGACCTTGCCGTCACCGATATCGAGCTCGATGGCGTTCTTGGCCACTGCCGTCACCGTGCCGCTGATGATCTGGCCGCTCTCGTAGCCGCCAAGCGTTGCCGGCCCAAGGCTGGTGCCGGGCGGCAGTGGGGGAGCGGTGGGCGTCTCAGCCTCCGAGCCGGGAGCTGCAGCTGCGGCGACAGCAGGTGCGCTCGACGCGTCAGCAACCGGAGCAATGGCCGGTTCTGCCGTCTCGGGTGCTTCAGCGACGGCTGCGACTTCTTCGGTCGGTGCTTCTTCGGTTGCGGGTGCTTCGGCGACGGCTGCGACTTCTTCGGTCGGTGCTTCTTCGGTTGCGGGTGCTTCGGCGACGGCTGCGACTTCTTCGGTCGGTGCTTCTTCGGTTGCGGGTGCTTCGGCGACGGCTGCGACTTCTTCGGTCGG
>ENA-ORXT01000681-ORXT01000681.1-marine-metagenome-genome-assembly--contig:-NODE-681-length-52099-cov-5.219772_pt1 | contig 52099 bp, 45 predicted proteins | sample MGYA00237868_ERZ511482 | MGnify/ENA metagenome assembly ERZ511482
AGGCACCTGACTTTTGGAGCACCACAACAGCAAATACTAAGGGTAAAAAAGCTAACCCTGTGACCTCAGGTGGCGCGGCCAACTTACTTGTTCCAAGTGCCAGAAACTTACTGACAGACAATAATCAGTCTCTGGTAACGCTCGACCAGTCCTCAGCGAGCAAAAGGGCATTAGAAGGTGGTGGCGCTGGTATTTCTGACGCGCTTTACACTGACTTATTAAAATACATCAAAGGCTATAAAGATGATGGCAAACCCCGCCACCATATAGGCGATATCCTCCATAGCAAGCCCTCAGTCGTTTCTTATAGCGATCAGGAGATTATTTTCTTTGGCACTAATGAGGGCTACCTCCACGCAATCAATGCAGCAGACGCCAGTACCTCTGGCGGAGGAAAAGAGTTATTCGCTTTCTTGCCGTCACCTTTACTTGCCAATATTCGAGGGCAGTACGAAAACACTCCCTTAACAGGCCCTATTAAGCGCATCTATGGAATCGATGGGGAAATGACCGTTTGGATGAGTGATACAAATAGCAATGGCAAGATTGACCCCGGTGAAAAGGCCTACTTATACTTTGGGTTACGCCGTGGTGGTTCGACCTACTATGCGTTAGATATTTCTGACCCGACGAAGCCTCGTTTACTCTGGACTATCGATAATAAAAAAGCGCGCTTTAACCAATTAGGGCAAACGTGGTCAAAACCAACCTTGGGTAAGTTACGGTATAAGGAATCTGGTACGGTTAAATTTGAAGAGGTGCTCGTCTTTGGTGGCGGTTACGATGCGACTGTTTACGATGAGAAAACACGTGCCTCACGCCCTACCGGCAATGTAAAAGGCAACAGCATTTACATCGTTAATGCTAAAACTGGCAAACACATTTGGTCACACACAGGTGGCGAACTAACCGACAGCGTACCAAGCAGTATTCGAGTGTTAGATGTCAACCAAGACGGCTCAATTGATCGTTTATACTTTGGAGACACTGGCGGAAACGTTTGGCGCGTTGATTTAAATATCGATGACTCAGATGATGACGCCAGTGTGCATGACGTTAAAAAGGATGCGCGCCTCTATAAGTTCGCAGCCTTAGGGCAGAACAATGGCAACGATGTGAGAAAGTTTTTCCACGAACCTGAGGTAGCATCGTTTAAACACAAAGGGCGCTATATCTCACTCATAACAATTGGCAGTGGTTATCGGGCCCACCCAAAAACCACTAACATTGAGGACCGGCTGTTCGTCCTGTATGACGAACACACGTCCAAGCCCCCAGAAATAGCACCTCGCGCGCTGACTGAAAGTGATCTTGCACAGTCGTCGGTGCTAGCGGGCGATGACTTTTTGCCCAACTACAAAGGTTGGTATAAAAACTTGGTGAACGGGAAAGGCGAAAAATCACTTTCTAGCCCACTAATTTTCATGAACAAGGTTATGTTTACGACCTTTGGGCTTACTGATACCCCTACAAAAACGGGGGGCCGTGATAGCTGTACAAGCCAGACTAACGATTTTAGCCGAGCTTATGCCTTAAATTTAATGACAGGATCTGCAACGGCTGACTTAGACGGTGATGGTACAGTGACAGACAGCGATGAATCTGTGGTAGTAGGTTTTGGTGAAATACCCGACTCACCAAGGCTAGTTTTTAATAAACCGTCAAACTGCACCAAAGATGGGTGTGATCATATTGTCGATGTGCGTGTTGGCAAAATGGAGTCACCACTCATCGATGGAAATACCGTCGATGGGAACGTCAACTTAGGGGAGTATTTGCCGAAGGTTTTTTGGTTGAATTCATTAGAATAACGTTACGGTAAGGCGCGATCGGCTAGAGCTCTTTACCCGCTCTGAACGCCTTCCATTTCATGACGCTGTTTGCCCCCAGCCACATCAGTGGCGCTGGGGGCAATTTTTTAGGCTCAGCTTCTTTTTTGTAATCTGGCAGCAGAGTTTCTGCGCTACCGACCGCAGCTTCAGCAGCGATAATGCCCGCAACCGTGCCTTTTGCGGTGCCCAGTCCATTCTGACAACACGCAGAATAAAGCCCATCCTCCAGCTCGCCCAGCGCAAAGACGTTATTGAGGCTAAGACACAAACGTCCATCCCAGCAATACTCCATTTCTACCTTGTTAAGCATTGGGAATCTGGCGTTGAAACTATCTTTATGTGCCTTGGCAACCGCATCCATTTTACTAGAAGATGAGTGCATTTTAGCGTCGTAAGTTGCACCGTTGCGAACAATGATGCGATCGCCCCCCACTCCTGAGATGCGCCTAACAGTGGTACCCAACGGGTCAGCAGGCGTGAACCCCCAACGCGACTCCCCACCCAATGTTGAAATTTCAGCGGGGGTTAGAGCCCGTGTCATTGAGCCGTAAAGCATTAAATGCATTAGACGACCGGTGTAAAAACCAAAATGCTCAACCAAACCATTAACGGCAATAATAACCTTGCTCGATTGAACTGACCCCTTAGCGGTCAAAACCGACCAGCCTGCCGCGTTTTTTGACAAGGAGCAAACCGGTGATTGTTCAAATAATTTCACAGCGCCGATGCACTGTAAGCCTTGAGCTAGTTCACGAATGTATAGCGCAGGCTGCAGCATTGCTGTGCCTGGCGTCCAAAGCCCACCTTGGTAGTAGTCAGTCCCCGAGAGTGTTTGCATTTCGGTTGAATCAAGTAGTTTAAATGCCTCCCCTAAACGTGTTAAATGATTGGCGTAATTGAAATTATGCCGCATGCCCTTGTCGGTGGCCGCCGCGTTTATTTTGCCGCTAAGGGTTATGGCTTCCTCTGACATATCGAAGTCCTTAGCAATCCCCTGCGCGAATGCTATGGCAGCTCGATTCATCGCGGTTTGACGGCGATCATTGTCAGCTGAATCTCCCGCATAGTCATCTGAGGTTAGCTCATGCGGTAGGTCAATCATAAACCCCGAGTTACGGCCCGCTGGGCCTGTTGCAACCTCTCTACCCTCTAATACGACAATACGCGCATTGGGCTGTAACTGCGTTAAGCGCCTTGCAGCTGAAAGCCCTGCAAACCCTGCCCCAATGATCAAGTAATCGGCATCCAACGATTCATTAAGTGAAGGATTAGGTGCCCGCACTGGCAAAATCGAATTCCACGCAGCAGCGCCGGTGTCCGGTGGCATTTTTCTAACGTCAATCATTTGTATCGGCCACTACAGCGACTAACGCCCAACAAGGTACACGTTTAGGATAAGTCGGCATTAATCCACAGACTCCTCTGGTGCACGGTCTGACAGATCAATCCAAATCGTTTTTAGTTCTGTGTATTGATCATGCGCATGTAGTGAATTATCCCGCCCACCAAATCCTGAGTGCTTATAACCTCCAAATGGCGTTGAAATATCACCCTCACCATAGCAATTGATGGTTACCGTTCCTGCCCGAATGGCACGTGCCGCACGAATTGCTTTTTTACCATTGGCCGTAAACACGCTGGCCGCCAAACCGTACTGTGTATCATTGGCAACGGCAATGGCTTCCTCCATCGACTCAACGGTGATGACTGACAGCACCGGACCAAAGATCTCATCCTGAGCCAACGTGCTACTCGAACTTAGCCCATCAATGATCGTAGGCATCACATAGCAACCCTCTTTACTATCACCACCAACCAACACCTTCGCATCACCCAACGACTCTGCACTTAAGTAAGCCGTGACCTTTTCAAAATGCTCTTTATCGATTAAAGCGCCTAGATTATTAACAGGGTTCAAAGGGTCCCCTGTACGCCAATCACGTAAATGTGCCTGCATCTTTTCAAGCAATTCATCTTTAATACCTGACTGCACAATCAGCCTTGAATTGGCCGAGCAGTTCTCTCCCATATTCCAAAAAGCCGCGTTAACGATGTGCTCTGCAACAAGATCAATATCTTCAGCATCATCCAACACTACCGCTGGATTTTTCCCGCCGCACTCCAAAACAATCTTCTTTAAATTGGAATCAGCCGAATAACGTAAGAAACGCCGTCCTGTTTGCGTGGATCCCGTGAATGACACCATATCAACGTCTGGGTGCAACCCTAACGGCTCACCAACATCCGGCCCCAAACCTGGAATAACGTTTAGCACGCCTCTTGGGAGGCCCGCTTCCATTGCTAACTCTGCTACACGCAGTGCAGTCAAACTAGTCTGCTCAGCCGGTTTCACAATCACAGAATTACCCGCAGCCAATGCTGGGGCAATTTTCCAAGCCAACATAAGCAGCGGGAAATTCCATGGCAACACAGCCCCAACCACACCAATCGGCTCACGCACGATCATGGCAATCGCATCGTCACCCGCAGGTGCGGTTTGATCGTATATTTTATCAATCGCTTCGGCGTGCCAAAGAATCGTCTGAATCGTTTCAGGGATATCGACATTGACACAATCGCTGATTGGTTTACCCGAATCAAGACTTTCCATCACCGCCAACTCATGACGATTACGCTTAATTAGTTTAGCTAAAACGATGAGTATTTCTTTGCGCTCAGAAGGATGAAGTTTGCTCCAACGGCCCTGATCAAACGCTTCACGCGCTTTATCCACTGCAAAATTCACATCATCCGCGTTACAAGATGCAATATTCGCTAAGTCTTCTCCAGTGGCTGGGTTTACCGTCGCAAATGTATTACCTGATTTGGCTACTTGAAAGCGTCCATTAATGAACGCGGTAGTCGGTAAAGTAAGGCTTTTAGCAATCGCCTGATACTCATCGTAGCTTAATAAATCTGACATTATGCTTCCTCCTCAATCTGGGCTAACGTGGTATTCATCACGCGAATAACCTGCTCTAGTGTGCGCTTATCGTCTTTGTTTAAAGACTGTAAAGGCTTACGGGGTGGGCCTGCTGGTATGCCGCGCATCGTCACACCGTGCTTGATGCATTGCACAAACTTACCGCCCTGTTCTAGCACCCTCATCAACGGCATCATCGCTGACATAATGCGACGACCTTTATTGAAATCATTCTCTATACGGCAAGCGCGATGCAATTGAAGATGAGCTTCCGGCGCAAAGTTTGAACCCGCACACACCCAAGAAGTTGCGCCCCAAGCAAAGAACTCAAGCGCCTGGTCATCCATGCCACAGCCCAATTGGATATGTGGGTAGTCACGAGCTAATAGGTGCAAACGATCGATATCACCCGTGCTTTCTTTTATCGCTTTGAAGTTGGGAGAACGCCCCACTCGATCCAAATATTCCTGCCCCATATTCACACCCATACGACCGGGGTAGTTATAGAGCATGATGGGTAGATTGGCTGCACGATCGATTGCCAACGCATGTAGCGCATTTTCACGCTCAGTGGGAACGGAGTATGGAGGTGTAGCGACAAGTAACGCATCAGCACCTAGCTTTGCAGCCGCTTCAGCATACTCAATAGATTCTTCAGTACGCAGCGCACCTGTTCCAACGATTAGCGGAATACGGTTACCAATAATGCTTTTAAAAAGCTTCATCAGGTGCATGCGCTCTTCTTTGCTTTGCGCGTAATATTCACCGGTGGTTCCAGCAACGATCAGGCCATTAATGCCTTTTTCGATTAGCAGCTCGATTACCGATTCCAAGCCTTTTTCGTTGATACTGTGATCGTCAAAATGTGGCGTGACGACCGGCGTGTAAATGCCCTCAAAATCCATGAGTACTCCAATACTATTAATTAATTTGGCAGGCTACTTTTAGCCATGCATGATTAGGATTGATCGTTATACCCATCAATTGGCAATGGATCGGGGCGCACGAAAATTTCCATTTGACGGTGTGATAATGCCCAGTGCGCTTTGATTAAAGCCACCATGCCATCCGCATCCGCATTTTCGATGCATACAATCATTTCATCATGATGCCCTGACGCCTCGCTAAGCACCTCTTCAGAATTTCGAATGCGTGAGCTGTAAAAGGTTTGGCTAATCCTAGCGTGATCAATCAGTAGGCGTTCATAGCTTGGCATCAGGTAAGGATTAGCCGCCATTTCACCCATTAACGTATGAAACTGGTCATTCCAATAAATCAGGGCTTCAGTGTCACCCTCAGTAGCCGCTTTACTAAATTCTGCTTGTGCCGCTCGCATTTCAACTAGCTGCTTAAGGGTGGCGTTCTCAGCCGCTAGACGCCCAATGGCTGCATAAATCATCGGCGCTGACATGAAGAAATTGCGCAACGTGATGTGGTCCATCGAAACAACGGAGGCGCCACGGTTACTAACAATTTCCAGATAACCTTCGCCTGCAAGACGCCTAAACACCTCACGCAGTGGTGTTCTTGAAATCTGGTAATATTCACTCAATTGGGTCTCATCCAGACTTGAGCCCGGCGCTCGCTCCATCGTCAAGATCTGCCGTTTCAAGTCGGTATACAGTTGGTCTTTTTTCATCAGAGGTGACAACGCTCCTATAGCCTTAGCCTGAAGCTCTCTTGGTTGTTTTTGATCGGCCACATCGAACAATGAAGTAGGCAGTGGTTCAGTCGTCTTCATTCAGCGCGTCCATCGTTGGAATTTCCTGTTCGCGTCTTGCGATATAATCTAACAATTCATCATTCATGCCTTCATCCATCTTAGGCTCTTGATATTCATGCAGTAACTTTTTCACATGAATCAATGCACGATCCACGGTGTTTTTAGCACCATCGGCCTGCCATTGCTCTATTGAATTATTATCAAATAATTCTGGCATAAAGAAGGCACGCTGGAAGTTCTCTAAAGTATGCGGGTGACCTAAGTAATGACCTGCAGGCCCTACGTCACGCACTGCGGCTAGCGCCTCATCAAAGTCATCCCAACGAATCCCTTCAGCCATACGATAGCCCATGGCACACTGCTCAGCATCGACTACAAACTTGGCCATTGAGCAATGCATACCCGCCTCATTCCATCCCGCTGAATGCCAAATGTAGTTGGCGCCTGACAATAACACCGCCATGAGTGTGGTCGCACTTTCGTAACCTGCCTGTGCATCAAACTCTTTTGATCCACCAAGGGTATTAGAAGTACGCCAAGGGACTTTATAGAAACGCGCCATTTGCCCGATCATGAAGTTCATCAATGAGATTTCAGGGGTACCTGCCATCGGCGCGCCGGACTTCATTGAAACGGTACTTAGGTAGTGACCGTAAATAGCGGGACAGCCTTTATTGATAACCTGCGTGTAGGCTAATGCAGATAAGGCTTCAGCGTTTAGCTGTGCCACTGAAGGCGCAACTGAGGCAGGCGTGTTAGCACCACCTAATACAAACGGTGAACACAATACGGGCTGGTTATGCTTACAAAAAGCACGCATCGCACCTAGCATGGTCTCGTCCCAAACCAACGGTGAGTTACCGTTTACATTGCCCGTGACCACCGCGTGAGTTTTCATGTACTCCTCACCAAACATAATCTTACACATATTCATGACATCTTCAGCATTCTTACCTGAGGTGGTCATTCCCATAAAGGTCTTGTCGGAGTGTTTCATGGATGAGTAGGTAATACGAAGGTGACGATGCGACACAGGATGGTCCATCGGCTCCACAATATGATGGGCTGATGAATGAATAGCCGGAGACATATGAGAAAGCTTATGGAAGTTGCCTAAATCTTCAAGGGTTGGCCAGCGGCGTTTGTTTTCCATATCGACGATAAATGGCGCACCGGTCATTGGCACAAACATCGATTGATTACCACCAATATTAACCGTCTTACTCGGATCGCGCGCATGCATGGTGATAGTTTCAGGAATGGTGCTTATCAACTCCATAATCAAACCACGGTCGATCTTAACTCGCTGTCCCTGAACATCTGCACCAGCAACTTTCCATTGTTCCAACGCGATGGGGTCACGAAAATCAACCCCGACCTCTTCTAATATCGCCATAGAAGCATCATTAATCTTCAAAACCTGCGCGTCACTCATCGGCTCCGTTAAAGGAATCCCACGAGTTAATTGCGGTAGCATTTCCACATTAGTGGTTAATCGCGCCTTTTTTCGACTGCCTCTACCGCGGCGCTGAGTGCCAACTGCATCCATTTCTTAGTACTCTTATTAATGTATACACATTGTGTACAATAGTAATTTTTTGTGATCTTGCCAAGTGTTTTATTAATAATCCTGTGCTTCAGTGATCAAAAACCCTAACTAAAAGCTTCAATTTAGCGCACCTCTAATTTAAGTTTGCGAACGTTAAAATTATATAAAGCACAAGATACGCCGTTTATAAAAAGCAGTGTTTTAAGTAAGGAAAGCTTTGCAGACACTGTGGTTTCAGGTATAAATTGCCGCGCAAACTGTTAGACGATGGAAAAATATTCTTACTTAATATGCAGGCTGAAATATCATGAATATGCAAAGTTTGAAGAGCGCAGATATGCTGCGTTTGGGCATTGGAATTGCGTTTATTATCGGTATCATTCTTTACGTAAAATCCCAAGTCCTTGGAATTCCAAACAGCACAATACTCATTGTTAGTGCAGCGATTGGTGGCTATATGGCCATGAATATCGGTGCTAATGACGTCGCCAACAATGTTGGCCCAGCGGTTGGATCTAAAGCATTAACCCTCGGTGGCGCGATTATCATCGCCGCTGTCTTTGAAGCTGCGGGGGCAATCATCGCGGGGGGGAGTGTTGTTAGCACTATTAAGAAAGGCATCATAGATCCCGGCCTAATAGACAATCCAGATGTATTCGTTTGGCTGATGCTAGCCGCACTATTAGCAGCTGCAGTCTGGCTAAATGCAGCAACCATGGTAGGTGCACCGGTATCCACCACACACTCTATTGTAGGGGGCGTGTTAGGAGCGGGTATTGCGGCAGGTGGTATTGCCATTGCCAACTGGAATACGATGGCACAGATTGCAGCCAGTTGGATTATCTCGCCTGTGATGGGAGGGTTAATTGCTGCAGGCTTTCTCTATCTCATTGAACGTAAAATTATCCATCGAACGAACAAACTTGCCGCTGCCCAACAAATCATACCGTTATTAGTCGGTCTCATGGCCTGGGCATTTAGTGTTTATCTCATACTCAAAGGCATCAAAAAACTCATCCAAATCGAGTTCTGGTTGGCATGTCTGATTGGGCTTGCGATTGCAATTGTCGTTGCATTTATTGCTAAACCACTGATTAAAAAAGCATCTGAAAAACTCGCTAACAGCCGTGAAGGGGTAAACGAAATGTTTGTTATTCCGCTCATCTTCTCAGCCGCGCTATTAAGTTTTGCCCACGGTGCCAATGATGTTGCCAATGCCATTGGGCCCTTGGCGGCTATTAACGATGCCATCTTATCCGGTGAGGTGCATTCAAAAGCAGGTATTCCGCTTTGGGTTATGATCATTGGTGCCATCGGTATTGCCATTGGTTTAGCACTCTATGGGCCAAAGCTTATTAAAACGGTCGGTTCTGAAATTACTGATTTGGATAAAACCCGCGCTTACTGTATTGCGATGGCCGCCTCTATAACGGTCATTATCGCCACCCAACTCGGGCTACCGGTTAGCTCAACGCACATAGCGGTGGGTGGTGTATTTGGTGTTGGTTTTTTAAGAGAATACCTTGAATCTAACATGGCCCAAATGATTGGCGAAATCAAAGAACACCATCAAGATGACTCTGACCCGACGCTCGTTGAAGCTTCTCTATTAACGTTTGAAGACGCAACGCTAGCTGAAAAAGCGGTGTTCATTAAGTCACTTAAGTCTTTGAAAAAAGCAGGCGAGACGCCTATTACCAACGCCGAACGCAAGCAAATGAAAGCGGCCTACCGTCAAGAGCTAGTCCAGCGTTCAATGCTGTATAAAATTGCCGCCGCGTGGGTGATTACAGTGCCTGCATCGGGTTTATTGGCAGCGGTTTTTTATTATCTAATCCGTGGCATCATGGCACCTTATTAATTGCCAAATTTGACGTCTAACCGTTAAGAGCTAATGAGGCTCTATTTTAGAGCCTCTGAGTAACGATAGTGCTAAGTACAACACTCCTCCCAGTCGCGTTAATTATCTTATTGGGACTGTCTTTAAAACGAACTCAATTTGTTACCGATCAGTTTTGGAAAGAGGCTGACCGCATGGTCTATTACCTCTTTTTCCCTTGTTTACTTATTTCAAAAATTGCGACAATGAATTTGGCTGAAGTCGAATTTTTAAAGATAAGCAGTATCATCATTATCATCTTATTGCTCTTAAGCGCACTGCTTGCACTAATCCAGTCTATAAAACCCATTGAACCGGCAACGTTTACATCCACCTATCAAGGTGCTATTCGTTTTAATACCTTCGTTTCACTATCTGTGGTTGCCTCGGTATGGAACACAACCCCGCTGGCGCTTGAGGTTGCTGCACTCGTTGTCGGCATCAAGGTCCTATTGCTCAATGTATTATGTGTTGGAAGTTTCACGCTTTACTTAAAACGCTCAAGCTCTGCGCTAGATAGCATTAAACTGACTTTTAAAAACCCATTAATTCTATCTTGCTGTTTGGGGTTACTGTTAAATGCCACCGGCCTTACCATCCCCTCATGGCTTTTAATAACAATGGATATACTTGGCAAGGTGGCTCTGCCACTGGGGTTGCTATCGGTCGGTGCAGGGCTGGTGATACGCTATAGCGACTGGCTTTCCTATCCCATTGTGTTATCGACTGTTATCAAATTACTGGTCGCGCCTCTTTTAGCGTTTATTCTTGGCCACCTGTTTGCATTAGATACCATTAGCCATCAAGTGCTAGTGATTTTATTTGCGATGCCGACGGCAATAAGCGCGTATATTTTAGCAGGCCAGCTGGGTGGGGATCAGCCTACCATGGCAAAAATTATCACCATCCAAACGCTGTTATCAGCGGCGACGCTCTCGGTTATTTTATTCTGGATAGCTAGTAGCCCACCCCTTTAGACAATCCATATTTCTAAGTGGTCTGCTAGACTGCATCTATCAATAGACCTATCTTCAAATGGAATCTTGGCAATGCAGGTATCCCTATCGACTGAGCAAGTAAGAAAGCTGGTTTTACATAGTCAACAGCTACCACCCAGACCAGCCAGCGGTGCTGCGCTATCGGCAACGCTAGCCGCCATCGAACATCTCTCTTATATTCAGATTGATACTATTTCTGTGATTCAGCGTGCTCATCACCACACGCTGTGGAACCGCAACCCGCGCTATCACTTATCGCACCTTGATCAGCTACTGGAAAAACAACAAATTTTTGAATACTGGTCACATGCCGCCGCCTACTTACCTATGCGAGATTACCGTTTCTCTTTGTTTCGCAAACATGCCATGGCTAGTGGTGAGCAACGCCACTGGTATGAGCGAAATGATAAGATGATGCGGTATGTGCATGATCGAATCACCGCCGAAGGCCCCTTAATGGCCAAAGACTTTCAGCATACCGGCAAAAAAATAGCCGCCTGGGAAAGTAAACCTGCCAAACAAGCGCTGGAATACCTATTTATGCAAGGTGACTTAATGGTCCCTGAGCGAAGAAATTTTCATAAAGTTTACGATTTAACCGAACGCTCAATACCCAGCAATACAGACGTTAGCCCTCCAAGCTCAGCTGAATATGCACGCTTCCTAATCGAACGTTTTTTACGGGCCAATGGCGTGGGTCAGTTAAGTGAGATGTCTTATCTCTTAAAGCAGGTTAAACCCACACTACTGCAAGTGATCGAGGAGATGACTGAAAACAAGGAGCTTATTGCGGTACAGATAGGTTCAGTTGATAGTAAAAATCGCTATTTTACGCTGCCAGAATCCTTGCCACTGCTTGATAAACCGTTAGTTAAAAGCAAGCTGAAAATCCTCTCCCCGTTTGACAATTTGCTTATTCAGAGAAAAAGAATGGCTGCATTGTTTGATTTTGATTACCAAATAGAATGCTATGTTCCCCAAGCTAAGCGACAGTTTGGATACTTTGTTTTACCGATTTTATGGGGAGGGCGATTTGCTGGCAGACTAGACTGTAAGGCAGATCGAATATTAGAAAAGCTGAATATACACGACGTATATATTGAACCTTGGGTAGGAGATAAAGAAAAATTTGTCGAGGCACTCAACACAGAACTAACACACTTTATGAATTTCAACCGATGCAAAAGTGTTACTACAATACACCCCAGCGATCTAATACCTAAACCTTAGTCAGCCAGCAACTGATCAAATTCTGCCTGCAGCGACTTCACAATCCTCACCTCTTTTGAGACTGGAACACTACTGTTTGCCCATTCAAGTTGCGGATTATTTGCATACTCCGATGTGCTTGGAAATTTCAGTACATACAAGCTGGTAATAGCGCAGACAATTAGGCTTACCCCTAAAGCATGGGCCACAGGATGAAGGTATCTTTTTTTGAGATGCTCGTTTCTAAGATGCGTTTGAAAGAAGAAATCGTCAAAGGTCAGTGGCAATGTCCGGATCGGATTGTTGGCAAAATGATTCTCATTAAGCCGCCTTTCGCAACCATAACAATGTATCGTCGATTTCAACTTGAAAACGCGAGTGGTCACCGAACTTGTGTGGTTAGCAACTAAGTCAAAGCTTCCACAGTAACCACAATATTGATTAGACGCCAATGTAAATGCTTTGTCAGTCATGATCGAACCTTCTTGTTAAATCCGAATGTTTGGTCTATCTGCCACACTAGGTTAACAAGACCGCTCAACTATTCGCCTCTTAAAGACCGACAAATGCGTTAATTAACATGACTGGGATAATATTTGATCCTTTTGATCACCGTCTTGCGCATTAAGTGTTTGCCAGAAGACACGCGTAAGATTTTTGTTTTACTTTTTAATGCACACCATTAGTAAAACCTATCGTGCCGCTTGTCTCTGTCCGTAAAGTAATCAAACAAAAACTCTTCCACACTGGTCTGCGAACTTTAGTTGATGATCACAAAACCACGGAGGTTGCTAAATGGCTGATGTAATTCAGGCAATTGAGGACGTTGAACAATATGATAGCAACATCGATGAACAGCTAGTGACGAGTATTTTTCGAAGCTTAGGGCCAGTAGTTTACAATCGTGACACACGCTATGTGGCTTGTTCAGATGCCTATGAATTAGAGATAGTTCGCGAGAGCTTTTTGAAAAGGCAGCTCGGTATCGATGCGACAGACAACGAACTAGACGAGGCTATTGGGCAAATCTGTAGCGTTATGGCAAAGTCCCGTTTCAAGTTGAGAGTCACCTTTTATTATCTTTTAGTAAAAAAATACAACAAGCAAAACCTGTTTTAATCCAATTTTGTGATAATTTGTAGTTATGCAAAAGTGACAACGGGTGAAGCAGATGTTGAAAGTAGGACTAACAGGCGGTATTGGCAGTGGAAAAAGCACGGTCGCCAAAACCTTACAAGCTAAAGGGATCACCCTAGTCGATGCTGATCAGATTGCCAGAGACGTTGTCGCCCCGGGCGAGCCTGCGCTTATCGCGATAGAACAGGCGTTTGGCTCAGGCATTCTCTTAGACGATGGCTCACTTAATCGCACAGCACTTAAAAAACAAATTTTCACTGACCCCACCGCAAAACAACAGCTTGAGAGCATCTTGCATCCGCGTATTCGTGAGCGAATTTTACAGCGCGTTGAAGAGGCGACCGATACGCCTTATGTATTAGCTGACATTCCCTTATTGGTTGAAAACAACTACTCAATATACTTCGACCGAGTGATTGTCGTGGATTGCACAGAAGATCAACAAATCGCGAGAGTGCACTCTCGTGACAGTCTAGATGAGCTACAGATCAGGAATATTATGAAGAGCCAGGCGAGTCGGGACGTTCGACTGGCAGCGGCAACAGATATAGTGGATAACACCGGTGATTTGGCGTCGCTAAAATCGCAAATAGAGAAACTACATGAAACGCTAATTTCTCTGATACAATCCTCCCCATAATCTCTAAGGACTCGGTTAGCCATGGCTGTTTACGAACATCCACTCAATGAAAAAATTCGACTGTTTTCGCGTTTAGAATTTTTAATACACCGCTTCAACTTTTACATGAAATCGCCTGATCCAGAAAACTGCCACTCAGCGTTAATGATTTTGCTAGAGTTGAATAATCTGTCATCACGTCTTGACGTAAAAAGCGCCACCTTGAATGTGCTGGATTGGCAGACACAAGCCTTGAACCGGATGACTGAATTAGAAGATGATGACCGCGCGAAACTTGAAGCAACGCTTGAAAAGCTTGACGAGAGAGCCAAGGAACTTCATGAGTTCAGAGGGCAGCTAGGGCAACACCTAAAAGCGCACAGCTTCTTAAACATGCTCAAACAGCGTTCAATAATCGCCGGGGGCATCAACAGTTTTGACGTACCTGTCTTTAACTTTTGGCTGTCACGTCCTCAAGCCGATAGAGTCGCTGAGCTAGAAGGCTGGGTCGAGCCTTTTTTGATCGCCTATAACGCGATTAGCATTGTGTTAGATCTGGTTAGGCAAAGCGGTGGCTGTGTCAGCCAAGTGGCAAGAGACGGTTTTTATCAAGCGACCCTAAACGGTAGTAAAGAATACCAGATGCTGCGTATCGAACTGCCGGATGAAGCCCGCTTTTTCCCTGAGGTTAGCGCAGGCAAGCAACGCTTCTCTATTCGTTTTGTCGACGCCGATCACCTTGAAGAGCGCAGCAAGCAAATCCCTCAAGATGTTGAGTTTTCATTAACGATCTGCTCGCTCTAACCAAGCAGCCGATAATCGTTATATGAGAGCTTTGCTAAAATAACGGTTAACGCTGAGTGAGCATAAGCGCTCACTCAGCGTATAACAAAATAACCCGCTACATTATTTCAGTAGTATTTTTACTTGCTGAAAGTCAGCTTATCGCCAGCCACATGCACTTTAATTTCATCGCCACCAATAAACGATCCAGATAAAATCTGATTAGCCAGCGGGTTCTCAACCTGCTGAATGATGGCGCGTTTCAATGGTCTAGCACCATAGACTGGGTCAAACCCACTTTGTGCTAACAAGTCCATAGCCTCATCAGAGAAACTAATCGTCAGATCGCGCTCTGCCAATCGAGCCGTCAACGTGCCTAACTGTATTTCAGCTATCTGGCGAATCTCTGACTGATCCAAGGGATGGAATACCACCGCATCATCAATACGGTTAATAAACTCAGGACGGAAATGACGCCCTACAATGTCCATGACCGCCTCTTTCATGACATTATAGTTTTCCTCACCTGTCATCGTCTGAATCACATCAGAGCCAAGGTTCGAGGTCATAATGATCACTGCATTGGTAAAATCAACAGTGCGTCCTTGGCCATCGGTCAATCGTCCGTCATCCAAAACCTGTAACAAAATATTGAACACATCAGGATGCGCCTTTTCAATTTCATCCATCAAAATAACAGAGTAAGGCTTACGTCTGATGGCTTCTGTCAGGTAGCCACCTTCTTCGTAGCCCACGTATCCCGGAGGAGCACCCACCAAGCGCGCCACAGAATGCTTCTCCATAAACTCTGACATATCGATGCGAACCATCGCATCATCTGAGTCAAACATGAAGTTCGCTAACGCTTTAGACAGTTCAGTTTTACCTACCCCAGTTGGGCCAAGAAACATAAAGGAGCCCATTGGCTTATTGGGGTCAGAAATACCCGCTCTTGAACGGCGTATTGCATTGGAGACGGCTACAATAGCTTCGCGCTGCCCGATAACTCGCTGGCGCAGCAACTCTTCCATTTGTAGTAGTTTATCGCGCTCGCCTTCCATCATTTTAGACACGGGAATACCCGTCCAGCTTGAAACGACATCAGCGATTTCATTTTCAGTGACTTTATTACGCAGCAGCTGATTTTCTTTATCAGTATCTTGCGCCTGCGTCGCCTCTTCCAGCTGCTTTTCTAGCTCTGGAATACGACCATATTGCAATTCAGACATACGCTGCAAATCACCCGCACGACGTGACGTTTCCATTTCAGTTCGGCAAACATCCAACTCTTCTTTTATATGCTGAGTACCCTGAACCGCCGCTTTTTCTGCTTTCCAAATTTCTTCTAAATCGGCATATTCTTGCTCTAGCGCATCAATTTGCTCCTCTAGATCAACCATGCGTTTCTTAGAAGCATCATCCTCTTCTGATTTCAGCGACTCACGCTCAATCTTTAATTTGATCAAACGCCTGTCTAACTTATCCATCGCCTCCGGTTTTGAATCGATTTCAATCCGAATGCGCGAAGCCGCCTCATCAATGAGGTCGATTGCCTTGTCTGGCAGCTGACGATCCGTGATATAGCGATGCGACATGGTCGCCGCCGCCACGATCGCGGGATCTGTAATGTCCACCCCGTGATGAACCTCATAACGCTCTTTTAAACCACGTAAAATGGCCACTGTGTCTTCAACCGACGGCTCATCCACCTGCACTTTTTGAAAACGGCGCTCCAAAGCGGCATCTTTTTCAATGTATTGACGATACTCATCTAGTGTCGTCGCCCCAATACAATGAAGCTCACCGCGCGCTAGCGCAGGCTTGAGCATATTACCGGCATCCATCGCGCCTTCAGCAGCGCCCGCACCGACAAGGGTATGTAATTCATCGATAAATAAAATCACATTCCCGTCAGATTTGTTAACGTCGTTTAGTACCGCTTTTAAACGCTCTTCAAAATCCCCTCGAAACTTAGCACCAGCCAATAAAGAGGCCAGATCAAGTGACAGCAAACGCTTCCCTCTCATCCCTTCTGGCACTTCATCGTTCACGATGCGCTGCGCCAAGCCTTCAGCGATCGCGGTTTTACCCACGCCAGGTTCACCAATGATGACAGGATTGTTTTTGGTACGTCGCTGCAGAATTTGAATGGCGCGGCGAATCTCAGCGTCACGTCCAATAATTGGGTCTATTTTGCCCTGCTCTGCGCGCTCCGTTAAATCGGTCGTATATTTGTTTAATGCTTCACGCTGATCTTCTGCATTAGGATCATCCACACTCTGACCGCCTCGGACATCATCTATCGCTTTTTCGATGATCACTTTAGTCGCGCCGTTAGATTTTAATAACTGCCCCAACTTGCCCTTATCTTCTGTGGCAGCAAGAATAAACAGCTCAGAAGAAATATACTGATCGCCACGTTTTTGTGCCATTTTATCGGTCACGTTTAACAAGCGATTAAGATCACCTGACACATGCACCTCACCGGCATCGCCGCCTGTTACTACCGGGAGATTGTCAACTTGCTCACCTAGCTGCGAGCGCAAGGCATTAATATTAACGCCGGCTTTGCTTAGCAATCCACGTGCAGAGCCACCTTCTTGGTCTAAGAAAGCCACCATGACATGCACAGGCTCCATATGCTGATGATCGTTGCGCAGTGCTAAGGACTGAGCATCTTGCAAAGCCAGTTGGAATTTACTGGTTAATTTATCCATTCTCATAACAACACCCTGTTGAATATTTTATATAACAACAATTATGTGGGGGAATTATCAAGAATCAAATGAAACTTGCGGCTGATGGTTGCTAGTGTCAACATTCATTGATTAATTATATCGGAGAATAACATGCCTTACTTAGCAGCAGATGACCGCTATGAATCCCCGCAGTTTCGCCGCTGCGGCAACAGTGGCTTACAGCTTCCCCTTATTTCATTGGGCTTGTGGCACAATTTTGGCGGGGTTAATTCGCTAGAAAACCAGCGCGCCATTTTGCGCCGGGCGTTTGATTTGGGCGTCACGCACTTTGACTTAGCTAATAATTATGGCCCACCGGCTGGGTCTTCAGAGGAAAATTTTGGGAAGATCTTAAAAGATGACTTTCTTCCCTACCGTGATGAGCTAATCATTTCTAGCAAGGCCGGTTATAGGATGTGGCCTGGCCCATACGGCGAACAGGGTTCACGTAAATACCTGTTAGCCAGCTTAGACCAAAGTCTAAAACGGATGGGGCTGGACTATGTCGACATTTTCTATTCGCACCGTTACGACCCAAACACCCCGCTAGAGGAAACGATGGGCGCGTTGGATTACGCGGTGCGATCAGGCAAGGCACTGTATGTCGGCGTATCCTCTTATCCACCAGAGCAAACCCGAGAAGCCGCCAACATTCTTAAAGCCATGGGAACCCCTTGTCTTATTCATCAACCTTCCTACTCAATGTTTAATCGATGGATCGAGGATGAGCTGTTAAACACACTAGAGGACGAAGGCATCGGCTGCATTGCATTTTCACCGCTTGCGCAAGGTCTACTCACTAACAAATACCTCAACGGCGTTCCAGAAGACTCCCGAGCAGTAAACGCCGGTAGCTTTATGGACAAGTTTCTAAATGATGTAAGCCTTGGCCACGTCCGTGCGCTAAATGACATCGCCGCTAAGCGCGAGCAATCCCTAGCTCAAATGGCAATAGCTTGGGTGTTGCGAGACAGCCGAGTCACTTCAGCGCTAATTGGCGCAAGTAGCGTAAAGCAGCTCGAAGACAGTTTAGCGGCAACGCTTAATCTTGAATTTAGCGAGGCGGATATCGCAGCAATTGATGAGCATGCTAAAGAGATGGACATCAATATCTGGGCAAATCGCGCCTAATACACCCTCTACCTGACGCTTCAATTATCCTGAGCCAGCATCACTGGCTCGGGTTTTTCTAAGAGATTCACATATTGTCAAATCTGACTTTTGCGCTAGCGGTCACAGCGCCAACTTTTTTGCTTATCTGCCTAGGTATATTTCTAAAACGAGTGGGCGTGATCAATAACGAGTTCGCTCAGATTGGTTCAGACTTGGTATTTAAAGTTACCTTGCCCTGCATGCTGTTCGTAAAATTGGTTCAGGTAAGCTTTGACAAGCCACCCATTACTTTGGTGGCCTACGGGCTTGCATCGACTTTTATAGCTTTTTTGATACTCGAATTGGTGGTCGCACCGCGCCTAGTAAAGGCTGACCGAAGTGCATTTGTCCAAGGATCATTTCGCAGTAATATGGGCATTATTGGTTTGGCGTTTTGCATTAATGCCTATGGCGACGGCGTTTTAGTCATTGTCTCGGTGTATCTTGCGTTCGTGACTGTTCTTTACAATATCCTATCGATGATTACACTCACACGCCATCAACTGATTGACGGCCAGGCGCCCACGTTAGGTAAAACCTTATCAGGCATCATCCGTAATCCAATTATATTATCAATCTTGCTCGCGATTTCGCTGTCGTTGCTATCGTACAGGCCCCCCGATTTTTTGATCACAACGTTAGATTATGTAGGCAGTATGAGTATGCCGCTGGCCTTGCTTTGTATCGGGGCATCGATCCGCTGGCGAGATTTTCAGGCCTCTGCTAACCTGTATTGGGCCACCTTAGCGAAGCTGTTTCTAGTCCCCGGCTTTATTACATTAGGTGGCATTTTAATAGGGCTTCGAGGAGAGTCTTTAGGAGTGCTTTATTTGATGTCATCTGCACCAAGTGCCACCGCAGGGTATGCCATGCTGCGCGGGATTGGCGGCAATCACTATTTAGGGGCAGCCATTATTGCGACAACGTCTCTGGCATCGGTGTTTGCGATCACCCTTGGACTATTTATTTTACGCGCCTATAATCTGGCATGAACGATTGACGAATGTGTAGGTCAGAGACTGATAAGTATTAATTTTCAACAAACTACAGCACTTGAGAATGGGATAAATCGTCCCTATTATTGTCAATATCAATTTGTAGCTTGGAGGTAACCATGCTGCGATTTAAACACTTATTATTTATCCCCATTAGTTTAATACTATGTTCCACCAATAGTCTTGCTGCTCCAGAGGCAGCGCACAGTCATGCAGGTCGTTCTCACAGTCATATTTTGCCTAAGCCTCAAGGGGTTAACCACCGCCATGGCAGTGGTAAAATAGGGCAGTATCCGACGTCGCAAGCAAAGCCAAAAGCCGCTACAAAAGCGCGTCAGACTGACGATTTTCAAACATTCTACTCTCGCCTATCTGAGCGACAAAAACAACGCATTCAAGAATCACTGGCTTGGGTTATTGATAGCCCCACCCCGTTAGATGTTCCTTTTGGTCAGGCAAGCTACAGTGCAATCAAAAGATGGCAGCGATCAGCAGGCTACCCAGTTGATGGCAAGCTAAATCAGGTGCAAATAAAGCAGCTTGAACTTGGCGCACGGCTTGCTAAAAATGCGGTTAATTGGACCGTTTATCGTTCGACTAATGATCATTTTCAAATTGGCATACCCAATCGACTGGCCCAGAAAAAATCGTTCAATGAAGCCGGCGGCATAGAATTTAGTTCGACCAACAGGAGCTACACGCTCTCGTTAATGGCTACTAATGACGATGATATTGAAAGCTTTTTAGATATTAACAATAATTCACTTCAAAGCATGTATCAGCAGATGTTGAGACAGTTTAAAAGTGAGGGCTTAAGCAATATTAAACAACGCAGAAGTGCCACAGGATTTATGCTGTCAGGGGTTCAAAACGGTGAGATTTTATATGTGAAATTTGCCAAAAAAGGCGATGGTCACGCAGGCTATCTGTTAAGCCTTCCTTATACTCAATCTACACGTTCAGGCACCAATACACTGATTGCAGCAACGGCGCTTTCATTTAAGATAGATGACTATTTAGAACGCAAGCCTGAAAATAAACGTTACGTACAAAAGCTTAATAAGCGCACGGTACCGCTTCTTTTAAGAAACCGCAGTACGGGTGCTTTGACCCCTGAGGCGGTCTTCAGTAAAGTGAATAAGGCCGTCTGGCTGCTACGCCCAAGCAATAACCGAGGCTCTGCGCAAGGCTCTGCGGTGGCCATAAACCGACATTACTTACTCACAAATTGCCATGTGATGGGGGCTTCAACCGCTGGCACCATTGCACACAATGGCGTGCAAGGAAAACCACTTACAGTTACCCTATATGCTGCTGATAAACGCAATGACCGCTGTGTGCTGAAGAGTGCCGCTGCGCTACCAAGCTTTGTAGGCATCCGCCCGTATAAAAACATTAATGTAGGCGAAAAGGTGTACACTGTGGGTGCGCCGCAAGGCTTTAGCCTAACCATCGCTGAAGGTTTGCTCTCTTCAAAGCGTGAGGAAGGACGCCGTCGCCTCCTACAAACCTCTGCACCCATTTCTCAAGGCTCTTCAGGGGGCGGCCTGTTTGACGCTAACGGGAATCTTTTAGGGATTACAACACTTATGTCAAGGCGCGGTCAAAATCTAAACTTCGCCATACCAGCAGAAGAATACTGGCTACCCTAATAGTCATTTAACAACTGTAAAGCCGCACGTTTTGCTAGCGTGGGCGCCATCATAATCCCGTAGCCACCTTGACCTGCTAGCCAGAAAAAATTAGCCATCTCGTTGTCAAATTTTACAACGGGGTTGCCATCAGCCACAAACGAACGTAACCCCGCCCAACTATGTTCTAAGCGGTTAACACGAACCCGTGTATGACGCTCTAGCCAGTCAACTAAGACAGCAATTTCAAAATCATCTGGTTGAATATCTTGAGGCTCTACAGGCGTCGCATCACCTGGCGAAACCATAAGCTTGCCTGCTTCAGGCTTCATGTAAGCACCACCTATAAAATCAACCAACGGCATGGCGCCTAACTCTAGACCTTTCGGGCAATCAACGATAATCGCAGTTCGCTTTTTAGGCACCAGCCCTATAGGTTTTGCGCCAGCCAGTTGACCTATGTGATCGGCCCAAGCCCCTGCGGCATTGACAACGCTTCGGCTTTGATAAGCCCCACTTCCAGTGTTGACCGTCCATAAACCTAACAGGTGCATCAATCGATCGACGCGACACCGATTCAGTAAAACGCCACCGCGCCGCTTAAAACCACGCAAATAACCTTGGTGAAGAGATGCAACATCAATGTCCATTACATTGGGCTCATAGATTGCTGCCATTACTTTGTCTGGGCGAACTATAGGTGCTAGTTTAAGCGCTTCGTCTTTAGAAATTTCATAGATGGGAGAGCTTTTTGAAGACAGGTTGATTAGACCGTCTAAGTCGTCTTGATCATGCGAAGATGCAATGGTTAGCGCCCCTCTTGGAGTGAGTAAAGGCACATCGCAAAACCCCTTAGGGGGATTTAAAAAGAAAGCCTCGCTGGCTTTGTTAATTTCACAAACCTCAGGTGTCCCAAAATTGGGGGTGTAGAGCGCGGCCGAACGTCCGGTACTGTGATAACCCGGCGTACTTTCAGCCTCAAGCAGCAATACCGACGAGCCAGAACCTGCTAGCTCATAAGCGACGGATGCACCGGAAATACCCGCACCAATCACGATAAAATCATAAATCACTGCTGCGCCCCACTAATCAAGCGCTGACTGATTAGCGATGTTCTCTGGTTTGCCCTGAGCAAATTTCACAACGTTCTCAAATGCCACCTGAAAATATAACTCATAGCCGTTTTTTTCAACATAACCCAAATGAGGTGTCGCCAGCACGTTTGGCAGGCTCAACAAGCGCTCATTAGAGGCATTCGCAGGCTCTTGAGCATAGACATCTACCGCTGCAAAACCAGGCCTTCCGGCAATAAGCGCATTGTATAGCGCCTCTTTTTCGATTAGCTCTGCGCGACTGGTATTTACTAATAATGCGTCGCTTTTCATCTGTGCCAAATCACTGGCTGTCACGCAGTCGCGTGTGTCCTCATTTAGACGCAGCTGTAGCGAAAGGATATCTGAGTGAGCAAACAACTCAGCTTTAGAGGCCGCCACATTTAAACCCTCTTCGTGTGCATTTTTTTGAGAAGCATCGCGCCCCCAGACTAAGACATCCATATCAAACGCTTTGGCGTACCGTGCGATTCGCTGCCCAATTTTCCCATAACCCCAAATACCCAGCGTTAGACCGTTTAAATTACGACCCAGACCAAATCCCCCAGCACTTTGCCAAGTGCCGTTTTGAAAGTTGTTAACATAAGGAACAATGTGGCGGCTAGAAGCCATAATAATTGACCAACACAGCTCAGATGGTGAAACCGGTGAGCCTCGCCCTTCTGCAATAGCCACTTTATGCCTGGTGCAGGCGTCAACCTCTAAATGATTACTAATTTTACCCGTTTGGCTAATTAGCGTTAGATTTGGTAGGCGGGCAAGCAAAGCGTCGTCAATTACCGTGCGCTCGCGAATTAGGACTAAAGCCTCGGCCTCTTTTAAGCATTCGACCAATTCATCTTGTGAGGTAAATGGTGTGTTGTAAATACTAACGTCGTGATCTGCAAGCAGGTTAAAGCAGCTCAAGCCCCGTACTACATCTTGGTAGTCATCCAATATTACAACTTTCACCTTATTCTCCTGATAATTAAAGTCAAATAAAATGACAGTCTATCAGGTGCTATAGCTTGCGCCACTCAAAGACTTTCAACCGTTAGCAAGGCGTGTAGTGCAACATAAATTTCCACCCACGCTCACCGCGGTAGTTACGAGAGACTAGGTTATTAAATGAGTCAATACCGAGCTGAGCCGACCCTTTTGAGCGACTTTTCAGCTCAATCATTGAGTCGATTTGTAGCGTCACATCTTTACCGCATTTTGACCACGGCGTATTAAAAGCCTCACGAGAATTTAATATCTTAAACGCCCGCCCCCTGACAGTGGTTAGCAACTGTTTCTTGCGCGTATCAAACCGATAGTTTCTAACGATACGCGCGTTAGAATTAACCGGCAACTCTACAAACCCCCTGAACCGAACTTGGCGCAGCCTTACGCGCTTATTTTTAGGAATCTGAATCTTCATAGATAGCTTACAGCGTCTGACCTGCTGATTTGGTTTACCTGAAAAAGATGTAAAAAAATCATCAAATACAGAGTTTATAGCCCCCTTATTAGGTGTCATCGTTATCGAAACCGAACCTGCCGGGCAGCCATTCCCGCTGTATCGAATATTTGATAACTTTACATGAGGCTGCATCGCCTCAGCCCCTATTGGCACTAAAAAACAGCACAAAACCATCCGAGCAGACCGAAGATTCAAATTCCCCACCATTGTGTATTTATATAAGTTTCACTTAAGCGTATGTATCTTTTTTCAATTGTATTTTTTCCTGAAGAGATTGACATCAGAATCCTTTAGCTTCGAGTCTAACGTTTTAGCCTCTCGCGCTGAAATCTTTTTATCGCTCCAATAACGCGCGTAAAGCACTTTAATGGCTTCAATCTCTTTCTTCAAAGACTTTAACTCACCTGCATTAATTTCTTTTGCCTTTTTTGCTGCCTCAACGGCTTTGGTTTGCTTTTCAATCCGACTTTCATAAGCAGTCTCTGCCGCTAGTACGCCTTGCGAAAAAGATAATAGTATTGCAATAATAACTGTAGACTTTAAGTGCTTGATTATATTCATTTTGAAGCCTTCCTATGCTCGCAACAGACTGAGCCAACAATGAGGTTTCATCGCCGAAGCCTGTTTATTTAGTGTTTGTGGTAGTTGTTACCACTTGGTTTAGACCGATCACGCCTTTTAACATCTGCCGGCCAATAGCCACTGAAGCTTCTCTTCACCACGCTTAAAGATCCTTCTTTTTAGAATGGTTGAAATAGTCTTTTACAGCGCTACTATAGTTTTATGCGAAATTCTCTCCTAATTTGGCTCATTAAATTGTGCAATCTAACAATAATTGTCAACGGCATCTGACATAGTTGAATTGATAATCAAACTGCGTTTTATTTTGTTGATTTTGATAATCAAACGAATCTATTTGGATCAACGCGGTATCAGCATTTGCAGGGGCGGAAACATATAGCGACGTATTGCTGCGTAAAATCACATCTTCACCGCACAGCGAGCTACTCTCAGAACTGGCATACAGGTCATCAAATATCTCGATGTTGTCATTATCCACCTCGCCACTCCAAGTAGCCGTCAGCAGCGGACTGCTATCTGCCGCAAAGAAATATTCACGATCAAACTCTGCAACGGCTCCTGCCGGTAGCGAGACAGCCCCTCTAAAGTCAGCGCCAATTAAAAAAGCTTGATAGCCTGATGGAATGTGTAATGACACGGCGATATTACAAGCCACGCGACTCGTCGTTAAGTCAGCGCCCCCATTTACACCTGTCCCCGCACCGGCTTCAGCTTGGTATTCATCAAACAAAACACTTAATGTTCGCTTGTCTGCAGAGAGTATTATGTCGCCGGTGCCTGAGGGGCAACCCGCTCCAGAGTGGCTCGCGCTGTTGATGGTTACTTCAGGTGAATCGCCACCACTTCCGCAGGCAGCTAGGAGTAAACTGAAAATTACTGGCGTTAAATATTTCATATTAAGGTTTTCCCATTATTGCTCGTGATAGCTCAGGAGCTTATTACTTGACACACGCTACAGAGACTATACTTTAGGACAATAGTTCTTATTTTTCAGATAATTGCGACCCAACCACCTGCTTAATTTTGAGTATTTGTCACTTTTCGTAATGGAAAAACAATGAATCGGGGGTCTTTACATTCTAGCTGTTCAACAAGCGATAGAGCGCTATCACTCATTCTCTCCCTCAACCCAGCGGGTCGTTTGGCCTCTGGGTGATCTTCTAATAAATCATTTAAATTAGTCAGTACATTTCTTCTGAGCTGTCTTGCCCGTCCCTCATTGTTTTGCTTAAGAGCGATGCAGGCTTGCATCATACTGACACGATTAATAAGCAGCATTAACTCCACATCGTTGCCACGTTTGCCTATCATGATTTGCCTATACAGCTGTGAAGCTGTAGACAGATCGTTCTTAGAAAAAGCCTGATACGCTTTTTGCTCTTTAATAAAAGAATTGAGGAAATGGATATCCTTTAGAATTTCCATTTCAGGGCGATTCTTTCCCTCTCGACGTTTGACCTCTTTTGCGCTCAATCCAATATTTTCTGTCTCTAAAATTAGCTCAGCGTTAACCGTATTTAAAACGGCAATGGACCTGTTGAGAAGCTCGTTACTCACCTCAATATCGCCAATGAGTAATCTTGCATGGGCAAGATAAGCCAAATCTTCTGTATAAGTCAGCTTGCGCTGTCGGCTTTTTGGCGTGTAATCAAGCGCTAACAGCTTCTCCTCAACATCCCTTAGCTGGGTCAATCCCACCTCTTTGGCATGAGGCACGCCTTCTATATCCGAATAAATTTGAATTTCTGACAATAAACGGTCTATTCTCAATAAATCAGCATCGATTACTTTAGAATCAATAAGGCCGTTTTGATCATTGGCAGAGACTCTATCGATGTCCCTTTCGAGCATGATGGCTTTGATTTCGCCCAGACTTTTATTTGCATGTTTTAAATATTGACTGGCCACCGTCGCATTTTCTTTACTAAGATACAGAGGATGACCTTCCAGCTGCCCGTAGCGCATCAAGCTATAAGCGTACACATGCAGAGCCGGAATATTATTCGGCGCCTTTTGCAACATCTCTTCAATATTATTAAGTGCCAGGCCTGTTAGCTCAATTTGCACGCTAATAGAGGGTTGGGTTCTGCTCAGCACCGCAGCGAGGTCAGAGGTGACTTTTTTCGCCGCCGCCGCCGCATCGGCATTAAGTCTGGCAATATTGGCTTTGTTCCATCCATACGAGCCCGCGGCAAACAAGACCCCAAAAAGCAACAAACCTAACCATGCATTGCGGTTACGCATTAAATTTTTACTCAACGCGTAAAGTGGCCATTTCCCAACACCACTCATTGCCTGAACCGGCTTATTGTTCAACCAATTATCAAGGTCTTCACCCATCATATGGGCACTTATGTAACGCTTTTCAGGTGTTTCGTTGGTCGCTTTTTTGACAATTTCACGCAGTTCACGCGATGGAATCAGCAGCAAGAATTTATCAAGATCTATTTGCTTGTAACGTTTATTAATTAAAAGCTCTGTGGCGACTCGTGGCAGTAACCCGCCGATTAGTAATTGACCTAGTATAATACCAAGACTATAAACATCATCAGCCACATGAGGCGGCTTGTGCTCTCGTCTTTGAGGGCTTGAGTACTCCGGCGTTAGTCCTTGAGGATACGTGCCTTCAGCCTGCTTATCGTGGGTTCTAATAAGGGATTGTGAGATGCCAAAATCAAGTAATTTGAGGATTCCTTTGCTTGTAATGAGAATATTGGCGGGTTTTAAATCGCAATGAATAACGCCCTGCTGGTGGGCCTGATTAACGACCTCGCACAACGTGCCAAATAACGAGACGATTTCTTTGTGATTAAGCTTGTTTGAGACGTTATAGCTATCAATTTCTTGACCTTCAACCAACTCCATCACAAGGTATGGAAAGCCCTCTTCTAGCGTCCCACCGTCGAGCAAGGTGACAATGTTTGGATGCTCTAAATTGGCAAGCGTCTGCCTTTCACGTCGAAACAACTCCGCTTCAATATTACCTAGTTCAACAACCTTAATTGCGACGCGCTGCTCATATTCGCCGTCCACACGCTCAGCGGAATAGACTCGCCCCATGCCGCCTTTGGCAATCTCTTCGACAACTTTATAGCTACCTAAGCGCCTACCCGATAAATCTGGGCACGCAGCAATACCTCGCAAATCGGGGGATTCTGATAAGAACTCTTCAGAGGACAGGTGTGCTTCGAGCAGTGTTTGAACTTCAGTATAAACACTCTCTCTATCTTTGCACTTCGTCTTGAGCCATGTTTCACGCTGGTTCGGGGGTAACTCAAGCGCGTCGAAGAATAAATCTTCAATTTCTGCAAAATAATCCGCTTCTACCGGTTCATTTCCTTGTAAAGCCATGCTTTAGCCATCGTCCATTTGCGTTTAACGGTAGAAAGGGAGACCTCAAGTACGTCTGAAATCTCTTCATTACTCATCCCTGAGAAAAACCGCAGCTCAACCACTTTAACCTGCAAAGCATCCAGTGTTTCTAGGCGAGTTAAGAGCTCATCCAACTGCAACAGGTCCATATCTGTATCGGCTTGAAAATCATCAACACCCTCAATCAAGGTAACCGGTACTTGGCCACCGCCACGTTTGGCTGCATTTTTTGTTCTAGCGTGCGACACGAGTATTTGCCTCACGCAGTTACCGCAGACCGCTAAAAAATGCTGCTTATCATTGAATACCATGCTCTCTTCAGCACTCATTTTCAGATAAGCCTCGTTAACCAACGCCGTTGGGCACAGCGTGTGATTTGAACGTTCTCGTGACATTTGAATCGCCGCAAGCCGCTTAATCTCGGGGTACAGCGTCTCCAATAATTTCGAGTGGTGTTCTGACTGAGTGAATAAATCCATATAACAATGCTCCTTGAAAGCCTGTCTTAATAATGTCTAATAATAAGAATTAGCAAATGGCTAACATGCAACATCGCCAACGATAACAACTACTTGTCTAAAGCTCCAATGAAATGAACTTATAGCTCAAAAGATAGGCTATTTACACTAACTACCAGACAAACTTACTAGATTACATTCATTAAAATGCTTAATAAGTTAGTCTGCCACATGCAGTTTTAACGGCTTATTTTTTGTCGGTTATTTTTAGTGTTGGCCAATTAGCTCAAAATCGTGTGTTATGAGAGCTGTTTTCTCAAGCATTTTAGAGGCCGAACAGTATTTCTCAGCAGACAAACTTACCGCCCTGGCGACTTTAGTTTCTGACACTCCATTGCCTTCAACTATAAAATGAAGGTGTATCTTAGTGAATACCTTAGGTTCGGTATCTGCACGCTCTGCGCTAATTTCCACCTCACAGTTAATAATATTCTGACGGGCTTTTTGCAAGATCATTACCACATCAAAAGAGGCGCATCCTCCCAACCCCAATAGCAGCATTTCCATTGGCCGAATGCCAAGATCCCGGCCACCAGACTCAGGCGCACCGTCCATGACAACAGAATGCCCACTTCCAGATTCCCCCACAAAACTCATATGATCCAACCACTTCACGCGCGCTCTCATGCCAATTTCTCCTCCAATTTAATTTCGACTGCATCCATTAGCAAACCCGCTATATTGGCATCGTAAAGACGATCTAATTCTCGAATGCAGGTTGGACTGGTCACATTTATTTCAGTCATATAATCGCCAATCACATCCAAACCGACAAAGGTTAATCCCATCGCTTTGAGACTGGGCGCCACAGCCGCGCAGATTTCACGGTCGCGATCGGTCAGTGCAACGCCTTTTGAGGTAGCGCCAGCGGCAAGATTTGCTCGAGCCTCACCCTCCGCAGGTATCCTTGCTAACGCATAATCGAAAGGAACGCCATCTACCAATAAAATGCGTTTATCACCTGCCTTAAACTCAGGCAAAAAACGCTGAGCCATGACCGTCGTTGAGCCATTATTTGTCACGGCCTCTAAGATGACATTCTGATTCTGGTCACCTTGACGAATCTGAAATATCATCGAGCCACCCATCCCATCCAAAGGCTTTACAACAATGTGCTGGTGCTTGGTTTGAAATTCTTTTATCAATCCCCTATCCCGGGTTACCAACGTCTCAGGTGAATAATCAGGAAACCAGGTGGTAAAAAACTTCTCGTTGGCGCTTCTGACGCTTCCAGGTTTATTTAAAACCAGGCAGCCTTGGTGTTCTGCTAGCTCTAATAAGTAAGTACTGTAGATGTACTCCATATCAAAAGGTGGGTCTTTGCGCATCATCACGCAATCAAGTGCGCCCATCGGCTGATTATGAGATTGCAATGAGGTGAACCAATGGTCATTGTTATCATGTAGTTCAAGCGTTTGGCTTGCACAGCCGACCACGCCTGATTCAACGTAAACATCGGACTGCTTTATATAGTGGATATGCCAACCTCGCCGCTGAGCCTCCAACATCATTGCAAACGTGCTGTCTTTATAAGGCTTGATAGACTCGATTGGATCCATGACGAAACCAATATTGATCACTTGACTAGACATTTAATGGCTGTCCGGTAGGATTAAGGAAGCTTGATTGTAGTCGCTAATTTGGCAAAAAAAAAGACGGACTAAAAGTCCGTCTAAAGTTGCGAGGGAGGTGGTATGATTCACCCAAATAAATTGAAGTGAATAAAATTCTTTACGTTACCTAACTTAATGACTGGATCAATAAGCATATCGTCTGGCATAACGTACCCCTTGAGTAGGACGAAAGAATCCTTTGGTTCAAAAATATGTTAAATTAGTTGAATTACTTTGAACCGAGGATGAAAATTGATCAATCATGTACTTTTAAGTGTGATTTACATTCGATCACTCAGTCTTCGAGTCAATAACAATAAAAGATTGTCATCTTTGATGAACCTTATTAGAGCAAACAGCGACTACACCTATGAAAGCAGTGTTGAAAGAAAATCTTAAAAAACCAGAGCGTGATGATCGTTCTGAGGATGCTCAGCTTCTGAAACAAATTCAGAGTGGTGATCGGGAGGCTTTTTCCACACTTTATCTGAAGTACCAGCCGCGGTTTTTGAAATACTGCACGCGCGTTCTGAAGAACGACGTTGCACTCGCCGCTGATATTGTTGATGAGGCAATGATTGAGATTTGGAAGTCTGCCGGTAATTTCGCGGGCAAATCGCTTCCATCGACGTGGATGTACTCAATCATGCGTTTCAGGTTGATAGGCTATCTGCGTAAGAACAAGGAGATACTCCTTGAAGACGACTCAGCGGCGATCAACATGGAAGATACTGCTTTAAGACCGGACGAAGAATTAGAGCTAAGCCAAGCAAACTCTCAGTTAGTACAGCAAATGGGGCATTTAAGCGATAAGCACCGCGAAGTGCTTGAGCTTGTTTACTTCAAAGAGCTCTCTGTCAGAGAGGTTGCCGGCGCTTTAAGTATTTCTGAAGGAACTGTAAAAACTCGCATGTTTTATGCGAGGAAGCATTTACAAGAGATACTGACTAGTTCAGGTCATCTCTAGGTCGTGGCATATGAATATTAAAAAAAGACAAGAAGTAATAAACCTAATGCCTTGGTATAACCTAGGCAAGCTTTCCGCTGAAGAAAAGCTGATGGTGGACGACGCACTGACGGAAGACCCGTCATTAGCAAAACAGTTAGCCCTTGATCAAAGCATTATGTCGAAGGTCGTTGCTGACCCAAAACTACTTGATCGGTCAGCATTTGCGCCTAGTACAGTTCGCTTAGATAAAGTGTTGGCCCAAATCGACGAAGGCATTGCGGCTAAAACGGAGAAAAAACCGTCTCGCAAAGTTAAAGTTAAAAAACAACCAGTGGATGCATTTGCAGGTCTAAAAGCATTTTTTGGCAACCTCATTTCTGGTAGCTCACACAGCTTTACGTATGCCGTATTCGCTGCATTAACCGTGGTACAGCTCGCACTTTTGATGTTTTTTGTTGTTCCTTCAACAATGCCAAGCAGCACTTTTGAAGCAGCCTCTGGCTCTTCCCGGTCTGCACCAGCGCCTGCGTTTGATGAGTCAATGACAGATAACAATCCCTCTAGTCTGGTTTTACTGATTGCTATGAAGGATAATATCCCGCTTGAGGGCTTCACCACTAAGACGTTTGGTAGATTGGAACTTGAGCTTTTACCAAGCAACTCTGGGTATTATCGTGTTCGCCTCGACAAAAAACTGACTACAGATCAAATTGAGGTTCTAAAGAATGAGTTGTCGCACAAAACTGCAAACGTCATATTTGTCGGCGAAGAGTTCCAAACAAAGTAAGCTAGCTCTGAAAGCAATATTACTATTAGCCGCAGGTTCTGTCGTATCAGGACCCGCGGCCTTTGCCCATGATATAGCGGCAATTCATCAACATACGACTTTTTCGTCACCCAAAAACAAATCTGCTGGACCTCTGAGCAATAGCGCGGCTCAAACACGCGACAACGTACGCTATTATCCTACCTCGGCTTTCGCTTATCAGATTGCTCCTCCGATGACTATCGTAGCACCACCTGAGAAGCCGAAAAAAGTTACTGTACCCACCCCTCCTGCAAGAAATGATTTTGCCAAAGACGAGTTGCTTTTAGTATATGATTTTGGCGTACCCATTGAGTCAGTCAAAGCAATCACTGAAAAATATAACTTGAAGCGTGTAGGTGGCATGGCGATCAAGTCTGTCAGAAAGGGAGTCATTATCGCCGACACCCAAGGGCAGAACCCCCTTGAGTTGAAGAAGAAAATTAACCAAGCTCAACAAGCTTTCGAAGCGTCGACGAACAACTTTTTTACGCCAGCGACCACTAAGACGTATAAGCTTGGGTACCCGCTAGCGCAAACAGGCATTGGTAGAGCTAGAACGATCTCACGGGGCAAAGGCATATTAATAGGCATGGTGGATACCCCTGTTGATTTGTCGCACTCATCGCTTAGGGGTTCAAATATAGAGCAGCGTACAATCGTTGACCCTATGACATCTGAGAGCAAATTTCATGGCACGTCGATCGCAGGCGTCCTTGTTAGTAAACACCCTCAAATCGGCGTAGCACCCGATGCAAAATTACTTTCTGTTAGTGCTTTTTCCTCAAGACCTGGCCACCCTAGTGCTTTGCGGGGTAAGTCATCTGACATCGTCAAAGCAATCGCTTACTGTATAGAACGAAAAGTGGACATCTTAAACCTGAGTTTCACTGGGGGCCGTGATAGTTTTGTTGAGACAATTGTTCAAGAAGCGGTTAGGCGCGGCATTACAGTGGTCGCAGCAGGCGGCAATAGAGGGCTTACAAATAGCTCGGTTTATCCGGCTGTTATCGATGGTGTTGTGGCTGTCACCGCGGTTGATCGTAAGCAAAAGCGCTACACCAAAGCGGATATGGGGCGTTTTATTGACATTGCTGCCCCCGGCGTAGATATATTGACACTGGCACCAGAAGGTAAGTACCAACGTTCAACGGGTACCTCCATGGCTGCCGCTCACTTGTCAGGCATCATGGCATTACTAAAAGAGTACAGACGCAATTATCAGTCTTCTCAGCTAAATCAGACCGCAATTGACTTAGGCCCTCGAGGTAAAGACATTGAATTTGGGAATGGATTGGTCAATGCTAGTGCAGCACTTCGCCAACTAGGCGCACCACTTCCCTACTAATCAGTAGACGCAATGACGATTACTCGGCAAAAATGAATGAGAGCTATGCGATACTGTTGGTTTATTGGTCTCTTGTTAATAGTTGGGGCGATTGCCTCAATTATTATCTTCAAAATGAATCCCTACAACACTGCCTCAGATACCTTTCGTGGCAGGGTTTTAGGTTTTGAGTTATTCCGGATTCCTAGTAACTCAATGCAGCCCACGCTACTCCCCGGGGATTACATCTACGTCTCAACGCGTGCTTACGCCAACCAATCGCCAAAAATCAATGACGTAATCACTTTTTTATATCCAATCGACCGGAATGTTAACTATATAAAACGCCTGATTGGTCGACCTGGTGATCGCGTGAACATCGAAAATTTCAAAGTGTACGTTAACGGACAGGCCATCGCACAACCCTACCTTGACAGCAATTTAGTTAAGAAACCTTTTTCTAGATATATGTCGGCCATCACCATCCCTAAAAATAAACTATTTGTGATGGGTGACAACCGAGATAACAGCAACGACGGTCGATTTTTTGGGTTGATCGATGAATCAGACATTATTGGTAAAGCGACCCGAGTTATTCTTGGTAAAAACCATCGAATGGGGACCGCAATAAGATGACAACTTGCCAGTTTCCCTGTTGAATTTGCTATACTGGCGCATTAGCCTAAGGGTTACCCTCTCAATCACTTTCAATATTTGCTGGACAATCGATCATGCTATACCCAAAACACTATGATGTTATCGTCGTCGGTGGCGGTCACGCCGGTACCGAAGCGGCGCTTGCGGCTGCGCGAATGGGGCAGCAAACACTCCTGCTAACGCACAATATCGAAACGATTGGCCAAATGAGCTGTAACCCTGCCATCGGCGGGATTGGCAAAGGTCATCTGGTCAAAGAAATCGATGCATTAGGCGGCGCAATGGGTCATGCAGCTGATCGAGGTGGCATCCAATTTCGCATTCTAAATGCCCGTAAAGGGCCAGCGGTACGTGCAACTCGCGCCCAAGCTGACCGCGTACTTTATAAAGCAGCTGCTCTTGAAATCGTACAAAATCAAGAAAATCTCGATCTGTTTATGCAGTCAGTGGATGATCTGATTATGGATGGCGATCGCGCCGTAGGTGTTCGCACCCAAATGGGCGTCGACTTTAAAAGTAAGGCCGTTGTACTGACGGTTGGCACCTTTCTTGGTGGAAAAATTCATATCGGAATGGAAAACCACTCGGGTGGCCGAGCAGGTGATCCACCATCGATTGCACTCGCACAGCGTTTACGCGCAATGCCATTTCGAGTTGAGCGTTTAAAAACGGGTACACCACCGCGTATTGACGCTCGAAGCATTGATTACACATCACTTCAGGCACAGCCTGGCGATGACCCATTACCGGTATTTTCCTATCTTGGATCGCGTGAAGAGCATCCGAGGCAGGTGCCGTGTCACATCACCTATACCAATCAAAACACGCATGATCTAATTCTTAAATCACTGGATCGCTCTCCACTGTACTCTGGTGTAATTGAAGGAACGGGCCCACGTTACTGCCCTTCAATAGAAGACAAAGTAGTACGTTTTGCTGAGAAGCAACAGCACCAAATCTTTATCGAGCCAGAAGGCTTGGACACTTATGAAATTTACCCAAATGGTATTTCGACTAGTTTACCATTTGATGTACAGCTTGATCTGGTAAGAACCATAGTAGGGTTTGAAAACGCGCATATTACGCGCCCTGGTTATGCCATCGAATATGACTTCTTCGACCCAAGAGATCTAAAGCCTTCACTTGAAACTAAGTTTGTAGACGGCCTATTTTTTGCTGGACAAATAAACGGCACTACGGGCTACGAAGAAGCTGGGGCTCAAGGTCTTCTCGCAGGATTAAACGCCGCACTACAAGTTCAAGGCAAAGAGTCTTGGAGTCCAAAACGCAACGAAGCTTACATTGGTGTATTAGTCGATGATTTGATCACTTGTGGTACACAAGAGCCTTACCGTATGTTCACTAGCCGTGCGGAACATCGTTTACTGCTACGTGAAGATAATGCTGATTTACGCTTGACTGAGATTGGCTACAAGCTTGGACTAGTCGATGAAAACCGCTGGCAAAAGTTTAGCGAAAAGCGCGAAAAAGTCGAACTTGAATTACAGCGTGTTCGCAGCACGTGCTTGCACCCCTCACAAATTGCTCAAGAAGCAATCGATGAAGTGTTTGATGGATCATTAAGCCGTGAGTATCACTTGGACGAGCTAATACGCCGCCCAAATGTAACGTATCAATCACTAATGACAATCGAAGCGGCTGGTCCAAAAGTGGAAGACCAAGCCATTGCCGAACAAGTCGAAGTGCAGATCAAATACGCAGGCTACATTGAGAGGCAGCAACAAGAAGTGGATCGTCAGATCCGCCAGGAAAGCGCCATATTACCCGACGCACTCGATTACACACTAGTGTCAGGCCTGTCGAATGAAGTAAGGCAAAAATTTACTGAGCAGCGCCCTTCGACCGTCGGTCAAGCGTCTCGCATACCCGGAATCACGCCGGCGGCTATCTCGATTCTATTGGTACACCTGAAAAAACAGCAGTTCAAACTGAAGGCAAGTGCGTGAGCGATTCCAATCATGATGTTTTATGGTCCAAAGGCTTATCAGCAATAGACCTTGAAGTTAACGAGCAGCAGCTTGAAAAGCTCAAGCAATATGTGGATTTGCTGAGCCGCTGGAATAAAACCTACAACTTGACCGCTGTGCGCAACCCCGCTGAGATGATTCCCGTTCATATTTTTGACAGCTTAGTGGTGGCGCCTTATATCAAAGGCGCTCATTGTTTAGACGTAGGAAGCGGTGCAGGATTGCCCGGCATTCCGTTAGCAATTATGCAGCCGGACCGTCACTTTACGATGCTAGATACCAACGGCAAAAAAACACGCTTTATCCAACAAGCCATTATTGAACTTGGTTTAAAAAACGCTGAGGTCGTTCAAAGTCGTGTCGAGAGCTGGCCAGCACCGCAGCCTTTTGAGGCCATTGTTAGCCGAGCGTTTTCCTCAATTGTCGATTTTGTTAACGGCTGCTCCGAGCTATTAGCTGAAGACGGCACGCTCTATGCCATGAAAGGACAATTTCCTATACAAGAATTGGCTTACCTCCCTAAAGGCTATGCGCTGAGCTCAAGGCATGCGCTCGATGTTCCTTATGTTGAAGGCGAAAGACACCTGTTAGAAATTACTCGCAGCGAATTAGAAGATACCAGCAGCGAAGCTTAGAATCACTCCAGAAATTTAGGAAGAACTAACAGAGAAGTAAGCGAGAACTCAGCCACACGCAGAGGAAAAATACCGTATAATCTCCTCCTTTATTAAAACTGCTGATTCGCTGACATGTCTGAATACAACGTCTCCACCTTTCAGGGACAAATCTTTGCCCTGCAAGATTACTGGGCTAAGCAAGGCTGCGCCATTCTCCAACCTTACGACATGCCAATGGGCGCGGGTACTTTTCACCCCGCAACCTTTTTACGTGCAATAGGCCCTGAGCCATGGCGCGCAGCGTATGTTCAGCCTTCCAGACGACCGACTGACGGCCGTTATGGAGACAATCCAAATCGTCTACAGCACTATTATCAGTTTCAGGTATTGCTAAAACCATCGCCACCTAATTTTCAGGAGCTTTATCTAGGCTCATTAAAAGCTATAGGCATTGACCCGTTAAAGCACGACGTTCGCTTTGTGGAAGACAACTGGGAATCACCAACATTAGGCGCGTGGGGCCTTGGTTGGGAAATCTGGTTAAACGGCATGGAAGTGTCACAGTTCACCTATTTCCAGCAGGTAGGTGGTATCGACTGTAAGCCAGTTTCTGGTGAGATCACCTATGGATTAGAGCGTTTGGCCATGTACGTGCAGGACGTCGAAAACGTTTACGACTTAATCTGGACTGACAGCCCTGAAGGCACGATTACCTATGGCGATGTTTACCATCAAAACGAAGTTGAGCAATCCACTTACAACTTTGAAAAAGCCAACGTTGAAGAGCTATTCCATCAGTTTGATGAAGCCGAAAAAGTAAGCTTAGCGATGATTGAAGACACTTTACCGTTACCTGCTTATGAGCAAATGCTGCAAGCGTCACACCTGTTCAACTTGCTTGATGCACGTCACGCGTTGTCAGTAACAGAGCGCCAGCGTTACATCTTAAGAGTACGAACGCTTTCTCGCGGTATCGCGCAAGCTTACTACGACTCTCGTGAGACTTTAGGTTTCCCAATGTTAAAAGACAACGCCGAGATGCGACTAAATAAGGAGATCTAGCAATGACATCTAACGCAGACTTGCTGATCGAAATCGGCACAGAAGAATTACCGCCAAAGACGCTGAATAAACTCTCAGCGGCTTTAACCAGCCATTTATGTAAAAGCTTAAAAGAAGCGGGCATCGGCCATGGCGAAGTAAAATCCTATTCATCACCTCGTCGTTTAGCCGTACTTATCGACGGTGTTGAAGCGTTTCAAGCAGACCAGCATGTTGAAAAGCGTGGACCTGCTGTCAAAGCAGCGTTTGACGCAGAAGGCAACCCAAGCCGCGCAGCAATGGGTTTTGCAAAGTCCTGTGGTGTTGAGTTTGACCAGCTTCAAGAAATTGAAACGGACAAAGGCGCATACCTCAACTTTAGTCAAACTAAACAAGGCTTAGCCGCTAAAGAACTCCTTCCGACCATGCTAGATGCATCATTGGCCGCACTGCCAATTGCCAAACGCATGCGCTGGGGCAATAGCGATATAGAATTTGTTCGTCCAGTACATTGGGCAGTTTTCCTATTGGGTGATGAAGTTGTTGATACTGAAGTGTTGGGCATCAAAACGGGGCGCACAACGCGCGGACATCGCTTCCACCACCCAGATGAAGTCACGCTAAACAAACCAACTGAATACGTTGATGCGTTAAAACAAGCCTACGTTTTAGCTGACCAACAGCAACGCAAAGAGACGGTACGTCAACAAGCTGAAGCCTGTGCAATAACACTTGGCGGTCAAGCAGTAATCGAAGAAAGCTTACTTGATGAAGTGACTAATCTTGTCGAATGGCCAATGGCCGTTGGCGGATGCTTTGGTGCAGAGTTCCTTGAAGTTCCGCAGGAATGTCTAATCAGCAGCATGCAAGACCACCAAAAATACTTTCCTGTAGTTGATGATAACGGCAAATTAATGCCCTACTTCATCACAATCAGTAATATTGACAGCAGCGAGCCTAATGTAGTGCGTGAAGGTAACGAGCGCGTTATTGGCCCGCGCTTTAGCGATGCGGCCTTCTTTTGGCAACAAGATTGCAAAAAATCATTAGAATCGTTCAGAGAAGACACTAAGAAAATCGTCTTCCAACAAAAACTTGGAACGTCGTTTGAGAAGACTGAACGTGTGGCAGAGCTTTCTGGTTTCATCGCAGAGCAACTGGGTGAAAATGTCGACTATGCCACTCGCGCAGCAAGACTCAGCAAGTGTGATTTAAGCAGTGACATGGTACTCGAGTTCAGTGATCTGCAAGGCATTATGGGACGTTACTATGCACTTAATGACGGCGAAGCTGAAGAAGTCGCGTATGCTATCGAAGAGCAATATAAGCCGGGCTTTGCTGGCGATGACATTCCGAGCTACATGACGGGTAAGATTCTTTCGTTGGCAGACAAGCTAGACACCATCCTAGGTATCTACGCAATCGGCCAAAAGCCTACCGGGACCAAAGACCCATTTGCGCTGCGCCGTGCCTCATTAGGTGTGCTTCGCATCATCATAGAAGGCAAGCTGACAGTTGACCTTCGAACCCTATTAGACAAATCAGCTGACACTCTCAAAGGAAAAGTTGACGCAAGTGAGGCGATTGACCCGACTTATCAATACATCATGGAACGCCTGCGAGCTTATTATCAAGACCAAGGTGTGAGTCATGATGTGATTGATGCGGTATCAGCAATGCACATTGAGTCACCTCTGGACTTTGAGCAACGCGTCAAAGCGGTAAGCACTTTCAAAACTTTGCCAGAAGCTGTGCCATTAGCCGCCGCTAATAAACGTATCGCTAATCTGTTAAAGAAGTTGGATAACAAAAAGGCCACTGACACCGTCGACAGCAGTTTATTTGTCGAATCTCAAGAGCAAGCTTTGTATGATGCAGTCACCGCTCAGCAAGCAACGCTTAAACCCCTACTGGCACACAAAGACTACACTCAAGCCCTTAGTTCATTAGCCGCTATCAGGCCTGAAGTCGACGCTTTTTTTGATGGTGTGATGATTATGAGTGACGATGAGTCTTTAAAGCAAAACCGCTTAGCACTGTTAAACTCATTGCGGGCCTTGTTCTTGCAAGTTGCTGACTTGTCTAGTTTACAGGGTGCATAACTAGCGACTGACGGTCATTGTTAGTTTCAAGCTACAGCTGATGTACACAAAGCACCGTACTGTCTGTAACACATGGAAGAATTGCAAGCGCTACCATAGGATTAGTACATCTTAAGGAATAAGATGCATTGGTAAGGTAAGGATGCCATGCCAATGCACTAAGATGCTTAAGGATGAGCATCGACTATTTAAATAAAAAGCGCCCTTTGCCGGGGGAGCAAAGAGCGCGGAGGTTGAGATTGGCGATGATTTTATTTTTATTATTGCTAAATCGCTCTTCATCTCGAGGGGCTTGCTGGTAAATACTGTTTTAGCTTAACGTCTTCTTTAATAACGTGATGCTTGAATAAGTGTGCCCGTCACCGGGGAGAGATCTAGGCACTGGTTTGAAACTGACGACTATTTTTATTGCTATGGTTTCTTTTTTATTGTTATGTTTTAAGTAGTTGCAAAGTAGATGCCAAACTTTCAAATAAACTCATAACCTTTTGATTTTAATTAGTTTTTAACTAATAACAGAAAATTAGAAACGCCATAAGTACCGGTAAAATCCTGACAATCCTTACCAAATTGTCATTAATTGACCCTGACAGGCAATTTCTGTCACCATTTGCCGACGATAAGTCTTTACACTACGACTATTCATGGCATCACGAAAGTCATGCCTACCTGTTCTGCATATACACAGAGATTTTTGGCGATGATTAAATACGAACGTGACCCAAAGCTCATCCAAACAGCCTCTATCAAATCTATTCGTGAAACCTTAGGGCTAACTAACCCCACTGACACGGAACAACAGCTATTGATACGCATGGTTTATGCCTATGGAGATAGTAGCCTTGTTGAAGACTGCCGGTTTAGCGAAGGTGCCATTGAAGCAGGACTGCTCGCGCTTAAAAAAAACGCCAATGTTATTTGCGACACAGGCATGGTTACCGAAGGGATAAAAACGGAATATCTTAGAAAAGAACCCATCTGCCTAATAGATAAGCCCAATGTCATCTCTCAAGCAAAAGCAAAAAAGATCACGCGCGCGATGGTTTCGGTTGAAAACTGGAAACGCTATGCAGATGGAGGCATCGTATTAATTGGCAATGAGGCGACAGCTTTATTACGTCTAATCGAATTAATTGAGCTAGATGAGATTAAAAAGCCTGCCCTAATTATAGGTATGCCAAGAGGGTATATTGGAGCAATTGAGGCCAAACAATACCTTTGGAATAACTATAAGAAGCTCGGTATCCCTTGCATTACAATCTTAGGCTCTCAAGGTGGAAGCACACTGGTTGCAGCGGCAATGAACGGCCTTCTTTACCTGCGTCAAGATTTTTTGCTCTAAAAACAAACACTCAGACTAGATTTGAACAACTATTAACTGACAAGCTACAACAGATTACGCTATATTAACTCTACAAAAAACGCTGTTGATTATTTGCTAACCAATATAGCAACAAATTCAAGTGTACTCTTGTCTTTGGATGCCCGAGCTATCAATCAGCTGCTCATTGAGCAATCAAAATAGACTACTATGGAAAGGGTCAACACATGAATTTAACACGACTCATGTCAGTCATTGCTGTCCCTACAGCAATTGCACTGTCAGGGTGCGGCGGCACCTCATCTACAATACCATCTTCATCATCGGCGACTACACCGCAACTTAAGTCAAGCCCGGCTATTGCTTCAAGTTTAGAAGCAACCTCTACATCTCCTGCTGCAGAAGCTGCACCAAGCGCCGAAGCCTCACCCATCTACAGCACTAAAAAAACAACCTTACAACGCAGACCTGTTCCGCCTAGGCCAAACGGCGGCGTTGTGGTATCAAAGGCATTTGCTGACAATTTAAATGCTGGCAACCTAAAAGAAGCTGACCGGTTTTTAAAACTGGGCGCCGATGCAAACTACACCGGCGGCAACGGTGAGCCGGTTTTGTACACAGCGATTAGGCGTGGTAACTATGACATTGCCGATGAGCTTGTTCTCTATGGAGCTAACCCAAACCTAGTTAACGGCAACCGCGCAACGCCTTTGCATCTTGCTATTCAAAAAGGTCACCAGCCGACAATAGACTTACTGCTGAAAAATGGGGCTAATCCTAGCTTGCAAGGCCCTCAGGGTAGCGCTGTTTACATGGCGGTGGATGCCAACAATGCAGCACTAACAAAGAAATTACTTGAATACTCTGGCAGCGCCGACTCATCAGGCCCAAAGGGTCCCGCCCTATACGCCGCAATTGTTAATGGACAAAAAGGCATTGCGCAACAGCTACTACGCTACAAAGCTAATCCAAATGGACGTGGGCCAGACGGGCAAATGCTTCATACCGCCATCACGCGCGGCCAAACAGGCATGGTGGCCATGCTATTGGAATATGGCGCAGATGCGAACGTGGGTAGTCCTAAAGGCACCCCAATGCAAATTGCTATCCGTACAGGCAATGCTGACATAGTGGGTTTATTGGGTAAATCAGGGGCATCGACATCCGTTACCGATAGTATTGGCGAGTCATTACTGCATAAAGCTTCGGCCAAGGGATTACTAGAAGTGGTACGCTCATTGATTGATGGCGGCGCGGATGTTAATGCTGTTGATAAGTATAAAGAAACCCCACTGCATGAGGCGGCGGCAAAAGGCCATTTAAATGTGGTTCAGCTTCTATTAGCAAACGGTGCGGACAAGTTTGCGTTAACCGAGAAAAAATGGAGCGCGTTACATGAAGCGGCCCGTTTCGGTCATGGCGAAACGGCAGCTTATTTGATTAGCCAAGGCCTCAGTAAGAAAGCTAAAAATACGGAAGGTATGACACCTAAAGCGCTGGCAAATCACTTGAACCACCAAGCGATAATGCCGATGTTATAAAGTGAACTGGCGGGTCATTGTCTAACTTGACCCGCCAATCAAACCCTCTCCATCGACCGGTATGACACAGCTTCCGTTAAATGCTCCGTTTGGATATCTTTAGCGCACTGTAAATCTGCAATACTTCTGGCGACTTTTAGTATTCGGTGGCAAGCCCTAGCTGACAATTTAAACGCCTCAACAACTTGCCCTAATAGCGCCTCATCGGTCACAGACAACGCACAATGCTCAGCGATCTCCTTAGTGCCAAGCGCGTGGTTTGGCATTAGCTGGCGCTGCTGCTGTATTGCTCTGGCAGCGCAAACGCGCTTTCGCACAGTGTCACTTGACTCAGCCTTTGCTTGGCTAGTCAGCTCAGAATGGCTAAGACGTGGCACGTCAATTCGAATATCAATACGGTCTAAAAACGGCGCCGAAATACGATTACGGTATCGCCGCTGCTGCTCGGCTGAGCACTGACATTGCATTGAGTTATCGGAGCAATCCAAGCCTTTTGGGCAGTAGTTCATCGCACCGACTAATTGAAACTGTGCCGGATAATCTGCTTGCCTGGCGGCGCGAGATAGCGTGACCCGACCCGTCTCTAGAGGCTCACGCAAAACGTCCAGTACGTGGCTTTTAAACTCCGTTAGCTCATCAAGAAATAAGACACCATTATGTGCCAAAGAGATCTCCCCAGGCATTACCTTGGCCCCACCGCCCACTAAAGCCACGGCAGAGGCGGTGTGATGAGGTTCGCGAAACGGGCGATGTGACCAGTTTTCAAAATCAAAGCCTTGATGACTTACTGAGGTAATAGACGCCGACTCCAAGGCTTCAGCTTGTGTCATTTCTGGAAGAATGCTTGGCAGCCGACTTGCTAACATGGTCTTGCCTGTGCCCGGTGGACCCACCATAAGTAAATGGTGCCCGCCCGCAGCCGCTATTTCCAGCGCACGCTTTGCTTGAAACTGACCTTTGACATCAGATAAGTCTAAACGATAGCCCACGTTTGTATCATTGTGTTTGCGGGCAAAAGCATTAAGCAACTGCTGATTATTTAGATGCTTAACCACTGAAATTAAATCGGTGCTAGGAAGTACTAATGCACTTTCGATAAGGCCAGCCTCTTGCGCATTGCCCTCAGGCAGTATGATTGCCCGACCTTTATGATGCGCTGCAAATGCGGTTGGCAGCACCGCATTAACCATCCGCAACTGACCACCTAGCGCCAGTTCACCGATGAACTCATAAGACTCTAACGCCGTCTGCTCAACCTGACCAGAGGCGGCTAAAATGCCAACTGCGATTGGTAAATCAAACCGCCCCCCTTGCTTTGGATGATCCGCTGGCGCTAAATTTACAGTGATTCGATTATTAGGAAACTCAAACCCTGAATTGATAATCGCTGAGCGTACACGGTCTTTGCTTTCGCGCACCGCCGCCTCCGGCAGTCCCACTATCGAAAAACCCGGCAGACCATGACTTAGGTCAACTTCCACACTCACTTGAGGGGCATTAATTCCATCGTTGGTTCGTGTGTAGGCAACGGCAAGGCTCATTTTTGTCACTTATTTTTATTAATTGTATGGGTATGCTACCAAAAATAATATTATCTGCCATACCACTTCTGACTAATGGGAATATCTATTTCGCGGGGTGAAAAAAACCTCGAAATCGCCTAAACTTGAATTTCTTAAAAATTTTAAGCAAGGTTAAGCGCATTGAGCAAGCAATATGCACCACGTCGTAACACCCTCCTCATCATTTTAGACGGCTTTGGCACCAACCCGAGCAAACAAAATAATGCGGTTTACGAGGCCAATACACCGAATCTGGACCGTTACTTCGGCTCAAACACTCATACCACCCTACAAGCGTCAGGGACACCCGTTGGACTACCTGAAGGGCAAATGGGCAATTCGGAAGTCGGCCACCTAACCATTGGCTGTGGAACCGTTATTCGGCAAAACTTAGTACGGATTGATGATTCAATAGAGGATGGCAGCTTCAAGCAAGACGCCACAATTTTAAACGCTATAAACAAAGCCAAAGCGGCGTCGCGACCGCTTCATTTACTAGGTCTAGTTTCAGATGGCGGTGTGCACTCACACATTTCACACCTCTGCGCGCTGATTGAGCTCTGTGCAAAGCACGGTGTCACCCCGATGGTACACGCCTTTACAGACGGTCGTGACACCTCACCGAGCTCGGCAAAGCGCTTCATCGATACCTTGCAAACCTGCCTTGATAATAACATCGGCCAAATTGCGACCATCAGTGGGCGTTATTATGCGATGGATCGTGATCAACGCTGGGAGCGCACCGAAACCGCCTGGCAAGCCCTTGTTAATCATCAAGGAAAGATTTACCAGACAGCAAAAGCGGCAATAAATGCCGCCTACGAGAACGGCGAGACAGACGAATTTATAAAGCCCTGCGTGATTGAAGGCGCTGAGAAAATGGCTGCCGATGACTTTGCCCTGTTTTTCAATTTTCGCAATGACCGGCCACGGCAAATGGGTGCCGCTTTGTCACATGAAAGCTTTGAGCACTTTGACAGAGGAGACTTTGGTGCCATCAATTTAACCACCATGACAGAATATGACAGCAGCCTCACCGGCCCCATCGTCTTTGCAAAGGAGGTACCTGAGACTTGTCTTTCTAAAGTCATTAGTGAGGCTGGTCTCAAACAGCTGCACTGCGCTGAAACAGAGAAATACGCGCATGTCACTTTCTTTTTCAACGGTGGAAAAGAAGATCCATATGCCAATGAGGAGCGTATCGTTATTCAGTCACCAGACGTTGCAACTTATGATGAATGTCCTGAGATGAGCGCCGCAGAAGTTTCTGCCACGGTTGTGGACGCCCTAGCCAAACAAGAGCATGCCTTCATCGTGGTCAATTTTGCCAATGGCGATATGGTTGGTCACACCGCCATCCCAGATGCCATCATCAAAGCGGTCGAGGCGATGGATGCTGAAGTAGGCAAGGTATTAGATGCTGCGACTGAGAATAACTACTCTGTTATTCTCACCGCGGACCATGGTAATTGTGATGAGTATGTTGACCCGATTAGCAAAGAACCAAATACACAGCACACGGTCTACCCTGTACCATGTTTAATTATTGATCAAAAATATTGGTCACTAAATACTAACGGTGGACTAGGCAATCTAGCGCCGACTATATTGCAGTTGATGGGCTTAGAACAACCAACCGCAATGAAATGTAAATCACTGCTACTAAGTGAATTAAACTAGTTAAACGGCCATATTACTAACAATAATATCTCCTACAGGACGTAGGCGATCAATACAAAGGACTGATCACCGATAAGAGTAAAATTCGATGATTTTAGGGGAAAATACAATAAAAAAGGGTGCCATTAAAATTGGACTAGGGCTGGCATGTGGATTAATCGCTATGGCTTGCAGTAGTGATGGTGGCACGGTGTCCGAAACGCAGTACGATGTTAGTCCAATTAGGGCATCTGGTGGCACTCAGCCAGACTTTGAGACGGTCACCTATGTCAGTTCACAGCAGCCTAATGCGCATGAGCACTACGTAGAGCGACCTATATCAAATGGTCAGCGTTTTGCTCGAACGCTCGATGCGCACAACTCGGTACGCGCCGCGCACAATTTGCCACCGCTGACCTGGTCAACTCGCTTAGCGAACTATGCTCAACAGTGGGCTAATCGTTCGGCGAATGTCAGAAACTGCGGCATGAAGCACCGCCCATCAAACGGTCCATACAAACAACAGCATGGGGAAAATTTGTGGTGGGCAAGCCCACGGACTTGGTCAAATGGGCTTAGAGAATTACAACCCATCACCATTCAACGCGTGGTTAAGGACTGGGCGGATGAAAGACCGTTTTACAACTATGCCAGAAACACCTGCAAACCAGGCGAGCAGTGCGGCCACTATACCCAAATTGTTTGGCGCGAAACCAAAGAGGTCGGCTGCGCCTACCAGCAATGCGCCGATAAATCGCAGCTATGGGTATGTAACTACAGCCCAGCGGGCAATTACATCGGTGAGCGCCCCTATTAGGTCACCGTTAAGTTTAACGTTTAAATAAAACGCTCCAGCTGATTAAGTACGACGCTGGGGTCATTATAATCCAGAGGGATATAACCGTATCCCTCGGGTGTTTGCAAAATTAGGCTAGGGAAACCTTGAGCACCAATGTTCGCGCCAAACTGCATCTCCTGATTCAATACGTCATTCGTCTCTTCACTATTTAAATCATTAGCAAATTGAACCGGATCTAAACCCAGCTCAGCAGATAGCTGGATTAACATATCGGCATCTGAAGGGTTTTTAGCATTTAAGTAATATCCCTTCTGGATAGCAAGAATCATTGGCAATTCAGTCTCAGGTTTTTGCTTGCGGGCAGCGATCACCGCACGGCACGAGGGATAAGTTGAACGTTTAGGCTCACACTGCGTCCAAAAGTCAAAGTTAAACTCAGTACCCGGTACGCGCGCTTGAATATTTTCCCAGTAACCACTGATGGTGCTCTGCATGTCTTTAGGCATGACCTGAGACGAATCGGGCGCTAAACCACCCAACACATAGCGTATCTCCAATCGACCGGCTAAGGCTTGCTTTATTTTGGTCCAAGTCGGAACAAAAGCCCAACACCAGCTGCACATGGGATCGTGAACGTAGTAAAGTACTGTCTGATTATTTTGATTCATTAGTCGAGCCCTTTAAAGGAAAGATATGTTACGTAAATTTATACTATTAGCCGCAGTCAGCACTCTGATGGTTGCCTGTACTCAGGAAACTCAAAACCGTATCGGTCGCTCCATTAACAACTGGACTGGAACCAACGGTGTCCTAGAAGTCTACGCCGGCGACAAACTGGCCAAACGCTTTTTAAAAATCGACAAGCTCTCAACAGCTGCAGGCACTAGCCGCGACGTTGACCGCCCTTATCGCTATGGGACCGGCGTATTAGACGCTAATCTCAACGGCAAAGTGGACAACGGTGAGAAGTCAGTTTACTTTGAATTTAGTGATTACTCCACGTCTTACATTTTCTATGAAGACCCTAACTCTTAAGACGTCACACCATAAGATTTCAGCTGCCCGAGGCTCTGCCTCGGGCATGTCATACAATCTTAAAATCACCCAATGAAAAATCAACACTACCCGGCCATCGAAAACTGGGATGACGCTTATGAAAATGGCGCTTATATAGAAAACGGCAGCCAATTTTCTGCACGCTGGAATCAACAGGCCGCTGAATTTCGCCAGCAAATGGGCAGGCGCGCGTTGCTTGATAAGCCTTACGGCGAAAAACCACGCCAAAGACTCGATCTCTTTTTACCAGAAGGGAAGGCAAAAGGCCTCCTTGTTTTTGTTCACGGGGGCTATTGGCAGGCGTTCGATAAGTCGACTTGGTCGCATTTAGCAGCGGGCGCTGTTGCACGAAGGTGGGCCGTCGTCATGCCCTCCTATACCTTAGCGCCAGAGGCGCGCATTACACAGATCACAGCAGAAATTGGCTCAGCCATTGCTCATGCTGCCAGCATCGTCGACGGCCCCATCCACCTAACCGGACATTCAGCAGGCGGACACTTAGTGACACGCATGCTATGCGCTAATGGCCCCCTCGCATCAACCATTGCGAACCCACTCCTACCGCGCATCAAAAAGGTGATCTCTATCAGTGGCGTCCACGACCTACGCCCCCTGTTAAACACAGCGATGAATACTGTTTTACACCTTGATGAGGCAGAAGCAATAACAGAAAGCGTCGTATTGCAGCAGCCTTGTTGCAATCCTGAATTAATCTGCTTGGTTGGGGCTGATGAGCGACCAGAGTTTCTTCGACAGAGTGCCTTACTTGCCAACATCTGGGCGGGCTTAGGCCTTGAAACCCGCCTAAAAATCAACGATAACAAACACCACTTTGACATCATTGAAGCCCTTACGTCGGCTGACGTTGCGTTATTTTTGTAAGATACCGCGCTGCTGTGACTGCTATATTGGCTATATCCATATACCGTATTTACACACTTAAAAAAACCGATGAGTGCGTCGCAGATGCAACTAAAAGCACGCCTACTACGTTGATATAACTATTAAATCAATTGACTAGGGGTTCGCCATGATACAAAAACCGTCAAGCTTCGACCGCCGTGACTTTATGATGTTATCCGCAGGAGCCGTTGCCACCACTTTGAGCTTATCGTCAACCCAAGCTGAAGCGACTGCCTCTGACTACGGCATCGTTGGTAAAATGGCTCCTGACTTAAAGCTGGACTACTGGATCGATAAAGACGGTAAAGAGACCACGTTCTCTGTATTTGAAAACCGCGGTAAATGGGTGTTTTTAAAATGTTTTCAAAGCTGGTGCCCCGGCTGTCACTCCAGTGGTTTTCCAACCTTAAAAGCCTTCTCAGATGTATTCTGGGAACACCCTGACGTGGCGATTGCGGGTATTCAAACTGTGTTTGAAGGCTTTGGGACGAACTCTAAAAGCCAAGTCCGTAAACTACAAATTCGCTATGACCTGCCCATCACGATGGGCCACGATGCTGGCAACCCAGACGGGGTTAAACACCCACAAACAATGCGCAAATACCGAACGGGTGGCACACCTTGGTTGATTCTAATCAGCCCTTCAGGGCGAGTGGTCTATAACGGGTTTCATGCTGATAAGGAAAAACTGATCTCCTACGTGCAAGAGCAGCTGGATAAGAAAAACCGGCAGACCTGATTTTATTTTTCTCCTCATTATGTGCTAGCGTATACCGTGTGTTTGACCTCATGGAGCGCTGATTGTGAAAATTACTGATGCCACCGTTTTTATTGGCGGGCCTAAAAAAAACTACGTCACCTTAAAAATTATGACTGACGAGGGTATTTACGGGCTGGGTGATGCCACACTTAATAACCGTGAAACGCTTACTGCAGCCTATCTTCAAGATTATCTGGTGCAGTGCCTTATTGGAAAAGACCCACGAAACAGCGAAGATATTTGGCAGTATTTTTATCGTGGCGCTTATTTTCGGCGAGGCCCTATTGCGATGGCAGCATTTGGCGCGATTGATATCGCCCTATGGGACATTAAAGCAAAAATTGCAGGCCTACCGCTGTACCAGCTGTTTGGCGGTAAGAGTCGTGACGGTGCTTTAGTTTATGCGCATGCCACAGGCTCTGACCTTGAAGACTTGATGGATTCTATCGATGACTACGTGGCACAGGGCTACCACGCGGTTCGTGTTCAATGCGGCATCCCGGGTATGCCAAGTCACAGTTACGGCGTTAGTGAAAATAAAGGCTTAACAAAAAATTATATTACCGATTTTTCTGGCAATGTACCCAAAGAGGAGACTTGGGATACTGATAAATACCTGCGCTATATGCCCGATGCGCTAGGTAACATTAGAGACCGATTTGGCGATGACTTAAAGATATTGCACGACGTGCATCACCGTTTGCTGCCTCGTGAAGCAGCGGCCTTTGCCAAGACCTTAGAGTCTTATAACCTATATTGGCTAGAGGACCCAACTCCAGCGGAAGATCAAGCGGCGCTTAGGTATCTGCGTCAACACTCCACCGTACCGATAGCAATTGGCGAAGTGTTTAACTCGATTTATGACTGCAATAAGCTCATTGAAGAGGAGCTCATCGATTTTATTCGGATCGCGGTGACCTACGCTGGCGGCATCACTCACGTAAAGCGCATTATCGACCTTGCAGGATTGCACCATGTGCGCACAGGCTTTCACGGTGCGCCTAGCCACTCACCTATATCAATGGCCGCACAGCATCATCTTAATGCATGGGCTCCTAACTTTGGGATCCAAGAATATCTCGTGCTTGGCACCCCCGAGTGCGACGCGCTGTTCCCATCAGATCATCAACTTAAAGACGGGCTTTTTTATGTCAGCGACGCACCAGGGCTAGGCGTAGATTTTGATGAGACAGAAGCCAAACGCTATCGCTATGAAAAAAGCTTCCACCCAGTCACACGCTTAGTCGATGGAACGGTGTGGAATTATTAAGTGCTATCCCACAAAGTCTTGGCGCATTGGCGTAAATGTGTCAATCAACACACCAGGCTTCAAACAGCGGCAGCCGTGCATGACGTTTGGCTCTTTGTACATGGTATCCCCTGTTTTTACGATTTTGGTCTCATCCCCAATCGTAAATTCAAACTCACCCGACAGTACATAGGTTAATTGTTCGTGAGGGTGGTTATGCATGGCACCAACGGCGCCTTCTTTAAAATGCACTTCCACTGACATCATATTATCTGAGTGCGCCAAAATTTTACGGCTGACCCCATCACCTAAGTCTTCTAATGCTACTTTCTCATTGTGTACAAACATACTTCTTCTCCAAATTAATCGTTAACTAAACGTCGCTTCCACACACCGCTTAACATTCTGATGTGAAAGGGAACCGATTTTACTATTTCTTCTAATAAGATAATGCCATATATCCACACTACTGATAAATCCCAGTAAAGCACAAACAATGCCGTCAATGGAACGGTTAGCAGCCACTGCGTATAGCCGTGTATTTTGAGCACGTGGGGCGCCTCACCGCCTGCCCGCAGCACGTGGCCACACATTGTATTGCTAGTGCGAACGAAGGGAATAATAAGCAACAATGGCATGAGTGACCAAAGCGCCTCCATGGTGTCTGATTGTAAGTCAGGGTAAAGCACCTCAAACAGAAAAAACATCCCAAAATAGATCGCTGCGACCAAAATGCTTATATAGACTGAAAAACGCCACGAACGCTTAACAAAACTGTCCAGCAATTCCCAGCGGTTTTGCCCTAGTATCTGTCCAACTAAAATCCCCGTCGCCTGCGCCCACGCGGTTACTATATTTCCTGCAATACGCACCCATGGCAAGATCAAAACCAGCGCTGCAAATTGGTTTACCCCTAACTTAGCGTACAACATCATGCAGACATGCATGGTGATCGACATACTAATGAACGTGATGGCAATATGGATAGATTGATTATAATGGTGCTTTAGTGCCTGACTAAAACGTCCCTTAGCCCAACCATTCATTAAGATAAACGTCTGCTTTGTAACAAACAAACAACCCACCAAAAAAACAGTGCGTAAACAAACCGCGACCACGCTACCCCAAGCCGCCCCAGGCAATCCCAGTTGGGGAAACCCCCACAGGCCATAAATAAGCGCATAGCTAATGCCCGCGTTGACAGGTAGCTCCAATAAATTACTGTAAAACGGCAGTTTGCTATTGCCCGTCCCATTAAACAAGACGGTGATGTTATGGCTAATGGCGACGCCGACTATCACGCCCATGAAAATCAGCAAGTAATCTTTAGATTGAGTGGCCATCGCATCGGTGGTGGCAATGGCACTAAAAATAGCGTCACTTAAAAATACAATAACAACAATGCCTACCAACGCGGCTAAACCATTGATGACTAAGCCCGACCAAAACCCGGACTTAAGAGCAATAGGGCTTTGTGCGCCATACGCTTGCGCTATCAGAAGCTGAGAGCCATTTGAAAAGGCAAACAGAACCCCTAGGATAATACCCGCGATGCTAGCGGCCAAGCCCATCGCAGCTAGTGACTCCTCACCCAATGGCGTGACGAGCACCGTGTCGATAATTAAAATACATTGCAGGAGCACTGCATTTGAAGCGATGGGCCAGGCCAAATTAAAAATTGATTTATTATTGTATAAGCGACTGTTCATGATCTTCTGCTTATCTCTCAAACAGCACTGTGAACAGGCATTATACACAAAAAGCAAGCCTATCCGACTAGACGTCAGCACACGTTCAGATAAGGGAGCTTACTGACACACCAACTGCGATGATGAGATGAGTCAGGTGACTGTGCTAGCCTGCCTCTTACACTAAGCTAGTCTTCAGCAATCGCTAGCACAATGGCTTTTAATGATGACAACAAAGACAACAACTCGTCTCGACTGCTGACAAT
>ENA-ORXT01000682-ORXT01000682.1-marine-metagenome-genome-assembly--contig:-NODE-682-length-52050-cov-16.541743_pt1 | contig 52050 bp, 52 predicted proteins | sample MGYA00237868_ERZ511482 | MGnify/ENA metagenome assembly ERZ511482
TGACCCGATTGACGTTCACCCATCATATCTAATTCTCCGTGCCTACAACACAGACTGAATCAGAAACCGCAAAGCCGTTCAAGTGGAGTGTTTTTCAACACTATCGGGGCAAACCGGACCTTAGTGAGTATTATCTGACGTGGTTTTAGGCCGCCCAGTTCCCATCCGCCGATGGTGTTTAGATAGACCTTGCGAATTTTGGAGAACCTTTTAGTTTTATAGAGTGAATGAACTGCGAAAAAAATTAAGAGAAGAAACCTCTTGCGCTCACAAGAGTCTGGACATTGCTTTATCGTGTTATGATTTAACGAGTCGGAATGGGTTGGCGAATTACCTTAATGTCCATCTTCTTGCGCGCGATCTCCTCGCAAAGACTCACTCTGGGCACGAAATTGAAATTGACCACTCTGACAGTATAGCTGCAATTCGTTCGGACCTGACTAAATTAGGGGTGAGCGTCGTTGAGGATCTGCATTGGATGCCAAAATCATACCTCCACCCTGTCGGCTTAACCTATGTTATTGCGGGTAGCTCTCTCGGTAGTAAAGTCCTTTACAAAAAGTGGGCTCAATCGACAGACGATTCTGTCATCCTCGCGGGTGAATTTATGGCGCTTGCTAAGGACAATTCGGATTGGTTGAAATTCTTGGAATATATTGATGCTACGAGTTTCTCAGACATTGAGACAGATGACATTGTAATGTCTGCAAACCAGTGTTTTACCTTATATAAAACGGCGGCACAGCAGGTTGATCGGAACATTCGGTGATTAATTCACATTTTCACAACGACACTAGAGACAATTCTATCGACCTGACGAGCTGCGACCGCGAAGCAATCCACATGCTTGGCAGAGTTCAGTCCTCTGGTGCCCTATTAGCGGTTTCGCCAGACTGGCTAGTGAACCATGCCTCTGTAAATCTAAAAACAATTATTGGGATTGAGGCTGAGGAGGCTATTCGCACGCCCATTTCGGAGATATTTCCGGCTGAAGCGCTTCATGAAATTCGGGGCAGGACGCAATTGCTGGCGACCAGCGACTCCGTGGAACGCCTATTTGGTATTCGCCTGACGTCTGATCAACAATTATTCGATGTGGCGGTGCATTTGTCCGGACGGTCTTTCATTATTGAAATAGAAAAACGTATTGCAAGCCGCCGTACTGATCATATGTCATATGTGAAGCCCATGATCGAGAGAATTGGCACGGCTACGACGTCTCAAGACCTGTGCGACCGCGCCGCTCGCCAACTTCGCGCTCTGTCGGGATTTGACCGGATCATGGTTTATAAATTTGGAGAAGATGGTTCTGGCACTGTTATTTCAGAGTCGTTGACGGGTCAGAGAGAATCTTTCAAAGGGTTGCGTTACCCGGCCTCTGATATTCCTAAGCAAGCTCGGGAGCTCTATAAACGCAGCCTCTTTCGCCTAATCTCTGATGTGTCTGACTATGGAGTTGAGATTATACCTGCATTAAATCCGGAAGGGCTTCCATTAGACCTCTCACTTAGCGTGACTCGAGCAGTCTCTCCTGTGCATTTGGAATATCTCACGAATATGGGCGTCGGTGCATCTATGTCGATCTCGATCTTGAAGCGGGGTAAATTATGGGGGCTTTTTGCCTGCCATAATGACACGCCAAAAACGCTTCCATTCACTGTGCGCTCCGCCGCTGAATTATTTGGGCAGTTATTCGCCTTTCTCCTCGATCAGCGGGAAGGCGACGAAGAAAGAGCGGCTCAGGCGCGCGCGCAGATACTACATGACCAACTCATGTCTCAACTGGCTGAAGGTCTTTCCATCTCCGATAGCCTCGACGTTGTATTGGACGGCGTAAAGAGCGTCATCGATTTTGACGGCGCAATTGGATGGATTGATGGTAAATTTAGTTCCCTCGGTTGCACGCCAACTCGAGAGGAATTTATCGGGCTCGCAAAATTTCTCAAAACAACCGCCGCCGGCCGCATTTTCCATACTAAAAACCTCATCTCGACATTTCCAGAAGCAATTGACTTTGCCGACCGAACAGCAGGAATTATGGCGATCCCAGTCTCGCGTTCGCCGCGTGATTTCATTATTCTCTGCCGCCGCGAGGTAGCCAATTCTGTGACATGGGCCGGCAACCCGGATAAACCCGTAACAGTCGGTCAGGCCGGTGAGAGACTTTCACCGCGCAAGAGTTTTGAGGCTTGGCAGGAAGTCGTAAGGCATACAAGTTCCCCTTGGTTTGAGAGTGAGCTGGCCGCGGCTGAGTCTTTGCGGATCACGTTATTGGAAGTCGTTCTGCAAATGTCCGACACTATGCTGAAAGAGCGTGCCCGCGCACAAGAGAGCCAAGAGATATTAATAGCGGAGCTAAATCACCGCGTGCGCAATATTCTTAACCTCATCAAAGGCCTCATTAGTCAGAGTAAAGATGATAAGCTCTCTATCGCTGAGTTTACGGATATCGTCGGCGGCCGCGTCCATGCGCTTGCCCGTGCTCACGACCAGATCACGAAAGAGAACTGGAGCCCTGCCTCTGCTTATGAGCTGATAGAAACAGAAGCTAAAGCATATCTAAATGCGAAATCGTCCCGTTTAAAGATCACTGGGCCTGATGCACTTATTACGCCAGCGGCATTTACCACACTTTCTTTGGTCATGCATGAGTTGATGACTAACTCTATGAAGTATGGTGCTTTGTGCGACTCGCGTGGAAATGTTGCTGTAGATTTCACAGAGCGTGAGGATGGTTCATTACAGATAAATTGGCGTGAAAAGGGTGGGCCGCCTATACAATCGCCGCCCACTAGAAAAGGTTTTGGTACAACAATTATCGAACGCTCCATTCCTTTTGAGCTCAAGGGAGAAGCGAAAATCTCCTATAAGGTATCGGGGGTTGAAGCGGTTTTTGTCATTCCGCCCGCATTTGTTTCCCAGTTCCGAAGCGCTGGCGTCAAGATTGACGCGGATCAGTCTAAGAACGAAGAATTAGTTAAGCTGTCAGGTCATGTGCTGGTCGTGGAAGACAACATGATTATCGCTATGGACGCGGAAGAATTAGTTACAGAGCTTGGTGCCGCGCGAGTGACTGTTGCGTCAGATGTCGACGGGGCAGTTTCAGCTGTATCATCAACTACATTCAACTTCGCATTATTAGATGTAAATCTTGGAGCTGAAACAAGCGAACCTATAGCGGCCCTATTGTCAGAGAAAGGTATTCCGTTTGCTTTTGCAACGGGTTACGGGGACGCTACTGCCGTAACAAAGGCCTATCCAGAAGCGCCAGTGATCCAAAAGCCCTATGATAAATCATCGTTGGTGAACGGCTTGGGAAAGCTTACATCTTTGACATAAAGGTCATCGTATTTGTCTTACTTAACTGACTAGACATCACTTAAACCATATCAACTTTGAACTCTGAAATCGCGTCAGGAGTGTCGAAATATTCCTTATCAGATTGAATTAAGTATGACATTAGGCCGGGCGCGAACAATCTTACCCAAAAACGACACGTTTTAGGACGATGATAGACTGAAACCACTTGCACTACGAAACCAGCGCTGTGAGGTCTGACTCGCAATAATAAAATTGAATATCGCAATAGTGTCTAACAAGGCGAACCTTATACTAGATGCATTATAGCTGCAATTTCAAGCATTACCGATGACCATTTTTGGGCGGTTCCAGGCACTCGGCTAAGGTCTGCTTCTCTAATTGGTTTGTTTAGTCAAGTTCCTAATTTCCTTTAATTGATGGTTCTGTCTGTTCCCGGGTCACGCTTCTCTTCGCAGTCGGCTGATCTGTGATAGGCGCTGCATGCATGTTTCGGATCGGTGGTGGAGCGCCTCGCTTTGAGTCGTGCTCATAATATGGCACAGCGGACATTATCGGCGTCATCCACAAACACCTCGTCCGAGTCAGGACGAACCGTTGGTTTTATGATGTGAGGTTAGCGTCTCATTTAGCGACCTCCACATCAGACCAACGATAGGGTGTGCCGTCGACCCACATACGGTGCAGGATGACGGCTAACTTTCTGGCGACAGCAACAGTACCGCGCTTACGGCCACGTCGTTTGACGAGACGTAGGCCCCAAGCCTTGAGAGGTGACATCTGTTTAGTTCGTGTCAGTAGTGAGTTAGCAGCCGTGTATAGTGCCGCGCGCATCTCGGTGTCTCCGGCGCGTGATATGCGGCCAGGATTATCCATCTCGCCAGATTGAAAGCGTCTTGGCGTTAGGCCGAAGTGAGCGGCTACTGTCCGAGACGAGTTAAATCTCGCGGGGTCATCAACGGCGGCTTTAAAATGAAGGGCTGTCATCGCGCCGACGCCGGGTGTCGTCATAAGAAGATTGCACACAGGATCTTGTGCCGCGACGCGTTTTACCCGTTTGTCCATCTCTCGGTAGTGAAGGTATAAAGCCCCACGAGCTTCCAACATTGGCAGTAGCGCGAAAGCCAAGCCTTCATCAGCCTCAATGATAGGCCGAACTGTATCGTCAAAGCGGTGATGTGCCAGCGTTGAAGGTAGACGTATGCCAAAGGTCTTGAACAAGCCACGTATCTCATTCTCCAGATCAACACACTTACGCAGAACGGCTTTACGGCTGGAGAGCATAGCCCTGATATAATGGCTCTCGCGGCTCTTCATATGCACCGGCTGATACCAGCCCGTGCGAACGACCTGAGCAATGCCGCGAGCATCGTTCTTATCCGTCTTGTTACGCATAGCCGATAGCGCTGCACTGACTTGGCGCGCTTCCATGCAGACGACATCATAACCGAGCGCCTGCAAGCCGTGGAACAGCATCTGACTCATGACACCAGCCTCAAAGCCTAGCTTCGTGATAAGCTCTCCAAACTTGCCAAGACACACGTCAATCGCTTCGACTTCACAATCAAGCGCTCGCTCTAAAACGATATCACCGTCAGCATCCACAATGCACAACGCCACAGAGCGCAGCGAAACATCCAGTCCTACAAAATAGCTCATTCTTATCTCCTATAGCTACAGATCAACATCTGTAGACTATCAGGAACTCGACCGCGTAATCAGTCCGTCCAATTACGCATGCTAAGAGGATCAACGTAGCCTTATGTTATCGTTGGCGGAGGCTCACTCTTTCTCTAAACCCACCAACCTTAAACCACAGCCCCAAACACGCGCCGTAATATATCACTCGTCCGTTTGGCCGGGTTTTCGCGGATGAGGCGTTCTTCTTCAGCGACATATCTAAAGACGCCGGAGAGGGCGTAGTTCACGCCGTGGCTGATGAGATCGTTTTTGGCGTCGGCGCCGAGCTCTGGGGCGAAGGGGACGTTTTTCACTTGGCTTGCGACTTGATCGAAGAGTTGCAGGGCTCCTGTATTGCCCAGCGCATTTTCCATAATAGGCGTGAACCCGGCTACCAATTGCGGGGTCGTTCTGGATTGAAGGTAGTCTGTGGCCGCATTGTCTGCGCCTTTCACAATGCCTATGGCGTCCTGGATGGTGAGGCCTGATATCACATTGAGGAACGCATTTTTCGCAATGGGGGCCGCTTTTTCCGCGCCGCGGTTAAGCTGTGTTTCAAGGTCGTTCAAGAGCCCGGCCGCCCCGACTGCGCCGAGGACGGATTGCACGTCTTGTAAATAATTCGGCAGGGGAATCTTGATAAGGTTATTTAGCAAGAAGCCGTCTTGTTTCCCGACGGTACTGACGGCATGGTCCACGCCGTTGCTGAGCGCTGCGCGAATGCCTTTCGCGGCATCCGCTTGCGAGAGGATGCCAGAGCCCAAGATAGCGCCAAGGTCGCCCGTATTCAGCGTTTCGCAGGCGGTAAGCCCAGTAGCTCCTGCGACGAGTAAAAATAAACGGCGGTCAAAAGTCTGTGTCATGCTGTGCTCCATCTGTTGAGGGCAGCATAAGCGGGAATGGCCGCTGCGCCAAATAGTTTGGGCAGATAAGCGGCCTGTCTAAACCGCGCGTAATGTGATAGATGGCACACCACGTCTCGTGACGTTCTGAATATTAATATCGCAACCTATCGGAGACAGACCTTATGACATTAAAACCCTTCTCGGGCGTTCGCGTTGTTGAAATGTCTAACATGGTTACGGCCTCGCTATCGGCGATGATGCTGGGCGGGCAGGGGGCCGAGGTTGTTAAAATTGAACCGCTTGGGATCGGCGATAAGCTGCGGTGGTTTGGGAGTCAGAAAAAAGGCATTTCCGGCGTTTTCAATAATTGTAACCGCGGTAAAAAAAGCCTTGCGATTAATTTGAAATCAAAAAAAGGTCTCGCGGCTGTTCGTAAAATTATCGACGGGGCTGATGTGCTTTTGCATAATTACCGGCCAGGCGTGATGAAAAAATTGGGGTTGGACAGCGCGTCATTGCGCAAACACCACCCGGATTTAATTGTATGCTCCTTGACAGGTTTTGGCCGCGAGGGTCCGCTAAAAGATGCCCCCGCTTTTGATCATGTTGTGCAGGCCTTGTCGGGCATTACGGGCGCGCAGGGCGTGGATGGGAATTTCGAATTTATCCGCATGCTCATCTGCGATAAAATTACGGCTTATACCGCGGCGCAAGCCGTGAGTGCTGCGCTCTATCACGTTGCTAAAACGGGTGAGGGTCAACACATGGATATCTCTATGCTGCAGGCTAGCTTGGCCTTTATGTGGCCGGACGGGATGATGCATAAAACATTACTCGCAGGCGACGCTGTGCATCTTGCGCCAATGAAGGCGTATTATAGACTTGTTGAGACCCTAGATGGCTTCATCGCAATCGCGCCATTTGGCGATGCTCATTGGACGGAGTTGTTTCGCATTATTGAGCGCCCGGATATGGCCGCCAATCCAAAATATGCAAGCCTGCAAAGCCGGGGAGTATGCATCGCGGAGTTGATGGAGGATATGGCGGAGCCGGATCCCTTTATGACCAACGCCGAATTTCTCGCAAAACTTCGGGCCGCAGATATCCCCTGCGCGCCGTGCTTATCAGATGAAGATTTATTGTTGGATACGCAAGTCGCCGCCAGCGAAGCCATTGAAACCCAAGACCATCCTCATCTTGGCGCCGTACAAATGGCGAGCGCGCCGGTGCGTTTTGGCGGAGAAACACCGATGCCGCTAGGCCCGTCGCCATTGCTAGGGGAGCATAGCGCTGAGATATTAAAAAGTGCGGGGTTTAGCGCGCAAGATATATCTGCCCTGGAGGCCGCGCAAATTATCTAGGATACTCGCCAAAAAAAACCTCATCTACGCAAAGCGAGAATGAGGGTGAGTTGGGGGAAACGGGTAAAGGGGTTAGTTAGATGAGAAATACTTGTTTGCGTCTTCGCAGCGTTTTTTAAACGCAGATTCTTTCAAAAGCTCACGGCGTTTTGTGTTGATTTGATTTATTTCAGCGCTTGAGTAATCCACAAAATTTAAAGTGTTATGGTTTGCCTTTAATGTTTTGGGCTGCGTGTTTTTATCTGTCGCATAGAGCGCGACAGCCGCTTTGTAATCTCGCGCGCTGAGTTGATGTTTATATATAGATGTGACGCACAGACAGTGAGACTTGCTTTCACCGGCTTCAATGCAGCTATTGGTGAGGCGTGTGTCTTCGGGAAATGTTTGGTGGGTCGTGCGGCTTTCGTCGTCAGCCGTCTGCATAGCAGCCGTGGAAGCTTCTGCCGTATAAATGCCAAACCAAAAATTAAGCGCCAAGGCAATGCATATCACCAAAAACACAGTATAAGCTCTAAGTCTATCGACCATAATAATCTCCCACAAATAATCCGCGCCCAGTTGGGATCAGCTACTATATACGTGAGAGCAGGGTTAAAAGATTGTCTGTTTGGGACTCATTCCCTTGTCATTTTTAATCAAAAATTTGAAAAATCGGGACTTCGTTTTTCTAAAAATGCATTTGCAGCTTCTTTAAACTCCGGCATATCGAGCCGGGCTGTAAAGTATTCTCCCTCAATTTGCATGCGTTTTTGCAAGGATTCTGGAGCGCGGCGCATAAGGGCTTTGGCTGTTAAAACGGCTTGCGGAGGGAGGCTTACCAGTTTCTGGATTTTCTTATCAGCTTCAGCCTTTAATGTGTCCGCTGGGAAAACGCGTGTGACAAAACCCATACGCAGCGCATCATCGGCGCTAACACGGTCTGATAACATGAGAAGTTCAGCCGCCTGTGGATATCCCATCATGCGCGGGATCAGAAAACTGGAGCCGCATTCCGGGGTAACGCTTAGCGCTGTGAAAGGCGTTCCAAATACAGACCGCTCACTGGCGTAAACAAGGTCGCAGTGAAATAACATCGTAGTCCCCAGGCCAATTGCATAGCCGTCGACCACAGCGATCAATGGTTTCTTAGCGTCGTGAAGCGCCTGAATAACGCGTTCGACGGGCGGCGGCGTTCCGGGCGTGCAGAACAAATGCGGGGGACGGTCAAGAAAATCTATCATGTCATTACCTGCACTAAAGCAGCCATCAGACCCGCGAAACACAATCGCGCGAACGGACGTATTTGCTTCGGCCGCAATCATGGCGTCTGCGATGGCATCGTACATTTCATGTGTGAGGGCGTTGCGCCGCTCTGGGCGGTTAAAGGTGATTGTGAATATAGGGCCGTCAGAAGCCGTAAGGATGTGATGAGTCATAAATACATCTTAAGGTATTATTCAAGATTATCAACAGCCTTGGATAGAAATTTAAAAACGGCTTCAATTTCTGATGTTGTGAGCCCCTTGACGAGTTTTTCATTGAACGTGCGAAAGTCATCCATAACAAATTCACGCCGCGCCCACCCCAAGGGCGTGAGCGAAACCGTTTTTGTGCGGCCGTCAGAAAACCCTGCGGCGCGGATAACTAACCCGGCTGTTTCCATTCGGGTCACGAGGCCTGTGACAGCGGCATTATTTCGCCCAATGCCACGGGCCAGATCCGAGAGACGGCAATTATCATTATACCCCAGATAAATAAGGACAGCGGCTTGAGCCGTCTTGAGGCCCGCGTTCTGGCTCATATGTTCTTCAGCGGCTTTGGAGAGCTGGGTGTGCGTACGGTCGAGGAGGAAAAAAAGACGACGGTCTACGGGGCGGGCAATGGCCATAATGTGTTCTCCTTATGGAGACCCTTATGCATATGAACTAATTTGTCTAGGCCGCGATTGTAGCTGCGGATAGTTTTGGCGGGCTGGCTTTACGTGAGGGCAGGAAACATACCTCCCCGTCAGGTAGCTCTACCACACTTGCGCCGCTATTGATGACTTTCAGCACAGCATCGTTGAAGATATGTCTATCCAAACAGCGCAATAAGCGTAGCTGAAGACTCTGACATTCAAACCTAGCTAGCGTAGCGGCTTGCAGGTGGTTCAAGAAATTACGTTGATAACAAAGCGCGATTTGCGGATGCAGTTTCGCGGTAATCGCCGGGAAGGCTCTGTCCCGTTGAGTGTTTAAGTTCTTACGCATAGTGACCTCTTCTAAAAGGGCCTCCCCACTACATGATTAGTGATTCCAACATTACAGAATGAATGCGGGCGCGTGACATGTTATTAATCGTGGTTAATCAGGTGTTAATAAAAAAGCCCCCTCACAGTATGAGGGGGCTCTCTTTTGAAGTTTGGGTCCAGGCCATACAAGGTGATGGCTTTTTCCGGATTTCGGTACCCAGTTCCGGTTTTCGAAAGTGCTAGTTAGCTAGCTTTGGGCGGACCCCTCAAAACAGATAAACAAATCAGACCTCCTTTCGATAACGCGGCCGGATTATCCGACGGCTCAATGATAGTGAAAATGTGCGACATTTTTTACGCAGAATCAATCATTAAGTTTTGCGAAATTCAGTCAGCCGTTAAGGGGAGATTAACCACGTTTAGATCAGACTTATGGGCCGCCAAATTAAGCGGGTTTGAACTCTAACGCGACGCCATTATTGCAGTAGCGCAGACCGGTGGGCTGCGGGCCGTCTTTGAAGACGTGACCTTGGTGCCCCCCGCAACGAATGCAGTGATATTCTGTGCGTTTCATAAACAGCTTACGGTCGTCTTTCATACCGAGTGAACCTTCAATAAAATCAAAGAAACTCGGCCAGCCTGTCCCGGACTCGTATTTTGTATCGGATTTGAAAAGCGGGAGCTCACAGCCAGCGCAGACAAATGTACCTTCACGTTTTTCATCATTAAAGGGGCTGGATCCGGGGCGCTCGGTTCCTTCTTTGCGTAGGACATCAAATTGCATGGGTGTCAGGCGATCTTTCCATTCGGCGTCGGTTAGGTTGGCCCATTGCTCGTTTGTTAGTGGTGAATCGGTCATAGCGGTATCCTTCATAGCTGTTTTTGTTGCAGCATTCGCGTTCGATTTAACATTGGTGCAGGCCGCAATTGCGAGGCTCGCTGTGCCTAATCCTAAAGTGCGTCGTGATAACATAATCGGCTCCTATTTGTAATTTCTATAGGCGTAATCGGTACAAAGCTACAATGACGTTCAATCACGAAGGCGAGAGCTTCAAGCTGAGTTCACCAGAATGAAATTCACCATAGGCATGTTAAAAATCAAAAATGCGGCTACAATCCAATTGCTTTTGAATATGTCTAAACTGTTTTCAAAGTTGGGTGGTCTGAATTTCCCTATAAACACAATCAGAAAATATATACTCGGGGCCCACAAACCTATGCCTACAAAATAGTAGACTAGCGGGTCTGGAAAGTTTGTTGCTAGAGTTTTAACGGAAGCAATGATGCCCATGATAGCAAAAGCGGCATAACAAAGACCTGCGCCTAACCTAATTTTATTTCCAAAGCGCCTCGCCGTACTCTTAACGCCTATCATTGCATCATCTTCAATATCCTGACACGCGTAGATCGTATCATAGCCAATCGTCCAAAATATGAGACCCGCGTATAGAATAAATAACGGCACGCTAACTTCCCCCGTCTTCGCCGCATATGCCACCAACACCGCCCAATTAAACGTAAATCCGAGCCAGACCTGCGGCCACCATGTGATGCGTTTCATGAACGGGTAGGCGGCGACGAGGGGGATCGAACCTAGAGCAATATATTGCGCAAGACGCGGCATGAGGAGCAGGACGATGAGGCCAATCCCGCACTGCGCAAGTAGCCATATCCACGCTTGTTTCGTGGAGACGGTTCCTGCGGGTAGGGGGCGCAGAGCGGTACGTTCTACCTGAGCATCCAAATCTTGATCGACAATGTCATTATATGTACATCCCGCGCCGCGCATGGCGATAGCGCCAATCAGAATTAGCGCGGCCCATTTTAAATCAGATTGTGCAAACCCATGTGACAGAGTGGCTAAGGCCAGCCCTATCCATCCCGGCAGCGCGAGGAGCCAATAGCCGATAGGACGATCTAGGCGTGAGAGTTGTAGGTAGGGGCGTAAGTTTGCCGGACTACGATTGACCCAATGGCCTGTGTTAGAGTCTTTGATAGGGGTCACGTTCTTCGACCTCTCCCTGGGGAGAGGGCGGCCCGACGGCTATTTTTTGCTTGCAAACAATAGCTTGAGGAATAGCCGGGTGAGGGGATCAACACGAACGTAGTGAGTGCGCTTGTAGCAACACCTACGCCGCACCTTGGCCTAACGGCTGCGGCAGCTCCCCTCATGCGCCGCTGCGTGGCACCTTCTCCCAAGGGAGAAGGGAGGTTGCATATTTTTATGTTTTGCGTTTCCATTTCTACGTGATTAGCGCGTCCGCTTCCGCTATGACAACCCACATGAGAGCAAATTACACTTTGACGCGGCTTTATATGGCCGAAAGTTTTTCCGAAAATGCGGAAATGAGCCTGCTTGAAAAGGATGTGCATTATTTAGTCAATGTACTTCGAAAAAAGGAAGGTGATACTCTTCGCGTCTTTAATGGGCGGGACGGAGAATGGCTGGCCGAGATTTTTTCACTTAGTAAGCGCTACGGAGATTTGCGAATAATTAAACAACTCCGCGAACCCCAACCCGCGCCTGACATCTGGCTCTGCTTTGCCCCAGTGCGTAAGCACCGCAACACATTCATCATTGAAAAAGCCACAGAGCTTGGCGTCGCAAAACTCCAACCTGTGATCACGCAGCGCACGCAATTCCCGCGCCTCAAGATTGATAAAATGCGGGCTCAAATCATTGAGGCGGCCGAACAGACGGAGCGGCTCGATCTGCCCATAGCGGAAGTCCCGATTAGCCTCACCGAAATGCTGAGCGGATGGGACAGTAAAGGCCGAACGCTGATATTTGCGGATGAGGGCGGGGACGCGAAACCTGCGCTCGAAGCTTTGCAAACGCTTTCTGCCCCTGCCGCAATCCTAATCGGCCCAGAAGGCGGGTTTGATGATAAAGAACGTGAAATGTTGCGAAGCAAACCCTACGTGACGCCTGTGTCCCTCGGCCCGCGGATTTTGCGCGCCGATACGGCGGCTCTGTCTTTGCTCACGCTTTGGCAAGCGGCGCAAGGTGACTGGCAATCTTGAATAGGGCTCATGCAAAGAGATAATTTGCGGCGGGGATGATTCCTGTTACAAGCCATAATGGGAAAAATAGAAAAAATTCAGCCTGGGGACTACGTAGACGTACTGATAGTGGGCGCTGGCTTATCCGGTATTGGCGCAGCGTATCACCTCAAAGACAAATGCCCCGGCAAGTCCTTTGGGATTATTGAGCAGCGCGCCGAGCTTGGCGGAACCTGGGACCTCTTTAAATATCCCGGCATCCGCTCCGATAGCGACATGCATACGCTTGGGTTTAAATTTAAGCCGTGGCTTGATAAAAAATCCATCGCTGACGGCCCTCGTATTTGGGACTACCTCAATGAAACCGCGCGGGAAAACCATATCCGCGAACACATTCGGTTTAATCACAAAATGGTTGCGGCTCATTGGTCAACGGAAACCGCGACGTGGTCTGTAGAAGTCACAGCGGATGGCGTGTCCAAATGGATGTCCTGCAATTTCCTTTTCATGTGCTCCGGTTATTATTCCTACGACCAAGGCCATGAAGTTGATTTCCCGGGCCAAGCGGATTTTAAAGGCGACATCTATCATCCGCAAAAGTGGACTGAGGGTATCGATTACAAAGACAAGACCATTGTTATCATTGGCTCCGGCGCAACGGCGGTAACTTTGGTTCCGGCCATGGCAAAGCAAGCGAAACATATTACCATGCTGCAACGCTCTCCCACCTATATGGTGGTCGCTCCAGACAGTGACTGGATTGCCAATACGCTTCGTAAAATTATGCCTAACCAGTGGGCCTATAATATTGTCCGCAAGAAGAATATTATCAGACAACATTTGCTCTATACGAAATCCCAGAGCCATCCTGAAAAGGTGAAGAAATATTTACTGGGCGTTGCGCAGAAGCGGCTTGGCAAAGATTACAAACTCGACCCGAATTTTACGCCGAGCTACGGCCCGTGGGATCAGCGCATGTGCCTCATTCCGAACGGCGATTTATTTGACAGTGTGAAAGATGGTGACGCGAGCATTGTCACGGATCACATTGAACGTTTCACAGAAACCGGCATTGCGCTCAAATCAGGCAAAGAAATTCCTGCAGATATGATCGTCACGGCGACGGGGATAAAGCTGGAAGTTCTGGGCGGGGCGGAATTTTTCGTGGACGGAGAAACAATCGATTTTGCAGATAAATATTCTTACGAAGCGATGATGATGTCAGATGTTCCGAACATGGCAACAGTCTTTGGGTATGTGAATGCCTCATGGACATTGCGGTCTGATATTATCGCGGAGTATGTCTGCCGCCTCATCAATCATATGGATACCTCCGGAAATCGCCAGTGCACACCTATTGCTCCCGAAGGCATGGCGCGGCGACCTTGGATTGATTTCGAGGCGGGTTATATTCAGCGCGTCATACATCTTTTCCCCTCGCAAGGTGACCAGGAGCCGTGGCTCAACACGCAAAATTACATGCGGGATAAAAAGGTTCTTGAGAGCAAAGACGTGGACGATGGTCACATGATTTTCTCGAACCCAGCAAACCAGATACAAGAAGCGGCTGAATGATAGATAAATATAACGGTAAAGTTTGTGTTGTTACAGGCGCAGCCTCCGGCATTGGCCGGGCTGTGGCGATTAAGCTCAGCGCGGCGGGCGCTTTACTCGCGCTATCAGATGTAAACGAAGAGGGCTTAGCTGAAACGGTTAAATTAGCGGGCGGCGTTCAGAGCAACCGCGTCTTGGTTGACCGGGTGGACATGGCTGACCGTGATCAAATCGAAGCCTATGCGGGACATGTCCAACAGTCTTTAGGTGATGCGGATTACGTCTTTAACATAGCTGGGTTCACGCGAATTGGTAGTTTTGAGAACACGCCGATGGACAGTTTTGAAAGCGTTATGGACGTCAATTTCTACGGCGTGGTGCGCATGTGCAAGGCCTTTCTCCCGCAAGTTCAAAAAACGAAGGGAGCGCTGTGTAACATCTCAAGTCTTTTTGGGCTCATCGGCTATGCGGGGCAGACCCATTATTGCGCGTCTAAATTCGCGGTGCGCGGATTTTCTGAAACTCTGGCTCAAGAGCTTGAAGGCACGGGCGTCAGTGTATCCTGTGTCCATCCCGGCGGTGTGCAAACCAACGTGGCGCGTAATGCGATTGCTGATAAATTGCCGGACACAGGTGTCACCCGCGAAGAGATGGATGCGCAGTTTGACGAGCTCGCGATAACAACACCCGAAAAAGCCGCGCAGATTATTTTGAACGGAACCGCCAAAGGCAAACGACGTATCGTAGTTGGGACAGACGCCAAGATAGCCTCATTTATTCAGCGCTTATTCCCGGTAGCCTATCCTAAAATCCTCGCTAAATATACGGGTGATAAAATGGCGTTGAAGAAATAGCTAAGTTCAAAAGTCTAGCCGTCTTCGTCTTCAACTTCGTCGTCAGATTCCGCTTTTTTATCCCATTTGTGCATTTTCTGAATATAACAGCGATCCGGGCCCATGCCTGTTCGGTTATCTAAAGAAAAAGCACTGTCAGAGACTAGCAAGTAATCACCGCGCGTCACGCATGAGGATCTGGAGTCGACTGCGATGGACTGAGCGAATTTCAAATCCCGGCACCCGCTGGAGACTTCGACAATATGATCTTTGTTAACACCTTTTGTGAGCACAACTGTCCGGTCCGTATTTTCCGAAAATCCGTCTATACTGCGGTTGAAACAAATCTTGCTGACTTCTTCGCCGAGCCGTGGGTCACCTTTAAATGCAGCTATGCCTTTTGGCTTTCCGTCATCGGCAGAGGTGGCGCAAGCCGCGAGGCCTCCAGTTGTTAAGACGGCTCCGATTGAAACTGTGATAAAAATTTTAGATGTCATAGCGAATGATCCTTAGGGTTAGGGGTTTGCTCTCAAGTAATTACGGGTGAATGTACGACAAAGTTCCCTTTCTTTCATCTTTCAAACGCAGAATAGACGAGGTCAGGTATCCGCAGACTAACCGCGGGCGCATTTAAAAATCCATCCCGAATAATTATCACAAGCGCGTGAAGTCGCTTGCGGGGATAATAAGAGCGGCTTAAAGCACCTTATGACTCAAAAAATTGATAGCGGGGCGGCATCGCCCATTATTGAAAATAAAGCTCAAATGATTGCGAGGCTCGAAAGCGGCAATAAGCCCAAGAGCGAATGGCGCATTGGCACCGAGCACGAGAAAATTGGATTTTGTCTAAAAGATAAAAAACCTCTGCCTTATCATGGGGACTGTTCCATTAAGGCCATGCTGGACGGTATGCAGCGCTTTGACTGGGAGCCCGTCTATGAGGCCGAGAATGTAATTGCCCTCAAACGCGGCGGGGCGTCTGTCTCGCTTGAACCAGGGGGGCAATTTGAGCTTTCCGGCGCGCCGCTTGAGGCCGTGCATCAAACATGCGGCGAGGTGAACCGCCACATGCGCGAAGTCAAAGAAGTGGCCGATGAAATGGGGGCGGGCTTCCTGTCACTAGGTTTTCGTCCCGATACGAAACTCGAAGATGTGCCCATTATGCCCAAAGGCCGTTACAAAATAATGCGCGACTATATGCAAAAAGTTGGCACACATGGCCGTGAAATGATGTTCCGGACTTGTACGGTGCAAACGAACTTAGACTTTTCGTCCGAAGCCGATATGGTCAAAAAAATGCGGGTGAGCCTTGCGCTGCAGCCTATCGGAACAGCGCTTTTTGCCAATTCTCCTTTTACAGACGGAAAACTCAACGGCTATAAATCTTACCGCTCCCGCATTTGGCTAGACACGGATGCTGACCGCACCGGCATGCTGCCTTTCGCTTTTGAAGAAGGCTTCGGGTTTGAGCAATATGTAGATTACGCATTAGATGTTCCGATGTACTTTGTGTATCGAAACGGTGTTTATCTGGATGCGTCCGGCAAATCCTTTCGGGATTTTCTGGAGGGTAAACTGGACATCCTGCCAGGCGAGAAACCAACCCTTAGCGATTTTGACGATCATCTCTCGGTTATTTTTCCGGAAGTCAGACTCAAAACATTTCTTGAGATGCGCGGGTCTGATACAGGGCCATGGGGAGAGCTCTGTGCATTTCCAGCGTTCTGGGTTGGATTGCTTTATGACCAGCCAGCATTGGATACAGCTTGGGATCTTGTCAAAGATTGGACTGAGGAAGAGCGCGACCAGCTTCGCCGCGATGTGCCGAAGATGGGTCTGCAGACACCGTTCAGAGACAAGACCATCCGCGAAATCGCCTTGGCCGCTCTCGCCATATCCCGTGAAGGCCTTAACGCCCGTAAACGTCTGAACTCTCACGGCGAAAATGAAAGCGTGTTCCTGCAAGAACTGGATATGTTTGCACAGTCAGGTAAGTCCAATGCTGATCGCCTGATAAATCTCTACAAAGGCGTATGGGACGGCGATATTATGCGGGCCTATCAGGACTGCGTGTATTAAAACGTCCCGCTGACACTTGCGCGGATGAACATGTCGGAGCCTCTTTCGCTGGCCTCAGTGAAACCAAGAACGCCTTGGTCTCGCCGGGTATTTGTAAACTGACCATTGGCGAGATCATCAGGGTCGACGAAGAATTCGCGGCGAAAATTGTCTCTTGTGTCAAATAAATTTAACAACTCTCCTCGCACCTTTAGGCCAAAGACGTCTTTGTGTTCTATATAGGCGCGGCCAAGAGGGCTGCTATTATCAAATTGATTGACCGTTGTAAGTTGGAAGCTTCGCGCTCGGCGAAACCTATCAGCGGCAATACCGTAAGCCCAATCAGTATTTTGAATATCGTGCCGGAACTCAGCCGACCAATAGAAAACCTTATCTCCGTTCAAGCGGCGCTGGATACCTGTAAGCGGGTCGTCGAGCTCTGACCATCTATAATCTAATTTGAAATCCAGTTGGGTTCCTTTAAGTCCCCATTTATCACCTTTAAGTGTTGTGTTGATATCAAAACCATAACGGCGGGCTTTATCAAGATTACCTACCGCGTCCCCGTCATCACCTATGGGAATACGGTCAACAATGTCTGAAATTTCATTGTCGTAAAACTCGATCTTAAAAGTATTGCCATCGCCGAAATCTTTGTCGAATTCTAATGTGAAATTCCAAGTTTGTGAGGGTACAAGATCAGGATTGCCTTCGCGGCCCAAATCATTTTCCAAATCAACAGAAGAGATGAAATCGAAGAAGCTAAGCTGCCCAACTTCACGTTCAACTTTAGCACGGATTGATAGGCTATCATCTGGCTTATAAGTCGTCGTGACAAACCCTTTGGGGCGGATAAATTCGCGAGGGTCGTTTTCGTCTGCGGCAGCCGTAAAGTCACTCGTCTGAGCAATTTCAGAATATTCGCCGCCAACGGACACTTGCAGGTCAAGCTTAGGCGAAAGTTTGCGGCTATGGGTAAGCGTGACTTCGGCGCGTTTCTCCTCGACGCGGTTTTGGTCGATGAATACGGATGCGTCATTGGACAAAAACTCTTGATCAATATTAAGAATATTTAGCGCGCCTTCAACGCCGAGTTGCCAGTCTTGGCCGTCTTTAGGGGACCAGGAATACTCGGTGCGGGCGATGGATTCAGATTCAAAGGCATCTTGTATGAAAACACTGGAGTCGATCAGGTCGCCAAACTCATAAATTTCAAATACGTTTTTTGAGGGGGAGTCTTCGAATCGGTAATATCCAATTGTTTTGAGCTTACCTTGGAGAAACGGAAATTCGTAATCGCCGCCAATAGACCCATTACGTTCATCCTCGCCGTTAATACTCTGGGTAAAACTTGAGTTGCCAAGTTCAGTCAGAGCTGTCCGGTTTGAGCCGCCCCGACCATCAAAGTTCTGATGATTATATTCAAGATTAAGGTTGGCTATTCTATCACCTGTGGGTGACCATTTCAGATCGACTGAAGGGCTGAAACTTTGAAAGTCACCCCGCCGGGTTTCATAACGTGTTTCGAAAACTTCACCGTCTGGCGTGAATAAATTTTCCTGGCCGCGATTGCCTTGGTGGCTCGTAATGTTTTGAACATTTACGGACCAGCCTAAATTACCTGTCTCCCCCGAGACTGTGGCTTCACCGTTTAAGATGCGCGCTTGCAGGCGGGCGCGCCATTCCGGATTCCATTCCCATGTTCCCGTGATGCCTGTGTTCTTTGTGGTAACATTCGCGACTTGTCCGGAGAGGCCGGGGATATCCAAAGACGTTCCGTCTACGATTTCAATCTTCACAACATTGGGGGCTGATATCCGCCCAAGCTGGTCATCAGGGTTACTTTTCCCAGTCAGGCGTTGGCCGTTAATCAGGATATTTGCGCCGCCTTGTCCAAGACCGCGTTTGTTATCGCCTTGATTAATTTGAAAACCAGGAACCTGCCGCACCATGTCCAGCGCCGTGCGCGGCGCGTATCGTTCGAAGTAAGCGGGCAAAAAAGTTTGCCCTTCGCCTTGGGTGTTGTCAATAACCGCAGCGGATTGAGGTGTAACGCTTTCAAGCGTTGTGTCTTGTGCTAATGCGTTTGCACTCATCAATGGACTGAGTCCAAGTGTTGCTACGCCGAGGCGGCGCCAAATTGAATGTTTCATAGTTTGAATCTTAGTGGATAAATTTGAAAATATTATGTCTTATATGATTAAAATACGGAAATAACTTTTTCGGGATTTACAAGCTTACCATTGTAGCGGACTGACCATTTTCAGACTCTAACGAAATAGAGATGGAGTCAGGTTGGAACTTTAGAACCGTCTTCTCGTTTTTATAAATATTGTAACCAAAAAATAATTTACAATATTTATCTTCTCCAATCTTAGGTACGGGTTTGCCATTGGCCGTCCAAGTCTTGTTCTTATATTTGACAGTTACGGGCGTGTTGATTGAAGAGACTAATTTATCCGCAAGCAGGTGCTGATAGAGCGTCGTCCGAAGCTCTTCGTAATTGTGCGTATATTTTTGAGTGCGTTTTAAAGCCTCTTCACGTTAATCCTTGGCACGCTCCAAAGCATTTGCACGTGCGTCTTCCATTCGCTCTCTGGCATTTTCGCGTTGCTCCTCAGCGCGCACTAACATGTTTTCACGCTTTTCAGAGGCGCGTTCAATCATGCGGGCGCGTTTGTCTGCAGCCCGTTCAGCCGCGCTTTCAAGATCTGAGCGCAGATGATTATCGGCCTGCTCCATATCTTCGCCTTCGCGGTCAATCTTGTCGTTCAGCTCGGATGAAAAACGCTTCGCAAACGCTTTCCCGAATGTGTCTCCAATATTCTGACCGAAGTCTTGTTCCCAAGTTTCCATGCTCTTTTCAAAATAATCCATGTCAATTTCGAATTGGTCCATTTTCTTTTCGAATTTATCCATAGTTCTTTCAAAAGTATTGGAGCCTGTATTTATATTACCGGAAATAATAATAGGTGGCGCGGGCGGCACAGGCGGGACGGGCATAGCCGGAACAGCGCGCAGTATATCCGGGCGCTGGCCAACATCGTGCCAAGCCCCGTCCAAAAGCACCCAGCGGCGACCATCTTCGGTGATCTTGATAGTTAGAGGCCGGCCATCATGTTTGATAACATCGAAGGAGTAATTTTCGGACTTGTGTTTGGCATGTTTGTAATCGGCTTGCGGTTCCGGCGCCGGGTGGGCCTCGGACATGGGCGCAATGCTGAAATATATAGCGGTGCTGAGGAGAAGCGCGATAGCGGGAACGGCGGCTTGGCCCCGTTCACGGCGCTCAGGCCCGGCTTTTACAAGACGCTGGAGGCGAGCCATTAGCGGTGACGACTTTCCACTTGCGGCCATGGCAAAGCTATTTGCGGAATTTTGCAGGCGAAGCGTGGCCAGAGCTCTTGCGAGGGCTTTGGGGTTTTTAGTTTCATTCACCGAGAAATCATCACAGGCATATTCTCGGTCTTCATTAATGCGGCGGCAAATATAGTGGATGCCGGGGTGATAGAAGAACACGGCCTTGATGGCAGTCTGCAAAATATTGAGCAGATAATCATGGCGGCATATATGGGCAATTTCATGGAGCAAAACGGCTTCGATTTGATCTTTTGGGAGCTGCGTAAAGAAACTTGCGGGGACCAGAACTATGGGTTTGAAAAAGCCGAGCGTAAGCGGGCCGGAGACGCGGTCAGAGATAAATATCTCGGCCATGCGGGGGAGCCCGGCATTGAGGACAAGTGTTCTAAAGCGGTTCTCCCAATGCTGCGGGGCCGGGCTCAGCCCGGATATGCGCAAGGTTTGTGTCATGTGAAACAAAATTGCGCATCGCAGCGAGACGATAGCGAAGCCCAAAACCCAAACGGCCCCGATGAGCGGCGAAGATCTTTGGAGAATCTCTGCGTAACTCACGCTAGAGGCTGCGTCTGTCGGTGGGGTAAGGGTGAGTTTGCCGAGTTGAATGATTTCAGTAAACGATGTGGTTACTGACGCTACGCCGGCGCCGGAGAGGCCTGAGAGTGCATAAACCCCGAAGGTCACGGCAAAGGCTACGAAACAGGTGATAAGGCAGAGAAATTGAAAACTGTAACGTAAACTTGCGCCTGGAGATTTAAACGAGACCCGCAAGAAATAAACGACGCCTGCCAGGAGGAACCCTTGCCAGATACTGTGTAGAAGGGCCCAGCCTAAGCTGCCTAAAATTAAATCTAGTGACATGTTATCTCTCCCCGAGTGACCATTGAGGTCAGACCTATTTGCTTTCTAGGTCTTCAATGAATTTTTTAATTTGGGCGATTTCATCGTCCGACGGTTTGCCCTTGCTCATCGCGTGCATCACGAGATTGCTAACGGAGTTTTCAAAAGCTGTTTCGACAAAACGACTAAAGAGGCGCTGTTTCGTTTCCGTCTCGCCGACTGCGGCGGTATATAAGAATGACTTCCCAGATCCGCGCTCACGGCTCACGAGGCCTTTGTCGAGTAATCTCTGCATTTGCTTCAGCGTCGTCGTGTAACCCACGTCTTTCGTCGCGCCGAGGCGCTCGTGTACAGTTTTAACGCTGCAAGGTTGCTCGTTCCAGAGAACTTGCAATATAGCGGTTTCCGCATCAGACGGTTTAATAATTTTTGCCATGAGTCGTCCTTTCATTGTACCTATAAACGACGGACGTCGTATTTAAAAGTTAAAAATGCGACAGGTGTCGTAATTTTTACGAAATACAGAAAATACTTGAGGTTTCTGCTGTGGGGGTGCAAACCGTTTGAAAAATACAAATACTCTAGGGGAGTAATTTTCTCATGTTCTATATTCTACTTGGTTCAATAGCGCTTGCGGGTGTTTTGATGTGTCTTTACCAGATGCGCAATCATCCTAAAGGCCTCTTCATTTTATTCTTTGCAGAAATGTGGGAGCGTTTTTCATATTACGGGATGCGCGCGCTTCTTGTTCTTTATCTCACGAAGCACTTTCTCTTCACTGATGAGCAAGCCTACGGAATATACGGGGCTTATACGACCTTAGTCTACGTCACGCCCGTAATTGGCGGCGTATTAGCTGATAGATATCTCGGTCAACGAAAAGCTGTTCTGTTCGGAGCCATTTTACTTGTGCTGGGTCACTTAGGCATGGCTTTCGAAGGTGAACCTGTAAAAGTTGCGGCTGAACGCAGCGATAGTATCATGAACATTTTCTATCTCTCGCTGGCCCTGATCATTGCGGGCGTTGGCTTCTTGAAGGCTAATATTTCTGCAATTGTTGGCGAACTTTATGAGAAAACAGATGAGCGCCGGGATGGCGCCTTCACTATTTTCTATGTGGGTATCAACCTCGGTGCTTTTGGCGGCGCGTTGATCGCAGGCGGTCTAGGTGAAACATTCGGTTGGAAATATGGTTTCGGTCTTGCAGGTATAGGCATGCTATTTGGTCTTATTGCCTTTATGTGGGGTAAACCGCTCCTGCAAGGTGCAGGCGAACCTCCAAACCCAGTTGCGTTGACAACGAAAAAGTTCGCTGGTCTTTCAACAGAATGGATAATTTATCTGACTACATTTGTGGGCGTTGGGGCTATCTGGTTTCTCATTCAAGACCAAGGCGCTGTTAAGTGGGTGCTCTATGCCGCCTTCGCTATCGTTTATCTCTACATCATAATTTCGTCTGTGCTTACATTACCGCCACATCCGCGTAATCGTATATTTGCAGCCTTGATTCTGATTTCGGTTCAAGTTCTTTTCTGGGCTTTATTTGAACAAGCGGGGTCTTCACTCTCGCTCTTTACCGACCGTTCAGTGGACCGGACGATATTTGGGCAAGAGATTAAAACCTCAGTGTTCCAATCTTTGAATGCTATGTACATTGTCCTGCTAGGGCCATTATTTGCGGCTCTATGGGTCTGGTTAGGTAAACGCAATATGGATCCATCAGCACCTGCGAAGTTTGGTCTGGGCGTTATCCAGCTCGGCCTTGGTTTCATGGTTCTCGTTTGGGGGGCAACAGCCGCAGGCTCAGGCATGACCCCAGTGATATTCATTTTCCTGATTTATTTACTGCACACGACAGGCGAGCTATGCTTGTCACCGGTAGGACTCTCAGCGATGACGCGTCTATCCACACCCAAAATGGTTGGCCTGATTATGGGAGCTTGGTTCTTGGCTTCAGGCTTTGGTAACTTTGCCGCGGCTCAAATCGCCAAACTCACAACCGCTGATGGCGGCGGTGCGGAGCAAGTGATTTCAGTCTACGCGTCTGTGGGAAAGCTCGCCATTGGCGTAGGCATCGCACTTGTCGTGTTGTCGCCGCTTATTAAGAAGATGATGCACCTAGATACCCTAGATGCTGATACTAAGGCTTACGATGAAAAGCATGGCATCACGATGGACGGTGTTGATATGGTTGGCGAACGTATGTCGCCTACAGGCAACCCTGAAGGCTAAACCTGAAATAATCCCAACAAAAAAGCCCGCTCAATTGAGCGGGCTTTTTCTTTCTTTTTTTGTCTTGTTCTAACGGCGGGAGTTCATTGCCATTTTCAGGACATCGTCCATGACAGAGCCGTCGCCGTCTGCATCGAGCATTTTGCCGAGCAGTCCCATGCCTTGTTGATGGCTTTGCTGGGCTTGTTGTTGAGCTTGGCGCTGCTGCTTGGCTCCGCCGCCTAATATCCCGGATAAAATGCCGCCGAGGCCGCCGCGTTGTTGTTGCTGTCCGCCATTGCCGAGCATGTGCTGCATAGCGAGACCCGCGAGACCCGATTTAACATCTGGCTGACGGGTTTGCTTGGACAGGCTGCCCATGGCCATCGTCGCAACGATAGGCAGGAGTTTTTTAAGAACATCTGCGCCAATACCCGTCTGCGCAGAGGCGCGTCCCGCGACTTCGCGGCTGACGTCTTTCGAGCCAAACAAATGACCAAGGATCGCATTGCCATCGTTTACGGTTTCCGGGCGGGCCAGAACTTGCGGGTCGTCCAGATACTGATCGTGCGATCCGCCTTGCAGCGCGCTGAGTAATCCTGCGAGGCCTTGTGGTGAATTTGTATTTTGTTTAAGCGCCGACGAGATTGCCGGGAGCAAGGCCGCGATTGCGCTTTGGCTTTGCTGTGGGTCTAGGCCCAGTTGCGATCCGGCTTGCTGTGCGGTTTGTCCGCCCTGCGCGCCCATAATCATTTCGAGTAAGTTCATTCCAGACATGTTCGTCTCTCCAATAGTTGAAGAGCTTTATTAAACCAGATTGACAAAATAAGCGAGTCTCGAACCCAGACGCTTAACAAGGGGTCTTTATGCCGCTGCGCTGCCGCCGACGGTCACGTTCTCAACGTAAAGCGTGGGTTGCCCGACGCCCACGGGGAGGCCTTGTCCAGCCTTGCCGCAGACACCGATACCAGGATCGAGCGCCATGTCATTTCCGATGTGCCGGATTTGTGTGAGCACGGTTGGGCCGTCGCCGATAAGCGTCGCGCCTTTAACGGGCTCTTCGATTTTACCATTACGAACTCTGTAGGCTTCGGTGCACTGGAACACGAATTTACCGGAGGTAATATCCACCTGTCCGCCGCCAAAGTTTGTGGCATAAATGCCGTCTTTCAAATCTGCAATAATTTCTGCCGGGTCTTTATCGCCGCCGAGCATGAATGTGTTGGTCATACGGGGCAGGGGCGCGTGCGCGAAGCTTTCACGCCGTCCATTGCCTGTTGCGGGAACGCCAAGAAGCCGAGCATTCATCCGGTCCTGCATAAAGCCTTTTAAGATGCCGTCCTCAATTAGGGTCGTGCGGCCGGAGGGCGTGCCTTCATCGTCCATTGTAATAGAGCCGCGAAGACCGGGCAATGTACCGTCGTCCACAATGGTCACGCCGGGAGCCGCGACGCGCTCGCCCAGCATGCCTGTGAAAGCTGACGTACCGCGGCGAATGAAGTCGCCCTCTAGACCGTGGCCAATGGCTTCGTGCAAAAGAACCCCGGGCCAGCCGCTGCCAAGCACGATATCCATGGGACCTGCGGGAGCTGGAACAGATTCGAGATTAACCTTCGCTTGGCGGAGGGCTTCTTTGGCGAGGCGCTTCCAATTGTCCTCGGTCACATATTGATCGTAAGCCGCGCGTCCGCCGGCTCCGGCGCTACCTGTTTCGCGGCGACCATTTTTCTCGGCCACAATCGATATGTTAATCCGAACGAGAGGCCGGATATCATCGTAACGCTCTCCGCCGGCGCGCAGAATCGATACGGCGCGGCGCGAGCCGGAGATCGAGGCAGACACCTGAACCACGCTTGGGTCAAGCGCTCGGCAATAGGCGTCAATCTCTTGCAAGATATCAACCTTGCCGCCGAAATTAGGTGAGCTCACGGGGTCAATGTCCGGGTAAAGACGCGTGTTTGTGCGGGGCGGGGCCTCGGCCACAGTGCCTGCGTGTCCGGCTTTTGCAAGACTGACCGCACTGGCGGCGCGCGCGAGAGCTCCGTTGCTCATATCGGTGCTTTGAGCAAACCCTGTTGTATCGCCGGCAACGCACCGTAGCCCAAAGCCGCGGCTCGTATCAAAACTGGCCGTTTTAAGGCGGCCATCGTCAAATGTCAGGGATTCAGACGTGCCGCGCTCAAGGTAAAGCTCTCCGTCATCTGCGCCGGAAAGGGCTGTATCGAGGGTTTTCTGCGCAAATGAAGCAGTCAGTTCGCAGTCGTCAAAAATAAAATCACTCATAGGCCTTATTTAGGGAGCCTTGCGCGATAGTCCAGTAGCAATTTCTGTCTAAGTTGAAGCCGTATGAATGCGACAATCCGCGCCTGATTTCTACCCTGATTTTCTTGATGAATAGGCCTATAAGTCGAGCTATCTGGCAGGCGGTGAGTCTGCACTTGTTTTATTAAGGTAAATCCTATGCGTTTTAAACGCCTTATTTCGACAGCCCTAGCTCTTGTTTTTGCACCGATTGCGGCGTTCGCCCAGGTGCCAATTGACGGCGGCATTAACTTCCAAGAGGCGGCGACGCCGGTCATGGAGGCGACAATCAAGTTTCATAATTTCGTATTCTGGCTGATGGTCGCAGTTGTCGTGTTTGTTATGATCTTGATGGCCTTTATTATGTTCAGGTTTTCCGAAAAGCGTAATCCGGTTCCGTCCAAGACAACACACAATACGATGATAGAGGTGGTCTGGACGATTGTGCCTGTTATTATTCTTTTGGTTATGGTCGTTCCTTCTATGCAGCTCTTGCGGATGCAAGACGTGATTCCTGAGTCCGACATGACGATTAAAGTGACTGGCAATACGTGGAACTGGGAATATGCCTATCCTGATTACGAGAACGTCGACTCCATTATTTCAAATTATCTCTTAGAAGACGATGCCAAAGCGGCGGGTAAGCCCTATTTACTTGGAACTGATGCGCCGCTTGTCGTCCCTGTGGACACAACAGTTAAGGTTCTCGTCACCTCAAGTAATAATTTGCATTCATTTGCGGTGCCTTCATTTGGTGTTAAAATTGATGCCATTCCAGGTAAAATTAATCAGACTTGGTTCAAGGTTACCAAAGAGGGCACGTTTTACGGCCAGTGTTCAGAGCTTTGCGGTCTGAAACATGCCTTTATGCCCATTGAAGTTGAGGTTGTCTCCAAAGACGCGTTCCGTCAGTGGGTCGCCAGCGACGGTGCTTTTTCCACAAGTTCAGCCAGTAATAATTCAGGCGGCGTAGCGACAGCTACGGCCCCGAAATAGGAGCCTCTCATGGTAGCAATCCCTCACGGCGATGATCACGGCGCATATGGCGACGGTAAACCCGGCTTCTTTACGCGTTGGTTCTATTCCACGAACCATAAAGATATTGGCACACTTTATCTGATTTTTGGTGTCATCTCCGGCATGATTGGCGGGTATTTGTCGTTTATGATGCGCCTAGAGCTTGGCGCGCCGGGCATTCAGTATTTTGAAGACCTCCACACATATAACGTATTTGTCTCTATGCATGGCCTCATCATGATCTTCTTTATGGTCATGCCTGCGCTTATTGGCGGTTTTGGGAACTGGTTTGTCCCGATTATGATCGGCGCGCCGGATATGGCGTTTCCGCGCATGAACAATTTATCCTTCTGGCTCTTGCCAACGGCGCTTATCTGCTTAATGATTTCCTTCTTTGTACCTGGCGGGTCGGGCGGAAACGGATTTGGGGGCTCGTGGGTTATGTATCCGCCGCTCTCGACCAGCGGCTCTCCGGGGCCCGCCTTCGACTTTATTATTATCGGCCTTCTCGCAGCGGGTTTCTCGTCTATTTTTGGCGCGATTAACTTCATCACAACGATCCTAAACATGCGCGCACCTGGCATGACGATCCATAAAATGCCGCTTTTCGCGTGGGGCGTTTTGGTTACAGCTTTCTTGTTGCTCTTGGCTCTACCTGTTCTTGCTGCCGCGCTGTTTATGCTCTTCACCGACCGCATCGACGGCGGCACAGGGTTCTTTGATCCGGCCATGGGCGGCGACCCTGTTATGTTCCAGCATTTGTTCTGGTTCTTTGGTCATCCTGAAGTTTACATCATGATCCTCCCGGCCTTTGGTATTGTCTCGCACGTTGTGTCGACATTCTCCAAGAAGCCAATCTTTGGCTATCTCGGCATGGCTTACGCTATGGTCGCAATTGGCGTTGTAGGCTTCGTAGTTTGGGCGCATCACATGTACACAGTCGGCATGGACGTAAACATGAAGGCTTACTTCTTGGCGGCGACCCTCGTGATTGCGGTGCCGACAGGGGTTAAAATTTTCTCTTGGCTCGCAACAATGTGGGGCGGCTCTATCCGTATGACCATCCCGATGATGTGGGCGCAGGCCTTTATCTTCCTTTTCGTTATTGGCGGCGTGACAGGCGTTGTACTTGCGAATGCGGGTATTGATACGGCTTTGCATGACACCTATTATGTTGTGGCTCACTTCCATTACGTTCTATCTATGGGCGCTGTGTTCGGCATCTTCTGCGGCTTTACTTACTGGTTCGGTAAGATGTCCGGCTATCTCTATAACAAGTGGCTTGCGGGCATTCAGTTCTGGTTGTTCTTTATCGGCGTGAACCTGATCTTCTTCCCGCAGCATTTCCTTGGAATGCAAGGCATGCCGCGCCGCTACGTGGATTATCCCGTTGAGTACACTTACTTTAATGAGGTCTCCACATGGGGCGCTTATGTGACAGGCGCGGGCGTATTTATGTTCTTCGTCTGGGTCATTGAGGCCTTTATCGTGAAACGTCCAGCGGGTGACAATCAGTGGGGCGAAGGCGCAACAACGCTCGAGTGGACGCTGACATCACCGCCTCCGTTCCATCAGTTCAACACGCTTCCGCGTATCGAAGAGACAAACGACCATTAGCGTCTCGGCTGACATAAACCTAAAGGGCGGGGCCGCTTCGGAAACGAAGGCGGCCTTTAATGCCTCACTATCTTTGGCTGAACCCAAAGATTACATCGCGCTGATGAAGCCGCGTGTCATGTCCCTTGTTGTGTTCACAGCCTTTGTTGGCTTGTTGGTTGCGCCGGGTACAATCTCGCCTTTCGCCGCCTTCGCATCTATCCTCGCGATTGCGGCTGGGGCAGGGGCCTCAGGCGCGCTGAACATGTGGTACGACGCCGATATTGACGCGCAAATGTCACGCACTAAGAAACGCCCGCTGCCGCAAGGCAAAATGTCTCCAGATAGTGCGCTGGCTTTCGGCACAATCATTTCCGCTTTGTCCGTTACGACGCTTTGGATGGCGTCAAATTGGGTCGCAGCTGCGCTCCTGGCCTTTACAATCTTCTTCTATTTCGTTGTTTATACGATGTGGCTTAAACGTAGTACGCCGCAAAATATCGTCATTGGGGGCGCAGCAGGGGCTTTCCCGCCTATGATTGGCTGGGCGGCTGTGACGGGCGATATTTCTATCGACTCTGTCGTACTGTTTATGATCACGTTCCTCTGGACACCGCCCCATTTCTGGGCACTCGCGCTTTACAAGACGGGTGATTACGAAAAAGTCGGCATACCCATGATGCCAAATGTAAAAGGCGCAAAATCCACTCGCGCGCAAATGCTGTTCTATGCCGTGCTCCTCGCAGGCATATGTGTCGTGCCAGTTCTCACCGGGCTCGCAGGGATGCTGTATCTTGTCATTGCTGCCGTTCTGAATTTGACGTTCATTGCGCTGGCTTACAAAGTCTTTAAATCCCGTGCGGGCGAGATTGCCGACAGCGCCGATGAGGCCTCGCTTTACGATGTAAAAAAAGGTGACCGTGCTGCGCGTAATCTGTTCGCGTTCTCAATCGTCTATCTCTTTGTCATTTTTGGCGCGCTCGCAGCGGACAATCTTTTAGCGGGGTTTGCTTAATGGCCGAATACCGCGACAAACCTACTGAATTCATCCAGCCTGATGAGGCAGCGCTCAAAGCTCGCAATAGACGGAGTGTTTGGATCGCATTGGGACTCGCAGCGTTTATGATTTTTGCCTTCTTGACCGTGCTATCCCGTTCGGGGGTGATTTAATGGTTGGCAACATTAAGACGACGCGGTTGATATTGGTCGGCGCGGCATTGGCTATGCTCGGTCTCGGCTTCGCCTCTAAACCGCTCTACGATACGTTTTGCAAGGTGACGGGTTACGGCGGCACAACGGCGCGCGCCGAAGAGAACCTCTCTGAAATTATCGACCGTACGGTCACGGTCAGCTTTGACGCTAATGTGTCAGGTGACCTTCCGTGGTCATTTGAGCCCGAACAACGCTCTATGGATGTAAAGCTAGGTCAGTCCGGTCTTGCTTATTACAAAGTCAAAAATAATTCTAATTACCCGCTTGTCGGTACGGCGACATTTAATGTCGCGCCGATCAAAGCTGCGCCTTATTTTGTTAAAACCGAATGCTTTTGTTTTACTGAGCAACGCATTGAAGCGGGCCAAGAGGTCATGATGCCGGTGTTGTTTTTTATTGACCCGCTGCTCAACGAAGAAGAGCGCCTAGCGGACGTCACCGACATCACATTATCCTATACATTTTTCGAAGTCGAAAACCCTAAACTCGAAGCTGCCGTGCAACCCCGCGACGCTTTAAACTAACACTATCTATGTTGCCGCGCGGCGGGGGCCGCGTTATAGCCACATAGATTCTAAATGCCGGAGACACACATGTCAGATCATGCTGTTGAACACGATTATCACCTTGTAGAGCCAAGCCCTTGGCCGTTCCTATCTGGCTGTGCAGCCCTTGTTTGGGGGTTGGGCATGGTAGCGTTTTTTGCTGGTCTCGTAGAGCGCACAGGCGATAGCCCTCTGATGGAATTTTTCTTCGCCCGCGGCATTGATACGCTCCAAGGCCGCGAAGGTGCATCTGGGGGGTGGATTATCCTCGTCATAGGCTGCCTCTTTGCCTCGTATGTCATGTATGGTTGGTGGCGCGATGTTGCCCGTGAAGCTGATGCAGGCGATCACACGCCGGTTGTAGATATCGGTCTACGATACGGCATGATTATGTTCATCATGCAAGAAGCTATGTTCTTTGTAGGCTGGTTCTGGATGTTTTTTGAAACAAGTCTGTTCCACAAAAAACGCGAAGGATGGAACCAAGACATTCTCGAAACTGCGCCGGGTTATGCCAGTTGGCCACCGCCGCAAATTGAAACGATTAATCCTTGGCATCTTCCATTGATGAATACTTTGGTTTTGCTCTTGTCAGGTACGACGGTCACGTGGGCGCATCACGCGCTCGTTCACGGGAACCGAAAGCACGCTAAATGGGGCCTTGGACTCACTGTTCTTCTGGGTGTCATATTTACAGGTCTCCAAGGCATTGAGTATATTGAGGCCTACGCGCATCGCGCTATAGACGGCACGGGCGGATCATTCTGGCTCTCAACGAATACTTATGGGTCCGCCTTCTTCCTTGCGACAGGCTTCCACGGTTTCCACGTTTTGATAGGGACTATTTTCTTGCTGGTCTGCTGGGCGCGCCTGATGAAGGGGAGCTTCACACCTAAGCAACATTTCGGGCTCGAAGCTGCAGCTTGGTACTGGCATTTCGTTGACGTTGTATGGCTCTTCTTGTTCGCCTTCGTCTACGTCGTCTTCCAGTAAGCGCCATAGGTGTCTGAAACAAAGCTCTCACCGGTGACCACCGGCCTTCGAGGTCGGTGCCCGGTTTGCGGCGAGGGCTCCTTATTTAACGGGTTTCTGAAATTCGCAGATGAGTGCCAAGCCTGCGGCACAAGTTTTGATAGTGAAGATGCAGGCGACGGCCCAGCCGTTTTCGTTATTTTTGCGGCGGGTGTTATAATCATTCCAGCCGCTCTGGCGTTTCAACTTATTCTGGACGCGCCCATGTGGCTGACCATGTTAATCTGGATACCAATCTTAATTGCATTTTGCTTAGCCCTCCTACGGCCCTTGCGGGGCGTCATGTTTAACATGCAATTTAAACATGACGCACAAGAGCACCGTAGTTCCCCTAAGGATAGCAAGGAGTAAATCTTGCGACTTTACTTTCGACCCTTACCCGGCCTGACATTTATTACGGCGATATTTCTTGTTATTTTAATCAGCCTTGGCACATGGCAATATCAACGTCTGCAATGGAAGACTACGCTCCTTGCTGAGATAGATGAGGCGGCGAATGCGGCTCCTTGGAAATCTCTCATGACGGTAGAGACGGCGCTGGATACCGACATGCCACTCGACTTTCACCGGATTGAATTTACGGCTGAGTATCAGCCCATAGATCAAGCCTTCCACGTCTATAAACCAACCAAGCCCGGGATTAGCTGGGATCAATATGTTCCGGCTCGTGAGGGGATGGACGAAGTCTTCGTAAATATTGGCCCGGTCAAAGACGCAAATAAAGAGGCACCTTTGGTTTTGCCCCGAGGACCTGTGAAGATTGCAGGCTATGTCCGCCGCGCGCAAAAATTGGGTTGGCTCGCCCCTAAAAGCACGCCTGAACAAAACCGTTGGTTCGGGTTTAATCCGATACCTGAGACGAATGAGTGGGCTGTAAAGTCGCCGGGTATCACAACGCAGTATTATATCGATGCTAGTGACGGCGCTTCGAGCGCGGCAGACCTTACCCCTAAACGCCCTGACATTGCCAATAACCATCTTGATTATATGCTGACATGGTACAGCTTCGCGCTGATCTGGCTGGTTATCTATTTTATCCTGCATAAGCGGCGCGGACGCTTTGGCCGCGAGCCTGCCTAATGCGGACCGCGACTCCAAAATCTCTTTACGGAATAGCGGCTGGGGGCGGCGTGCATTTGCGCGCGCCTCGCTGGGCCGAGTTTGATCAATGGGTCGAGCTTCGCCGTCTGAATAAGTCCTATCTCTCTCCGTGGGAGCCGGAATGGAACGAAGCGCATCTTTCGCGGGCCTCCTACAAAGCGCGTCTCGCCGTGTTTAAAAAAATGATTGCTAATGGTCAGGGCTATCCGTTTCATATGTTCCGCGCAGATGATGAGCGCATGATTGGGGCCTGCAATATCACCCGCGTCCAGCGGCAGGTCGCGCAAACAGCTATGCTGGGATATTGGGTGGGAGAAGATTATGCCCGCCAAGGCTTCGCTCGAGCCGCTGTAAAAACCGCCTGTCAGTTTTGTTTTAACGATTTGGGGCTGCACCGGATTGAAGCGGGGGTTCAACCGGAGAATGCGGCGTCAATCAAAGTTCTCGAAGCCGTAGGGTTTCAACGCGAAGGCACGGCTCGCGGCTTTCTAAAGATTGACGGGGAGTGGCGCGATCATATCATTTACGCGCGCTTGTCCAGTGACGTCTAGGCCGTCCCGCCAAAGAACGACAGACTCTCTGGACTAATTCCGATAATATCTAACGCACGGTGCCATTTATCATTCATTTTAGTATCGAAAATTAGCGATTCATCAGCTTCGCAGACTAGCCACGCATTTTGTACAAGCTCGCGCTCAATCTGTCCTTCGCCCCAACCCGCATACCCAACGGCCAGAACGGCTTGGCTGGGCGCTTTGTCTGTGACGAGGGCCTCCAGCACGTTTTTGGTACTTGTCAGGCTAAGCGTATCAGAGAGTTTAAGACTCGTTTCCTCTGAGAAATAATCCGGTGAATGAAGCACAAAACCGCGGTCAATATCGACAGGGCCGCCTTCTAGAACGGGCGTGTCCGCAACGGTAACAGCGCCTTCTATACCGATATGATTTATCAAATCGGAAATGACCAGCTCACCTTTAGATTTATTAATAACAACGCCCATCGCGTGGTCCGCATCATGGGCGCACATGTAAACAACCGCGCGCTCAAACCGAGGGTCACCTAAGGACGGCGTCGCGATTAGGTATTTTCCTCGCAAGGATGTGGGCGTATCACTCATAGAGACAAGATGAGGCGCGTTCGATATTTTTTCAACCCATCTTGCAAAGTTTATCAAAAACCCCATATATACTGCAAGAACAAGCAAATAATTGCGAAACAAATGGAGAGAAATATGCCCCTTAAAGCCGGTGATAAATTACCCGAAGCCACATTTATGACAATGGGCGAAGATGGCCCTGCGCCAATCACAAGCGCCGACTTGTTTGGCGGAAAGCGCGTTGCTTTATTTGCCGTTCCGGGCGCGTTTACGCCCACATGTTCAGCGAAACATTTGCCGGGCTTCAAAGAGCACGCGGCAAAATTTAAGGCCAAAGGCGTTGACCAAATTGCCTGCATATCCGTGAACGATGTGTTCGTGATGAATGCCTGGGGCAAAGATCAGGGCGTCTCGGACGAGATGATTATGCTCGCAGATGGCAATGGCGATTTCACAAAAGAGATTGGTCTCGAATTAGATGCAAGCGGCTTTGGTATGGGCGGACGCTCACAGCGTTACGCCATGGTTGTTAATGACGGCGTTGTTGAAAGTCTTCACGTTGAAGGCCCCGGCGAATTCAAAGTGTCAGCCGCAGATTATCTTTTAGGCCAACTTTAACGCGTTGTAGCTAAGGCGTTCTATAGACTTAATTAAAAGGGGGATATCATGGATACAGGTAGTATGATTTTTATTGGCCTCGTCGTTCTGGCGTTGGTTGTTGTTTTAAAGTCTATCAAGGCCGTGCCGCAGGGCATGGAATATACGGTCGAGCGGTTTGGTAAATATACGCAAACGCTTAAACCGGGTTTGTCCTTCATCGTCCCCTTTGTGGACAGTGTGGGATACAAAATGAACATGCGTGAGCGTGTCATTGATATCCCATCGCAGGACGTGATTACCAAAGATAACGTGCAGGTCACAGCCGACGCGGTCGTCTTTGTCCAAGTCATCGATGCGCGCCAAGCCGCATACGAAGTGAACAATCTTGATAACGCTATTCAGAATTTGTGCTTAACCAATGTACGGACGGTTGTTGGCTCTATGGACCTCGACGAAGTTCTCTCCCGCCGGGACGAGATCAATGCGAGGCTCTTGACGATTATTGACGCCGCGACAGATCCTTGGGGCGCGAAAGTTACGCGTATCGAGATTAAAGATCTTTCGCCGCCAGCTGACATTACCCAGGCCATGAACAAGCAGATGAAAGCGGAGCGTGAAAAGCGCGCTGACATCTTGATGGCCGAAGGTCACAAGCAGTCACAAATTCTAAAAGCGGAAGGCGAAAAAGAAGCCGCTGTTCGCGAAGCTGAAGGCCGCAAGGAAGCCGCCTTTCTCGACGCCGAAGCCCGGGAGCGTGAAGCACTGGCCGAAGCCAAAGCGACAGAAATGGTCTCGACGGCGATTGCCCGCGGTGATGTCAACGCGGTGAATTACTTCGTGGCGCAGGATTACGTGAAAGCCTTTGGGGAACTCGCGAAATCACCGAACCAAAAGACAATCATTGTGCCGGCTGAACTCTCAAGCCTTGCAGCAACTGTGGGCGGCATTGGCGCTCTGTTGAATGCGGGCGGTGCGACTAACAAAAAGAAATAGGACCAGTACACACAAGACAATAGATAAAAGGGGACCATTATGAATTCAGACACTAACATTCTTATGCAAATGCTCGAAGGCATGAGCGGAACGAAATGGCTGGTTATCGGCGTGGTCCTTTTAATTGTCGAAGTCCTGACCGGAACGACCTATGTCCTTTGGTTTGCGGCCGCAGCCCTAATTGTTGGCCTCTTAGCCTTCGCCTTGCCTCTCGGCTGGGAAATGCAATTTCTACTTTTCTTCATTCTATCGGCTGTCTTACTTGTGATCGGACACAAATATATTCGTCCAAAAATGGGTAGCGATGAGCCGTCTGATCTTAATGACCGCGCCCGCTCTATGGTCGGTATGCGCGTCAAAGCGATTGCTGATTTCGAAACCGGCCAAGGCCGCGTCCAAGTCGGCGACACACAATGGCGTGCAGCAATGGACACGGGAACGGCTGCGGCGGGTCAAGAGCTCAAAGTCATGTCCGTCAAAGGCACAACGCTCATGGTGGAGCCGCTCACATAGCGAGCCTCATGCAGGAACAAGACTGGTTGTCCATGATGACGGCCTTCGGGTTCGGCGAAAATTTGCCGGCCCACGCCGCTTTAATCGCGGCCTATGATGAACCACACCGCGCTTACCACACAACCGAACATATCGAAGCTTGCCTGTTGCATTTAGAACGTGTGAAACTGGAATTAGATAGACCGCACGAAGTCCGCCTTGCGCTCTGGTTTCATGATGCGGTTTATAAAATATTTTCTGGCACGAACGAAAAAGATAGCGCCGTTTGGGCCGTGAAATTTCTGCGCGAAAATGGCGCGGCGGATGACGTTGTGGCACGTATTGAAACCCTCATCCTCATCACCGAACATCACGCCAACCCGACTACCAAAGATGAGCAGTTCATGCTCGACATAGACCTCTCTATCCTCGGAGCGTCTGCGAACATTTACGACGACTTCGAAATCAATATACGCAAAGAATACAAATTAGTCCCCAAACTCATATTCCGCAAAAAACGCAAAGAGATATTGAAGAGCTTTTTGGACATGGAGCGGATATATAAAACGGATGTTTTTCTCGCAGAACGGGAAGAGCAAGCGCGGGAGAATTTAGCGCGGGCGGTTGCGGGATTATAACAATTCCGTAGGCCGGATAGAGCCTCGCGAAATCCGGCAAGAAGTCTTCTAAGAAATGCCGGATTTTACTGCGTTCTATCCGGCCTACGCGGTTATCTACTTCCCCGGTATCCCCATCCGCGCCAGCTCATCTGCGCGTTCATTGCCATCAACGCCCGCATGCCCTTTGACCCATTTCCAATTCACGTCGCGAGCGGCATTTAGATCATCCAATATTTTCCAGAGATCCGTGTTAATAACGGGCTTCTTATCTGATTTTTTCCAGCCGCGTTTTTTCCAGCCGTCTATCCATTCCGTGATACCTTTAAGGACATAGGTGCTGTCAGTCCATAATGTGATGTTGCCTTTGTAACCCGGCTTCACGGCCTCCAATGCTTTAATAGCGGCCATGAGTTCCATACGGTTATTGGTGGTGTCAGGCTCGCCGCCGCTTAGGGTTTTTTCTTTAGCCCCAAATTGCATGAGCACCCCCCAGCCGCCGGGGCCTGGATTGCCGGAACACGCGCCGTCCGTATAAATGACGAGGTCTTTACCTGACTTAGCTCGCGGCATTGACATCTTCTTTTCTAAGACTGCGCGGAAGGCGAAACACGACATTTTCCTCGGTCACAATCGCTTCTTCGATGTTGACGTCGAAGCGAGAACGGAGAGCTGCGATAACGCCGTCGACCAGATACTCCGGCGCGCTCGCCCCGGACGACAAGCCAATGGTTTTCACGCTTTCAATCAAATCCCAATCCATATTTTCCGCCGAGGCAATGAGTATGGCATGGTCTGCGCCTGCGCGCTTACCAACCTCAACGAGGCGTTTGGAATTGGAGGAATTTTCTGCGCCGATTACAAGCAGGAGATCGCAGCGCTCTGCAATGGCTTTTACCGCTTGTTGTCGGTTCGTCGTCGCGTAACAAATGTCCTCCTTATAAGGTAGAGCAATATTTGGGAATCGCGTTTTCAAAATTTCAATTATGGTGGAGGTGTCATCAACCGAAAGTGTCGTCTGGGTGACGAGCGCAAGATTGTCCGCATCCTCTGGTGTAAATTCACGGGCGCATTTTTCAGTCTCTAGCAATGTCATCGCGCCTTTTGGAAGTTGTCCCATTGTGCCTTCAATTTCCGGGTGTCCGGCATGGCCAATCAGCAAAATATGCCGTCCAGCTTTGAACTGCCGTTCGGCCCCGACATGGACCTTAGATACTAGCGGGCAGGTCGCATCGAGATAGGTCATCTCGCGGGCCTGCGCGGCGGCAGGTACGGATTTTGGGACGCCGTGGGCGGAGAAGACGACGGGGCGTTCATCGGGACAATCGTCTAGCTCATCCACGAAAATTGCGCCCATGTTCTCGAGGCGCTTTACGACGTGTTGATTGTGGACAATCTCGTGCCTCACATAAACAGGCGCGCCGTGAATTTCGATTGTGCGCTCGACAATTTGGATGGCCCGGTCAACGCCGGCACAGAATCCGCGCGGTGAGGCTAGTATTAAAGCCTTCTTGGGCCGCGTATCGACAGCATTTTCAGGCTGCATTAAATTCTCCTTATGCGTCCGATAAGCTCACCTTGGGCGTTGCAGGGCGAGCCGGAACTCGGTATGACCCTTACCAGACACACCGCGCGATAGCTATACCAGTGCGCGTAAATGATGACGATATTAGGACGCACCATGAAAAAATCAGTCTTTAAAGCAGGCGCAGCCTTAGCCTTGATAGCGGCCGTCGCGACGACTTTGCCGGGCTGCCGCAGCACGAAGGAAGTTCTGGCGATTGGCGCTGCGGCAGAAAAGAACCCGGGGCCATGTCCGCGGGCCTTTGCATTGTATGACGCGTCCCGGATTGTTGAGTTTAACGGTGGCGAGAGTTACAAAAATGTAGGCTTTACAGGTGAAATCAACAAAGTGCGCAGCCTGTGCCGATATTACGGAACAGAGCCCATTCGTGCTGATCTGGAAATAGACATTGCGTTCGGACGCGGTCCAGCGGCGGCAAGTAGCGAAGCGACGTATGAATACTTTGTTGCGGTTACGCGTAAAAATATCGACGTTATCGAAAAACAAGTCTTTCCAATTCAAGTGCGATTCCCAGCAGGGTCTGACCGCGTCACGATGACTGAAGAACTTAAGGATATTGTTATCCCCCGCCGAAATGAGAATACGTCCGGTGTGAACTTTGAGATCATTGTTGGTTTTGTGGTTACGGACGCACAACGCGCGTTTAACGCCGAAGGCAAACGCTTCCGTATTTCTGCCGGACAAAACTAGGTCCGTCATGTCAAAGTCTTTGCTAGATATGCTGGCAGTGCATACGGCTGCCGCTTTCGAATCTTTGGGGTTTCCGGCGGACTATGGCCGCATAAGCGAATCCGCCAAACCTGATTTGCTTCCTTTTCAATGTAACGGGGCGATGCAGGCCGCTAGCTTTCTCAAAAAAAAAGGCGAAAAGGCTAATCCGCGCGATATTGCGGCTAAGGTGGCGGACATATTAAATGAGAGTTCTGACATTGCCGAGGTTCAAGTCGGCGGTCCGGGCTTTATCAATATTCAACCGACTGAAGGCATTTACAACAGCCGTGCGAACGTGCTGGCGGGCGATGACCGGGTCGGCGCGGAAACTGTGCCGCCCAAGACAATTGTCATAGATTACGGCGGCGCGAACGTCGCCAAACCTATGCATGTTGGGCATCTACGCTCGGCTGTCATCGGCGAAGCCATTAAACGCTTGATGCGGTTCCGCGGTCATAACGTTATTGGTGATGTCCATCTTGGCGATTGGGGCCTTCAAATGGGGCACCTGATTACAGAGCTTCAAGATGAGCAACCGGACTTACCTTATTTCGACGCGGCGAAAACAGACGGCTTCCCGTCTACTGCGCCGGTCAACATGGAAGACCTTGCAAGACTTTACCCCGCCGCGAGTAACAAAGCGAAAGACGACGATGCCCGTATGGAGCGCTCCCGCGTGGCCACGGCAGAGCTTCAATCGGGCAGAGCAGGTTATCTCGCACTCTTGGAACATTTCATCACGGTTTCGATAGCGGCGTTGAAAGAAGGCTACGGCGCGCTCGGTGTTGAATTTGATTTGTGGAAAGGGGAGGCGGCTGTTGACCCGCTCATCCCGGCCATGATCGACGAACTTAAATCTAAAGGTATTACCGAAGACAGTGACGGTGCGCTCATTATTCCGGTCAAGGAAGAGAGCGACACGAAACCTATGCCGCCTGTGATGCTACTCGCATCCTCCGGCGCTGTGCTTTACCATACAACTGATCTTGCGACGCTCGTTGACCGCAAAGCTGAAATTAATCCTGACCTTATTCTTTATGTTGTCGACCAACGCCAATCCCTGCATTTTGAGCAAGTCTTTCGCGCCGCGGCTAAAGCAGGCTGGTTCGACCTAAAGCAAATGGAACATAACGGATTTGGGACGATGAACGGGAAAGACGGTAAGCCGTTTAAAACCCGCGCAGGCGGTGTGCTGCGTCTTGATGATCTTGTTTCTATGATGCGCGAAGCGGCACAAAAACGCCTGCTTGAAGTCGGTATTGGCCAAGAGTTTGACGCGGCGGAGCAAGCAGACATCGCAGATAAAGTTGGTCTTGCCGCCTTGAAATTTGCCGACCTTCAAAACCAAAGGACAACTGATTACGTTTTTGACCCCGAGCGTTTCACCGCTTTTGAGGGCAAGACCGGGCCTTATCTTTTATATGCGGCTGTGCGGATTAAATCCATCTTGCGCAAAGCTGCGACGCAAGGCGTGAGCGCAGGTGAAATTGTAATCTCAGACCCCGCCGAACAATCGCTCCTCTTGTCCCTTGATGCTTTCGGCCGCGCGCTTGAGGTGGCGGCGGATAAGCGCGCGCCGCATATTTTGTGTGATCATGTTTACCGCATTGCGCAGAGCTTTTCGCGTTTCTATGCGGACTGCCCAATCCTCGCGGACGAAACTCCGGACGCGGTAAAAGCCTCCCGGCTTGCCATTGCGGAAACAACATTGCGGCAGTTGGAACTAGGCCTGGATATCCTTGGACTTACCGCTCCGGAACGTATGTAAGCGCTCAAAATATTTACGCTTTGTTCAGTAAATTTCTGAACGCGTCCTTTAAACTTCTTATCTATATGAAACACGTGGGTTCGCTGCATCGGAGTATGCAATGAGCTATTTAAAAGATCTAATAAAGGACGACCGCGGAAGCTTAACGACACTGTTTGGATTTAGTCTAAGTGTGATGACCATTGGGATGGGCATCGGAATGGACTTACTCAGCCTGACTAGCCGTTCGAATGACGCACAATATCTGGCTGATATGGCCGTCCTCGCCGCTGCGGCCTCCGAAAAACGGACGCCGTGGGAGTTGCAAGACATTGCGGAAAGCGTCGTCAACGGCAACAGCGCCGCTGATGCGGGCTATGACGTTACGCTCACCTTAAGCCTCGACCGCAGCATGACGGTTCAGGTGAGCGGTGAATATGACTATCAATTCTTGGATGTTTTTGGCCGCGACAAAGCTTCATATACAGCTACCGCGGAAGCTCCACCCGTTGGCTTGGGTAAACTCGACCTTGCTCTCGTTATAGACATTACGGATGACTCAACAGGTGGTTTGTTATCCGGTCTTATCGAGACTGCGAATGACTACGTTAATACGCTGAACACAGGTGTTGTTGATATCGTTGAAGACAATACCGAAGTCCGCATTAGTGTCGTTCCTTTTTCACAATACGTAAAAATTCCAACTGAATATGAAGGCGAGCCTTGGCTTGATGTTCCTACCGGGTGGGACGGCTGTATGGGATCACGTAGCGAGTGGTGGCACAAGCGCCCCGAATGGGGAACAAAACGGCTTCAAGGATTTACGGCAGGCGGAGAGTGCCATGGCACATTACAGCCGCTCACAGGAAACCTTCTCGCCGTGAAAGACGCGATCTTGTCTATTAATACAAATGAAAACACGTATCTGCCAGGGGGTCTTGTTTGGGGCTGGCGGACACTATCGCGCAGCGTGCCGCTCGTGGAGGCGGATACGCCTGATTACCACGAGCGCCGCCGCGCGATGGTGCTTGTTTCGGATGGGGGCAATACAAAATCTTACGGCGATAATGGCCTGATAGTGCCCGGCTTTGGCGGCACATTTCATAATGGCACGGATGTCAATGACGCTAATCTTGTGACGGCTGAAGTCTGCCAGAGCATCAAGGACGAAGGTATTATTATCTACGCCGTTGCCTTAAGCATTGCAGACGGAACAACTCTGACTTTGTTAGAGAATTGCGCCACAAGCCCAGCCAAGTTCCTAACTGCCGCAGACGATATCACGCTTGATCTTGCGTTTCGAAAAATTGGCAAAGACTTACGTCAAGTCCGTTTATCCCGATAGAGTGAGGGAGTTGGTCCGCGAGTAATTCTACGCGGACTGTCAGTCCTTAAGCTTGTTTGAAAGCTTGCTGTACCGCTTGCTGCTGAGCATGAACAGGTGACGCGGTTTGTGTTGGCGCAGCTTGTGCGCGTACGACAGTGAGGGGCTGCTCTGCAGCTTTCAGGCCTTCTACAATGCGCTGGCCCTTAGTTGCGATTAAACACTCCGCATACATGTCCAATATCTGGCCAATATTGCGCTCGCCCCAAACGCCTTGACCTTTAAGTTTACTGACGAGATCAAAGGCGACCTCTTCTTGTGACTTTCCTGTAGCGCTTACTGAGGGTTGATCTGACATGGTTATTTCCTTTGCTTTTACAGTGTCAGTAAATCAAAGGCATTAAGATTACGTGGGGATTGGGGGATTAAATTAGATCTACTTTGATTAAAATTTTCACAATGAAATGATGAGCGCGATGTTACAATTTCATGTTTCTGCGGATGTTTTTATTAACTACCGCGTAATATTTACAACTCGTTTACTTCGTTTCTCAATGGCCGCTTCAGAATATTGAGGCAGCATATCAACAGATTTGGTGATGTATCATCTGGAGACCGAAATAAATGCTCGATAATAAAAAATATCTAAATAACCCTGATGGCAACGTCGCAATGATGTTTGCGATTTCGTTAATGGTTATCTTCATGGGCGCTGGCGTCGCGTATGATTCTTTTGGTACGACAAAACAATTTCAACACACACAGCACCTTGCGGACATGGCGGCTTTAGCTGCCGCGACTTCAGGAGAACAGGAGCTTGTGGATATTCAGCAAGTCGCAGAAAATAGCATCAACGCCAATGCAGGTATTCCAAACGATTATACCGCGATTGCCACAATTACGCCCGAAAACGCTATTCAAGTTACCGTTAGCAAAACCTATGAAATGCAATTCATGGGGACTTTTGGACACGGAAATAAAAGTATCACGGCATTGGCTGAAGCGCCGCCTCGGGGTGATGGTAAACTCAACTTAGCTTTGGTTCTTGATACAACGGGGTCAATGGAGGGCAGTAAACTCACTGCATTACAAACTGCTGCTAACGAATTGATTGATACTTTTGAAACGCCTGCAAACGCGTCTTCTTCGGACAATGTGATGATAAGCGTCGTCCCTTTTGCCAGATATGTCAGAATACCAATGACATATATCGCAGAGCCGTGGCTTGAGGTTCAGCCAACCTCGGAGAATACTTGGAATCATGATTTAAATGGGTGCGGCGATAATGATGATGACGGAGAAATTGATGATCCCTCGTGTGTGCCTAACAATGAAGAAAGAACTGCGACAATATCTTGGTCAGGTTGCATGGGATCTCGTGAGGCTCCGTGGAACACGAGGGCCCATTATAATCCGGGGAAAAAACTGCAAGGGTTTGCGGGTGGAGGGTCATGCCATACGGAAATGTTACCACTCACTTCAGACATGGAAGCTGTAAAATCCACTATATCGTCTTTCGAGGCTGAAGATAAGACATATATCCCGTCAGGGCTTATGTGGGGGTGGCGCACATTGACACCCGAGGCCCCTCTCGTCGAGGCGAATACACCAGATAGGAATGACCGCAAAAGCGCGCTTCTTTTGATGACTGATGGTAATAATACCCGCTCACACGGCGGTACGAATGATAGTTTCAACGGCGTTTTTCATTGGAATTCAGATCAAGCTGATGCCGATGCGACAACAACAGAAATTTGTACAAAAATTAAAGAAGACGATATCATTATTTACACGGTTGCATTTGAAGTTACCGATGCAGCAACCCTGACAATGCTGCAAGGTTGCGCCACGGATAGTGGTAAGTATTTCAATGCTGGCGATGCCATCGCGCTCGAAGATGCATTTGGCGCTATTGGGCAAGAACTCGCGGAAGTCCGTCTGAGTAAATAACGCTTATCCACATTGACTCTCTTGTGATTCTCCGTCACAAAATCTTATACTTTTCAAATGGGAGAGTGTCTTGATGATTGCAGAGCAATCACAGGACCGCCGAAGACGCAACCGCCCCGGAAACGCTCAGGCTCCAAGGACCGTTTGAAAATAAAACGCTGGAAAGCGGGTCACCCTTTAGCGAGGGCCCTTTTAATAAGGGAATGGTGAAAGACCCCGCCGACGGAGTAAGTCTTACGATTGAGGTCAATCGTTTGGTCAATCTCTCAGGCTCAAAAGACAGCTGGTGGCACAGGATACGGCACCTGCCGTAATGTGCGACTATGGATTTAATTAAGACAAAGCTTCACGCTAAACACGTCTCTCTCGGCGCTAAAATGGTTGAATTTGCGGGCTATGATATGCCCGTGCAATATCCGATGGGCGTTCTCAAAGAGCATTTACATACCCGCGAAAAAGCAGGCCTCTTCGATGTGTCTCATATGGGGCAATGCTTTATCATTGCGAATGACGGGACATTTGAAACTGCTGCCAAAGCGCTCGAAAAACTTGTGCCCGCAGACATTCAATCGCTTGAGCCGGGGCAACAACGCTATTCGCAGTTTCTAAATGAGGACGGCGGTATCTTAGACGACCTTATGATTTCTCGCCTCGGGTTCGCCGGGCACGAACATAAGCTTTATCTGGTCGTAAACGCCGGGTGCAAGGTTGATGACTTTGCGCATATGCAAAAACATCTTCCTGAAGATGTGAAGCTTGATATTGCCGATGACACGCTGTCGCTGATTGCCCTTCAAGGGCCCAAAGCGGCTGACGTTCTTGGTGCCATGAACGCGGCCGTCAAAGATCTCGTCTTTATGACCCATACCGATCTGCCGCTCACCCCTGACATGTGGGTGCATGTCTCCCGCTCGGGTTACACGGGTGAAGACGGCTTTGAGATTTCCGTAAAACATGATGACGTCGAACGCTTGACGGATTTGCTTTTGGCTCATGACGACGTTGAAGCTATCGGCCTAGGCGCGCGTGACAGCCTCCGCCTTGAAGCCGGACTGTGTCTTTATGGTCACGATATTGACACGACTGTCTCGCCCATCGAAGCGGGTCTTTTTTGGTCCATTCAAAAACATCGTCGTAGTGGATGTGATTACCTCGGAGCAGGGCGTGTTGAGGCGGACATTGCAGATAAGACAACCAAGCGCCTCGTTGGTATCCAGCCCGAAGGCCGCGCCCCGGCGCGTGAACACACGGAAATTCAAGATATGGACGGAAACACAATCGGCGAGATTACGTCCGGTGGTTTTGGCCCTACAGCCGAAGCGCCTGTCGCCATGGGCTATGTTGCGCGCAAATTTACCAAAGCCGGAACGCCCGTGCAATTAATTGTCCGCGGCAAACCCCGCCCCGCCACAATCGCGAAACTCCCTTTCGCACCCCATAATTATCACCGAGGATAGGAGGACACTTATGTCAGTTAAATTCACAGAAGATCACGAATGGATTTCCGTAGACGGAGATATCGGCACCGTGGGGATTAGTCCTTACGCCGCCGGACAGCTTGGCGATGTTGTTTACGTTGAGCTGCCGGATGTCGGCAAAGAAATTGCCAAAGGCGATGAAGCGGCGGTTGTCGAATCCGTTAAGGCAGCGTCCGAAGTCTACGCGCCTGTTGGCGGCGAAGTCACTGAAGTGAACGCGGCGCTCGAAGACGCGCCCGAAACGGTAAACGCGTCAGCAGATGGTGAGGGATGGTTCCTCAAAATGAAAATTGCGGATGCGAGCGAGCTGGATAGCTTGATGGACGAAGCGGCGTACAAGACTTATTGCGACGGACTTTAGTATCCTCCACCGCGATAGCGGGGGAGGTCGGAGGGGGCAGCTCTGCCAACTGCGAATTCGGTATTTGAAACTACTCTTCGTCGTTCCCTCAGTCAGCTACGCTGACAGCTCCCCCGCTATCTTGGTGGAGCAAAAGTATAAGGAATTAAATAAATGCGTTATCTCCCCCTGAATGAAAACGACCGCGCAGAGATGCTCTCTGTTATTGGCGCGACCCACGTCGATGAGCTCTTTGAAGACGTGCCAAAATCTGCCCGGCTAAAAGACTTAATTGACCTGCCTGCTCACAAGACCGAACATCAGGTTGAGCAGCACATGTCGCGGCTTTCTGCGAAAAATGTTGCAGCGTCATCTGTGCCGTTTTTCTGCGGGGCAGGGGCGTATAAACACCATATCCCGGCCAGTGTGGATCATCTCATTCAGCGCTCTGAATTCCTGACGGCTTATACGCCGTATCAACCGGAAATTTCTCAAGGGACGCTCCAAGCCTTATTCGAGTTTCAAACCCAAGTTGCCATGTTGACGGGCATGGATGTCGCTAATGCGTCTATGTATGACGGCTCGACGGCGTGCGGTGAAGCTGTGATTATGGCAAGTCGCGTGACGCGTAAGAAACAGGCCGTCCTTGCACCTGGCCTGCATCCACAATATGCAGCGGTTACGCAGAATAGTGCGAAATTTCTCGATATCAAAATCAACGAAGTCACACCGCAGCCCGGTGCAGACATGAACGTGCTAGATTTAATTAATGACGAAACTGCCTGTGTGGTTGTGCAGTCGCCAAATGTATTCGGCGAAATCGTTGACCTCGCGCCAATAGCGGAAAAAGCTCATGCTCATAAAGCGCTGCTGATTGCCGTATTTACAGAACCCGTCGCGCTCGGCGCGATTAAATCTCCGGGCGAGCAGGGGGCAGATATTGTTGTCGGCGAAGGCCAATCGATTGGCGTCGGTTTAAATTTTGGCGGACCTTATGTTGGCCTTTTCGCGTGCCGCCAAAAACTTGTGCGGCAAATGCCGGGCCGGGTCTGCGGCGAGACAGTGGACGCGAATGGCGAGCGCGGCTACGTGCTGACGCTGTCTACGCGTGAACAACATATCCGCCGCGAGAAAGCGACCTCGAATATTTGTACAAACTCCGGGCTCTGCTGTTTAGCGTTTACCATTCATATGTCGCTCCTCGGCGAAGCGGGTCTACGGGAGCTCGCTATGCTCAATCATGAAAAAGCCTGCGACCTCGCAGATAAATTATCTGCGGTCAAAGGTGTTGAGTTAATTAATGACAGTTTCTTTAACGAGTTCACTTTGCGCCTGCCCAAAAACGCGAATGACGTCGTAAATGCACTTGCCGACAAAGGCATCCTCGGCGGGGTTCCAGCCTCCCGCATTATGCAGGGGCAACATGAAAATCTGTTGCTGATCGCCGTTACTGAAACCAGTTCTGAAGAAGATATCGCCGCTTTTGAGATGGCGCTTAAGGAGGTGTTGTCATGAAAAACACAGGACGGCCAACGGCGCCAACGAGCGCGGCAAATACAAATGAGCAGCCAACGGCTTCAGGGTCAAAAGCCTTGAATCAAGCGACGAAACTTATTTTTGAAACGGGTACGCCGCGCCGGACGGGTGTGGATATTCAGGAACCTAAAGGGGGCAAGACTCGTCTCGGTGGCCATGAGCGCACATCCGATATTGGCCTTCCGGGTTTAACCGAACCGGAAATTATGCGCCATTACGTGCGTCTGTCGCAGAAGAATTACGCAATTGATCTGGGCGTATATCCGCTCGGCTCTTGCACCATGAAGCATAATCCGCGTCTCAACGAGAAAGTTGCGCGCATGCCGGGCTTTGCCGATGTGCACCCTTTGCAGCCACAATCAACGGTGCAAGGCGCGCTGGAGGTGATGGAAGAATTATCCCATTGGCTGTGTACACTGACAGGCATGCCTGCCGTGGCGCTATCTCCAAAAGCCGGCGCTCATGGCGAGCTTTGCGGGATGATGGCGATACGCGCGCGTCTCGATGCGGATGGCATGTCCCATAAACGCCGTGTCCTTGTTCCAGAATCTGCGCACGGTACAAACCCGGCAACGGCTGTGCAGTGCGGCTTCATCGTTGACGAAATCCCGGCATCTGGTAATGGACGCGTGGATTTGGCTTCGCTTAAAGAAAAACTAGGTACGCCGGGTCCTGATAATAACGTCGCAGGCATCATGCTGACCAATCCTAATACGTGCGGTTTGTTTGAAACAGACATTATTGAAATCGCAGATCTCGTTCACGCCGTTGGCGGATATTTTTATTGCGACGGAGCGAATTTTACAGCGCTCGTCGGGCGTGTTCGTCCCGGGGATCTCGGTGTCGATGCGATGCACATGAACCTGCACAAGACGTTTTCCACGCCTCACGGCGGCGGTGGCCCGGGCTCCGGCCCAACGGTTTTGTCGGACGCATTGAAAGCCCACGCCCCTGTGCCTTATGTGATGAAAGAGGGTGACGCATACAAACTCATCGAAGACGTTAGAGACTCCGAAGACGCTTTCGGGCGTATGACCGCGTTTCACGGACAGATGGGCATGTATACGCGGGCGCTTTCCTATATGATGAGCCATGGCTCGGACGGTCTCAAGCAAGCCACTGAAGATGCCGTGCTAAACGCGAACTACGTTCAAGCCTCGCTCTCCGATGTTATGACCCCGGCTTTTGAAGGCTATTGCATGCATGAAGCTTTGTTTGATGATCGGTTCTTAAAAAATACAGGCGTCGAAACTCTCGATTTTGCGAAAGCCATGATTGACGAGGGCTATCACCCAATGACCATGTATTTCCCACTCGTTGTACACGGGGCTATGTTGATTGAACCTACGGAGAGTGAGAGCAAAGGCGAGCTTGACCGTTTCATCAAATCTATGCGGCACCTCGCGGAAAAAGCGAAATCGGGAACTGAAGCGGAGAGTTTTAAAGCTGCGCCGATACATGCGCCTATGCGCCGTCTCGATGAAACGCAAGCCGCCCGGAAGCCTATTCTTCGCTGGACGCCTCCTGCGGATGTGGCCGAAGCGGCGGAGTAAAGAGCTTTCGCCGCAATGCTTTGGCGCCGTTGATTAGCGGCTTTTCGGTAAATTTATAAATTAGCCAAGACGCGACTATGGCAATCGCGAGTATGAGCGGCACGGCGATAAGATTATCTATCATGCCTACACGGGAGACTTTTTGCCAAATCATACCTAGCACGCCTAAAAGTAGTAAATGCGAGAGATAGAGCGAGTAAGACCAGTTTCCGAATGTCTCTGACCATTTAGGCAAAACGTGCCCGCGCATTTCAATGGCCGCGAGTCCGTAAGTGATGAACGCACCTGGAATTCCAAATAACCAAACCCGGTCCTGGAAACTGGGGTAAGCATTGCCCGAATATCCAAGCTGATAGATGTATGCGGCGACCCATCCGATTAAGCCGAGGATCAAAGCCGTACTGCCAGCTACGCCCCCGCGGGCCTTGAAAAACCAAGCCGCAATAGCGCCAAGTGAAAACTCTAATCCCAGTGCGTTGAATACAAGCCGCAATTCGGGACTGGTTCCTGAGAGTCCCAATTTATTTCCAAATGCCACAAACCCTGTCCACAACAAGATAGCGGCAAGACGCCATTTATTAGGCACAAATAATATGATCGCGAAAACCAGATAGAAATACATTTCATGAACCAAAGTCCAAGCGACTGTGAGCATCGGTAATTGTGCATCCGGCCAAAGCAAAAATGATTTTATGATGGAACCGACCGTGTGTTCTGCGCTTAACAGGCTAGGATAGATCGTCCAGATGGCGAGTAAAGCTGAGGCCATAAGCCAGTATATGGGATAAATTCGGCTTGCCCGGGCAAAGAAAAACTCAGCAGATGTTTTAAGGGCGGGGCGTGTATCCCATGTTACGTAGACCATGATAAAGCCGGAAATAACGAAGAAGAGATCTACGCCGACATACCCTAGGCTGAAAAAATTGGGTAATATTGTGGCGCCGCCGAGTTCGAACTCCATCTGATACAGATGAAAAAGAACTACTAAAAGTGCCGCCCCGCCTCTCAGAGCCTGAATATTCGACAGCCTAGTAGGGGCTAAGTTCTGCGTTGATATCATGGATACTCATAAAAAAAGGCGCTCCAAAATGGAAGCGCCTTTTTGATTTATTAACAGCTATCTAACTAGTTCAGAAGATTGCCCATTTGAGCAATTCCGTCTTTGACAAGCTTGCTTTGGTTAGCCGCTTTAACATTCGTGCGAAGGAAATCTTCAGTTGCTTCGAGGGCGATATCGGCAGCGCGGGAGCGCACTTCTGACAAGGCCTGGGCTTCGGCGCGAACGATTTTTGCTTCGGCCATTTCTGCGCGGCGTTCAAGCTGCTCGGATAATTTTGTCCGGGCATTTTCTGCCATGACTTCTGCATCACGTTTAGCTTGCGTGACGATTTGTTCGGCCAAGTCTTCAGCTTCTTTTTGTTTACGATGATAAGAGGCGAGCAAAGTTTGCGCTTCTTCACGCAGGCGGCGGGCCTCTGATAATTCGTCGCCGATTTTCACAGCGCGGTCATCAAGCGCTTTACCGGCCGCTTTGTGGGCGCCTTTAAACGCAAGCAGCATGAAGAAACCGATCAGGCAGACCGTGACCCAGATGCGGGCATCCTGGTGCCAAACAGCATAACCGCCATCTGCGAGGATAAGATTTATCATGATCTAACCTTTCGCCCGCGCAACAGCCGCTTTAATCGTCGCGGCGGCTGGTGTGTTGTTGATGAGCTTTTCGACCAAGGCCGCAGTTGTGTCCGCCGCCACAGTATCAATTTTGGCCATAGCCGCGTCTTTGATTTTGTGGATGCGGGCGTCTGCAGTGGCTTGCTTAGTCGCAAACTCTTGCTCGGCGACTTCGACTTCTTTTGCGATTTCTTCGTCCACAGATTTGCGGGTTGTTTCCGCAATGTTGTGGGCTTTGGCTTTCGCATCAGCGACGGAGCGTTCGTAGTCTTGCTCAGCTTGGTGCGCTTCTTTTTGCATGCGTCCGGCCGCGTCGAGATCGTCAGCGATGCGGTCGCCCCGTTCGGTCAACCCGCCGCCAATACGCGGCAGAATGAAACGGGAGAGCATGAAGTAAAGCACAGCAAAGCTGATAACCAGCCAGACAATCTGGCCGGTCCATGTTTCAACGGCGAACTGAGGTAACCCGCCGGAAGCGGTCTCAGTTGCGCCTGTCTGTGGTGTTTCAGCAGCCATTATGGCCTCCTAAAGGGAACGAAACTTAGCCATTCAGAATGATGATGGCCAATACGAAGCCGAACAGGCCTGTCGCTTCGCAAAGCGCAAAGCCGAGCAGAAGGTTCGTGCGCTGTGAGGCGGCTGCGGATGGGTTCCGCAATGCGCCGGATAGATAGCTACCGAAAATGTTGCCGATACCAAGACCCGCGCCAATTAGAGCTGTTGCGGCCAAACCGGCCCCGATGAATTTTGCTGCTTCTGCTTCCATGATAGTTCTCCTAGATAAATGGAATTAGTGATCAACGTGATAAACGTCATTAAGATAAACACAGGTCAGGATCGCAAACACAAAAGCTTGCAGAGTGGCGACCAAGAACTCAAGCGCGATGATACCAACTGTCCCAATAATGGGTCCGATAGCGGCAAATATCATCCATCCGCCGGAGCCGACAAGAAATGCAATAAAGGTCGCGAAGAGTTTCAACATAACGTGGCCCGCGGTCATGTTCGCAAAGAGACGAACTGCCAGCGTGATAGGCCGCGCAATAAAAGAAATAATCTCAATCGGGACCAAGATAAAATAAAGAATGAAAGGCAAACCGGACGGCGCAAAGATTTTAAACCACTTCAAACCATTCTTCCAAATCCCGGCAACAATTACGAGGCCGATCGTGAAGATGGCCATCGCCGATGTCACGGCGATATGGGATGTAAAGGTGAAAGCGTAAGGGTTCATGCCAAAGAAGTTGGCAAAGAGGATAAAGAAGAACAGCGCAAAAACGTAAGGGAAGAACTTCATGGCTTCGGGGCCAGTTGTGTCTTTCAGCATGTCCGCAATAAATTCGTAAGACATCTCGCCAAGGGACTGCATACGTCCGGGGATGAGCTTACCTTTGGCTGTCAGGCTGAAAAATATGATCACGCCAATCGCGGCCAAAACCATCCACAAAGAGGCATTGGTGAAGGATATGTCTTTGCCCAAAATTTCGGGCATGTCGAAGATCTTCTTGATCTCGAACTGGTCCATAGGGTTAGCCACGGGCGTATCCTCTATTCATCGTCTTCGTCGTCATACGGCATGTCTTGCCCGAGCGGTATATCTGCGGTGAGGGCGTCCATTTTGGCCGCCGTTCGCAATGTATTCTTTATACCCGCGGCGAAACCAAACCCTATTCCGACAACTAATATCCAAGGTGATGTATTAAAGAGCTTGTCTAGACCCCAGCCCAGACCCGCGCCGACTAATACAGCGACCACTAATTCTGTACTCATTCGCCAAGCCATTCCGAGCAAGGATCCGTCATCGCCGCGATTATCTTCCGGGGGATTATGTTTGTCCTGCACCGTCTTGAGGCGCTTTTCAAAATCATCCAAATCGGAAGGTTTAGTCGTTGGTTTTGCGTGTCCGTTTTGATCCGTCATAAACTTAACTCTACTTGTCCAAATTCTTCGGCAAAGAATCCCCTGTCCAAGCGCGCGCAACTTACGTCCGAGCCCCTGCGAAGTCAACAGTCTCGCAATATAGCTAAGCCTTTGATTTGCCTGCACATTACATTGATTGTCGGGGGTGCGACGATTCTGCCCGCTCTTTTGGTTTTTGGAGCGCATTTGCGCCGTGTTGTGAGTATTTGCAAAATGGTTTTGTCCATTGATTATGAGTGAGTAGGGCAGGCGGACGTTGCGACTCTCCATCTTGGGAGAGCGGGGTGGTCGCCCGTTAAGGGTGGGAAGCCCGTGTGGCCGCCGACCCGCAGGTCGGAAAAAGACCAAATGTAAGTTCGCGGGG